>ERZ1027208.7-NODE-7-length-306927-cov-100.857602_pt1 | contig 306927 bp, 275 predicted proteins | sample MGYA00520867_ERZ1027208 | MGnify/ENA primary metagenome ERZ1027208 (study PRJEB33311, sample SAMEA4378413) | marine metagenome | biome: Marine biome; feature: Fjord; material: Water | collected 2014-07-20T08:00:00Z/2014-07-... | depth 75 m ... | reverse complement strand
CCGGTGATGTTGTGCAGGAATAGCAGGGGCGTATTACGCTGATTACACAGCTCGATAAAGTGTGCCCCTTTTAAGGAAGACTCTGAAAACAGCGCGCCGTTATTGCCGATCAAGCCAATCGGGTAACCGTGAATATAGGCGGTGCCGCAGACCAGCGTATCGCCATAAAGCGGTTTGTATTCGTGGAAATCACTGTCATCCACCAGCCGCGCGATAATCTCTCGCACATCGTAGGGCATCTTCGGATTGGCACTGACCACACCGGGCAGCTCTTCAGGGCTGTAGCGTGGCGGCAGCACCGGGCGAGTATCGGCGTGGCACTTGGTTGGCCAGTTGAGCTTGGCCATAATTTCGCGAATCCGCGCCAGGGCTTCGTCCTCATCTTCGGCCAGATAGTCACTGACGCCCGACACCTTACTGTGCATTTCAGCACCGCCGAGGGTTTCGCCGTCGATCTCTTCATTAATGGCGACCTTGACGATGGATGGCCCACCGAGATGAATGCGGGCATTGCCACGCACCATAATATTTTCGTCGGACAGGGCGGGAATGTAGGCGCCGCCCGCCGTGCAACCACCAAATACCGCCGAGATTTGCGGCAGACCCTTGGCCGACATTTGGCACTGGCGATAAAAGGTATTACCGAAATGTTCTTTGTCGGGGAACACTCGGTCCTGCTCGGGCAAATAAGCACCACCGCAGTCGACCAGATAAATACAGGGCAAATTGTTTTGATCGGCAATCTCTTGAGCGCGGACATGCTTTTTAACAGTTTCGTGGAAGAACGAGCCGCCCTTCACCGTCGCATCGTTGGCGATAATCATGCAGGTAATACCGCAAATTTGGCCAATGCCGGTAACGATGCCCGCCGAGGGCACCTCGTTTTTGTACTGCCCGTAGGCGGCGAGGGGAGAGAGTTCAAGAAAGGCCGTGTGGCTGTCGACTAGCTGGTCGATACGCTCGCGGGCGAGCATTTTTCCGCGTTCGCGGTGGCGCACAATAAGTTTCTCGCGAATGCCGGTGGCCGCTTCGCTGTGACGTTCTCGCAACTGCTCGAGCAGCTTTGCATAGTGCTCAGCGTTCTCTTTATAGGCGGCAGATTGCGGGTTTATCGATGATTGAATACGGCTCATAGGGCTTCTCTTTGAGGAGGCTTTATTGCCCCCACGGAATCTCGAATAGGGGTAGTGATAATTCAATATTGTGTTATTTCGTTAACGTTAACGTCAACGTTGTAAGAATTTAGCAAATAGACCGAGTTAATTCAATACTAGCATCAAGGCGTTAACAGTATTGCCCTGACGCAAGTGTTAGGCAATGGCTTAAAAAATTACGCCAAAGGCGGCGCTAATCAGCAGTAATACATTGGCTAAAAACCCCATTATCATGCCGGTAGCTCGCGTGCCGGGGTCGGCGATATAGGCTTTGCGGTAGAGCACGCGACCCGTGAAAAACACCAGCCCCATAATGCCCGCAAAACTGGTGCTGAAATAATGGGCGCAAAGCCACATTGCCGGCAGGGTGACCAGCAGCTGCTCCAGGGTGTTGAGCTGTACGCGCAGAGTCCGTTCGAAGACTTCATTACCCGTCGTGGCGGGGGCTTTAATGCCCAGCTCGTCGCGAGCCTTGCCGGTCATGGCTGTGAAGAATAGATATTGGGCAAGTAAAAGCAGGGTGACAAAGGCGACAAAATCCATGGTGTTGTTCCTTATTATGGTGAGCTAATAAATAGGGGTGGAAGCGGGGCAAGTCAGCATCAGCTCACTTGCCCCCCTCTTCATTTGCCCCGCACAGTTATATTGCCACACAACCGCCGTCGACGGGCATGGCGTGGCCGGTGACAAAAGAGGCGTTGTCGGAGCATAAAAAGACCACCACCTTGCCAACCTCAGCCGGATCACCAAGGCGACCAATGGGTTGTAGTTTGAGCAGTTGCTTCTCAACCCAGGGCTTTTCGTCGAGGGCGCGCTGTAGCATTTCGGTGCGAATACCGCCGGGGCAAACGGCGTTGACACGGATGCGTTTCTTGGCGAATTCAATAGCCGCTGTTTTGGTCAGGCCAACGACGCCGTGTTTGGCGGCAACGTAGGCGGGCACACCTTTGGCGGCGACCAGCCCGGCCACCGAGGCGGTGTTGACGATGGCGCCACCGTCACCCTGGGCGAGGAACTGGTTGATCTGGTATTTCATGCACATGAACACGCCTTTCAGGTTGACGTCGATGTTCAGGTCGAAATTCTCGATACTGCAATTGGGTGTGGTGGCCGCTTCACCTTCAACACCGGCGTTATTAAAAGCAATATCGAGGCGCCCGTAGGTGTCCACCGCTTTCTTCACCAGAGCAATAACATCGGCTTCAACGGCGACATTACAGCGCTGGAAAACCGCTTCGCCACCGGCGGCAATAATGCGCTCGACGGTTGCCTGGCCCCCCTCCGCGTTGATATCGGAGACCACCACTTTGGCCCCCTTTTGAGCAAATATTTCTGCCGCCGCAGCGCCGATACCGCTGGCGGCACCGGTGACGAGCGCAATTTTTCCTTTAATGGATTCAGTCATGGTTTTTCCTTTTTGAGTTAAGTAGTTGGGTTTGAAAATTGGCCGCTAATTCAACACCAAAATATAAGGCAGCTCAATGACTGGTATCAGCTTACTTTTGCTGAGCCTTGCTGAATTATGTCGTGTTAAGATGCCGTTTTATTTTGATGAGTAACGATTCATGTCTGACAAATTCACCACCGTTGAACAACAAGTTAGCTACGGCATTGGCCGCCAGATGGGCGATCAGTTGGCCGGCAGTCCCTTTGATGAGCTCGTTCTGGACGCTGTTATTGAAGGCATTAGTGACTCCTTTACAGGTCAGCCCATTCAGGTCGATACTGAAGTTATGAAGGCTGCTTTTGAAGAAGTTAATGGTCGAGTACAGAAAAAGCAGGCGGAAGAGGCGGGTAAATTGTCTGCCGAGGGCGTTGAGTTTCTCGCCAAGAATGCCACGCGCGACGGTATTACAGTCACTGATTCGGGACTGCAGTACGAAGTATTAAGTGAAGGCAAGGGCGCCATTCCCGGTAGTTCGGCCAAGGTTCGCACCCACTACCACGGTACTTTGATCGACGGCACTGTGTTTGACAGCTCTTACGATCGTGGCGAGCCAGCAGAATTCCCCGTCAACGGCGTCATTGCTGGTTGGACAGAAGCACTGCAATTAATGCAAGAAGGCGCGAAGTGGCGTTTGTATGTGCCCTCGGCTTTGGCTTACGGCGAGAAAGGAGCCGGTGGTGCTATCGGCCCGCATGCTACTCTAGTTTTTGATGTCGAGCTGTTGGCTATCGTTGATTAGTTTTCAGGTTTCTTGAACGTGGCTTGATAAGCAGTTCTCAATAAAAAAGGCTCCTCTAAAGCGCCTTTTTTATTGCTTGAAATTTGAGTGTTAAACGTCTTATTCAAGCCCCAATCCTTGCTCTGCCGATTGCTCGGTGGGCTCTGGGCCAGTGCTTAAGTTCTCAACAAAGGCGGCCAGTTTGTCCTGCACCAGCTCGTAGGTTGCATCGATATTACTGGCGATGTCGCCGTTCAATACCTGCAGTCCATCCAGTATCTCCCGCGCCTCGGCAAAGCCCTGATCAATGCCACCGCTAATAACATCGACGAATTGATTCACTGCCGTTTCAGAATCCAGTTCAGGGTTAGCGTCGAGATAGGCCGGTAGAAAGGCGGTACTTAAAGACACAATACGCTCGGCCGTTGCCTCTGGGCTGACATCAAGCCCGCTGTCCACCGCCGCTTGAATGGCACCGGGGCCGAGTGTCGGTTCCAGCTCGGTATTTATACCTTCGATGGTCGTTTTTAAGACCAGCGTTAATGAGTTGTTAGCATCACCGGCGCTTAGAGAGAGGTTGGTGTCGACGATGGCCGCATCAAGACTGGCGTCGGGGCTGATTTTTTTGTCGTGAGCCAGTTCTGAAACAGTCTGCCCGAAGGGGGCGGCCCGCTTATCAGTGGCCTGCGCCAGGTTGGAGATATTGGAGCCAAAGGTTGGCGTTTCCATGGTGTTTACCTGCGTTTGTTTGCGGGTGCTTTTTTACTAAAAGCGACTGTAGGAAGTGTTACCTCTACCGTATCGGTTCAATTTACAGGAACTTGAGTGCCTTTTTAGCGAAATTCTATAACGTTTCGCAACAATGGCCTGGCTGTATATAGCGTTAAAACCTAAAGCATTTGCCCCGATAAATTAAAGCTTATTGAGCGAAGTTGATTAAAAACCACTCAGGCAGGCAAAGCGCTCGCGGTGGTAACTGGCGTCGCCAAGGGTCATTTCAGCGACGCGGGCACGTTTCATGTACAGGCCGATATCCTCCTCGTCAGTCATGCCAATACCACCGAACATCTGCACCGATTCGCGGCCGATCAGATTGGCGACATCAGCGGTTCTGGCTTTTGCTGCACTGACTAAAAGCGGGGCATCATCGCGTCGATCGTCGAGGGCGCGCAGGGCTTCCAGGGTTAAGGAGGTGGCGTGTTCGCGCTCGCAGAACATATCGGCGGCGCGGTGTTTCAGGGCCTGAAAGGAGCCGATGAGGGCACCGAATTGCTTGCGGGTTTTTAAATACTCGAGAGTGCGCTCAAAGGCTTCCGACAGGGTGCCGGTTAATTCGGCATTGAGCCCAGCACTGGCACCGTCGAAAACGGGTTCGAGAATTGCCGCTGCCTGGCCGAGTTCACCGACGAGCTGCTGACCTACAAGCTGCACATTGTCAAAATTGACTAAAGCGGCATTGCGGCTATCGAGCAGGCTTAGCGGCGTAACGGTTAAGCCCGGTGAGTCCGGTGCCAGCAGAAACAGGCTCAGCCCTTCTTTGTCACCGGCTGAACCCGATGTGCGCGCCAGCACCAGCAATTGGTCGGCACCGTAGCCATCGAGTACAAAGCGTTTTTCACCATTCAGGCAAAAACCGCCGTCGCTCGCCTGTGCGCGGGTTTCGGCTTGCCAGGGTGAGAAGCGCCCGGTTTCCTGAAAGGCCAGGGCGAGGGTGGCTTCACCACTGCAAATTTGTGGCAGCCACTGCTGTTTTTGCTCTTCGTTACCACCGAGCAAGAGGGCATTGCCGGCCAGTAAAACGGTCGATAAAAAGGGTTGGGCAGCGAGTGAGCGCCCCAGTTCTTCGAGCACCACACCCAGCTCGGCATAGCCCAGGCCGAGGCCGCCGTATTCTTCGGGGAAGATAATACCGGCCCAGCCCAGTTTGGCCATTTGTTGCCACAACTCGCGGGAGTAACGTAGCTCATCGTCACCATCGCGCAGTTGACGCACCTGGTCGACGGGGAAGTTGGCTTTTACAAATTCGCGGGTGGAGTTTTTTAGCAGTTCCTGCTCTTCACTAAGAATTAATGCCATTGGCGGTTTTCCTGTCACTCTTTATTGGAGTCTTACTTTCGATGATCGAGGTCTATTACTCGGGCAGTTCGAGCACTCGCTTGGCGATTACATTGCGCTGAATTTCGTTGCTGCCACCCTCAATGGAGTTGCCCTTGGCACGCAGCCACTGGCGGGTGGTACGCAGGGCTGCCGGTGTAAAACCGGGCCCCTCCCAGCCGATGCCGTCGGCACCGCGCATCGATATCATCAGCTCGTGGCGGCGGTTGGTGAGTTCGCTGCCGTAGAGTTTCAGGGTTGAGGCAATGTGGGCGCTGCCTCGACCCGCTCGGGCCTCGTCGGCGCTGCGGCTCATGGTCAGGCGCAGGGCCAGACTATCGAGTTCACACTGGGCGACCTTGTCGCGCAGCACCGGATCGTCGATCTGCCCGGCGATGTTGAGCCCAATTTCCTGGGCCGCCAGTTCCGGCAGAGTGAGGGCGCGGCGGGCATCGCCGCGCCCAATAGAACCCAGGGCCTGGCGCTCGTGCTGCAGCAGTTGTTTGGCCAGCGTCCAGCCCTGGCCGAGCTGGCCCATGATGTTGTCTTTGGGCACTCGCACATCGTCAAAGAAAGTTTGGCAGAAGGCCGAGGGGCCGCTGATTAAACGAATCGGCGCGACAGAAATGCCCGGCGTCGTCATGTCGATAAGCAGAAAGCTAATGCCCTCGTGCTGGGGTGCCTCGCGGTCGGTGCGCACCAGGCAGAACATCCAGTCGGCGGCATCGGCGTGGGAGGTCCAGATTTTTTGTCCGTTGACGACAAACTCGTCGCCCACCAGCTCGGCGCGGGTACTGAGGCTGGCCAGATCTGAGCCAGAACCCGGCTCGCTGTAACCCTGGCACCAGAAGCTCTCGTTGCGAGCAATTTTCGGCAGATGCTGGGCTTTTTGTGCTGGGGTGCCGTGTTCCAGCAGCACTGGCCCGAGCAAAGACAAGCCAGCACTAATGGGCGGTGAGCGCACCTGAGCTTTGCGTAGCTCTTGATTGAGCACGCGAACTTGCTCGTCAGTGAGCCCCGAGCCCCCGTATTCCTCGGGCCAGCTGGGTGCCAAAAAGCCCCGTGCCGCCATTTTAGCCAGCCACTCGCTTTCGTGAATTTTCAGTTGCCGTGGATCTTCCCCCGAGGCGCCGGGCGTTTGGCGCAGCTGCTGGGGGTAATTCTGTGCTATCCAGTCAGCGGTTTGCTGGCGGAATTGTTCGAGCGTATCTGACTGGTTCATGATTTCATTATTTTATTATGAGCCTTTAATTGCGGCTCTTTGTGTGGCTCGTTTACACGGTTTCAAGTAGTCGCGCCAACTCAGAGGCGGAGAGGAAACCGACACCGCCGATGAGGTTCATCATCGCATCGAGGTGGGTTTTTTTGGCGTGGGCGATACGCAGGCTAGTACAGGAGATGGAAGTCATCTTGTAATAGGTGAAAATGTCGTACCACTTGAGCCGCTCCATATCGACTGTGAAGCCGGTATAGGCTTCGTACTTTTCGACAAATTCGTCAAAGTAGAGCAGGCCGCTACAGCGAAAGCCGCCCTTGTCATCGGGGGTGCCGAGCATTTTGCAGCGGTTGTAGGCGAGGTCTTCGTGAAAGTCGCCGATGTGGCACAGCTCCCAGTCGAGAATGGCATTGATCTGCCCATTGTCGTCGTACATGAAATTGCCGCTGCGATAATCGCCGTGCTGAATCACCGGGTTTTCGACCACCGGCATGTTGTCTTTTAGCCAGATGGCGGCCTGCTCCATAATGGGGTGGGCCTCCATCGTGTCTTCCTGCCAGATGCGCTCCCAGGCACCGACCGACCATTCATTGGCCTGAGTGGTGCCCGCCTCGGGGGCATCGAAAGCACTGAGGTCTTTATTGCGCCAGTCGACGGTGTGGATAGTGGCCAAATGGCGCACGAACTGGTCGCGCAGGGTGGCGCGCAATTCCGGCTCGAAAGACATACCCAGCCCGGTGACCTTGCCGCCGTCTTCGGGCTGTACGGTGCCGACCACAAAGGCGGCAATTAAAAAGGGATGACCGAGAAATTCGTCGCTGTGCTCGACCCAGAATACTTCGGGCACTGGCACCTCGCCCCACATGGCGCGTAGCATCTGTGCTTCGCGCAAGCGGTGAGTCTCCACCACCGATTCGGAGGGGTCCATACGCAGCATTAGCTTGCGGGTGGCGCGCTCGCCGGATTCCTGATTCCAGGTCAGCATAAAGGTGAACTGTTCTTTTGACGCCCCGCCGGTGAGCCGTTTCAAGTCGGTGAGTTGCAGATCATTTTGCCCGGTTGTGTTCTTCAGGTAATTAACCAGGTGGGATTCAAGATCTTCGAAGTTGGTCTGATGGGCCGCCGTTTGCGTGCGATTACGCAACTTGCGGGTCAGCACATTGTCGATGGCGGTCTCGACCGGGTAGCGGGCTCTAATTGCCGCTATCCACTCGGCGGTGGGTTGGTCGCGCAGTCGTAAGGTTTCTGTATTGATCATGGCTTTTTTAGTTTTATTATTGGCGCGTTATTATTGAATCGTCGGCCTCGACGCAGCGGCCCTGTTACCTGTTAATAGTAGGTAGGTAGGTAGGCTTGGTCGCAGGGCGCGGGTTTTCGAGATACTGGTTGTAGCCTTGCTGGAGCTACTCGCTGATGACGCGATTAATAGCCGCTCTACTGGGTCGGTTTATTACGTTGATTTACTACGTTGAATTATTAACTCGACCCGCTGTTGCGGCGCGCTTTTGAGAGAGGGAGTGATTGCCTCATTAAAATGGTGCCTCCCCCTGCCAAAAATCAGCTATTACCAGCGATTACATGCTGACGTCTTGTACCTCACCCCAGCCGGTGACGCCGTCGAGGTCCCAGCGCAGAAAGGATTGGGTGCAGTAAACGAAGGGCCAGGGTTGCCAGGGGTTGGAAGTGAAGGCCGAGCCGGTAAAGTTGTGTACCTTGCCGCGTTTATCTTCTACTTGCAGATCCATAAATTGGTGGAGTCGGCCATCACGGCGCAATTTCCCCGAACCTTTGACCAGGCCGTAGACCTGATCGCCCTCGCGCACATAACCGTGGGCAATGGCCTGGTAGTCGTTGGGATCGTCGGGGTTGATGGCCCACAGGCAGTGAATACTGACATCGTTATCGAAATTGGCGTTGAGCCAGCAGAAGTTGACGAACTGGTCTTCTTTGCGCTCGCCCCAGCTGTGGTCCATGCTCGATACGCAGTTGACGTCGTAGGTTTTGCCGTCGATGGTGAACTTGCCGGTGACGCGGCCAGTTTGGTCCCAGTGCCCGGCATAAGCGGTGGCGGAAACGGTATCGTCGGCGGTGGCGGCCAGCGGGTCCTGCTCGGGGTCGTGAATATCGTAGGGCGCCATCAGTGCCTTGTATTGCACATCGATTTTAACGCCGCGCTCGTCGTCGAATTTAATATCGTAATCCATCACCGGCTTGGTGCATTTAATCGACAGTCCATTGCCCAGGGTGTAATCGTCAAAGTCCGATTTTGGAAAGGGCAGGTGCACCTGGTTATTGCTGTAACGCACCAGGTGAGGCGAGTTGGAAAAACCATCGGTCACGGTGATGCTGGATAACACGACGCCGGCGTTCTGGCGAGTCAGTACATAGACGTTAACGTGTATGGCTTTTTCCGGAATATAAAAGCCAAAATAATTGGTTTCCGCCCAATAGTGGTCGTCGGAAGTGGGCGTGTGAAAGTACATGTCTTTTTCGGTAATCATTATTATTTCCTTGTTAAAACCAGAAGAAAAACCGTATTTATTTTTTTAGTAACCCTAAAGTTACTGTACTTGAGGGTTGAATCCAAGCCCTTATTAAAAGGGCGAGTTTATGACCTGCTATTTTTATCAGGGCTTTTTCGCAGGGAGGCCGCTTTATTCAACGCTGGCAAATTGTGCCGCTGCCAGTTTGGCGTAGAGTTCACTGCCATTGAGTAACTGCTGATGGGTGCCACTGGCGACTTCTTTGCCGTGGTCCATAACCACGATATGGTCGGCGTGAAGGATGGTCGATAGGCGGTGGGCAATAATCAGCGTGGTGCGGTTTTCCATGAGTTTTTCAAGGGCCAGTTGCACCTGTTGTTCACTGTGGGTGTCGAGGGCGCTGGTGGCCTCGTCCAATAAAAGTAGGCGAGGGTTTTTGAGAATGGCGCGGGCGATTGCGATGCGTTGCTTTTGCCCGCCCGATAGTCGCACACCTTGTTCGCCGAGGAAGCTGGCATAGCCCTCGGGCAACTGCTCAATAAAGTCGTGGGCATAGGCGGCACGGGCGGCGGCTTGCACCTCTTCGTCACTGGCATCGGGTTTGCCGTAGCGAATGTTGTGGCTGACATCGGCGCTGAACAGGGCGGGATGCTGAGAAACCACGCCCAATTGCTGGCGCAGGTCGGCCGGTGACAGCTCGCGAATATCCGTATTGCCGAGCAGTACTGTGCCGGCTTGGGGGTCGTAAAAGCGCTGCATTAATTCGAACACGGTGGACTTGCCCGCGCCCGATGGGCCGACCAGCGCAACCACTTTGCCTTCGGGAATATGGATGGAGAAATCTTCCAGCGCTTTTTGCCCAGGGCGCGAGGGGTAGCTGAAGTTGACCTGCTTAAAACTGACCTCGGCCGCAAGTTCACTGGCGGCAACTTCTGCGGAGGCGGGGGGCAGAATAGTAGTTTTGGCGGTCATTAAATCGACCAGCCTATCGGTGGCACCTACGGCGCGTTGCAAATCGCCATAGACCTCGGACATCGTCGCTACGCCCATCGCCACCAGCATGGCGTAGAACACAAAGGCCCCGAGATCACCGGCGCTCATGGTGCCATTTAAGACATCGTTGCCACCGACCCAGAGCATGCCGCTCAGCGCGCCAAATACCAGCACAATTACCGCCGCCATTAATACGGCTCTTTGCTTGACCCGACGCCGGGCGATGGCAAAGGCACTTTCAACCTCTTGACCAAAGGCACTGCGTTCGTAATCTTCGCGGGTGTAACTCTGTACGGTTTTTAGTTGGGTGATGATCTCACCGGCATAGGTGCCAACATTGGCAATGGAGTCCTGACTTTGTCGGGACAGGGCGCGCACCCGGCGGCCAAAAATTAAAATAGGCAGTAACACCAGAGGAATGCAGCCGAGAATGACTAATGTCAGTTTAAGGTTGGTGATGATTAAAATAATCAGGGCGCCAGTGGTCGAAATCGAACTGCGCAGGGCGAGAGAAAAGGAGCTGCCAACAATGCTTTGTAGCAGGGTGGTGTCGGCGGTGAGGCGGGACATAATCTCGCCGCTGCGGTTGTTGTCAAAATAGCCGGGGCTGAGGCCGACGATGTTATTAAACACAGCGCTGCGAATATCGGCGCTGACCCGCTCGCCGAGCCACGACACCAAATAAAAGCGCACAAAGGTGCCTCCGGCCATTAATACTGACAAGCCCAGTAGTAAATAAATACCCTGCTGCAATTGCGAGACAGAGCCGGCAACAAAGCCGTCGTCTATCACCATGCGCACGCCCTGGCCGATGGTCAGGGTAATGCCCGCCGTAAAGAGCAGGGCGATAACCGCACACACCCAGCGCCAGCGATAGGGTGCGACAAGGCGCAAGAGTTGAGCAATAGATGAAAGCTTGGTGGCGGCAGGGCGTTCGGCGTTTGTCGACATGGCGTTAGGGTGTACCCGGTAAAAAGGTTGGTAGTTGACGTTTGCTGTGCAAGTAAGGGCTAGCAGTTTACGGTAATGCGCTATAAAGGGCATTGCCCTGTTGCGGGGTGCTATTTATGACAACAGGGGTGCATATAGTGACAGTGGCTTAGCGGTGCCGCTACTTAAAACGATGAGCCGGGTTGTTGTAGAAAGGCCTTTTCTTCGGCGGTCGAGGTACGGCCCAGTATTTTGTTGCGATGGGGGAAGCGACCGAAACGCTCGACGATGTCGCGGTGGAGCTGGGCGGATGAGAGGTGGGCGTCAAGGCCGGGCTGGCTGAATAGCTGCACTGACTGCTTTTGTATTGCTCGCGACTCACTGTGCATGTACGGCATATAGAGAAAGCCCCGCTGTTTTACACTCAGCCGTTGTTCAATACCCGCGGCGATTGTTTGCTGAGACAGCGCCAGCGCTAGGCTGTCGTGGGCAAAGGCCCTAGCGTGATCGCGAAAGAGATTGCGAGAAAATTGATCGAGAACAATGATTTCTGCCAGTCGCCCAAGGGGGCGACGTCGCCATGCAAAGAGTTCGCAGCGGGTGGCAGCTTGATGAAGGTTGGCAAATTTTTCGCCGATTAGCGCGTCCAATTGTTCATTTTTTTGCCACCACTGGGCGGGGGTGATTTCCTCAAACCAGAACTCGATCACCGACAAATAGGGCATGCTCACTCTCTTTTTTTTAGGCTGCTCTTGGGATTGTAAAGCATGGCTCTGGTGGTGATTGTAAGATTTGATGGGTGTAAATTAGGACTTGATTACATAAAAATTAATCAATATATTCGGCCCTTCGCTAAATAACGTTCGCTAAATCGCCAGGAAATTTTTTAATAAGCCGGGCATTCGATTAGCGCGTTTCCTTTCGGTTTGATACGCCGAAAGCCTATTAAAAATCACGCCGAAAAGTCATAAACGGATTTATTACGTTTTCGCAAATAGCCGCTATTCAGCGCTGCCTATTTGCGAAAGGCTTTGGTGTGGTTTAACGAACAATCTTATAAGTAATGCTGTTGAAGGGGTGGTTTGCAAATGAAGAGTTGGATAGTAACGCCGATAATGGTGGTGTTGATCGCCGCAGGTTCTTACTTTTTTTATATTTCCACGCTACCACCCGAGCTCGACGAAGGCTTTCTCTACGGCAATGGCCACATAGAGGGCACCGAGGTCGATATTAGTGCCGAGGTTTCTGGCCGTGTACTGGCCTCGAATTTACTCGAGGGCTCAACGCTGGCCAAGGGTTCTATTTTGGTCGAGCTCGACGCGCGCGAGCAAGTGGCGGGGCTGGCTGTTGCCGAGGCTGAACGGGTCGCTCGTGAATATGAGCAAAAGCATATTGTCGAGCAATTGCAGACCTGGCAGGACAACCTGGCCACTGCCGAGCGGGATTTAGTGCGCTACACAGCGTTGCGCAAAAGGGGCATCGTTACCGTACAGAAGCTCGATCAAATCACTCTGGTCAGAACCGAGGCGCTGGGCAAAGTCCGCGCTTTGAAAGCCCAGCTGCAGCAAGCCAAAGCCAATACTACGGTGGCGGCAAGAAGTGTCGAGCTGCGACAAATTGAGGTGGATAAATCAAAAATCTATGCCCCTATGGACGCGACTGTCTTGTCCAAGTCTATTGAACTGGGTGAGCTGGCGACAAGGGAGCGACTCATTGCGGTGCTGGTCGATATGCAAGATCTTGAACTCAAGGCCTATTTGCCCGAGGCAGTGATTGGCAAAATCAAGCTCGACGCCCCGGCGAAGGTGCGCGTCAGTGCCTTTTCAGATCGCTATTTCACTGCCCGAGTTAAGCGCGTTGATCAGCGCGCCCAATTTACGCCACGAGACATCAATATGCCCGAAGAGCGCGTGCGTATGGTCTTTGGTGTGGTGCTGGCGCTGGATAACGCAGAGGGTTTTCTCAAACCCGGTATGCCAGCCGATGCCTGGATTCGTTGGGATGAAGGCAAGGATTGGCCGCAAACTCTCGTCGTACCCCATTAAGTTGTACCCCACTAAGTTGTTCCCCGTTAAGTTGTGCCTCACTAAGCTGGCATTGCCGTTGAACAGACAGCAGGGCAGACTGATATGAGCACCTTGAAAAATAAAGTGAGCACCATTGAAAAAGCCGTCGATGGCTCGCATTTTGGCGTGACGAATCGTGACGCGATGAATTCTGGCCCTAAAAGTAATGCCACTACTGAACGTAAGCCCATTATTGAAACCCACAATTTGGGCCGCGCCTTCAATAAAAAGTTGGTACTCAAAGACGTTGATTTGACCATTTACGAAGCCGAAATCTTCGGCCTGCTGGGGCCAGATGGTGCCGGTAAAACCACCTTAATGCAGCTGATGGCGGCCATTCTCGACCCTAGTGAAGGCCATTGCACGGTGATGGGTCATAACACGGTTAAAGACGATTACTGGATCAACTCCCACATCGGCTATATGTTCCAGGGCTTTACCCTCTACGACAAATTGAGCATTGCCGAAAACATGGAGTTTTCGGCCGATATACGCGGCCTTCCCAAAGAGCTCTATCTTGAGCGGCAGGAGCGGTTGCTAAAAATGGCGGGCCTTTACCGTTTTCTGGATCGCCCGGCGGGCAATTTGTCCGGCGGTATGCGTAAGAAGTTATCGCTGTGTACCAACCTGATGCACGAACCTCGCCTGCTCTTGCTCGACGAACTCAGCCTGGGTGTCGACCCGGCTTCACGGCATGAGCTGTGGGCCATGCTCAAATCCTTCCGTGATAACGGTGTGACAGTGGTAATGAGCACCCCGTATATGGATGAGGCCGAGCACTGTGACCGCATTGCCTTTCTGCACGAGGGTGAAATTATTGGTGTGGATAAGGTTGAAAACCTCCATACCCGCTGTGAAGGGCACGTTTATGAATTACACACGAAAGACAGAGGCGGTGCGCATAATAAACTGGTCGAACACCCCGATGTCTTGAGTGTTCGCCACCTGGCTGAGAGCGTGCATTTTCAATTGCACACAGCGAATCATATTGAAGCGGGTTTAAAAGCCGGCTTAACAGAAAGTGGTGGTCGCATTGAGTCGGTTGAGCCAACCCTGGATGATGCCTATACCATGCTCAGTGGTGGTGAAAAGAACAGTGCCTATGCCGAGCCGCCGCCGGACATTCATCTGCCCGAACGCTTGCCCGAAGGCGGGCTGATTCGCACCGAGAATATGCGTGTTGAGTTTGGTGACTTCGTCGCCAATCACGATGTCACTCTGGAGATTAAAGCGGGCGAGGTGTTCGGTTTTCTCGGTGCCAATGGCGCGGGTAAAACGACCTTTATTCGCGCCCTGTGTGGGCTGCAAAAATTAACCAGTGGCGATGCCTGGATTGGCGGCGTCAGTATTATTGACGACCCCAAACGCCTGCGTAATCACATTGGTTATATGTCTCAGCGTTTCTCTCTCTACCCCGATCTCACGGTGGCGGAGAACCTGTCATTTTTTGCCGGGATTTACGGTCTGGAGAAAGGCGATAAAAAGAAGGCCATAGATTGGGCGATTAGCGTTACCGATCTCAGTGGCGTGATGAATCATCTGGTGGCCGATATGTCGGGTGCCCTGAGCCAGCGTTTGGCCCTGGCTTGCGCGATTATGCATGAGCCCGCCGTGGTGTTTCTCGACGAGCCCACCTCGGGAGTGAGCCCGGCGGCGCGCTATAAATTCTGGCAGTTAATTCAAACTCTGGCCGAGAGCGGCACCACCATTTTTGTTACTACCCACTATATGGAAGAGGCCAATTACTGCCACCGCCTGGGCCTAATGCATCAGGGGCGCTTGATTGGCATTGGCCCTGCCGATGAGCTCACGGCGGCACTACCCGCCGATGTTGAGGCTGATAGCATCGAAGAAATGTTTCTCGCCTATATCAAAATAGAAGATGCGCGTTTAGAGCGTGAGGCGCTCGCTACGGCAGCCTCTGCAACTGGAAGTGCTGGGGGTGCAAAATGAAACTGCATCGCCTTTACGCCGTTATGCGCAAGGAAACTCGTGAAATTGTTCGTGACCAGGTCACTCTGGCAACGGCCTTTTTGTTTCCGGTGGTAATGCTGTTTATGTTTGGCTACGCCATTTCTCTGGAGGTAGAGGACGTTAGCCTGGGTGTGCTCGATCAGGATCAAACCCCCTCCAGTGCCCACCTTATTGATGCCTTTGCCGAGAGCGAATATTTTGAGTTAACGCGAAATTACAGCTCCGAACTGGAGATTCGCAAGTCTATGGAGATCAACGAGGTGAAGCTGGTGCTGGTGATTCCGCCCGGTTTTAATGCCTTGTTGGGTCGGGAAAATAACCCGGAAGTGCAGCTACTTATTGATGGCACTTACTCGGCGACAGCACTTGTCGCATTGAATTACGGCATGACCATTGTGTCGCGCTTTAATGAAGAAAAAGACGAGTCGTTGATCGATGTGCAAACCCGCATTTGGTACAACCCCAGTTTGCGCAGTTTGATTTATGTGGTGTCTGGGCTCTACGCGGTCATTATCGCCGCCTTCCCGCCGTTGCTCACCACCCTGGCAATTGTGCGAGAAAAAGAGAGTGGTTCAATTCAGCAAATTTATGCCTCGCCCTTAACCGTGCCCGAATTTTTGCTGGGTAAATTAATTCCCTACGGCGTTATTGCCTCCCTGCAGTTGGCCTCTATTGTGGCGCTGGGCTATTACTGGTTCGGCCTGCCCTTTAATGGCAGTCTCGGTTACCTGGCGATTGCGGGCGGTATTTACGTGTTTTGTAATGTGGGCATTGGCCTGCTGGTATCGACCATCACCAATAGCCAGTTGCTGGCCGTGTTACTGGCGCTGGTGATTACCATGATGCCGTCGATTTTGTTCTCGGGCTTTGTGTTCCCCATATATGCCATGGCCGAGCCGGTGCAGCTTTACACGCATATTTTCCCAGGGCGTTATTTTGTCGATGTCTCGCGGGGCATTATTCTCAAAGGTGCAGGGCCTGCGGAAATGGTTCGCCCCCTGAGTTTTTTACTGGTCTACACCCTTGGGGTGTTTTTTGCTGCCGTGGCTATCTTTAAGAAAAAAGTCGCTTAAAAAGAAAGTCGCCTTATTATTTAATTAACGCACTGAAGATTTTGGAGAGCTAGCATGTGGAGTCGCCTTAAAAGTTTAATGCTCAAGGATGTCATTCAGTTCTCCAGAGATAAAACCATTCTCGGCGTAGTGGCCTGGCTCTACACCATGGAGGTGTTGATCTGTGGCTATGCCATGACCTTTGAGGTTAAAGACCTGCCCATTGCGGTGATTGACCATGACCGCACTGTTGTCAGCCGCAATTTAATTGATAAATTTACCCTGTCAGAAGCCTTTGAAGTAGCGGGTTATCCCACTAATCAGGAAGAGGCCGAGAGCTGGATGCGCAGCGGTAAAGTAAAATATGTCATGGTGGTGCCGAATAATTTTGGGCAAGACCTACGCCGTGGAGAAGCGCCGGGTTTACAAATTCTGCTCGACGGCACTAACTCCAATGCCGCATCACTGGCGAAAGACTACACCGCAGCCATTGTGAAAAACTTTGAGGCGGAGTTCAGTCCAAACACCGCACAAGCCAATAGCACCGTGCGGCCCGCCGTACAAATCTGGTACAACCGGGCGCAAACGCTGGAGTCCTTCGTGGTGCTATCGATGATAGTGGCGGCCATTATGATGGTAGGCACTATTCACTCCGCCGCTTCAATTACCCGTGAAAAAGAGGTCGGCACCATCGACCAGTTAATGGTGACACCGACCCGAGTGTGGGAGGTGTTTCTTGCAAAAACCATTCCCACCCTGGGTGTTGGTATTCTCGCCTTCTTTCCCAGCCTGTTTATTATTTGGTGGTTTGGGGTGCCGATAAAAGGCAGCTTGCTGTTATTTGTTTTCTTGATGGCAATCTTTCTGGTCAGCGCCATTGCCATCGGCGTGTTGATTGCGTCCATTACCAAAACGCTGCAACAGACCTTGCTGCTGTGCTTTTTCGGACTCTTCCCCATCCTCTTTCTGTCCGGCACCATGACCCCGATAGAGTCCATGCCCAGCTTTATGCAGCCCTTTGCCTACCTCAGCCCGGTTAAATATTTTATGGATATTTGCATGGGTATTTTTCTCAAGGGTGTTGGCTTTGCCGAGCTATGGCCGGCCGCATTAAATATGGCCCTGATTGGCGGGGCGCTTTATGTTATTGCGGCGTGGCGCTTCAAGCACAATCTTTCATCGTAAATATGTAGGGAAGAGCATGGGGCGTAAATTTAGCGTTCTAACCACTCGCTAATGGATGCCACCATTTTATCGGGCTGTATCTCCCAGTTGTAAGACTCAACCAGTCTGTCATCTGGGGTCATTAAATAGAGCACCGAGCTGTGGCTCATTGAATAATCACCGTCTGTTGCCTCGCCTTTTTCCGTGGCAATCTTGGCACGGCTCGCCTTCCAGGCTGTTAATACCTTGGCGATCTCATCGGGTGAGCCGGTTAAGTAAATAATGCGCGGGTCGAAGGCCTTGGCGTATTCATTGAGTCGTGCCGGTGTGTCGCGCTCGGGGTCAACGGTGATGAATAGAGGGTAGAGCTTGTCGTTGAGTGGCCCCAGCTGATTCAGCGCCTGCGTCATACGGCTTAGGGTCGTCGGGCAAACATCGGGGCAGTTAGTAAAGCCAAAGAAAATGAGCTTATAGCGGTCGGCATAACTTTCATTGTTAACGGGCTCGTTAAATTGGTTAACCAATGAAAACACCCCGCCAATTTGTGCCTCCGTACCTGGGGGCACGGTTCCCTCGCTGCGCCCCAGTTGTACCAAATAATCGACAAGAGCAATGCCGCCAATAATAACGACTGACAAGACGACGGTGAGTAGTCCGCGTTTAAGGGTTTGGGGTTTCATAGGGGCGCTTTACTTTATCGGGTGGGGGTGAATACTGTGCTTGTGATAAACCATATTAGGACTTGATAATACGCTGATGAAGCAACATCGACAAAATAAATTCCGCTGGCTGGCCTTTGTGCTTTTCTTAGCGCTAACCCTGGGCGCGGGGTATATTCATTATCGGCAGCAAATTTTTGAAGTCTTTGCCGCGGGTACTGAGTGGGTGCTGGTGACCTGTGGTTTTCAGCCTGAAGAAGAGGCCGAGCGTAGTGAAAGCCTGCAAAGTGATCAGTTGCGAAAGTTGTTATACGCGGCGCGCATGTTTAATAGCCCGCCACCGGAAGAGCTGTCTGAAAAAGATGCCTGGGCTGATAAAAAGTACCCGGGCGTTGGCTTTGGTTTAGTCCATACCTTTAGCATCAAACCCGTACCTGTGGTGATAGGTGGCTGGTTATTTAGTATCCCCTGCACCTATTTCGCCGATGCACGAGACTGTCAAAAAAGTGGGGCTGGCGTTGCTCGCCTTAAAGTTAGTGTCGAAGACTTTAGTGCTATTCGTGAAGGCAATATCGAAGCATTTCTGGCGGCCTCCTCTGCTGAAATTACCGCGATTACTCTCGCCGGGCTAGAGGGCCGCCCCCAGCATTGGTGGCTGCAGGAAGAGACGCCAGGGGGCTATAGTCCTTACCAGACAACGGATTTCATGGGTGACACTGGCAGACTACTTTGTACGCAGTCACAGGTAAAGCACGGCGTAATGCCCCACTGCCTGCTGCGCTTTATGCATGGCAAAGATGTGTATGCCGAAGTGAAGTTCGCCGCACAACTGCGCGATAAGTGGGCCGATATTGAGCAACAGGCCCGAACCTTGATAAGAAGCTTTCAGGTAAAGCGCTAAGCGCAATTGGTTATAAACAAGCTGCTTTAGGTTTGAATCTAAGGGGTGTTACATTAGCCGAGCAAAGATCAACGTCGACAGCTAGCTATTAATAACAATAGTTTGAAAAATAACGGAGAATAAAAATGATTAGTTACGTCACCATTGGTACCAATGATCTTGAAAGAGCCGCTACATTTTACGACGCCGTACTCGCACCACTAGGCGGCAAACGTGGCCCAGAGACTGAGCGCTATAAATCCTGGGTTGGTCCAACCCGTGGGCCCATGCTCATGGTGATGAAGCCATTTGATGAAAAGCCTGCAACCGTTGGCAACGGTGTAATGATAGCCCTCGGTGCTGAGTCGCCCGAAGTGGTTGATGCTGTTTATAAAGCTGCAATTGATGCTGGCGGTGCCTGTGCCGGTGAGCCGGGCGAGCGCCGTCCGGGGCTTTATGTGGGCTATTTTAGAGATTTAGATGGCAATAAGTTGGATGCTATTTGTATGTAATGATTGGTGTAGGGCCGCTATGCGAGTCGACCAGATAGGCCTTATTACAGCACTGCTGTAATAAGGCTGTTACACCGATAGCTGTTGTTATTGCCGTGGTTCAAGTTTCTTATTAGGGGCTTTATCACAAGATTTTTACGGCAGAATGGAGCACTCATGCGATGGCTAAATAGGTTGTTCTGCTATTTTACGTCTAGTGAAACCAAATAATACAAAAAGGCCAGAAACAAATAAGAGAATAGATGCAGGTACAGGGACGACTGTAACCTTCAGACTATCCACTGGCGCAATAACCGACCCAACTCTAGTACCAACCTGATCATAGCCAAAGCCAAGTAAAAAGGCGGTGTAATTCATAGGCAGGTTTTGAGGAATATCTCCACCACTAAACCAAGAGTCAGTTGAAATTATCATGAGTGTCCACTCTTCCCCACTGGCTGGGAGCATTTGGTTGGGATCGGCAATACAATCAATTCCTGCTGGGCAATAATCTGAGGTGGTCGAACCTAAAACCTCAATCCAATCGTATGTCCCAGTAGGTGTATTTGGCCGCCCACATCACCTGAAGGTAAATTTAAACCATCATTGACCACAATTGCTTCAATATCGCTAGTAAACCTAGCGTTTCGCTGTACATTAAGCAGGTCTACACCATAAGAGGGTCCACTAAACTCCCAAAAAGATGTGTACTCATGACCCGGAATAGTACCCGGGCCTGGGTCAGAACCTGGCGAGGCGTTGTCTTTGTCATTATCGACCAAAAAACTACCTGTGATTGTATCGCCAACGAGTAAGCCTCCTACATAAGCACCGTCAACCGCATTGACAGTAGTAGAAACGGTGAAAAGTAGTGGCGCTGCTAGAACTGTTCCACTGAAGAGCAAACTAATAATTATTGAAGCGCGACAAAAATTGAGCATTATGGTCATGTCCTTATGATTAACTTAATGTCGAAGTTTAAAGAAGTTTTAGTTTGAAGGAAACGAATTTGGTTAAAGGGGGCGCAACTCTTTTATCTCATGGCATGGGCTGTTTATTTACGTTCTTCGCTATAAAGCTACCGCAAAAACATGCCTCCAAGTAGCCCCTAAAAATATACATTTTGGGCTTCAGGCCATTGGGTTGGTTTTCTTCGATATACCGTTAATGTGATAATTTTTGTGCGCTAATAAACGCGCAAACCTTAACAATAAGCGGCTCAGGTGTTTCCAGATGGGGGTAGTGAGCAGCCTTTTCCATTTTAAATATCTCTAAAGGGCTGCTAATCCGTTCAGTTATTAGGTCAAGATTAGGTTGATAGCCGTAGTTGTCCTGTTCGCCAAAGATGGCGAGTACGGGGCAGGTGATTTCTTCTAGTGATGTTGCGTAAGGTTTTTCGGGCACGGTTTTTTTTAGCGCCATACTGGCCCAGTTTTTAAAAAGAACGTCTGTTTTTTCACCATGGAAGGGGAGTAGCTTTTCACGCAGCCTGCCCTTATAAAAAGCATCTTCTGCTAGTTGAAGTCCATCCATTGCGTCGGGGTGCATGATTAATTGCGGTACGATAGAAATAATGCCGCAGATATTATCAGGGTGCTTGCTGGCGGCAATTAGGGCGACGGCGCCGCCAAAACTATGGCCGACTAAAATTACTTTATTTAAGGCAAAGTGTTTGATGATGTCGGCGATTGGTTGTCCAGCTTCATCCTCCCTGGGGTCGCCGGGGCGAGGTAGTATTAGCGGGTCGGATTTACCGTGCCCCCAGCGGTCGTACATAATGCCGGCAAGTCCGCTGGCCTCGCACAATTGCCGAGGAAACTCGCGCCACATGCCAATGCAGTCGAGACCACCGTGGAGGAAGATGAGGGTAGGCTTATTTGTTTCAGGCTCACTCAGTAGCAGGGTGTTGATGCGGTGGCCCGCTGCGCTTATGCCTTGTTCTTGTGAGTGCATGTTGTATTTGTTGTCTGAGTTCAGGGCGCTAAAAGTCGGGGTCTAAGGGTTTGGCTGTTTTAGGGTGGATTGGTAGCAGCTCGTACAAATACAAACTGCTACCAATGGGTTTAGTTTTTGGCGAAGTTAAAGTGTTTCGTTAGGTCCTTTTCAACGTCGTCCATTTCGGCCATGTATTGCACAAAGCCTCCGTTGTAGGTGCCATCTTGTCGGCGGTTATCGGCACCTTCAAAGTTGTAGTAGCCGGGTGTGCACTGTTTGTTGCGGTCAGTTTTCCCGCGGAATTTAATCACTTCCTGCACCCAGAATTCTTCCGATTCCTGTTTAACATCGAGGGACTGATAATCATTTTTTCGGGCGTAGTCGATACAGGCGGCAATGTGTCCACCCTGGCTTTGCATCATGTCGGTGAGGTTAAATTGAAACGAAGCCTGGTAGCCATTCATGATGAACAGGTTGGGGTAGCCTTTGGAGTGGATACCTAAGAGTGTGCGAATGCCATCGGTATATTTGTCGTTTAACTCGACGCCATTGTCACCAATAATTTCGTTGTAAATGCCGGTTTTCTGTATCTCAAAACCGGTGGCGAAAATCAGCAGGTCGAGCTCGTATTCCTCACCATCAACGATCACGCCTTTTTCAGTAATCTCGGTAACGCCTTTGCCTTTGGTATCGACGAGTTTGACGTTGGGGCGGTTAAAGGTCGGCAGGTAATCTTCGTGGAAGCAGGGCCGCTTACACATCATCATGTACCAGGGTTTTAGGCCTTCGGCAGTGTCTTTGTCGGTGACGATTTCCTCGATGCGCTGGTGAATGCGCATCATGGCATCCATGTTGGCGTTTTCCTGGCGGCGCATTTTCTCCTCTCGGGGCATGGCTTTGACTTTGGCCAGTCCCTCGGGGGTCATTTGTGGTGGTCTGAGGGATATTTCACGGCGTTTTGCTTGCCAGTCGGCGGGCAGGCTTTCGGCCCACTTGGGGTCGGTTTCCCAGTCGTCGCGCACATCAATAGAGGACGGGGTGCGTTGAAAGACGAACAGCTCTTTGGCGTTGGCACCAAGCCCCGGAACGGCCTGTACAGCTGTTGCGCCGGTGCCGATAATGCCAACGCGTTTGTTTTTGAGTTTGCTAAGGTCGTCGCCGGTGTAGTCGTAGTCCCAGCGCGAGGTGTGAAAGGAGTGGCCCTTGAAGGTATTCATGCCTTTGATTTTGGTCAGCTTTGGTTTCGACAAAATACCGTTAGCGCAAATCACGAAACGCGCTTTCATGTGGTCGCCGCGATTAGTTTTTATGTGCCACAGTTGCTCTTCTTTGTTCCACACGGTGGCGGTGACGGTGGTTTGAAACACGGCCAGTTTATAGAGGTCGTACTTCTCGGCGATGGACTGACAGTGGGCGTAAATTTCTTCGCCCCGCGCATAGCGGTGCTTGGGAACGTAGTTCATTTCGTCGAGCAGGGGCAGGTAGTCGTAGGAGGGCACGTCACAGGCGATGCCGGGGTAGCGGTTCCAATACCAGGTGCCGCCGACATCGGCGCCGCGCTCGACAATGCGAATACTTTCGACACCAATTTCGCGCAGTCTGGCCGAGGTCAGCAGGGCTGAAAATCCGCCGCCAATAAACAAGCACTCAACGGTATCGGTGAGCGGTTCGCGTGGGGTTATTTCACCGCCGTGGGGGTCGTCATCGTACTTTGCCAGCTCACCCTGCAGCTCGGTGTCGTACTGAGCAGCCCCTTCGGGGCGGTAATTCATGCGTATTTCTCGCTCTTGGGCAAAGCGTTGCTTGATGGCGTCGTAGTATTCCTGGGGGTGGGTTTCATCAGATAGCGGATCCATTACGCCAAATTGGGGTGAATCCAGTCTGATAGCGCCGTGCATGACGATCTCTTCCACTGTTTTATCGCTCATTATCTCTGTTCCTTAAGAATGATTAATTGATCAATATTATAATTTTTACTTGGAATAATTTGAGCCGACATCATACGTGGCGCAGGCATTTAGGCAAAACACGCTAAGGGAAAGTTTGGGGGTATTCAGGGAGTTGGAGGCGTAGAGGGTTTATAGAGAAGCGCTGGCTTTAGCCTGATATTTCAGCTTGAACTGTCTTTAAAGGAAAGCAGAGATAGGTGGGAATAATTAAAAAACCGGAGCGCACTTAGAGTGAACTCCGGAAAACCATAGGCTGGGTGGGTTTGGAAATATTTAAATACGTTTACCGATGACTCGGGCCAGGAATAGGCCTACAAGCATAGTGGGTACAAATAATAAGGTTGTTGGATAAGCGTAGCTTAAGCCTGCAATCGCTGGGCCGGGGCAGTAACCGACCAGGCCCCAACTGGCACCAAAAAGCACGGCACCGATCAACAGTGTTTTGTCGATATCGGTTTTCGTTGGCAGGTGTCGGGGTTTTCTACTGCCTCATTAACCTTGTGATCCATAAAGCTTAATGTTCAAGGTTTTCTTCAATAATCGAAAGTGCTTATCAAGTGAGTAAACCTTGCAGCTGTTTTGCTTTGCATTCTGGGCAATAATTAAATCAGGGATGCCTACTCCATTAGCCCCCCCTTTCAAACACTTCACTTGATACTCTATTAGCTCTTTCCAGCAAATTGATAGTGGAATTCTATTTATTTCGTGAAGAAGCTTAATAAGGTTGGCCTGTCTCTTGATTTTTAAATACGGGATTAACTCTGCGAGAATAATATCGTTTGTAACTATCAGGTTTTCATCTATTAGATAATCCAGGTCTTTGGAATTGTTACCGCTCCTGAAGTAGTCAATCCATATTGATGTATCAACCATCACTTCCATTAGCGGCGATCTCGTAACTCATTAAGGTCTATATCCAGGTCAATCTTTCCTCGATATTTCTTAATATCGGAAATCTTTGATTTTCTCACCAATTCTTCAAGAGCTTTGACGATAACAGCTGTTTTAGTGTCGGTGTGGGTAGCCTTCATTGCTTCGTTTAGAAGGTTCTCGGGCAGATCCAGAGTTGTTCTCATATGTTTCTCCTTGGTCTATGCATACGATTTTAGAATATCATGCATATAGTTTCAAGAAGGCTTACACTGCGCTCTGCGGGGAATTTGTCATTGGTTTGGTGAAATTAATAAAAAACCGGGGCTCACTTAGCGTAAGCCCCGGAAAACCATTGGCTGGATGGGTTTTGAAAGATTTAAAGACGCTTGCTGATAACTCGGGCCAGGAATAGGCCTACAAGCATAGTGGGTACAAATAATAAGGTTGTTGGATAAGCGTAGCTTAAGCCTGCAATCGCTGGGCCGGGGCAGTAACCGACCAGGCCCCAACCGGCACCAAAAAGCACGGCACCGATCAACAGTGTTTTGTCGATATCAGTTTTCGTTGGCAGGTGGAAGGTATCGCCAAAAATGGGTGCCGGGTTTTTGAGCACGAATTTATAGCCGATGAAGGTAACGATAAGACCGCCACCCATCACAAAGGCCAGGGTGGGATCCCAGGCGCCGGCGAGGTCGAGAAAGCCTTGCACTCGCTCGGTATTGGTCATACCCGATATGGCCATGCCGATGCCAAAAACAAGGCCCGATACGAGGGCGGATAATTGCTGTCCAATCTTTTGTTTTGGCATTTTATGCGCCTCCAAATACGTGCTTGAGTAAATAGACGCAGATAAAGCCTGCCGCCATAAATGTACAGGTTGCGATTACCGAGCGCAGAGAAAGACGTGAGACTCCGCAGATGCCGTGGCCGCTGGTACAGCCACTTCCCAGACCGGTGCCAATACCCACAGCGAGGCCGCCGATAATGGTTAGCAGGGTGCCGCTTTGAGGTATGGGTGGCTTGAAGTCACTGGAGAGCATGACGGGAATAGCACCACCGACAATAACGCCTGCTATAAAGAGGAGGCGCCAGATGCGTTCACCGCCGCTTTCTGCAAGGGAGCCGGTTAAAATGCCGCTGACGCCTGCGATGCGGCCCTTCAGGGCCATCATCATGACGGCGGCGAGGCCAACAAGCCCGCCGCCAATCAATGCTAATACAAATTGATGCATAGTTTATTGCCTGTGTTTGAGTTGATGGCGAGCTATAGCCTTATTTGCCAATCTGGTTAAGTGGTATCTTCAGGTAGGCGACGCCGTTATCTTCCGGGGCCGGTAATTCGCCGGCGCGGATGTTAACTTGGATGGCGGGCAAAATCAGTACCGGCATTTCCAATTGTGCGTCACGGGCTTTGCGCAACTCGATAAAGTCGTCGGCCCCTGAACCCTGTACATGAATATTCTCGCGCTGGTCGGCGACTGTGCAAACATACTGCGGTGCTACACCTGCCTCGGGGTAGTCGTGGCATAGAAACAGGCGCGTTTCATCGGGAAAGCTGAGAATGCGCTCCAGTGACTGATACAACGTGCTGGCATCGCCACCGGGGAAGTCGGCACGGGCGGTACCGTAGCTGGGTGCGAGGAAGGTATCACCGATAAAAATGGCATCGTCAATTTGGTAGGACACACAGGCGGGGGTATGCCCCGGTGTTTCGAGTACTTTGATACTCAGTTCGCCCAATTCTAGGCTGTCGCCTTCACCCAGCAGCAGGTCAAACTGGCTGCCATCGGTAGGGAAGTCGGCCATGTTAAAGACACCTTTGAATGTGTCCTGAACAATGGGTACATGGGCGCCGATGCCGGTTTGCCCGCCACATTGCTCTTTAAGATAGGGTGCAGAACTTAAATGGTCGGCGTGGGCGTGGGTTTCCAGCGTATATTTGAGGCTGAGGCCGAGCTGCTTGATGTCATTGATAACAGAATCGGCAGAGCTAGTTCCCGTGCGACCCGAGCGGTAGTTGAAGTCCAGTACCGGATCGATAATAGCAGCCTGTTTAGAGCTGCCGTCCCAGACCAGATGGGTGAAGGTTGCTGTGTCCTGGTCGAAATAGGTTTTTACTTCCATGGTGTAGACCTCGTGCTTGGGTGAGGTCTCATTATATTAGCATTGCTTACATTAGCAATAATTAAACTATATTATTCTGTTATATTAGTCTTGCTTAATATAAAAATACCTTTTATGGCAGTTCTTCTATTTCTGGCCTGTGATGTCTGCCTGAATTACAGCTTGTAGCAAAACGACTCACCCCTGTTGAGATCATAATCAGGGGCTATAAAGCCGTGGGGTATTGGCCGGTCACGCTTGCTTAGTCGACAATGCCTTCGGGTATGTCCTGATGTTGGCTCCAGGCGTCGAAACCACCTTCGAGGCTGTAGGTGTTTGAGTAGCCCATATCTTGCAGGGTCGCCGCCGCGAGGGCCGAGCGTCCACCAGATTTACAGTAAACGAGGATGGCCGCGCCACGGTCTTTAAAGGCAGGGTTATTCTCAATACGCATTTCGAGCACGCCGCGAGAAATATGTTCGGAGCCTTCAATATGCCCAGCGTCATTTTCGATTTTTTCTCGCACATCGAGCAGGGTGATATCGCCCGCTTTGATCAGCGCTTTAGCTTCGGTGAGGTCAATACAGCGGACTTTGGTTTTGGCTTCTTGAATGAGATGCATTGCACTAGTCATGGTGTTTTCCTTTATTACTGTGTGGTGCTGGGTGTCAATGGCGACTTAAAAACTATAACGCAGCCGGGCAAAAAAGTTACTGTTTTCTTCAAACTGGCCAAAGAAGGTGTAATCGTCGCGTCCCCCAAATAGGTTCATTCCCATTTCACCTGACCAGGTGTCAGAGAGACGATAGCTCACTTTCGGCATGGCGAAATAATCATCGTCCGTGGGGGAATAGAAGACAAAAAGGGACAGGGTTAATTTGTCTTGATAGGCGCGGTAATTGAGTCGCGTGGTAATAAGCTGACGATATTCTTCGGGTTCTTGATCGGGCAGCGGCGAATGCTTTTTCAGCGCAGGGTAATCTTGAGTCCACTCTAAGTAATACTGTAGGCCAAGGGTCAGACGGCTGACTAGCTCACGCTCGAAGCCGGTTAAAAAGCGCAGCTGGCTGTTGGGAATAAAAGGGTCGCTACCATCGCTGTCGTCCCTGGACTGATACCAGGACACTTCCATATTACCGATGCCGCCTTGTACTGTGCCGCGCACACTGGCGCCCAGGGAGGAGAGTTTGGGGAAGTAGTTCAGGCCATTTTTGGGGTTGAAGGCGACGGGGGTTTTGAAAAAGCCGTGGTAGCCGTAGAGGGCGTACTCGTAGCCATTGATGTTTTTGTAAAGCCGCAGGGCCAGCTCACCGTCATCGAGCCGGCTGCCCGGTTGCTCGGTCGACAGTCGGGGTGGGGCGGCGACAATCTGATTGGCCAGCGGTGAAAAATAGCTAAAGCGTTCGCCGTTAATAAATGTGTCGGCGTCAAATTCCGGTGTCCATACCAGGTCGAGATTGGCGACCTTGTTAAAGTAGCTGAGCTTAATGGCGTCGGAGGGGGCTTTGAGATATTCCATCTCCCGGCCGGCAAAAAAGGAGACCCAGTCTTTGGGGAAGAGGTCGTTGAGAAAGAGCAGGTCGCCGGTGCCCCAGGTCAGTATCTGGCGGCCGAGGTAGAGATCGGTGTTTTCGCTGGGCGAAAAACGTACCAGGGCTTCGCGCGTTTTGGTGTCAATAAAAGGGTCATCCCAGGCGAGGTCGTCAATGGTGAAGTCGCCTTTGTAGCCGACGTAGAGCTGACCAAAATAATCTGAGTACTCCAGGCGCAGGCGCGCTTCGTTGAGGGTATCGTTGCGGTCAACCCAGGGGTTACTCTGAGTGCGAGCGCCGTAGGCTATTTCGATAAAGCCGCTGATGGGTGACTGCTTGTCTTCCTCCTCTTCACCCCAGTCGCCACCTCCCCATTCATCACTGCTGGCCTGTGTGTCTGCCGCCGGGTCTTCGGCAAAGGCGGGCGGGGCACATAGAAGAAGGCTGGCTACGAATAAAAGGATGAGGCGTGGTATAGCCATCGTTGGGCTACTTTCTTTTTAACCACTGCTGGGGCGGATTGCGCAGTGAGCGTTCGGAAAACACCGCGTCGGGCAGACCGATGTCATAACTGATGTAGCGCATTTCAGTAAGCGTAGAGCCACCGGAGCGAAGGTCGGAGGCTTTCATGCGGGTGGCGGTGGCAAAGCCGTCAATATCTTTGACTTCCAGGGCTTCGATACGGCGATAAACCTTGCCCGCGCTATCGGTGTATTCGGTCTTCATCGGCATCCAGTTGGCTTTATCTATCCACACGGTATAAAAGGAAAATTCAACGCTGGTGGGGTCGTGTGGCGTATTTTTTACGACGTAATACTGCTCGGTGCTTTCCAGCAGCTCGTGCTTGTCGGCGTTCAGGCTGCGCCCGGAAATATCTTCATAAAAGAAGTGGGCGCCGACAAAGCTGGTTCTTTTGTCACCCGAAGAAATACGTTTCACCAGGTCGAGGCCGGGCAGGTAGAGCCAGCGGTCGTCGCTTTTATCAATGTGTTTGACGACGCGAAACAGGGTGTTGCGCACATCGGAGGGGCGACTAAAGTGCACCAGAAAATCCTGGTCGGCATCCTCCGCACCGGGGTGGTCTTTGCGCACGATGGTAAATTGGCGCACTTGTTTATTGCCGCCGCCATCGGTAATGAGCATGCGCGATTCCGCACGGCCATCCTCAGCCTGATAAAAGGCGACATGATTTGCCTTGCTAACGATGCGCTCAACATCACTTTCCTCAGCAATGACGCCGCTCACCGTGCCGAGCAGAGCGATGAGTCCAAGAAGTTTTGCATAGCCTTTCATTGGGGGTTCTCCTGGCGCTTGTTAAAGAGGAAGCCTTTCAGGTAGTTCATCAAAATAGGCAAGATGACCAGGGTTGTCAGGCAGGAAATAATCATGATGGCCGCTAGAAACATACCGACGGTGTTGTAGGGCACCAGGGGTGATAACAGCAGGGGGAGAAAGCCGACGGCAATGACGATGGCGTTGCGTGAAATGGCTCGCCCAGGTTCCTCAAACATTAGCGGGATGGCCTTTTCAAAGCTGCCGTGTTTGTCGACCATCTCGCGCAGACGCTGGATAAAGTGAATGGCAAAATCCACGGATAGCCCCAGTGACAGCGCCGAGAGAATGGCCACGGGCATGTCGTAATCTTTACCCGCCCAGCCAACGATGCCATAGATAAAGAGGATGGTGGCCGAGAGGGGAATCATTGCCAGTAGGCCAAAGAGCAGGGAGCGAAAGAGGAAAACCATGATGATTGATACGACGACAAAGGCACCCAGTAAACTGCTGACCATGCCTTTCACCATGGCTTCCTGCCAGACCACGTTAATGTAGGTCAGCCCGGCCCAGCGCATTTCAACACCCGGCGGCAGGGGGTGGCTTTGCAGGTAGCCATCAACGTGGTCGATGACCTGGCTCATATCGACGTTGTCGCCGCTATTGAGTTGCAGCCAAATCGAGGCGGAGCGTTGGTCGGGCGTGACCATGCGCCACAGGTCTTGAGGACGGTGGGACGACTGGTAGCTGAGCAGGGTTTGCGCCACTGCCGCAGAGGAGTCGGGTAGGCGGTAATAGTCGGGTGTACCCTCGTTGAGCTCTCGGTACACGGTCTTCACCACGTCGCTTACCGAATTGCTTTTGCCGACAATGCCGGTGCTCAGTAGTGACTGTTGCAGTGCTTCGATATAGGCCAGGGCCTCGGGCTGTTGGAAATATTTACTGGAGTTAAGTATTTCTTCTGCGCTCGACAGTAGCGCTTCGAGATACTCAACCTGGTCGGCGTCGGCATCGAACAGCTGGTCATCGAGTTTGAGGACGAGATTTTGCAGGAAGCGGGGGTAGATGCTGGCGTTGTCTCCACTCGTCACGATCTCGTCGGCACTTTGCTGGAGTTGTCGCCACTGGGGGGTTAAATCAATTGATGCAGCTTTAGCCCGATCGAGAATAGCTTGAGTGCTTTCGTCAAACTGTGCCTTTAGTTCAGCATCGTTGCGCTGCTCGAGAACAATAAAGGCGTTGTAAGTACCGGCAAAATGCTCGTTGAGTACTTTATCGGCCACCCGTAGGCGATGGGATTCCTGGAACCACTGGAAAGGATTGTCGTTGATGACGATTTTGCTGACCCCAATAATGCTTGCCACGGTGATCACTATAAATACGCTGAGGAAAATTTTGGGTCGCGCCAAACTGCCCTTGCCCAGGGCCTTCAAGCTATTGGCCAAAGGGCCTTTGTCGTCGTCATGGGGGGTGGTTTCAGCCAGTTTTTGCAGCCGCTCGGGGGATAGAGACACCACATAGGCGGGGATAAAGGTAATGGTCAGAAAAAACGCCAGCATTACACCAAAGGCGATAAACAGGCCGAAGACTTGCACCGGGGGAATGGGGGTCAGTGCCAGTGCGGCAAAGCCGATGGCGGAGGTCACAGAGGTATAGAGCATGGGGGTGTATAAATGATCGACGACCTCGCGCATGGCCGCTTCGGGTGAGGTGCCCTTGTGGTAGCGCTCGGAAAATTCAGAGAGCAGATGCACCGAGTCCACCACGGCGATGGGCATTAGAAAAATCATGATCATCGAGCTCATGATGTGCACGGTATAGCCCATGCCGATCAGCAGCCCCATGGTGCAGATAATCGTCACCATAGCCAAAATCATTGGCGAGGCAATGAGCGACAAGCTGCGGAAAAAATACCACATCAGCAGAAATACCAGCAGCCCGGCGACGGGTGCCGAGGTGGCCATTTGCATAAACATTTCGACGCCAAAGGTATCTTCGGCGACGGGCAGGCCGGTGATGTAAAAGCTGTCATCGCTGTCCAGACTTTCGATAATCTCTTCGACTTCGGCGACGATGCGATAGGACTGATCTTTGTGCAGAATGGGGATGTAAATGGCCGTGGCAATGCCGTCAGGTGAGACGATAGTGTTGTTGAGAAAGGGCAGGTTTTCTACCGCGCTGCGAATTTCGCCAGCAGCGGCATCGCTAGTGGGGGGCTGGTTCATCATCCACTGAAAACGAATGGTGCCGGGGCCGTCCTGGGAAATATTGTCGACGGTGGCCAGAGAAAGTACGTCCTGGGGGACGATGCCTTCGATGTTTAAAATTTGTTGTGAAAGCTGATGCAGCGCAGCCAGGGATCGAGTGTTGTAGATGCCCAGTGGGCCCTCATTGATCATGCCGACGACGATAAGATCGTTGATGCCAAATTTCTTTTTTACCTGTTCGTGAAATACCCGGTCGGCCTGATCCGGGGGCAGCATATTCTCGGGATCGGTGTCGATAATGATTTTTGGCAGCATCGCTGCAAAGACAATAACCGCGATAAATATTATTAGAAATACCCGTTTGGGCTGCTCGATGGCGAAGTTAAGCAGGTGCTCTTTCATCATGGAAGTGCCTCGGATTTTGATTTTTTCTATTCTGAAGAGACCCGGCCGGCCCAGTTTTATTTTGCATAGCATAAAGGGGCGCAAGCTCAAACCCCCTGTTTATTTGCAAATCTCAGGCTAATATAAATTTATTGTATTAGCATAGTTTATTTTAGCAATACATAATGTATAGGGATTTAATGCCAGCATAAAACATTGGGTAAGACGTCTGGAGGTGCTTAGAGTGGAAATTGATGGAGATCTGGCTGACTTAGCAGTCCATGCCAGCGAGGCAGAAAGTTTGCTAAAGGGGCTTTCAAACAGAAATCGTTTGATGATTCTCTGTGCGTTGAGCGAGGGTGAGTTGTCCGTGACTGCGTTGAATGAGCGGGTTCCCCTCAGTCAGTCGGCGCTGTCGCAACATTTGGCGACCCTGCGTCGCGGCGGTATGGTGGCGACGCGGCGCGAGTCACAGACAATTTATTATCGCCTCGACGACCCCAAGGTGGGTGTGATTATCGAGGCTTTACACAGCATGTTTTGTGGAGTGCCGTCACCCGCCTAAGGCTTATTTAAAGCCGTGTTCCGCCTGGGGGAAAGCGCCTCTGCGTACGGCATCGGCGTAGGCCTGCAGCGCCAGTTGCACGCTGTTGGTTTCGGCGAGGAAGTTTTTGGTGAACTTGGGGATGCGCGGTGAAAAGCCGAGCATATCGTAGAGAACCAGCACCTGGGCGTCGGTATTGGGGCCAGCACCAATGCCAACCACGGGGATATCTAAAGCCTCCGTAATTGTTGTCGCCAATTCCGTGGGTACACATTCCAGCACCAGCATATCGGCACCGGCCTCCTGCAAAATCTTGGCGTCGCGCAGAATTAACTCGGCACCTTCATCATCGCGGCCCTGCACTTTATAACCGCCCAGTTTATTGAAGGATTGGGGCGTCAGGCCGAGGTGACCACAGACGGGTATGCCTCGCTGGCTGAGGCTGAATACAGATTCCTCTAGCCAGGCACCGCCCTCGACTTTGACCATTTGCGCGCCGGCTTGCATCAGCAAAGCGGCGTTGGCAAGGGTGTCTTCTTCGGTGGCGTAGGACATATAGGGCATGTCGGCAATAATCAGCGACTTGCTGTTGCCGCGACTCACCGCGCCGGTGTGGTGGAGCATGTCGTCCATGGTGACGGGCACGGTGCTGGTGTAGCCGAGAATGACATTGCCCAGAGAGTCGCCAACCAAAATAACATCAATACCCGCGAGCTCAATCTGGCGCGCAAAGGCACTGTCGTAGGCGGTGATGACGGGGAATTTGTCGCCGGCTGCTTTGTGATTGTTCAGGGTGTTGATAGTGACAGATTTCATCGGCTAGTCTCTTTTAATGCGTAATACGTGGCTGATTTAATGCCTTACAAGTGTGTCTGGGGATTGTAGTAGTGCCGCCCGCTTTTGATACTGAGCAGGTAGTCCACTAGATTGCGATAGTCGTCTTCGTTGTTTATGGGATCAATATCTGCGGCGTTAATAATCAACAACGGTGCAGACTCATAGTAATGGAAAAATTCCATATAGGCTTCATTGAGTTCGGTAAGGTAGGCCAGGTCGATATTGCGTTCGCTGGTCACGCCGCGGGCGTTGATACGTTCCATGAGCACATCGGCGGGCGCCTGCAGATAAATAACCAGGTCGGGCGTGGGTTTGTTCAGGGTTAGCTGTTGATACACCGCCTGGTAGATTTTCAATTCGTCGGTGTCGAGGGTGACCCGAGCAAAGAGGGGGTCTTTGTCCATCAAAAAGTCGGCAATGCGCAGCGGCTGGAACATATCGGCCTGACGTAGGTCCTCAATTTGTTCGGCTCTTTGCAATAAAAAATGCAGTTGAGTTGGCAGTGCAGCGGCTTTCCTATCCTGATAAAAGCGTGTCAGAAAGGGATTGTCGGCTGTTTTTTCTAGTAATGTCTCGTAATTGAAGGTTTCGGCCAGGCGCTTGGCGAGAGACGTTTTACCGACACCAACGGGCCCTTCCACCGCAATAAAGCGGGGCGGCGTAGTGATATTTAGATCGAGATTAATAGTCTTAGCCAGTACGTCCACCACTTCCTCCAGCGTCGAGGCGGACAATACCTTCTGGCGAACAGTTTGCCAATAGTCTGGCCAGCGGGGTGCCGTCGGGCAGGCTTAAATCGGGGGCGATATCGGCCAGGGGGTAGAGGACAAAGTTGCGCTCACCGAGGCGGGGGTGGGGGGTTTTTAGTCGCTGTGTATTTAAAGCCTGCCTGGCGTAGAGCAGAATATCGATATCAAGTGTGCGTGGCCCCCAGCGCACAATACGTTTTCTGCCCTGCTGTTGCTCTATCTGCTGTAGTGCCTGGAGCAGGACGCGGGGCTTGAGCACAGTGTCTATCGCCGCCACTGTGTTGATATAGCGGGGCTGGCTGCCGGGGCCAATGGCGATGCTTTGGTACCAGGGCGCACAGTTTACTAGCTGAGTGCCCGGTAGTTTGGCGATGGCCTTGAGGGCGGTTTTGATCTGCCGAGCTGGCGAGTTGAGATTGCTGCCCAGGCCGAGATAGACCTTAGCTGGCATGATCCGCTTTAGGTTTGCGGCGGGGTCGACGTCGTTTCCTGTTGCCGGACTTTTGTTTCGGCAGGGCGGCGACCATGGCCTCGCGCTCGTCTTCATCCACTTCCTGGTAGAGCGTCCACCACTCACCGAGCCCCTGAGTTTGTTCACCGGCTTGCTCGCGCAGCAGTAAAAAATCATAGGCGGCGCGAAAGCGGGGGTGGGTGAACAGGCGAGCGGCGTTTTGCCCGTTGCGCTTGTTGAGACGGGCCTGTAGATCCCAGATCTCTTTCATCATCGTGGTGAAGCGCCGGGGGATAGCGGTGCGTTTTATTTGTTGTTGAATAACGTCACTGCCGGCCTGTTGCAGGGCGTAGAGAGGTGAATCCCCTTTGGCTGTGTACTCTTTACGCTGCTCGATCAGGGCTGGCCATAACAGAGCGGCATAAATAAAGGCCGGTGTGACGCGCTGGCGATTGTTGATACGGGCATCGGTGTTGCGCATGGCCTGGCTGATAAGGCTTTGATAAAAATCATCATCAATAAGGCGGGCTGTCTGTGGGAAGAGTTGAGCAAAGAGCGCTAACTGGCACAGTTGTTCATAGGTCGCAAAGGCTGCACCGCTCATGAGTAGCTTTAAGCTTTCATCAAATAAACGGGCCGAGGAAATATCACCGAGTAAAGAGGCGCATTCGGCAATGGGTGCGAAGGTATTACCGTCTAGTTCAAAGTCTAATTTGGCGGCAAAGCGTGCGGCGCGGAGCATACGCACGGGGTCTTCTCGGTAGCGGGTGGCCGCATCGCCAATAATGCGTAAGGTTTTTTGCTCGAGATCTTGCAGGCCGTCAGCATAGTCGTAAATGGTGTTATCTGTGGGGTGGTAGTACATGGCGTTGATGCTGAAGTCGCGTCGGCTGGCGTCTTCATCAATAGAGCCAAAGACATTGTCTCGCAGTAGCATGCCCTCTTTAGATTGGCGAGAGAGGTTTTTGTCGTTGCCGGGGCTGCTGGTATGGTGGGCACGGAAGGTGGTGACTTCTATCACCTCGCGGCCAAAGCGCACATGGACGATGCGAAAGCGGCGGCCAATGATTTGCGCGCGCCTGAAAACGGTTTTTACTTGTTCGGGGGTGGCATCGGTGGCGACATCAAAGTCTTTCGGCTTGAGGCCGAGCATCAGATCGCGGACACAGCCGCCCACCACATAGGCTTTATAGCCGGCCTCTTCCAGGCCGGTGACAACCTCAGAGGCGGCACGGCTAATATCTCTGGGTTCGATGGGGTGAGAGCCTGGCGGCACGATATGTGGCCCTGCGGTTTTACGCTTCTTTTTGAAGCCTAATGTTTTGGCGATGCGTTTTAGCATGGAGTGGGCTTAAAACCTTGTGGTGCAAAGAAAATAGGGACGTGAGTCTAGCATACAGGCTGTGGTGGGTGCTGATGGCAGGGAAATCAGTCTGAGAATGGCGGCTTTGCAGTGGGGTAGGAGTGATGGTGAAAATCTATCACAGGCTCTGCCATGAAATGGGGCTTCTACTAAAAGGGCTTCCAGGGGCAGCTATGGTTTGATAAGAATGACTTGTGCGGTGAAGGTAACGTCTATTGTAAGGGCTTCAATTTTGTAAGGTAAAAAACAAAACTGGCAAACCAAAACTCTGTGAAAACGCAAGAAGGTGATAGCGAAAAGGGAAGCCCTAGGGCTTCCCTTTTCAAAATGCCATGTGTTTATGGATCTAACCCACCCTAAAACGTATAGCAACTCATCAGTTATTCTTATTATTTATTGTTATTCTTTTTAGTCATTATTTAGATGACTTGAAATCATAATAATGAGACTCCAGGAATTATGCAAAGGTTTTTTTGATTTATTTTTGCATGCTCTTGTCAGCGTATAAGCCTTCAGAAAGAATCGGTATTTGCGGTTGGGTATTACGCCACCCCGGCTGAATTATATTGGGTGATAAAAACCCCAGGCATTAAAAAAGGGAAGCCCGAAAGCTTCCCTTTTTTAAATATGCCATGTGTTTATGGATCTAACCCACCCTAAAACGTATAGCAACTCATCAAATATTATTATTATTTTCTATTGTTATTATTATTGTTTTTAGCATTCTGCACATTCATTATTGTTATAAGTGCAAATTATATTACTTAGAAAGTGTGAACTGTGCAAAGCTTTTCTTAGAAAAAAACACGCTTAGAGGAGTGTGTTGTTATAGCTAAACATGTTTGATTGTGACACTTATTAATGAGTGTCACTTTCTATCATCTTGTTGAGAGGTGGAATATGACTGAGTCGCCAATGCTTAATGGCCCAGTCGAGTACTTGCTGTATAGAGGCTTCATTTAGTTCTGCGGGGGGGCTGACACCCAGTAGTCTCAGGCAATTAAGAAGGTTGGCTAGCACTTTGCTTGAATCGAGCCGGGGGGCATGGTTTTGTTTGCTGAGCTTTTGGCCTTCGGCATTACTGAGTACCGGGATATGACCGTATTGAGGTGTTGCAAGGCCTAGGCAACGTAAGAGGTGCATTTGCCGTGGTGTTGAATCGAACAGGTCGCTGCCCCGAATAACATGGCTAATATTTTGATAGCCGTCATCCAGACTGCAGGCCAGTTGATAGGCGGGTAGGTGATCGCGGCGCCAGAGAATGAAGTCGCCAGTCGCGCTCAGATCAAAAATCAGTGAGCCCTGAATTAAGTCGTTCAGCTCGATTACGCTTTGTTCGGGTAGTTGAATGCGAATGGCGTGGGGCTTATCGGGGATACTGGAATTGAGTTTGTGTATTCGACAGGCACCATCGTAGCAGCCGCCAAGAGTGCGCAAGCGCGCCCGGTTGCAGTAGCAGGCGTACAGTAGGCCGGCTTGGCTTAGTTGCTGTAGTGCATCTTTATAGGCCGGCAGGCGTGAGCTTTGGTATAGCACAGGGCCATCCCAGTGCAAGCCGTGTTCATCGAGTTGGCGGAGGATGAGGTCGGCGGCACCGGGGACTTCCCGTGGGGGGTCGAGGTCTTCAATGCGCAACAGCCACTGTCCGTCGTTAGCCCGGGCGTCGAGATAGCTTGCCAGGGCGGCGAGCAGTGAACCTTTGTGGAGAGGGCCGGTGGGCGAGGGTGCAAACCGGCCAATATAAGAGCTGACAGCCATCAATTGGCGGTCGGGGAGGTTTTAGTTGCCGCTAACCTGCTTCTCTTTAATTTCATCGAGGGTTTTACAGTCGACACAAAGCGTCGCCGTGGGACGGGCCTCAAGCCGGCGAATGCCGATATCGACGCCACACTGATCACAGTAGCCGTAGTCGTCGGCATCGAGCAGCTCCATGGTGGAGTCAATTTTCTTGATCAGCTTGCGCTCTCGGTCACGGGTGCGTAATTCGAGGCTAAATTCTTCTTCCTGGGTGGCCCGGTCTGCCGGGTCGGGGAAGTTTGCCGCCTCGTCTTTCATATGGCTGACCGTGCGATCAACCTCTTCCATCAGCTCCTGTTTCCAGCCCAGCAGGAGCGCTTTGAAGTGTTCCCGCTGGTTTTCATTCATGTACTCCTCGCCCTTTTTCTCCTTATAGGGAGCCTGGCCGTGAAGGGTAAGAGTGGGAGCTTTGGCCGCTTTTTTCTTGGGCATGGATGTGTTCCGTTTTAATGCTATCGCGAAGCAGGACGTTATAGTGCCACTGAGTAAATATTTCAAGTCTATTTTTCATTACCGGCACTGATTCATGGCCTACAATGCCTTATTTTTTCGGATGCAATTGGGAACGCGCTATGGCGGATGGAATTCAGCGTCAATATGCCTCAAGAATTGAGGGTATGACATCGTTTAAAGTGGTCGACTTTCTTGAGGCTGCGGTGAAAATGGAGGTTCAGGGGCGCGACATTGTGCGTATGGAGGCCGGTGAGCCCGCTTTTCCTACGGCCCCGGCTATTGTCGAAGCGGCAAGTGTAGCCCTGCATGATGAAAAAACCTTCTATACCCCCTCGCTGGGCATTATTGAGCTGCGTGAAGCCATCGCGGCATTTTATGACACTCGCTATGGCTTGCGCATCCCGGCCCAGCGCATTGTGGTAACCACGGGGAGTAGTGCGGCACTGGGCTTGATTTGTGATCTCATTATTAATCCGGGAGACGGCCTGCAGCTGACCGACCCCGGCTACCCCTGCAATGCCAATTTTGTGCGCCGTGCCGGTGGCGAGCCTCAGTTGATCCCCGTCGATGCGCACAATGCCTACCAATTAACGCCGGAGAGCGTGGCTGAGCACTGGCGCGACAACACCGTGGGCGTACTTGTGGCATCACCGAGTAATCCCACGGGAGAGATGCTGTCTCGCGACAATCAGCGAGGCATTAACGCGGTGGTGGCGAGCCGCAATGGCGTGATGATTATGGATGAGCTCTATCACGGCCTGGTTTATGACCAGCAAGAGAGTTCCATTCTTGAAATAAATAACGATGCCATGGTGATTAACAGCTTTTCAAAATACTTTGGTATGACCGGCTGGCGTCTTGGCTGGATGGTGGTGCCGGAAGATGCCCTTGCGGCCGTCAATATAATGGCGCAGAACTTTTACATTTCGCCCCCCAGTATTGCGCAATATGCTGCCCTCGGCGCCTTTGAGCCAGCGACTCTTGAGATTATGGAGGCCCGCCGCGCCGAATTTCGCCAGCGCCGGGACTATCTTGTCCCAGCCCTGCGAGAGCTAGGCTTTAGCATTCCCCATACACCGGCAGGTGCCTTTTATATTTATGCGGGTATTGAAAAATTGGCGGAGGATAGCGAAGCCTTTTGCTGGGATATGCTTGAGCGCGCTGGGGTGGCCTTTACCCCGGGCACCGACTTCGGTGAGCATCTGGCACGCCAGCACGTGCGCTTCTCTTACACTCAACCGATGGACAGGCTAGAGCTGGCCGTTGAGCGTCTGGGTAAAGCGCTGGCTAACTAGCTATATTCACATCCAATAAAAAGATAAATTGTCGATGAAAATTTCCCCCGCCTTTGAAGAGGCGATTTTTATTAAGCGCTATAAGCGTTTTTTTGCCGATATTGAGCTGAGCGATGGCAGTGAGCTAACGATTCATTGCGCCAATACCGGGTCAATGAAGAACTGCCTAAGCCCTGGTCAGCCTTGCTGGTTTTCCCGCTCCGATAACCCGAAGCGCAAACTGCCTGGTACCCTTGAGGTCATTACTACCACTAGTGGACGACTAGCCGGGGTGAATACCGCACGGCCCAATAAGCTGGTGGTTGAGGCGATTGAAAGTGGTGTCATCAGTGAGCTACAGGGTTATGAGACTTTGCGCACCGAGGTACGCTACGGCGAGGAAAATAGCCGCATTGATATCTTGCTCGAACAGGGCGACGCTCAGTGTTTTATCGAAGTGAAAAGTGTCACTCTGGAAGCGCAGGGCAAGCAGGCGCGCTTTCCCGATGCCGTCACCTCTCGGGGTGCCAAGCATTTGCGTGAGTTGATGCACGTGGTCGAACAGGGGCAGCGTGGGGTGTTGGTTTTTTGCGTGCAGTTGACGGACATTGAAGAGGTGTGCGCCGCTGAGGATATTGATCCGTTGTATACCCAGACCCTGGTTGAGGCCATCGACGCAGGTGTCGAAGTGCTGGTTTATGGTTGTCGTTTGAGTACGGATGAAATTGTGATCGATAGAAAGCTGACATTCTTAGCGCCGGTTATGTTGGAAATTTAGGGCGTTTAGCCCACCGACAAAAAAGCCCCTGCCTCTTTCTAGAGGCAGGGGCTTTTTTGAGCGTTGCTCGCGCAGGTTTAAGCGAGCAGGGCTAAATTAGCTCTTGTCGTCGATATCAACAACGCGCTGCTTGAATTTCCACTGGCCATTCACTTTAACCACGGCGTCGATATAGCGGCCTGAGTTAACAACGCTAACTTTATCGCCACAGTCGACCAGAATCAGATAGGCATCGTGAGTGCCAGTGTCGCCGTCAACTTCAACGATGGCGTCAGTGGTGCAATGCTTCACTTTCATCGTCGGGATCATCTTTTTAGCAAAGGCGAGTAAATCCGTGCTGCCGGCAGCTAGTTTTTTGCTACCCATTTCAAAACTGCCATCTTCGGTAAAGCACTCAACCCAGGCTTCAGGGTTGCCGTAGTCGAAAGCGCGGTTGTAGCGGGCGGCTAGTTCACGAATGGCGATATGATCTTCTACTTTACTCATGATGAGATTCCTTTGATGTGTCGGGAGGATGGGTTTTCGTTAACGAGGGGGATTGTATTGCATGCAGCTCTGGTCGAACAGTTAATCGATAGCGCTATTGCTGACCGTCGAGGGGGTCTTCGCTCAGATACAACTGACCATCGACAATGCTGTGGGCCACAGGGCTGAGGCTGGTGCCGGGGCAGGGGCCGGCAATACAGTCGCCACTGTCGATTTCAAACAAGGCTCCATGGGCTGCACACATGATGTGGTCACGACTTCTGTCGAGAAAGCGGTCGGGCATCCAGTTGAGCTCAAGGCGAGCATGGGGGCAGCGGTTGCGATAGAGATAGAGTTCACCCGCTTTGCGCACGGCGAAAATACTGTTGAATTTGTCGAGCTGAAAGCCCTTTGCGCCGTCAGTGGGAATATCGTCGACGGCGCAAAGTCGCTGTGGGTAGCTCTTTTCTGAGCTGTTCCCTGAGCCCTTTTCTGAGGTTAAATCAGAAGACAATTTTAGACGCCCCGACGTAGTGCTTCGATGCGTTCTTCCAGCGGCGGGTGTGTCATAAATAGTTTGCTAGCGTGCTCTTTCCAGCCACCCGAGATACCCAGTGCTGTCATGGTGTCGGGCATTTCGCTGGGCACGTGGGCCTGGGTTTCAGCCTGTAATTTTTGCAGTGCGCCAATCATCGCGCCCCGCGTCGTCAGATGGGCACCGGCGGCGTCGGCGCGGTATTCACGCCAGCGTGAAAAGGCCATGACAATGGTGGAGGCCAGAATGCCCAGCACCACCTGTAACACCATGACAGTGACAAAGTAGCCAATGCCGGGGCGGTCATTTTTAAACACCGCTTTGTCGATAATCGAGCCGATGATACGCGCAAAAAACATCACAAAGGTGTTCACCACACCTTGAATCAAGGTCAATGTAATCATGTCGCCGTTGGCAACGTGGCCAATTTCGTGGGCCAGGACGGCTTTGATTTCATCTTTGTTGAAACGGCTAAAGAGCCCGGTGCTGACGGCGACCAGGGCATTGTTTTTGTTCCAGCCAGTGGCGAAGGCATTGGACTGCTGGGCCTGAAAAATACCGACCTCGGGCATGCCGATATCGGCTTTGCGTGCCAGTTCGGCAACAGTTTCGAGCAACCAGCGCTCGTCGGCGTTAGAGGGCTCGGTGATAATTTGCGTGCCAGTGCTGCGCTTGGCCATCCACTTTGACATTAACAGAGAAATGATCGAGCCGGCGAAACCGAAGACGGCACACATAATAAGCAGGGCCGTGGTATTGGTATGTACGCCCTGGGTGGATAGGTACTGCTGGAGGCCAAAAATTTCAAAAATGGCGGTGACCAGCATGAGTACGGCGATGTTAGTCGCGAGAAATAGACCGATGCGTAACACGTAAAACTCCTTTTGATGATGGCGTGATAAGCCGTGAGTCTATTAAGATGCGCCCTGTTGTCAATAATTCAATGGTAAAAGGTGTTATGTCTCAGGGAGCTGATTCGCTAAAAAGTGTTTTTTACGCATTATTTGCCAACGGTGCCGTTGCCATCGCAAAGGGATTGGCTGCGTGGGTTACCGGTTCTGGGGCCATGCTGGCGGAGGCTATTCATTCCCTTGCCGACTGTAGCAACCAGCTGCTATTGCTGATCGGTCTTAAAAAGGCGAAGCGTCCACCCTCGCCCGACTATCCATTGGGTTACGGTAAGGAAATCTATTTTTGGTCATTTTTGGTGGCTTTGGTGCTATTTACTCTCGGTGGCGTGTTTTCTATCTACGAGGGCTGGCACAAATTGCATCAGCCCGAGGCACTAAACTCCCCCTGGCTGGCGGTTGGGGTGCTAGTGTTTGCGATGGTGGCCGAGGGCTTGGCGCTTCTCGGCTGCATAGGTGAAATTAATAAAATTCGCCCCGCGGAGCAAAATTACTGGCGCTGGTTTCGCGATACTCGCCGCAGCGAACTGATGGTGGTGTTTGGTGAGGACCTGGCAGCATTGCTGGGTCTGAGTCTGGCTTTGTGCGCTTTGCTGGCGGCCATTGTTACGGGCAATCCAATTTACGATGCCTGGGGTAGTATAGCTATCGGCCTATTATTGATTGTGGTTGCGCTGATGATTGGCGTGGAGATCAAAGCCCTGTTGGTAGGCCAGGGTGTTGAAGCCCATACGAGAGCGGAGATGATTGCTTTTCTAGAAAGTGAGCCTGCTGTCGACAAAGTGTTTAACGTACTAACTTTACAGTTGGGCGGAGATGTGATGGTGGCTGTCAAAGCGAAAATGCATGAGATGACGGGGGCTAAAGAGCTGGTGGCTGATATTAATCAAACAGAGGCTCTATTTCGGCAGCGTTTTCCCCAGGTGCAGTGGCTTTTCTTTGAGCCCGATGTGGAGGATTAGCCGGATGCAGTACTTAGCAGGGGCTTTTGGCAGAAGTTCCACTCGCTTAAGCGTGGTTGCATTGTTAGTGGCCCTATTGTCGTCCTGTGCGCTACTCGATCCAGCTTATGAAAAGCCAGCGGTGCATCTGGTGCGGATAGAACCTTTGTCCTCCAGTGGTTTTGAGCAACGTTTTCGGGTCGACCTTAAAATTATCAACCCTAATAGTTCGGGGCTGAGTGTTTCTGGTATGTCCTATACCTTGAAGCTCAATGGTGAAAAGGTGGTCAAGGGTGTGGCGGGGAAAATAGCGGAGATTCCCCCCTTCTCTGAAACGGTTGTGCAAGTTGAGGCGTCGACCAACATACTGGCGGGTCTGCGCTTGATTTCCTCGCTGTTAAATAAGCCGGGCCGTGAGTTGCACTATGAGCTGGCAACAAAACTGCGCTCTGGTTGGTGGCCGGTACCTATTAATATTGTTGAAAGTGGTGAAATTGCCCTGCCGCAGTGAAACCCTCTGTATTCAACGAGCAGTTTTCAATGAACAGTCTTTATCAACGAATAGCCTTCGAACCAATGAGTAAGTTATGAGCGATCAACGCTGTACTGAGCTGGAAATTAAACTCGCCTATCAAGAGGATATCGTCAAAGCCCTCAATGATGTGGTGTGTAGCCAGCAAGAGAGTATAGACAGGCTTGAGCAGACCTGCCGATATCTTATGCAACGACTGCAGGAAGTGACTCAGGGGCCGTTATCTGAAGTATCTGATCAGGAAAAGCCGCCCCATTACTAATTAAGATCTGCAAATAATTCGAGTCTGTGAATAATCGCTGTGACACTCGCTCGCCCCGAAAATACTGACCCTAAGCATAGACGCCACCATGCCTGATGTGTCTGTGAACTAGTGCACTGATAAAAGCAGGGTTTGCCACTAGTCTATGCGCCTGAGAGTTCGGCGCAGATTGGGATGATTATGCCGCCTGATACTAATAATAACGGACATGGTGTTTGTTCAAATAGATGACTGGAAGGTCTTCGGGGTGTAAATGTCAAATAATGTAGAAGCAATTCTGAGTCAACTGCGCGATGTAGTTGCCAGCGGCGATGGTGAAGGCGTTGGTGTCTGGTTAACGGATCTGGTTAATGAGTCCAATAAAGAAGCTGTTAATGATGCGATCCACGAGCTGGGTCGGATGGACGCCAACTTAATTGTCCACCTGGCGCGTTTTATTGCCAGCAACAGGGGTGTCGCTACGACATACCCTTTGCTCGAAGATTTGTTATTTGAACAGGTACTCGCCAGTCCAGATATGCTGGTAGAGATACTGGCCAATAGCAATGATGTCACCGAAATAGACTATTATATTCACTGCATTGAAGCTCTCGCTCTAGAGTCTGCGACACTGGGTTTAGAGACGAAACTCGCTGCGGTGTCGGACGAGGGGCTGCTGATCAGTATGTTGGGAGCCATTGCCAAAATCGGCTTTTGCCATAATCCGCAAAATCTTGCCGATTACCTTTATGCCTCTAATCGCGACATTATTGCCGCCGCTATTATGGCTCTGGGCAGCATCGGTTCCCATGACGCGGTGCAGTTATTGAGTGACAGAATGGGAACGGACAGTGACTTTGATCGATTAATTCTCGATCAGTTTGCTGAAATTCAGGACCAGTTCTGTATTGCAAAGCTCAGTGAAACGCTGGCCTCGCACATTACCCATGTCAGGAATTACGGCAAGGCAAAGCTCGCGGAAATGGGCGAAAAAGCCATTCCAGTAATTATTGAAAATTTGAACAGTGATGATGTCGATCTCGTTGTGCACACCTTGAATGTACTCGGTGATATCTTCGATGAAAGTGCTGTAAAACCAATCAAAAATTTACTCCACAGCCAACCTGCCGATGCCAATGTTCGTTTTGCCGCTTATGAAACGTTGGGTCGATTGCCCAGTCAAAAAATTGCTCTCGCCCTTGCCGAGGGCCTGAACGACCCGGACGACAATGTTCGCCTGGCAGCCTCGCGTGCCATTAATAACAACTACTCACGTATGCTGGGAGTGGGTGTGAAAAATCTGCTTCATTCGACAGTATTTGATAGTGGGAAAATTATTGCCGCTATCGTGGAGTCGGAATCGGATAATATTTTCCTCGATTTATTGGGTGAAGAAGAGATAAGAGATGCTCTGTTTGCCTATATTCGAGAGCAGGCACACAGTGATGTAGTTAAATTCTTCAACGTTATTCTAGCGAAGAATGATAGGGGTGATTTGCTGAGCTTTATTCAACCTGAGCAGCAGCAAGAGGAAAAAACCAAAACGCTGGTCTATGCGATTGATGATTCACGGATGATTTTGAATATCTACCGCAGTGCCTTGCACAAGCTTGGCTATGAATTTAAATTGTTCGAATTCCCCGAAACGGCACTCCAAAATATTGAAAAAGATGCCCCAGAGTTTGTCTTTACTGATATGAATATGCCGTTGATTTCTGGTATCGACCTAACTCGGAAAATACGTGAAACCCACTCCGCCGATGAATTGCCCATTGTGATGGTGACAACGCAGAGTGAAAGTGACTCCAAAGACGATGCCCTCGCCGCCGGTGTTAGCGAAGTTATTGGTAAGCCTTTTGGTGCTGAAGCTTTAAAGCAGGCAATAGAGCGAAACTATAAACCGAAATAAACTCGTTTCCCTGGCTGCCAAAGCGGCCTATGTCCTCAAAAAATAATATCTACAATAAGATGACCTGGAAGTATTCTGGGTCAGAGCTGTCGGGTAGTTGAACAACGGAGTAATGGGTGCGAACCTCGTCTTGGTCGAGGCGGGTTATGCCCCCTTGATCAGTTTTATGACTCAAAGTAGACATGCCTACTTGCACACCGCTGCGATCGAATAAAAGAATTTTTAGTGCCGGCTGCAAAGCGCCGTTATGATTTTCTAGTACCACTTTGTATTCAAATAAGTGGGTGCCCTTTTTGCCAGTGCGTGTGAAAACAATATTTTTCACATATCGCTTGTCTACTTCGATAACCTCGTCGAAGTTGAGACTCATTAGGCCGGGTAGTCGATTAAGCGTTAGCGCCTGTACTTCACTTTCAAGTGTTTTTATTCGCTTTGTTTTTTGTTCGGATTGCTCGCTGATACTGGCAAGTTCTAATCGTAAGCCGCTGCCAATACCCGATAGAAGGCTCGCTTTGCGGGCATAGCTAGCCAGTGCAATAGCCATAAGCAGGTTGATCAGTAGAGACAGAGCCAATGCGATGCCTAATACCTGTATTAAGCGAGTCCTTCTCTGGTGTGCGCCTGGGGCTCTGGATGAAGAGCTGCGACGGGACGAACGCCTGCTTTCTGAGACTGTATTTATTTTCATATTTATTAATGGGCTTGTTTTTCGAGCGAGTCACGCTTGTCGGAATTTAGCAGGCGTATTTCTCGTTGTGGGAAGGGTATTTCAATACCAGCAAGGTGTAAGGCTTTAAAGAGTTCGTCATTGACGCGAAAACGCAGCTGGTGGTACTTGTCTGTTGGCACCCAAAACCGAATGCCGAAATTAATGCTGTTGTCGCCAAACTCATCAATGCCGACCTGTGGTGGCCGGTTTGTATCGACACCCAGTTGGTGAAGCACGGCCTTAATTGTGCTGCTGACCTGGTCGATGTCGCTGCTATAGGCAACACCCAGCGTACTCTCGACAACTTTAAAATCGTTTGAATTATGAATGATTTCGCCAACGATATGACGGTTGGGGATTAAAATGGTGACCTCATCTTCGTCGCTAAGAATAGTTTGGGCCAGGCGCACTTCTTTAACGATACCCGTAACGCCCTGCACCGTAATCGTGTCGCCAACGATAAAGGGGCGGGTGAGGATGATATTAAAACCGGCACCATAGTTGGACAGTAGGCCCTGCATTGCCAGACCGGCGCCTAAAGAGAGAGCGCCGATAGCGGCGACGAAAGGGGTGACGCTGATACCAATTTTACCCAGGCAAATTACGGCAACCGCAACAATGATAATGATTTTCGTACAGCTGGCCAGAAAGCGGCTCAGTGTGACATCGAGTCCGTGCTTGTCGCAGGTTCGGCTGACCAGTCTTGCCACCCGGTTTGAAACCAGTAGGCCGATCAGTAATATAATCAGCGCACCAATTAGCTGAAAACTATAAGTGACGAAAAAGGTGACAATGAGGTCGTATATGGCTTTGAACTGGTCGATTTCTTCTTTCATAACGATTTGTCGTATTGGCAGGTTTTGATGGCAAGTATAAAGCTAATTGCTCGCTAAGGCCCGTGCCGCTTATTGTTATTGTCCGTCAGAGCTTGCCTGCAAGTGCTCAGTGCCAGTGCTGCATCCAGTAAATTCTGGTTCGACACGTAAATCTCTCGATTGATATTAAACAGGGTGGGGAGAGAGATCTCACTGTGCTGGCTGTGTGAGTAGTCGATCATCTGCTGGTGAAGGGAGTCATGGGAGTGCGCTAGCGCGGACTTGATAATGCTGACAGCGTCATCTGCCCAGTCGTTTGCGGGTTTTTCCAGAAGCGCCGTGATTTTGGGGTAAATACTTAATATATCGCTATCGATCTGCCTGAGAAGTTGTTGGGTGCCGGCCTGGTGGCGTAAGTTTATTAAATTGTCTTTGATATCTTTAAGACTTTTGGCGCTATAGGTGGCGTCGCGCGCAGCACCCAGTAGTTCAGACAATATTGTTTCTTCCGTTTCGTTGAGGCTCTCGGCAGGTAGTTTGTGACTATAATTTTGCAGCTGTGCCTCGTGGGCTTTGATGTCTGTGTATTGCTCGTCAAAAGTTAAGGGCTCACTGAGCAGACGATTGTTTATACGCTTTACTTCTTCGCCGTCCAACAGCGTTTCGCTGGGTAATTTTAAAACGCGCAGGTTAATCAACAAAGCTTTAATGATCAGCTCGTGGGCGTCCTGTGCAATGGCGCGCAGGGCTGCTTCCGGCACGGTGGGTGGCACCAGATTTATGTGACTACAACCGAGGGTGCTGGTTGAGGTAAAGCGCTGTTCAAGCCAGTGGGCAAAGGGTTTTGTGAAGGGCAGAAACAGTACGATGCCCAACAAGTTGAATAGCGAGTGGAAACACACCAGTGCATACATGGTGTCCTCGATGCCGAGCGTTATGGTAATAAACGCCAGCAGGGGGGTGAGCAACAAAAAGGCGCTGACATCGGTGCCCAGGTTGAAAATAAAATGACTCAGGGCCACGCGTTTTGCATTTGTTGAGCTTTTTAATGAGCCCAGAAGCACCGTGCTCGTCGTGCCCAGGTCGGAGCCAATGGCAATCGCGGCGGCATTCGATAGCGGTATTATGTCGGCGTGAACGGCGCTGAGAATAATCACCATGGTGGCGGAGCTGGATTGCACCAGTGCGGTAAATACGATGCCGCCGATAAAATAAATAACTAAGGGGTAGTCGCGAAACCAGCTCTCATCCACCTGCGCGCCGAGAAAAGACATGCTGTCTTTCATCCAGGTCAACCCCAATAGGAGCAGGCCAAGGCCGAATACCAAAGAGGCCTGGTGGTAGCGGGAGGATTCGTTTTTAAAGGTGACGTAGGCGAGCGAGCCAAGGGCAATTAATACCAGTGCGTAGTCGCTCATATGCAGTTTGAAACCGATGGCGGTGACCAACCAGCCCGTCAGTGTGGTACCCAGGTTGGCACCAAAAATAATGCCTAGCGCATTGTGTAGGGGCAAAATACCCGAGCCGACAAAGGCCAGTACAAACAGGCTGACCAGGGAGCTACTCTGCAAAAACGCTGTGCTAATAGTGCCGACTAGCACGCCCTGCAGGGGTGAGTGAGTATGGTTACGTAATAGATTGCGCAGCCGGCGAGTGCTTAAACCGCGTAAACCCTGTTCGAGTATTTTCATGGCGAAAATAAAAACGCCAAGCCCCGCGAGCAACTGCCAGAATTGAAACATCACCATGTCCGTTGAAAACTGTCGAGGATTTTAGCAATTATTGTCGGTTTGTCGATGTGGGTCCGCTTAGGCGGTAGAGAGCCGATTTACGGTTGCCATTTGGCTGGCGAGCGATGTGTCGGGTATTGCGCTATTCTGCTGTTTGAATTGCCAGACAATTGTGAGTATCAATGAAGCCCGCGCCACCTAAGCCAGAATCAGATAAGCCCGCGCCGCTAAACATCGCGCAATTAACCGGCCAGTCACAAAGCCATTTACAAGAGGTTTTCCCCGGTCATTTTTTACATCGCGATGTGGTGGCGGCTTATCTTTTATTAGTTGAACAGGCGGCTGAAGAAGGTATCGCGCTGCGTCTGGCCAGTGGTTTCCGCTCCTTCGATCGACAGTTGGCCATCTGGAATGCCAAGGCGCGGGGTGAGCGACCGGTTGTCGATAGCGGTGGTGAGCCAGTGGCGATGGCCGCGCTGAGTGAGCGCGAGAAGGTGTTTGCAATACTGCGCTGGTCTGCTTTGCCGGGGGCGTCTCGCCATCATTGGGGCAGCGATATGGATATCTGGGACAGCGCTGCGGTGAGTGACAGTTATCAACTGCAGTTAAGCCCGGATGAATACGCAGCGGGAGGGCCTTTTGGTGCCTGCTCTCGCTGGCTAGATGAGTTGATAAGTCATGGCAAAACAGAGTTCTTTCGCCCCTACACCCAGGTCGGCAGTGGAGGTAAAGCCGACGGTGTGGCGGCAGAACCCTGGCATTTAAGTTTCCGCCCCCTTGCCACTATTTGCGAACAGGCATTGACCCCGGATGTACTGCACAAGCTGATCGAAAATACGGATATCTGCCTGAAAGCGGCGATTCTCGAAAATCTCGATGAGATTTATTCACGCTTTATTCGTCTGCAGTATTGAATCTACAGCGCCTTTCGGCCATATTCCGCGTCTTGTAACTATTGATGCTGATGCCCCGAGCGCTATCTGCTTATGTCTCCCGAGCCCACTACCCTCTGGCAGGAAATCCGTGACGAAGCCCATGACTTTTCGAAAGACGAGCCGGTGTTGGCGAGCTTTTTTCATTCGGCAATACTGAGTCACGACTCCCTCGAAACAGCCCTCGGTTATAACCTGGCTGAGATTCTCGGCAATATGGCGCTGTCAAAATTGGCTATTCGTCAGGTCTTTGCTGAGGCCCTTGAAAACGATGGCAGTATTGGCGAAAAAATGCGCCGTGACCTGCTTGCCTACCGCGAGCGTGACCCGGCCTGCGACAAATACGCCATGCCGCTGTTGTATTTCAAGGGTTTCCACGCCCTGCAGGTACATCGTGTCGCGCATTATCTATGGTTGAATAATCGACAGGCTCTGGCGACTCACCTGCAAAGTCTTTGCTCGGAGGTGTTCTCCGTTGATATTCACCCTGGCGCACAAATTGGCGGTGGGGTCATGGTTGATCACGCCACGGGTCTAGTTATCGGCGAAACCGCTGTAGTTGAAGATAATGTGTCGATGCTCCACGCGGTCACTCTCGGCGGTATTGGCAATGAAAGTGGTGATCGCCACCCGAAAATCCGTAGCGGCGTACTGATCGCTGCAGGGGCAAAAATTCTCGGTAATATCGAGGTTGGCGAGGGCGCGAAAATTGGCGCCGGGACTTTAGTGCTTGAGCCGGTGAGTCCTCACACCACCGTGGCTGGCGTACCAGCGCGGGTGGTCGGCAGACCGCGAGAGGCATCGCCCGCACTGGAGATGGACCAACGCATCAATTCACCACTCTAGTTTATAGCTAGGTTTTCACTCAATACACACGCGAGCCAGTTTTATGCACAAAACCGAGGGTGGGCTTATCTCTTTGTTGTACCGGCGCCTAGTCGGTGCAACGGGCTTTTCTATACAGGGCTTAAAGTCCTGCTTTCGTTATGAAGAAGCCTTTCGGGTCGAGGTGTTTCTGGTGGTTGTTCTGTCGCCGCTGGGTTTTTATATCGCCACTTCGGCACAGGACTTGGCTCTCTTATTTGGGGCCATGTTTATCGTATTGATAGCGGAGTTACTCAACTCGGCCATTGAGGCGGTGGTTGATCTGGTATCGCCCGAAAAGGCCGAACTGGCCGGGCGTGCCAAAGATCAGGCATCGGCGGCGGTAATGCTCAGCATGTTGCTGTTTGTAGTGGTTTGGGCTGTGCTCGCCTGGCAAAACTTTGCCGGTGTGGCCGGGAAGTGAGAACCGAGTGACTGAAATACCCCTTGCGCTAATAAATAATATGAGACTTGTTGGATTGGTGCGGAGTAGAAAAAATGAGTGATCAACTGTTTGATGTTTTTTTTCGGGGTGACATCGTTGCCGGGCAGGCCGTCGTTGAGGTGAAAGAGCGTCTGGCGGGCCTGTTTAAGCTTGAGGCAGCTCAGGTTGAGCAGTTGTTTTCGGGACGCCCGACAGCCATTCGCCGCAATTTGGATGAAGCCAGCGCCAGGAAGTACGAGCAGGCCCTGTTGAAAATTGGCGCGGTTGCCGAGTTGCGCCCGGCCAAGGTAGAAGAGACACCAGCTGTTCAGGCTGTAGCAGAAACCTCGGCAGCGGGCTCTCCCGACGAGTCACCCGTCGAGCCAGCGAATACCGACGGTGGCCTGTCACTGGCCCCGGCGGGTAGTGATGTACTACGCCCCGATGAGCGGGCAAATGTTGAGGCTACAGAGGTTGATGTCAGTGCGCTGGCTCTGGAACCCGGTGGTGGTGAGATTTTGCGCGATGAAGAAAAGCGCTCAGTCGAGGCAACACAAGTCGATACCTCTCATCTCGAAGTTTTACCGCCGCGTTAGCCCCGCCCCTTTAAACTCCTTTCCGTTACCCTTCTTCCCTTAAACCCTGCTCGATTCAGCTAGCAGGGTGTTATCCCCACAGATCACGGCTAAGTGTTAGCCTGTTTAGTCAATGGTTTCTCGCCACCGAAATACTATGTAATCGCAAGACTATGTAAGTCGCTTGCTATACTTCTCCCTTTAATCTTTCAAGCAATTGCCGGATATTGAGCGCCTGCGGTTACACTTCGCTGCTGTAAATATCTGCCGATCACAAAGTAATAGGAGAGCGCGACCTTGGCCGTATCGCTAGATGACAAATATACCTGCACCACGGGCAGGGCCTATCTGACCGGCATTGAAGCGCTGGTGCGTTTGCCGATACTGCAAAGTCAGCGCGATAAGACCCAGGGTTTGGCAACAGCGGGGTTTATTTCCGGTTATCGCGGTTCGCCAATTGGCGGTTATGACAATGCCCTATGGCGAGCTGATACTTTTCTTAAACAATACAATATCCACTTTCAGCCCGGCGTAAATGAGGAGTTGGCCGCCACGGCGCTAATGGGTAGCCAGCAGGTTAATCTCTTCCCCGAGGCAAAATACGACGGCGTGTTCGGCCTTTGGTACGGCAAGGGGCCGGGTCTTGATAGGGCGATGGATGCCATCAAACACGCCAATAACACCGGTGCCAGCCAATTCGGCGGTGTGCTGGCGGTGGTGGGTGATGACCACATGGCCAAGTCGTCGACTCTGGCCTATCAAAGCGAGCCAATGTTTGTCGGTGCCTCTGTGCCCGTCTTGAATCCGTCCGGGGTGCAGGATGTGCTCGATTTCGGTTTGATCGGCTGGGCCATGTCCCGTTACAGCGGCTGCTGGGTGGGCATGAAGGTCACCGCCGAAAATATGGATGCAGCCATTGCTGCCGATATGAACCCCGAGCGCCTGCAGCTAGTTGAGCCGGATGACTTTGCTATGCCCGAAAGTGGTGTGCACAGCCGCTGGCCAGACCCCTTTCTAGAGCAGGAAGAGCGTCTGCAGCAACATAAAATTCGCGCCGCCCTGGCCTTTGCCCGCGCTAATCGCATCGACAAAGTGATGCTCGATTGTAGCCAGCCGCGCTTTGGTATTGTCGCCACCGGCAAGGCCTATTTTGAGGTCTTACACGCCCTCGCTGATTTGGGTATTGATGAAGTAAAGCGCGAGGCCATTGGCCTGCAAGTTTATAAAGTCGCCATGAGCTGGCCCCTTGAACCCCAGGGTATTGGCGAGTTTGCAGCCGGTCTGGAAGAAATTCTTGTGGTGGAGGAAAAGCGCCCACTGGTGGAAGATCAGCTGAAAAGCCTGCTCTACTCGCTGGCCGATGATCAACGCCCACGGGTCGTTGGCAAGCAGGATGAGGCTGGTGCCGCACTGCTGAGCACTATCGCCGAGCTGAGTGCCAGTGATGTCGCCAAAGCTATTGCCTCGCGGCTGGAAAAGCTCGCGTCACCGACCGCTTTGGTGCTACCCGGCTCTGTTTTGCAAAACAGCCCATTAGCCACCGGGCCTACAGCCAGTCTGCCCCAACGCAAGCCCTGGTTCTGTGCCGGTTGCCCCCATAATACGTCCACCAAAGTGCCCGAGGGCAGCCGCGCCCTGGCCGGTATCGGTTGTCACTTTATGGTCACCTGGATGGACCGCGACACCGAGACCTTCACCCAAATGGGCGGTGAAGGCGCATCGTGGATAGGCCAGGCGCCGTTCACCAATACGCGGCATGTGTTCCAGAATATTGGCGACGGCACCTATTTCCACTCGGGCATTCTCGCCATTCGTGCGGCCATCGCCTCCGGTGCCAATATCACCTACAAAATCCTCTACAACGATGCCGTGGCAATGACCGGTGGCCAGCATGTCGACGGCAGCTTGACCGTTGAGCAGATGGTTTATCAGCTCAAGGGCGAGGGTGTTAAGCGTATCGCTGTGGTCAGTGATCTACCGGAAAAATATGCCAATGATTTCCCTAAGTTCGAAGGGTTGAGTGTCGATCATCGCGACAACTTTACGGCGATACAAAAAGCCCTGCGCGAGCTGGATGGCACTAGCGTGATTATTTACGAGCAAACCTGTGCCACCGAAAAGCGCCGCCGTCGCAAGCGCGGCATGCTGGAAGACCCCGATAAGCGCGTCTTTATTAATGCCGGGGTGTGTGAGGGTTGTGGCGATTGCGGCGTACAGTCGAACTGCCTCGCCGTGGCACCGAAAGAAACGGCCCTCGGCCGCAAGCGGGTGATTGATCAAAATGCCTGCAATAAAGATTACTCCTGTTTAAAAGGTTTTTGCCCGAGCTTTGTAACGGTGACGGGCGCAACTTTACATAAAGCGCTGGCCGTATCGACCGAGCAAAACTTTCCGGAATTACCTACGCCGCAACGCTGTGACGATGAACTCAGCGAGCCCTACAATATATTGCTCACGGGTGTTGGCGGCATGGGGGTGCTCACCATCGGCTCGATTATTGGCATGGCGGCTCATATTGAGGGCAAGGGCGTTGCTGTCTTGACCCAAACCGGGTTGGCTCAAAAGTTCGGTGCGGTGAGCAGTCATGTGCGCATCGCTAAAAAACAGGCTGACATTCACGGCGTGAGAGTGCCCGCCGGTAAGGGGCAGTTAATGCTCGGTGCCGATATGGTGGTGTCTTCGGCTCAGGCTTCGCTGAATTGTCTCGATAGTTCAGCGGCGGTGGCTATCGTGAATAATCACGGTTCGCCCACGGCTGATTTTACCCAGGACCCCGATGCGCCTTTTCCCGAGCAAGCTATGGAGCAAGTGATTGGCAGTGCGACAAATGCGGCCCACTTCTTTGATGCCTCGGTGCTGGGTACGGCTTTGCTCGGTGATGCCATGACCAGCAATCTGATTTTACTCGGCTTTGCCTGGCAGAAAGGCTTGCTGCCCCTGGGTAAAGATGCACTGGAACAGGCAATTACGTTGAATGGTGTTGCCGTCGAGGCAAATCTACAGGCCTTTTTATGGGGGCGACGTTTGGCAGAGCAGCCTGGCAAAGTGAAAGACCTTGCGGGGCTGGATACGCTGACAACTGCAGAGCAAAATGGCGAATCTGAAACATTGGACGACATCGTTGCCTATCGCGCCACCGAATTGCGCAAGTATCAGAATCGGGCCTATGCTCGGCGCTATCAAACGCTGGTCGAAAAGGTGAGGGCAGTAGAGCAAAAGTTCGGAGGCGCAGAGCTGGCACTGACAAAAAATGTGGCGCGCAATTACCACAAGTTACTGGCCTACAAAGATGAGTACGAAGTGGCACGACTCTATACCGATGGCGAGTTTGCCGAATCGCTAAAACAGCAGTTTGACGGCGACTATAAACTGACTTTTCATTTGGCACCGCCGCTGCTCTCAAAGCGCGACCCCGAGACGGGACACCTGATTAAACGCGAGTTCGGCCCGTGGATGTTACCGGCCTTTCGCGTGCTGGCTAAATTAAAGTTTTTGCGCGGTACGGCGTTGGATGTATTTGGCCGCAGTGAGGAGCGCAAGCTAGAACGCTCGCTGATTGGTAATTACGAACAGCAGGTCGAGCAACTATTGTCTGTATTGTCTGGACAAAACGCGTCGCCAGAGACCTTGCCAGAAACATTGGCTATCGCCATTGAAATAGCGGGTTTGCCCCATTTTATGCGCGGCTTTGGTCACGTCAAAGAAGCCAATATTGCGACGGCGCAGCGGCGAGGGGTGGTTTTAATGAAGCAGTTGAAGGGTGAGCCATCCGATCGGGAGCGAGTACAGGTTGTTAACATTCAGGAGCCTGAACTGTTTGATAAATAGCCAGTTGAATAGTAGGTTTTCGATGGCTGTCTTCGATTATTGTGAGAACCCAGAGCCATGAATAACAGTGTAGAAACCCTATCTCTGGCTAGCTTGTCACTGGCATTTATCCCTGTCGCCGTGGTGTTAGTGATGATGTGCCGCTGGTCGTTGGGGCCGGGCAATGCCCTCTATGCGGTCATTCGCATGCTCGGGCAGCTACTTCTGGTCGGTTATTTTCTCGGCTTTATTTTTGAATCGGATAGCAGCTGGATTGTGTTGGCGGTACTGGCGGTGATGGTTTTTGCCTCTAGCTGGATAGGCCTGGGCAGTATTAAAGAGCACCGGCACTTACTCTATAAGCGCGCTCTGCTTGCCATTGGCTTGGGTGGCGGGCTGGTGCTGATACTCGTCACTCAGGGCGTCTTAAAGCTTGAGCCCTGGTATAGCCCCCGCTATTTTATCCCCCTTGCGGGAATGATTTTTGCCAATGCAATGAACGCCGTCAGTCTTGCCGCGGAACGTCTGTACGCTGAAACTGGGCGCGGTGTTGAATGGCTGGAGGCGCGCAGTATTGCCTGCCGGGCGGCGTTTATCCCCATTATTAATTCTCTGTTTGCTGTCGGCCTGGTGTCCCTGCCGGGCATGATGACCGGGCAAATACTGTCGGGAGTTTCGCCACTGGTGGCGGCGCGTTATCAAATACTGGTGATGTGCATGATCTTTGGTGCCTCGGGGATCGCTACCCTGTGCTTTATCGCGTGGTCGCGGCCGGTGCTTGAAAAAAATTGAGCCTCTCAAGTTGAACCCCTATTAGCGTCGAAAAAGGCATCACCGCTTTTATTCTTATGGTTACAGGTAAGCATGATTGTCGGATATGGAGGGGGTTGCTACACTGGCCCACTGTTTCTTTCACTCTGTTAGAACATCGTCATGCTGAGCAGGTGCGCAGTACTGTGCTTCTTTTCAGCTAGATATTTTTTATTATTTCAACATTCACACTTATAGGAGAATACTTATGCAAGCCTTTCTTACCCTCGGTAAATACCTCACTCTCGGTTTTTGGGTTCTGCCCTTGTTGGCTTTATTTGGCGCGCTGGGCGAGCAGTGGAGCCAATATATGTTGTGGGCTGGCGTCTTTGTTTTCTTCGCCCACCTCGGTGAGTTGTTATTGGTACAGGGCAAGTTGCGCGCTTGCGGCAAGGCGGGAATCATGGATGCGGTAATGGTGATTTTGGTGGGCTTTTTCTACTGGCTGCCAATCTTCCAGCAAGAAAAAAGCTAGCGTTGTGTGTGCCGGGGTTGGCAAGTAGCCCCGGTATTTTTACACTAAAGTTAGTGCAGGACTCTACCTTGCAGGATGCGTAATAATGATAATACAAGGCATCTGAGACCATGAGCGCGAACACGCTATCTACGGCAATTGAAGAAATTACCACCCAGGGCTACACGGTAATCACCGGCTTTTTACAGCCCGCACAACTACAGTCCATTAAAGCCTTGCTGGCTCGTATCAATGGTCAGTTTTTAGGCCGCAATAATTTCGAGGGTGACAAGACCGAGCGCATTTATGCCCTGCTCGCCTACGATAAAGTGGTTCAGGATATTATTGAAGATTCGCGCATTATGGCAATTTGTGAGGCGTTTCTCGAAGCCAATTTTCTACTCACCACCAGCCAGTCGATTTGCATTCACCCGGGTGAAACGCCCCAGCCCTGGCATGCCGATGATGTGTTTTATAGTATTCCCCGTCCACGGCCGATGGTGGGTTTGTCGACGGTGGTTGCCATCGATGACTTTAGAGCTGAGAACGGCGGCACGGAAATTGTCCCCGGTAGTCATTTATGGAGTGATGAAGAGATCGGTGGCGATTACCGTGAAGGTGAGAGCGAGCGTGATTCAGCTTTCGCTGAACGCATGGCAAGTCAATCGATCGCACTGGAAATGCCCGCTGGTGCCTGTGTGGTTTTTGCGGGTAATACCCTGCATCGCGGTGGTGAGAATAATAGTGCAGGGCCTCGCCAGGCCCTCTCCAATCAATACTGCCAACCCTGGGCGCGAACCATTGAGAACTTCTTTTTGTCGGTGCCCCGCGAGCTGGTGCGGGAAATGAGCCCAAAACTACAATCTTTACTCGGTTACTCCGTACTGTCGCCCTTTATGGGTCAGGTCTCAGGCTCGCATCCCCTTAAAGCACTTGAGCCTGGTTATCTGCCGCCAGTATCGCGTTTAGATCCGCATTTATAATAATTTAACAAAGGACGGATTGTCTTCTTACGGGCTTGCCCCGGTGGCAAGGCTGTGACTATAAAAATATGTTATTGAAATACAGGTTGGCGTACAAGCGAGGTTTAGCTCTATGTCTGGTGTTATTAATTACTGCTGTGTGTTCGCCACTGAATGCAGATATTTACAAGGGTGACAGATTAAATATTGACGGCGATGCTCGCGTTAAACTGATTGCTATTGATGAGCTGCCCCTCGAAACGGGTACGAAACTACCCGAGTTGAATTATTCCGAAACCATACTCGGCCTATGGGGAACCTGGCAGCAATCAGAAAATGTGCACTACAAAGCCTGGCTAAAAACGGAATTTAGAAATTTTGCGACCAATAAAGAGGCCAACCGCTATCGCTTTGTCGATGAGTTTATTTTTCATGAGTTATCGGTGGAGTACAGCAATTTATTCGACGGCTTTGTCGATATTACCGTGGGCCGCTTCCCACTGTATTACGGCCACGGTTTATTAGTTCTGGAAAGTAGTCCGCTGGATGCGGAGCGCAGTTACGGCTTTAACGGCATAAAAACACAGCTTAAATTTGATGGTTTTAATGTCGATTTAATTGGTATTTATTCGCCCGATAATGATCCGCTGTTAATTAATGATAAACATAAAAAAATAAAATTACTTGAAAGTGACGAAGAGGGTTTCGTCGCTTACATGACAAATCAATCACGGGCCTGGCTGCCAAAAGATTTGTACTACATGTACAAGCATGAAGAACCGCGCTTTGGCCGGGGTGATGTTTACTTTCATACGCTGGGTTTTATTGTTGAAGAATCAATTAATGATGCCTTGACCGGCTATTGGGAGCTGGCGGGTCAGAAGGGGCATCGTAGCGGCGGGGGTGACACCAAAGGCTGGTTGAGTGATATTAATTTCACCTATGCCTGGCGTGAACGCGCCTGGCGCCCTGAGGTTTTTGCCAGTAACTATTATTTATCGGGTGATGACCCCTCGACGCAAACTGAAGAGGGCTGGCATGGCCTGTGGTCGCGCTGGCCGCAATATTCCTATTTGCTGGTGTGGTCATTTATTCCCAAGATTGGTGAGTGGAGTAACCTTAACTGGTCGCGCATTGGGGCAAGGGTTTATCCCGATGCGGCGAGTAGTTTTGAATTCAGTTTTGGCCCGGTCAAAGCGCCGGAGAAAGGCCCGGGTGGTGGCAATGACAGGGGTGATTTGTTGATCTTGTTGTACAAGCACAAGTTTGACGAAAAACTCTCCGTGGCACTGCGCGGCGAATTTCTTGAGTCTGGGGATTACTACCCTGAAGTGGACAACCTTTCCTGGGAGATGCGAGCCGATTTCAAATACAGTTTTTAGGGGTGTGTGTTAACGGCGCAAATTAGAGCAGACCGGTGGCACTACTTAATTATGGCGCGGCTGTTAAAATGCCGCTTTGAATCGCCAGTCCCCCTGCTATGTCTGCTGTTACTCCGCTCTTCTCCTATACCAAATACTGGGCCGAATGCTTCGGCACAGCGCCGTTTCTGCCCACCAGCCGTGAAGAAATGGATCAGCTTGGCTGGGATAGCTGCGATGTGATCGTCGTTACCGGCGACGCCTATGTTGATCATCCCAGTTTTGGCATGGCGGTGATTGGTCGGCTGCTCGAAGCCCAGGGCTTTCGTGTCGGCATTATCGACCAGCCCGACTGGCGCAATAAGCAGGACTTCATGCGCCTCGGCAAGCCAAATCTGTTCTTCGGTGTCGCCGCTGGCAATATGGATTCGATGATCAATCGCTATACCGCCGATAAGCGCGTGCGCAGCGACGATGCCTACTCCCCCGATGACGAGGGCGGCAAGCGCCCCGACCGGGCGGTGATTGTCTACAGCCAGCGCTGCCGTGAGGCCTGGAAAGATGTGCCCATCGTGCTCGGCAGTATCGAGGCCAGCCTGCGGCGCATTGCCCACTACGATTATTGGTCTGACGAGGTGCGGCGCTCTATTTTGGTTGACGCTCAAGCCGATATTTTACTTTACGGTAATGCCGAGCGCGCTATCGCCGAGGTCGCCCAGCGTTTATCGCGCGGTCAGGATATTACTCAGGTGACAGATATTAGGGGCACGGCGGTGCTGCGCAAAGACTTGCCCGAGGGCTGGACGCTGATTGATTCGACCCGCGTCGACACCCCTGGCAGAGTCGATACCTTGCTCAACCCCTACGATAGCGTTGAGGAGCAGGCGGCCTCGACCGGCGGCAAGTGCTCCGTGAGTCGCGATGAAGACAGTGGTGAACAGGTGCTGCATTTTGTGCCCTATCGAGAGAAAGTCGATCGCGCCACATCGGTGATTCGCCTGCCGGCCTATCACAAAGTCAAGACGGATCCGGTGCTCTACGCACACGCCTCGCGGGTGCTACACCTGGAAACGAATCCCGGTAATGCCCGTGCGCTGGTACAGCGCCATGAGGATGTTGAAGTCTGGCTCAACCCGCCACCAGTGCCCCTGAGCACCGATGAAATCGACGAGGTTTTTGCCCTTCCCTTTGCCCGGGTGCCCCACCCGAAATATGACGGTCGCCGCATTCCCGCCTACGAAATGATCCGCTTTTCGGTGAATATTATGCGCGGCTGTTTTGGTGGCTGTACCTTTTGTTCAATCACCGAGCACGAGGGACGGATTATTCAGAGCCGCTCGGAAGACTCAATTATTGCCGAGATTGAAAAAATCCGTGATATGACTCCGGGCTTTACCGGCGTTATATCCGACCTCGGCGGGCCGACGGCCAATATGTATCGTTTGGCCTGTAAAAGTCAGGAAATTGAAAAGGCCTGCCGACGACTGTCCTGTGTTTTTCCGGGCATTTGCAGCAATCTCAACACCGACCACAACCCGCTGATAAACTTATATCGCCGCGCCCGTGACCTGCCCGGCATTAAAAAGGTGCTGATTGCATCGGGCCTGCGCTACGACCTGGCGGTGGAGTCACCGGAGTATGTTGAAGAGTTGGTCACCCACCATGTCGGTGGCTATCTGAAAATTGCCCCCGAGCACACCGAAGACGGCCCGCTGAACAAAATGATGAAACCGGGCATTGGCACCTATGAACGCTTTAGTGCGATGTTTGAAAAGTACACGAAAAAGGCCGGTAAAAAGCAGTATTTAATCCCCTATTTTATCGCCGCTCACCCCGGCACCACCGAGAACGATATGGTGGAGTTGGCGCTGTGGTTGAAGAGCCATCGTTTTCGCGCCGACCAGGTGCAGACCTATTACCCCTCACCCATGGCTACCGCCACGGCGATGTACCACTCCGGACGCAATCCCCTGCGTCGGATCAGTTATAAGCGTGGTGAAAAAATCAGCCCGGTGCGCGATCTCGATAAACGCCGCCTGCACAAGGCACTGCTGCGCTATCACGATGAAGCCAACTGGCCGCTGATTCGTGAGTACCTGCAAACGGCCGGGCGGGCTGAATTAATTGGCGATGGCGAGGATTGTTTGATCCCGGCTGAAGGTGTGCAAAAGGTCGGTGCCGGTAAAGGGCGCGAAAAGTTCAAGAAATTCGCCACCAAGCACAACAGAATGCCGCGGGGAAAAACTCGGCGGCGTTAGATAGCGAAGTTTTTATCTGGGGGTTAGCGCTTTGTTTTAAGTCGGCGGTTGCCTGCTTTCTCTGGATGGGATTCGAAAAACCAGTTTTCGAGAGCTTTTTCTTTGTCCGCAATGTGCTGTTCCTGCACCAGCTTTTCTGTTTCGGAGCATAAGCCTAGGGCAATTTCTTTGATTCTCTTTTGTCCTGCTGAGTCTTGACGAACGAGCCCCTCTGCATTTATTTGTTGAATAAATAAGCCGGTAACGTGTTCGCATTGGGCATCGATATCGGCGGTTGAGCTATTTGAAAACAATAGGCCAAGAAAGCAGGCAAGGCTTGGAAGCGTATTTTGACAGGCTTTACGAGAGGCTTTACGTAGGTGCATTGATTGACCATTAGGAATTGGTGAAAAGGTTGGGAGCCATTGTACCAGTCAATGCTATTTTGGCGGCTGCTTCCTGACGTGGCGTTTATTCGCAGTTTAGGCAATACCTGTATTAGCTGGGTGTTCGCCGGCGCGCCCCAAAAAAGTGCGCTGACAAAAAGCTTGAAAATTATCGCACCAAAACAGGTCGTTGCGTTTTATTTAACCGGCCATAATTGCTTGCTGAGGTGGTGTTTCTACTGTTTATTTTAAGTGAAACTGTTTTTTTAGTACTTGGTACGGTTTCTGCTTGTGACTGAGTTAAGCCAGTGAAATGGATTTGTACTGCCTAGTTGTATCTTACAATCATGTTATAATTTAAATTCTTAAGACATAAGGTGAACCTCATGAAAAATATGAAGAAAAACATTTTGTTAGCTGCGGTTGTTTCAGCCTCACCAGTCGCTGCCATGGCGGCAGAAGTTAGTGGCAACATTAGCCTGACCTCTGATTATCGTTTTCGAGGTATTTCTCAAACTGATACCCAGCTCGCTGTTCAAGGTGGTTTCGACCTCGCCTATGACAATGGCGTTTATGCTGGTGTCTGGGGTTCAAACGTTGATTTCGCCAATAGCCTGGAGCTGGATTACTACGTTGGCTATGGCGGTGAGTTGAGCGAAGGTGTTAGTTTTGATGTGGGTTTCATTTACTACGACTACCCCGGCACGGACAAGACAGTGCGCGCTTTGAACGGCGATGCTGAAGATGATTATGCTGAGGTTTATGCCAGCGTTTCAGTCAGTGATTTCACTCTGGGTTTTGCCTATTCCGATGATTATTATTTAGAGACGGGTGAGTTTTACTACGTGTATGGCGATTACTCTTTTGGTCTGCCCCACGACGTAAGCCTGGATCTGCACTACGGTTACAATGATTTTGAGTTTAGCTCTACAGATTCCAATGCCAAAGATGCTGAGCAAGCATTTTTGTCAGATGGAGAAGATAGCTATTCCGATTACTCTATTGGTGTTAGCAAAGAGTTCGCTGGCGTTGATGTTAGCCTGACCTGGGTTGACACTGATTTGAGCAAGTCAGAGTGCTTTGGCACCAACTGGTGTGATAGCACTGTTGTTTTTGCCCTTAGCAAAAGCTTGTAATGACTACTGGCGGGGCTGCTTTATTTATTAAAGGAGGCTTGCTAGTCTAAAAAACACCGGCCTTTGTGCCGGTGTTTTTTTATGAGCCCGTTTTGTAGTCTTTCGTTAAAGCGCTCCAGATTCAGCTAGTTGCCGCTTTAAGAAGATCGTCGAGCATCCTCTCCAGATGATCGAGAGTGTTGCAGGTTTTGGCCATATGGCAGTAGGGCTTGTATTTATACATCACCGAATCGCCCGCATTCCAGAAGGTTGGTGGTTCGGGGTTGAGCCAAATAACACGCTTGGCACGCAGGTGCAGGGTTTGCATCACTTCGGTGCGCGGGGCGAGGAAGTTGTTGCGGGCATCGCCCAGTATTAGCACGGTGGTTTTATTGTCGATGTCGTCCATGCATTGGTCGTCGAGGTCGAGCAGGGTGGTGCCGTAGTCTGAGCCGCCCATGCCGTGATCGGCCATGATTTTATCAATCGCCTGTTCAACCGGGTATTTCTCGAAGATATCTTTCACCGGGATTAAGTTGCCGGTAAACACGTAGCTGTCGATGCGTTGCATGACATCGTTAAGGCTGTGTAAAAATAATAGTAGGAAGCGCGCATAGGCCTGCACCGAGCCGCTGATGTCACACATCACCAGCAGGCGGGGTTTGTCGATGTACTTGGTCTTCCAGTAGGTTTCAAACATCACGCCGTCGTAGGCGACGTTGCGGCGCAGGGTTTTGCGAAAGTCGAGTTGCCCGCGTTTGTCCTGTTTCTTCTTTTTCGAATACTGAGTGCTTAGGCGCTTGGCCATTTTGCGCACCAGATCGTGCATGACGTGAAAGTCGCGCTGCTCGATATTCGATAGCTTGCTGCTTTTTAGGTGGTCTTCGCGCAAGTTACGGGTGGCATTGCGCCCGTACATAGATAGCTGTTGTTCGACGAAGTCTTTGACGCTTTCGCTGAGGTACTCTTTGGCATTTCGCAGCTCGCCCGCCTGGGCGATACTGGAGGGGCAGTCGCCCTTGCCCATGGCGGCGATATCGTTTTGCAGGTCACGCAAGCCCATCTTCTGCATGATTTTCTGTGCATAGAGGCTTTTTTGGGTGAAAAACCAGATATCCGTGAGGCCGACTTCTCGAGCCGCTTTTTTCATTTCGGTGGCGAGGCTGGCGGTGTCGCCCTCCATCAGCATTTTGGCCAGCTCTGATTGCGCCTGTGGTGCTTCGTTTTGCTCGCTCTTAGCCTCTTGCTGGTCGTTTGCTTCATCACTACCCGCAACGGTGCTGTCACTGTGGGGGTCATTGGCCGCACTAAACGTGTCAAAGCTGAAGAACTGCTCAAAACACTCCGCCACTAAATCTTGCTCAGTCTCAGATTTTGCCAAACTGACCTGAAAGGCGTTTTTTAGAATATTGCGATCGGTATAGCCGACGAGGGCAACAGTGCGGCTGGTTTCAATCGTATCCGATGGCGATACATTGATACCCGCTGCGCGGATTACCTTGTAAAAGTCCTCGAGGGTTTGCTGCATGCTGGTTCCTCGCGAATCGCCGCTGCTTGTCGTGCAGAAGCGATTCGCTATAGCTTAGCGCCCTGAGCGCTTGTGAGCTTTGTTAATAAAGGTGCGCAAGTGGTCGCCCATGGCATCGATATCGGTCTCAAATTTTAGCAGCACGTTGAGGGTCTGCTTAACCATAGCGGCATCGAGCTGCTCGCTGTGAAGGAGGAGCAGGGTTTTAGCCCAGTCGATAGTTTCAGAAATCGACGGCACCTTCTTGAGATCGAGTTCCCTCACCTGTTGTACGAAGCTGACCACTTCTTTGCGCAGGGTGTCGGAGAGCTCGGGCACACGGCTGGTCAAAATGCGGCTTTCCAGCTTTTCGTCGGGATAGGGCACATATAAATGCAGGCAGCGGCGCTTGAGGGCGTCACTCATCTCGCGGCTATTATTACTGGTGAGGAAAACCAGCGGCTTAATTTTAGCTTTGATAGTACCGAGCTCGGGAATTGAAACCTGAAACTCTGACAATATTTCGAGCAGGAAGGCTTCAAACTCCGGATCGGACTTGTCGACTTCGTCGATGAGCAAAACGCAGCCGAGCTCTTCGTGCAGCGCTTTGTAGAGAGGGCGAGGCTCGAGGAAGGTTTCAGAGAAAAACAGGTCGTCGTGGCTGTGGATGCGCTCCATCGATTGCTCGAGGCCGGTGGCGCCCTCAAGAAGTTCGCTGAGTTTGTCTTTTAATAGCTGGGTATAAAGCAGCTGTTTGGCGTATTTCCACTCGTACAGTGCTTTGGACTCATCCAGTCCCTCATAGCACTGCAGACGCACCAAAGGTACGTCGAGAATTTGCGCCGTGGTTTTGGCCAGTTCGGTCTTGCCGACGCCGGCGGGGCCTTCGACCATTACCGGCTTTTGCAGGTTGTGGGCGATGTAAACGCAGGTGGCAATTTGCTCGCTGCAAATATACTGGGCGGTTTCAAAGTGCTGTTGTATATCTTCAACTGAGGTGAATTTGTCTTTATAGAGTTCTTTCATACGGGCTTTGTACCTGTAATGTAAAGCTGCTGTTTAAAGTGCTCGCTCGCTTTATTTTCGTTGTTCGTCTAAAAAACGATCGGTTAAAGAGGCCGTGCGCGTGGCTGTGGCCTGTCGTCCTATATTGCTGAGTATTTGAATATCACTGGCAAGTTCGCGGAGGCCGGGATACTCGTCATGCCGTTCAAGCAGTGTTGTTTGCACTTGATCGACCAGTGACCGAAAGCCATTAATAATCGGTGTTAGGTCTGGTGTGTCCTCATGCTGATCAAGTTTGCTGGCGGCGATTATACCTAATTCTTTGGCTGATTCTGTGAGACTCAGTAGCTCGCCCATTTTATGGCGCTCGAAGGGCTTGCTACAAGCTGAACTGGCGCGGGCTAAGTAGTCTAGCTGAGCCTGCATCGCGCCGGCAATGGGCGCTAGCATGAGGCTGTCTTCGAGAGTGCGCATTGGCAGCGAGATTTCCTCAAAGGCGTGTCCGGCTGTGCCAAGCAGTGTTGAGGAGGGAACCTGGCAGTCGCTAAAGACAATGTTGCAGTGGCTACTGGGCTGTAGGCCCTTAACGGGCTGTGCCGGCATGCGTTGCAAACCTGCAGTATTTGCGGGCACGAGGAAGGCGGAGAAGTATTTTCGGCCCTGTGCTTGCTCGGTAATGGCGAGCACGATGAAGCGGTCGGCGTAAGGGCCGTGGCTGACAAAGGCTTTCTCACCATTAATAATGTAGGTATCACCTTGTTTGACGGCGTTGCAGCTCAAGTGTTTAGGGTGCGCACCAACCTTGGGTTCGGATATGGCGAGGGCGCAAAGTGAGTCGCCGTTGAGAATAGCTTGCGTATAAGCGAGATCCTGGCAGTCTAGAGAGCGAAGAAAATGACACTTAAGAAGCTGGCCTATCCAGGTCATCGTCAGTCCTAATGATAGGTGGTGGCGAGTCATCAGATAGCCCGTAAGTGCAATATCCTTGCAGGGGAGACGGGTTGTTGGTGAATCGACAGTGCAAATACTCGGTATAAAACGGTGGAGAAAGCCGTGGGCAGCAAGGCTTTGCCATAATTTGCCTGGGAAGTGAGTACCTGCAGCGGGACTATTGACTGCTGCACGGTGTAGCTCGGTAGTAATGTTGCTGGCGGTTAAAGCGTGCAGAACAAAGTCTTCGAGTTCTGTCGCGTTAGGGTGTAGAGCTTGGCGGGGCATTTTTAAGCCTCATGGGTAAAGTGGTCGTTATGTGAAAATTATATTATTGAAGGTCTGAATAGGTGCTTGATAGATTATTTTGATGAAGTAATATCATTCCTGGAGATTATGCGTTTAATTACATGGAGTTATGCTTGGTTTGGCGGTCAATATGGAGCACTTGCTTTTATTTATGGTGGATAAAGCGACGTAAAAGGGCGATTGCTTGTCACTTTCTGCACCATGGTTGTCATTTTTGGCTCTGCGTATGCGCCAGCTTCCTGCGTATATTTGCATCCAAGTTGTTCAAAAGGTGTTGTGTAGGCTTGATTGTTTAGTCTGCACGGCAAATAGTTTATTACAAAAAGACAGGGGTACATCAACATGGCACGAGAAAATACACAAACCGTCGCCTTAGATACTGGCAGCGACAGTAAGCTCAGTGGGCATTTTAAGCGAAATCGCTTTGCTTATACTTTCAGTGCGATTATTGTCGCGATAGGTGCGGCACTACGTATTTATCTGGATACTATGGGTTTTACAGTCGGTACTGACTACTACTCGGACGAGTTTCAGACTTACTGGATGCCTCTTCTTTATGGAGAGTTGATTTTGTTGGGTAGCTTTACTGTTGGCATGTCCATTTATTTGTGGATGACAAGAGAAACCGACGCAAGCTCAATCAGCAAAGAGTTGGAGTTAAGTCGCTATTGGAAATTGTTGAGTATTTTCACTGTAATGGCTATTTGGGCGGGTTGTATTGCCTCTAACGCCGTTGAGTCAGATGCTGCATGGCATCAGGTGACTATTCGCGATACTGATTTCACGCCGACTCATATCATCATCTTCTACTTTGCGCTGCCGGCTTTGACTGCGATGCTGATCCCTGCCTTCATCTGGACTCACACTCGTATTCCCGCCTACATGAACAAAATCTCATTGCCTTTCCTGGCAGTTGTTTGCGGTATTTTGATGATTATGCCTAACTACGGTTTTAATGAGTGGGGCCACACTTTCTTCTACGCAGAAGAGTTGTTTGCAGCGCCTATTCACTGGGGTTTTGTTTTCCTGGGTTGGTCTTTGTTCTTCCTGGTGCCTCTGGCTATGCAGTTGATTGGTCAAATGGCTCGCCTGATTGCTGAGACCACTGCTGAAGACGCTGGTCAGTCAGCTTAATTACACGCAGTATCTGTAACACCCTTATTATCCCCGTAAGCCCTGGGCTTACGGGGATAATTTTTCTCCGCCGTAAATTATTAGCTACACTAAGAAGTATATTCTTTTGTAGAGAGGTATCGTTATGAGTGAAGTACAGGAAAATGGGCTGACTGAGGTCGAGACTAAAGCGAGGTTGCTTGATCTGAAGTCGCTCGACAGCCCGAAGGCGATGAAATTATACCGTCGCTTTGATGGCATTATCATCCTTGTTCTTTTTATGTTTTTAATACTGGGTATCCAGATACAGTTCACCTTGACAGCGGGTGACTGGGATTACTGGATTGACTGGCGCGACCGCCGCTGGTGGCCTTTAGTGGCTCCGTTTTCGTTGTTGTTATTTATTGCGCCGTTTACCTATGGTATTTGGGCTCGAGTACGCTTGCCGATAATGGCAACGGCTGTAACGCTACTGCTATGCCTGGTGTCGTGGTTAAGTCGTTACCTCAATTTTTACGAGTTTACCCACTTCCCTATGTCCTTTGTTTTTCCCTCGACTTATATAGGCTTGGGGATATTGCTGGATTGTGCCTTGGCCATTAGCCGTAGCCTTATTGTGTCTAGCCTTATTGGTGGTGGTTTGTTTGGTGCGTTGGTTTATCCAATTAATTGGTCGTTTATGGCTCCCTACAAGGTACCTGTTGAATTTAACGGTATGTTGATGTCAGTGGCTGATCTTATGGGTTACCAGTACATCAGGACTACAACGCCTGAGTATCTGCGCATTATTGAAGAATCAACTCTGCGTACTTTTGGTGGTTCGGTGACACCGTTGACGGCTGTTTTCTCAGCTCTCTGTGGCATGGTGATTTACATGCTCTTTTTATGGGTCGGCTCGTGGATTAACGGGTTGGACAAATACACTAAGCGCATTGTTTAGACTGACGTTGGAGTAAGCAGTTAAATGAATAAATTGATAGCAGGAAAAAAATGGCTTGGTAGCTTGATGGCTGGGTTGGTACTTGTCATTTTGGCGGGCGATGCAATGGCCCACGGCGAGCGGGCTCAGCTGGCGAGTATGCGTATGCGTACTGTCCACTGGTTTGATACCAAGGTAGAGCCTTTGAACATCAAGGTTGGTGATATCGTTACGGTAACAGGAAAATTGGTGACATCCGAGTGGTGGCCCAAACATATGCCGGGTATTGATGAAACGGTTTTTTTGAACATGGGTGTTCCCGGCCCAACTTTTCTAAGGCTGCACTCTGAAGTTAACGGTGTGCCGATGATGCGCTCTACTGCTTTCCCGCTAGGGAAGGTCTATGAGTACAAGACCGTTATGCGCGCACGTATTCCTGGGCGCTATCATGTTCACCCCATTCTAAATGTGAAAGATTCAGGTTCACTGGTTGATAAAGGTACATGGGTTGAAGTGGCTGAAAGCGATAGTGACGCGCCTTTTGTCAATGAGGTGACCACTCTTCCTGGCGATACTATCGACCTGGAAACATACGCGCTGAAAGGGGTTTACACCTGGCATTTGATCTGGATTGCCATGGGTGTTGCGTACTTGCTCTATTGGTTGATTCGCAAAGAGTTATTTATTCCGCGCTTTATTCGTATTCGCGACATTGGGTCAGATCGTGCAAATGAATTAATGACGAAAAAAGACTTTGTCGTTAGTAGTTTGTTTTTTACGGCGACCTTGGCTCTGATACTCGGTGGCTATTTATGGGCTGAAAACAAATACCCAATCACCATTCCGTTGCAAACTGGTTTGGTAGAGGTTGAGCCTATTGAAATACCAACAGGTGGTTTAACTGTTGAAGTTGATCATGCGACTTATGATTTGGCTGGCCGCAGCTTGAGCATGCAGTTTCAGATGACAAACAATAGTGATAGCACGCTGCGCATTGGTGAGTTTTTAACAGCCAACATTCGCTTTCTCAACCCCAATGTTAATGAGGGTGAGATTTACGAAGGTGAAGAAATGGTCTCTAAGGATGGTTTGACAGCATCTGTTGATACCATTGAGCCTGGCCAGACAGTTGAAGTTGAGCTGGTTGCCTCTGATGCCCTATGGGAGCAATATCGCATGACCGGCTTGATTCACGACCCGGATAGCCGTTTCGCTGGTATGATTTTCTACTACGATGAAAATGGTCAGCGCTTTTTCCAGGAAGTCGGCGGTGCAGTTTTGCCTAACTTCTTTTAATTCGAGCGTATTTACATAAAATAATTAGAGAGGATCGATTGATGTTGGTGAAGCAGGTTGCAATTATGATTAAACCCTTTATTGCTAGTTTGATTTGGGTTTGGGCGGCCTGCGGAGTCTCCACAGTATTGGCTCATGGAGGAGTCTCTGTAGAGGACGACGTTTGTCTCATCAACATTGATCGCTACAAAGCGCATTTTACGGGCTACTTGCCACAAGAAAGAGCGACTCAGGAATTTTGTGAAGATATTCCTATCGCAACAGAAAGTATTTTTGTCATTGACTACATCAGTGATGAGTTGCGGGAAATGGAGCTCGACTTCCGAATTATCCGTGATGTAAATGAAATTGGCGTGACTGCGACCTTTGCTGATTTAGGCGGTGAGCAGGCTATTGAAGACGCCTCTGTCTACTATGTAGAGCCAAAGCTGTACCACAAAGGTGTGATGAATGTTCGCCATAACTTTACCCAGGACGGCGGCTATATCGGGATTGTTCATGCCCACCACATTGAAACGGGCTTGAAATACACCTCAGTTTTTCCCTTCTCCGTGGGCCAGGTGAGCTACGCAGAGTATGTTAAGTATTTTCTCGCACTTTTTGTTGCCTGCGGTGTATTTATTTATGCTGGGGGTAGGGGGCACGTTTTTAAAGTGAAACCACCCCGTAGCGCCAGAGGTTAGGGGCGCTCTTATCCTATGAGTCGTTTATACCGGATTCTTTTGCTGCTTGTTCTTGTTCTTGCTTTTGCTGTGCTGCTTCCCTGGCAATGGTACCCGCGAGAGTGGCGTGTTTGGTATGCTGATAATTTCGGCGCAAGCGGTTTCCAGGAGCAAGCTGAGACTGTTCCTGCGGCTGTCAACGACAGTGCGGAGGAGGCTTGTCCTCCTGATATCAGGGGCTGGCGTAAGCCACAATCTATTGCCGGGGTTGATATTACAGCTTCGCCAAATTGCCTTGCCGATAATCCCCATGCTGTAGCTGCCTTTGTGAAAGGCACGAATAATGTCGGGCATATGACCTTGATGGATGCGCGTTTGTCGCCAGATGCAGTCGTCAAGGGTCGTGATCTTGATGGTGATGGCGATCCCGATGAAATTCACATTCGCCTTGAAGTCTTTGAGTTGAATGGCGGGTCTCCTGATTTAGACGTGCCGGTTACGCAGTACTCCATTGCTCCAGGTGTGACTCCGGGGCTTTGGGTGTTTGCGCCAAAATCAGCGGGTATGTCGACAGAGAATTTTGAGTCTTTACTCGCTCAGCCAGGTTTGCGCCTGCCTTCTCCCGCGATTCGAGTAGAGCAGGGCGACAAAGTTATTGTCACCCTGGAAAATACGCATTACATGCCTCATACCATTCACTTTCACGGTGTTGACCACCCTTTCCTGACGGCAAGTGGTGAGGGTAATGATGGCGTTCCGGTGACCAGTGAAAAACCTGTGATGCCGGGTAAGCAGCGTAGCTATGAAATGCAGCCGCGCCAGACAGGCACAATGTTTTACCACTGCCATGTTGAAGTTCAGGCACATGTGTTGATGGGCTTGAATGGTCTGTTTATTATCGAAGAGAATCGGCCCAATAACTGGGTGCAAACGTTCAATATTGGCGACGGTTACGTGCGCCACAGCTCGGTTGCAGTGAAAGAAAAATACGACCGAGAATATGACCTTCACTACCTTGATCTCGATAAGGATCTTGGTGAGAAAATTAAGCAAAGTAATGACCCGCGGATAGTCACCCAATTGATTAATCGTGACTATGATATTAGCCAGGCTGACTTTGAATATTACACGCTCAACGGACGTTCCTTTCCCTACACGGCGCGAGACTCTTTGATTGTTACTGCGCCAGGTGAGACGGTTAAGTTGCGCGTGGTGAATGGTGGTAGTGAGGGCGTTGCAATACATACGCATGGACATAAGGTCACGATTACCCACTATGATGGTGTCGAGCATCCCGAGCCTGCAAGAATTATTCGCGACGTAGTGTGGGTGGCTTCAGCGCAGCGTGTCGACCTTGAGTTATCTACAGAAGACGATGGTTTGCACAGCTATGGCGAAGGTGTTTGGCTGATGCACGATCATCAGGAAAAGGGCGTTACGACCAGTGGTTTTGGCCCTGGTGGCAACGTTAGTGCCATCGTTTACGAACGTTATTTGCAAGATAACGGTTGGCCAATGACCTTTGGTATGGGTTGGAAGAATTTTTTGACACCAGGCTTTTATGAGCGCAAGGAAGACGGTTCCGGTGTGACAAGATTATTGGCAGGGGTGGAGGAAAGCGGCCCTTCTGCGTTGCGACTTGTCATTCTCGCAGCGCTTGCTGGGCTGTTTGTGGGTCTTGTGGCCAGCTGGATGATGAGGGTGCGATCGCGTGACTAGGCTTACGGTGGGTGTGTTCTTAATCTTGTCGTTACTTGTTGCTGGCAATTCTGCGTATGGAGCGAATGAGCATCATCATCACCAAATGCCGGGCATGAGCATGGATGCCACGGGTATGGTGATGGGAAATAATAAAGACAAGCTGCCTGATGACTGCAAGGAGATCACCGGGGAGTATGAAATCAATGTGGTAGCGGGTACCAGCTACGCTAAGCCCTATACCAGTACGATGTTTGGCTTCAATGAGCACGAGTGGCAAGTAAAGCCCTGTAGTCGCATAACGGTCAATTTCAAAAATGAAGATGATGTGCGCCACCAGTGGATGCTTCACGGTTTGCCTAAATATTTATATGACCGGGGTATGTTTCATATGGAGGCATCCGGTGGCCACACTCAAACCGGTGTCTTTATTGTGCCGAGCGATGATAAGACCTATCTAGTGCACTGTGATATCGCTCAGCATATGGAAAAGGGCATGAAGGCTCAGTTGGTTGTTGGTCGCGGTGGCGGTGATCTTTGGAGTATCCCGGGTGTCAGTGCAGACTTTGAGCGTCCTGGCGGTATTCTGGCCAAAAAACCCGGTTTTGCAGGATTGCTTTCTGCATTTGTTTTCATCGTAGTCTTTATTATTGGCTTTAGATTTATTCGGTTATAGCAAGTATTTGCTTGGCGTCAGTTTTATTTCTCGCTGTTTTCTTTAGTTCGCTTTACAACAACTGTATCGAAGTGAGTCGTATCGCAGCTGTCTACTTTGCAGCTGCTTTTTTTTGGCCTTCAAAAACCAATTCTCTCAATTAGTGTGTCAATAAGATGACATTTATTTGTGTTTTTTTGGTTTAGAAGCTATTGAATTAACAAGGCTTTTTGAGTGTTTATAAGCTTTATTCATGTGGATGCCGTCACATAATCATGATAGAGTTCGCCGTCGAATTTAACTGCAATAAAAGTTATACGTAAGGGGAATGGAATTGGAAACTGCACGTTACCGCCTGTCGAGATATGTGATACGCCATCGCTGGGCGTCATTGCTGATTTTTTTGGCCATGACTATTTTCTTTGCTGTAGGTATTCAGCGAGTTGAGCTGAGAACAATCTTCTCTGATCTTCTGCCCAGTACCCATCCTTTTGTACAGACTTATAAAGATCACCCGAACTTTGGTAACCCCCTGACGGTTACGGTGATGGTCAAGCGTACTGATGGTGAGTCAATTTATAATCCCGAGACCTTGCAAAAAGTTTGGGATATGACACGTAATATCGATTTGATTGCTGGCGTCGATCACGATCAAATCCTATCCATTACGACTGAAAAAGCACGTTATGCCCAGGCGACACCCTTTGGGATTGATAGTCAGCCCTTGATGGGTGATCACTCTCCGCAGACTGAAGCTGAAATGGCTGAGTTTTTAGAGCGTGTTAAAAAGTCACCGGGTAGTCGTGCCTTCCTTATATCTCACGATGAAAAAGCGACCATTATTCAGGCAACCTTTATTGAGCGTCTGCTTGATTATGGGGTGGTGTTTAGTGAGATTCAGGAAAAAATAATTGACGCTGAACGTGATGATGCCCATGAAATTCATGTGGCAGGCCAGCCGGTACTTACTGGTTGGGTTTATTTTTATGAAAAACAAATGCTGCAAATTTTTGCAATAACCGGCGCGGCGCTGTTAATTTCATTATTCCTTTATATGCGCAATGTTGTTGGCATTGTTGTGCCACTGGTGACTAGCGTGGTCGCTGCGGTATGGGGTTTTGGCTTTGTTGGCTGGCTGGGTGACCCTATTGAACCGCTGATTATGGTGGTGCCGATATTGCTGGTTGCACGTTCATTTAGCCATGCGGTGCAGTTTATCGAGCGCTATTACGAGATTTACTACCACGTTAAGGATAAGGAGAAGTCCGCAGAAATCTGCATGAGCGTGATGATGGCGCCAGGTATCTTAGGCATTGTTACCGATGCCATTGGTCTGTTTTTGATTGCCGTTGCCCCGATTCCTACAATGGAGCGTTTTGCAGTCTTTTGCGGTTTTTGGGCCTTGATGCTTGTTCCTACCGGCGTGTTCCTTACCCCAATACTGCTGTCAATGATGCCTAAGCCAAAAAATGTCAACCAGATCATTGGTCTTGATGGTGAGCATGCGGCTATTCATGCGGGCATCAAGCATTTGTTGCAGTATGTGTCCAAGCTGTCCTTTGGTCCCCCTGCAAAGATCACGACGGTTGTCGTTATTGTGCTCTCCGTGTTCGGGCTGGCGAAAATGCTTGAAATAAAAATTGGTAACCCCGTTGCAGGTAGTAACCTGTTGTGGAGTGACTCTGAGTACAATGTGGCCATCGCTGAAATTAATAGCCACTTCCCGGGTTTAAATACTCTTGAAATTATTTTTGAAGTCAAAGAGGCAGGGCAAGAACGCCTGCTAAAACAAGCTGATCCCATCTTTAAAATGACCGAGTTGCAACGCATTGTCGAGAGTGGCGAAAACCCACCGGTAGCGACCCTGTCATTTGCTGATTACCTGCCCGAGGCTAACCGCTTGTTTAGCGGTGGTAACCCGAAGTGGGCGCCATTGGATCAGAGCGACATGGCAGTGCAGGCAGCGTCGGGTGCTGTCTTGTTTGGCACCAGCCCTAAGGCATTCTCCCATGTGACTGACTTTGTTCAGCAAAACGGTACTGTCTCCCTCTGGTACAAAGATAATAAGCAGGAAACGGTCGATGATGCGCTGGAGTCAGTAAGAGCGGCGCTTGAAGAAATCGGTATTGACCACGAGACCTATCGGATTCGCCTCGGCTCGGGCACGATTGCTCTACAGCAATCAATTAATGATACCGTTGACCTCTATCAGTACATCATCCTCGGCTTGTTGAATCTGGTTATTTTAGTTAGTTGTTCCTGGGCCTATCGCTCAGTAGTGGCAGGTGTGTTGCTGCTTATACCAGTCAACCTGTCGAATATCTTCCTCGCGGCGTCCATGGTTTATATGGGTATCGGTCTCGACGTAAATACCCTGCCAATTGCAGCCATCGGTATTGGTGTGGGCATTGATTATGGTATTTATCTGCTAAGTCGTATTTGTGAGGAATACCAGGGTTTCAAAGATTACGGTAAGGCTATCTACGCTGCCGTTGCCACCACGGGTAAAGCCATTTTCTTTACCGCGACTATTGTCTTGATCGGCATTCTGCCCTGGTACTTCTTGTCTGAATTGAAGTTCCTCGCAGATATGGGTTTATTGCTGGTGTTGGTGATGTTGATCAATATGGTTATTGCCTTAATTGTTGTGCCTTTGCTCGTGTGGTTGATCAAACCTAAGTTTGTAAGTTCTGAAGATCTGTTGGTCGGCGAAGGCGTTGATTTGTCAGCATATGCTGGTGGTGAAGAATCCCTAAAGTAGGGTAAATTTGTAAATGTTATACAGGGTTATTAAGTAATAGAAATATAGCTCCAAGGTTTTGAACAGTAGGGGCTGGAACTAGTATTTAGGAGTATGGTTAATGCATATAAAGAAGTATGATTTTGATTACAGTCGTCGGTTTTTTATGGACAAGATGGCCAAAGGTACTATGGGTGCGGGTGTTCTCGGCTCATTGATGCCATTGGTTGGTAATACCGGCGATATCAGTAAGGCATATCCAGAAGAACTGACAAATATTGAAGTCTTGACCAAAGGCAAAATAAAAACTGGCGATATTGTTGACGCTAACAACGTTGAGTTCGTTAAAGATATTCTCGACCCAGTTGCCTACATCCAGATTACCCAGCAGGGTCGCCGTATCCGCATTGCGCCGACGACTACTGATGTAACAAAGCTCTACCCCCATGACTACCTGGAAGCGACTTTGCGCAACCAGGGGAAGGCGGCGTTAGATGCGAATAACAACGTGGTTCATGCCCCTGACGGCAAGCCCTGGATTGGCGGCTCACCCTTTCCTGAGCCTAAAACAGGTCTTGAGGCATTTGCCAATATGACTCTCAGCTGGGGTCGTCATGACACCGCTGTTTACGCAGTTGAAGATAACGATATTGGCCCTGGCGGCGATATCGAATACTCGTACAACCTGGGTTGGTGTGAGAAGAACACCGTCGCCCTGGTCAGTAACCCCGACGGCCCCTACTGGGAAGGCCACGAAGACAAGCTGCGCTATCAGTCAGTTTGGTTCACCTCGCCCAATGACGTGAAGGGCACCAGCTTCCTGAATATCTGGAAGTACGATCAGCGCGAATTCCCCGATTTGTTTGGCTACCTGCCCGCGTTTAAGCGCGTGCGTCGCTTTCCTACCAATCAACGTTTTGAGCCGTTGGTACCGGGTATTACTTTCTTCCTTTCCGATGCCTGGGGCGCCGGTGATCCCATGCTTACCTGGGGTAACTACAAAATTATCGGTCGTGGTCCTTTCCTTGGTTCGCAGGGCGGCACATGGCACGGTGATGAAGACAACTGGTCAAAAGATAAAACTCTGCACGGCGGTAAAAAAGGCCTCAACTTCTACGAAGTTGACTTTGAACTCTGCCCTGAAGTCCTGGTTATCGAAGCTGAACCCGTCGGTTTCCCGCGAGCACCTGTCAGCAAGAAGCGTGTTTGGCTTGATGTGCGCAATATGGCCAATATTGGTTATGTTACCTACGACCGTCGCGGTGAACTGTGGCGCTCTTTTGAGACTGGCTTTAGCCAGCAGAAGAAGGGTGATGTGGTTAACCTTGATGCCAAGGGCAACCCCGAGTGGTCCTGGTCCTATGTCCATGCAATGGATGTGCAGACTAACCGCTTTACACGCTTTAACCACGCACAAAGTGTTAAAGGTGGTCTGAAGACTGCTTTCAATACTGAAGATGCCTATGACAAGTACTTGACCATTCAAGCTATTCGTCGTCTCGGAAGCTGATCAACCCAACTAGACTGGAGTGCATGTGTTTAATTTCAACTTATTACGACAAGCAATACTAAGCGCTGCACTGTGCACCGGTTGTTTAGCAACGGGTGCCCAGGCTAGTGGACAAGGTACCAATGGCATGCTGGATGTTGTGCATCAGGGCATTGTCCATGATGCCCTTTACGACGTCTGTTTAGACGGCCAGTCCGGCCTCGCCGTAGGCCTTGCTGGTACTGTGCTGACAACTGATGATGCTGGCTTGACCTGGAACAATGGTTCGGCGGGTGTTGATAACGCCCTGTTGGGTGTCAGTTGTGGCAAATCGGTCTCGCTAGTCGTCGGCCAAACCGGCCTTATTATGCGCAAAGCCGGTGACGGCGAATGGTCCAATGTGGATTCTGGCACCGATCAGCGTTTATTGTCGGTGAGTGCCAATGAGTCTGGTTTGGCTGTTGCTGTGGGCGGTTTCGGTACTGTGCTTAAATCGAGTGATGGTGGGCTTACCTGGGCGCCCCTGAGTTTTGATTGGGAAGCCATTCTCAATGATTTCCTCGAGCCCCATGTCTATGATGTCAATGTCTCAGCTGGCGGTATTATTACGCTGGTTGGCGAGTTTGACCTGGTATTGCGTTCAGCTGATAAAGGTGCAACCTGGGATACGGTCAACAAGGGTGATACATCACTTTTTGCCGTTGATTTTCGTGATGAGGCCAGCGGTTTTGCCGTCGGCCAGAATGGCAAGGTTGTCAAGACTCTCGATGGTGGTCTAACCTGGACTATTATGACCGTGCCTACCCAGGAGAACCTGCTCGATGTTTGGTCATCAGGTAATCAGGTGTTGGTGACAGGTATTAGAACGCTGATGCGCAGTCGCGATGACGGTCTAAACTGGGAGGTGATTACTGAGGGGGATGTCACCGTTCAGTGGTACCAGGCGCTTAAAGGTACTGCCAGTGGTGATACGGATAGCGTAGTTATGGTCGGTCACTCGGGTCGCATTATCAATATCAAATAAGTTTTACTTATCTAAAAAAATCTAATGAGGTGCTAGCGTGGCTTAATGCCACGCGACGCCCAGCCGGTAGTTAATTCTAACGCCATATTCACGGCCCCACTGGGGCTGTCGCGAGGTCTTTGGGCACGCATTCTTGTGCCTACTCGTTTATCGCATATTAATTATAAACATATTAGGAGGTTGGGTATGAAGTTTTCTATGAGGGCTGCTGGCTTGCCGGTGTTGGCATTGGCGGCTGCGCCGTTGTTGTCACCTGTGGCATCGGCATTTGATGTTAGCGTATCGGGTTTTATTCGTCAGGAAATGGCCTATAAAATTACAAATACTGAAAATAACAACAACCGGGGTGGTAGTAAGTACAACGGTCGGAGTTATGAGTCCAGAGGCCAAAAATTTGGTATACCTTTGGGCACGCAACTAAATTACAAGGTTGATAAGTCAAAGGAGAATGACTGGAATGTGTTTGCCACCAAGGCCGAGGTTGATGTCAAAGTCAATTTGACCAATAACCTGTCGGCCTTTATGCGTGTTCGCGGCTACTACCAGCCCGATGTTTTCAAGTCTGTCGAAGATAGTGCTTTTATCGACGGTGAGGGTGGACATGTTAATCACTTCAATATGGAGGTGCACGGTAACGAGGCGACCTATTTGTCCATGAGTGACAATAACTACATGGTTGACTTACCGTCATTATATTTAGATTGGGCCAAAGGCCCGTACTGGGTGCGCATTGGTCAGCAGCAAATCGCCTGGGGTGAATCACTGTTCTTCCGTGTTGCTGATCAGGCCAACGGCCTCGACTACCGTCGTCATTTTATCTTTGACTATGGCGCTGAAGAATATGCTGATGAGCGGTTAGCGGCACCGGCCATACGTGCCAGCATGACCTTTGCCCAGGATTGGGAAATTGAAGTTTATGCACAAATGTTCCAGCCTACGGTTCTGCCCAATAACTACACCCCTTACAATATTATTACCAACGGCTTTAACCAGAACTACGAAGAAGCTTATGACCGGGTGCAGGACAATATCAATGCCGGTATTCGCTTGCGTGGGCAAATTGGTAACCTGGGTGTACAGTTCTTTGCCATCACTCAGCATAATGCCAACCCCATTTTTGATCTGGGTGCCGGTGGGCAAGTGCTTGTCCCTGAAGCGGTTTGTAACGACCCTAATGTACCTGCTGCCAGTAAAGGCTTTTGTGGCTTTGAAACCCAGCCCTTTATTTTTGAGGCCGGTGGCATTGGTACCACTAACCCAGATGAGTGGTCATACCTCTCCTCTATCTCAGGTTCGGATGGTACGGATTTAATCAATGGCCTGGTCGGAGACTGGGACTGGATTGCTGCCTTTACTCAAAGTCTGGGTATGGTCCCTGATGCTAACGGTGACATTATTACCACTGTAGAAGGTGGTGGGCCCAACAATGGCATCAATACCGTTGATTTCCTTGAGCTATTTTTTGCAACGCCTATTAACGATCCTGTTAGTGGTGAGCGTTTAAATAGTCTTAGCGGTAATCTTGATGCTCACTATGCTTCTGAGAATGTCTTTGGTTTTGGCTTTAACTACATCTTTTATGCCGAGCCCGATACCTTTATGGATCAGTTGGTCGTGCGCTTTGAAGCTTCCTATACGCCGGACAAAAAGTTTACCAACAACCTGCGTCAGGACTTCAAAGAAGAAGATGAGATGCTCACCAGCCTGGTGGTTGAAAAGTATCATCGCTTTAGTGATGCCTTCCCCGCCACCTTCTTCATCTTTCAGTGGATGCATAGAAAGGAAACAGACTTGCTTGAGCGTCACTTGAGTGGCCTGGGTGGTTCAACTCACAAGCGCCCTGGTGGCGGTGAGCAGGATCGCGGTTGGGATGGTTTGGTTTTTGCCTTCCAGCAGCCTCTTCCCGGTTTGATCTGGCGTGTCGATATGTCGATTCTTTATGACATGGAAGGTGGTCATATGATTCAGCCCGCCGTGCGTTATAAGCCGCGTGCAGAGTGGACCATCGAAATGTTTGCCAACTTTATTGACGGCAATCGCAGCAGTAGCTTGCAGCCATTCGATCATTCTGACGATATTACTATGCGTTTAACCTACCAGTTTTAATAACTGATACTCGCAAAGGCCTTGTTATTAAGGCCTTTGCTGTAAATCGTATAGAAGAATGTTAAGCAAAAAAATACCCGCGTTGTGAGACGCGGGTATTTTTTTGTCGATATCTTTAGCGCGTGGTCAGAGAAGTATTGCGTTAGGCTGCATTTTTAACCGAGAGGGTGGCGCGGGCGCGTTGTTCTAGCCGCCTTTGCGCAATAAGTTGGACAGCTTGGGGTTGGGTTTATCCGCCTTGCGGTAAAGTACAATCACATGGCCAATGGTTTGTACCAGCTCGGCTTTCAGTTTGTTGCAGGCTTGCTCAATGGTTGTCTTTTTTAACTCGCGATCACTGAGGCTAAGTTTAACCTTGATTAATTCATGGTCATTGAGTGCGCGATTCAACTCTGCCATTACGTTATCGGTTAAACCTTTGTCGGCGATAGTAACCACCGGCTTGAGTTTGTGAGCGATGCCGCGCAAGTGTTTTTTGTCGTCGTTGCAAAGTGTCATAGAATGGGTCTTCTCTTCGGCAGTGAATTGTAACGGAATTCAGTAATCTTCCCTATGGCTAAATCGAAAACCAGTAAGGCATGGCTAAAAGAACACGAGAGCGATGAGTACGTGCAGCGCTCGCGCAAAGATGGCTATCGCTCGCGCGCGAGTTATAAATTGCTCGAAATTGATAAGGCTGCGGGCCTTTTAAAGCCCGGTATGACTGTGGTCGATCTCGGTGCGGCACCGGGTGGCTGGTCACAAATTGCCATCGCTAAAGTCGGTGATAGTGGGCGAGTTGTCGCCTCGGACATTCTCAATATGGACAGCATTGGCGGTGTTGATTTTGTGCAGGGTGATTTTACCGACGACGAAGTGTTCAATACCATTCTTAATACCTTGGCTGATCGTCCCGTGGACCTTGTAATTTCCGATATGGCACCCAATATGAGTGGTATGAAGGCCGTTGACCAGCCCAGGGCAATGTATTTGGTGGAGTTGGCAGTGGATTTTGCCCGTCAGGTACTTGAGCGCAATGGTGTTTTCCTGGCGAAAGTTTTTCAGGGTGAGGGTTTTGATGCGCTGGTGCGTGATCTGCGCGTCGACTTTACCAGTGTCGCCATTAAAAAGCCCGATGCCTCGCGGTCGCGCTCCAGTGAGGTCTATTGTCTGGCGCGAGGTTTTCGGGGCAATGCGTGATGGCTTCGGCAAGGTATTAGAAAGCGGGTTATACTCAGACTCAATATTTACTTTAAAAGTTTGCTTAAAAATTTATCAGCGTGGTGCTGATGTGAGGGTAGTTTCTTGAACGAGATGGCGAAAAATCTTATTTTGTGGGTGATTATTGCGGCAATATTGCTGTCAATTTTCCAGAATTTTAAAGAGGGGCCAACGCCAAATAGCATTAGCTATACCAATTTCGTCGATGAGGTGCAGACTGACCGTGTGCGCAGTGTGATTATCGAAGGGCAGATCATTGAGGGTGAGCACCACGACGGCACTCGTTTCCGCACCGTACGTCCCGATGTGTACGACGGCGGTATGATGAACGACCTCCTTAACCACAACGTCAATGTCGAGGGTCGCGAGCCGCAAAAGCCCAGTGTCTGGATGCAGTTATTAATGGCCGCCTTCCCGATTCTGTTGATTGTGCTTATTTTTATGTTCTTTATGCGGCAGATGCAGGGCGGTGCTGGCGGCGGTGGTCGCGGTGGCCCGATGTCGTTTGGCAAGAGTAAAGCCAAGCTACTGAGTGAAGATCAAATAAAAACAACGTTTGCGGATGTTGCTGGTGTCGACGAGGCTAAGGAAGAGGTCGGTGAGCTGGTCGAGTTCCTACGCGACCCCTCCAAGTTTCAAAGTCTTGGTGGGCGCATACCCCGTGGTGTGCTGATGTCTGGCCCTCCCGGTACAGGTAAAACCCTGCTTGCCAAGGCGATTGCCGGTGAAGCCAAGGTGCCTTTCTTTTCTATCTCGGGCTCCGATTTTGTCGAAATGTTTGTTGGTGTTGGTGCTTCTCGTGTACGTGATATGTTTGAGCAAGCGAAGAAGCAGGCGCCGTGCATTATTTTTATCGATGAAATTGATGCCGTTGGCCGCACGCGTGGTGGTGGTGTTGGTGGCGGTAATGATGAGCGTGAGCAAACACTCAATCAGCTGCTGGTTGAGATGGACGGCTTCGAGGCAAACGATGGTGTGATTGTTATCGCGGCCTCAAACCGTCCCGACGTGCTCGATAAAGCTCTGTTGCGCCCCGGTCGTTTTGATCGACAGGTTTATGTCGGTTTGCCCGACATTCGCGGTCGTGAGCAAATACTCAAAGTTCATGTGCGCAAAGTGCCTCTCGATGACAAGATCGACCTGGGTATTCTCGCTCGTGGTACACCGGGGTTTTCCGGTGCTGATTTGGCCAACTTGATTAACGAGGCCGCCCTCTTCGCTGCACGGGCTAATCGCCGTGTGCTGACCATGGAAGAATTTGAGCACGCGCGTGACAAAATCCTTATGGGTGCCGAACGCCGCTCTATGGTGATGTCGGAAGAAGAGAAGGCAAATACGGCCTATCACGAGGCGGGCCACGCTATTGTCGGGCGGCTGGTGCCCGAGCATGACCCCGTGCATAAGGTCAGCATTATTCCTCGTGGTCGAGCTTTGGGTGTCACGCAGTTTCTGCCCCAGGAAGACCAGTACAGTTACAGCAAGCGCAAGCTGGAAGGGCAGTTGTGTAGCCTCTACGGCGGGCGCATAGCTGAGGAATTGATCCACGGTCTCGATGGTGTCACGACAGGCGCCTCAAATGACATCGAGCGCGCCAGTCAGTTGGCGCGCAGCATGGTGACACGCTGGGGGCTGACTGAAAAACTGGGCCCTATCCTCTACGGTGATGAAGAGTCGGCGATGCCGGGCCAGGGTGGTAAGAATTTTTCGGGTTCCATTTCTCAGCAAATTGATGAGGAGGTGCGCAGTATTGTCGATACCAATTATGCCCGTGCCGAGACATTGCTGAAGGATAATATTGATATTCTCCATGCCATGAAAGCTGCGTTAATGGAGTACGAAACTCTCGATGCCGAGCAGGTTGATGATTTGATGGCGCGTCGCAAGGTTCGTCCGCCCCGTGACTGGCATGATTTCGACCACCCCGCAGGCGATGCCGAGGGCAGTGCTGAGGCAGACTCCGCAGATAAGCCCGGCACCAACATTGGCGGCCCTGTAGAGGGTAGTTAAAGAGGGTAGCTAATAAGCCTTTCTTTGTTGGCGAGCCACCGGATAGATGCTATTCGGTGGCTTTTTTAATGTAGTGGTTTATTTGATCTTATGACGTCTTTGATGGAAAACATCACGCAGCAAGGCCGGCCTCTGGTGATGGCTATTCTCAACCTGACGCCGGACTCCTTTTCTGATGGCGGCGTTTTATACCGTGGGGATAAGATTGATCTCGACACGGTTTTGCACCGTGCCCAGGGCTTAATTGATGAGGGTGCCGACCTGCTAGATATTGGCGGTGAGTCAACTCGCCCGGGTGCTGATCAGGTGGTGTTGAGTGCCGAGTTAGACAGGGTGCTGCCGGTGCTTGAAGCCCTTCGTAGTCGCTTTGATATTCCTTTGTCCGTCGATACGAGTAGCCCTGAGCTGATGGCCGAGGCAGTCAGTAGAGGCGCCGCCATGCTCAACGATGTGCGCGCCCTGAGTCGCGTAGGGGCTTTAGAAGCTGCGGCGGCGAGTAGCCTGCCGATCTGTTTGATGCATAGCCTTGGTGAGCCGCAGGTGATGCAGGATAATCCGCAGTACAGGGATGTTGTTGCAGAGGTTATTGGTTTTTTGCGGCGGCGTATCAGTGCTTGCGAAAAGGCGGGTATCAGTCGCTCTCGTTTAGTGCTTGACCCCGGTTTTGGTTTTGGCAAAACTCTCGAGCAAAATATCGCTTTATTTAGAGCGTTGCCCGCCCTGGTTGCAGAGGGTCTACCGGTGATGGTTGGTGTTTCACGCAAGTCAATGATTGGCGCAATACTTAATAAGCCGGTTGAGCAGCGCGTTTATGGTAGTGCTGCGTTAGCCGTTTTGGCCGCTCAGGCGGGGGCCGCTGTGTTGCGAGTTCACGATGTGGCTGCGACAGTGGATAGTTTGAAAATGTTGGAAGCTATACAGCCATAGTGGCGGGCGGGCGTGTTTAACTCCGACTTATCACGGGCTGCAAATGGAGAAGTCAGTATTATGAAAAAACAGTTTTTTGGTACCGATGGTATTCGCGGTTGTGTGGGTGAGCATCCGATTACAGTCGACTTTGTACTCAAGCTGGGTTGGGCGGCGGGCAAAGTGTTTGCCAAGTCGAACAAAGGCCGCAATCTGATCCTTGTTGGCAAAGATACCCGTGTCTCCGGTTATATGTTTGAGTCAGCTTTGGAGGCGGGCATCATCGCCGCCGGTGTCGATGTTGGTTTGCTAGGCCCCATGCCAACCCCGGCCATTGCTTACTTAAGTCGTACATTCCGGGCCCAGGCAGGTATTGTGATCAGTGCGTCTCACAATGCCTACCAGGATAACGGCATCAAATTTTTTGGCAGCGACGGCTATAAACTGCCCGATGAAATAGAGCTGGAAATAGAGAGCTATTTACAACAGGGCATCGTCACCTGCGGTTCCAATGAGTTGGGTCGTGCCTCGCGCATTCGCGACGCGGCCGGTCGATACATCGAGTTTTGTAAGGGCACCTTGCCCACTGGCTTCAGTTTTGCGGGCCTCAAGGTGGTTGTTGACTGCGCTAATGGCGCCACGTACCACGTTGCACCCGATGTGTTTCGCGAGCTCGGTGCTGAGGTAGTAGAAGTGGGCACCGAGCCGGACGGCCTGAATATAAACTATCAATGTGGGTCGACCAGTCCAGAGCTGTTGCGCCAGAAAGTCTTAGAGACAGGTGCAGATATCGGTGTTGCTCTCGATGGCGATGGTGACAGGGTGCTGTTTGTCGATGCCAATGGTGGCATTGTTGATGGCGATGAGCTGCTCTATGTTATTGCCATGTTTCGCCGGGCAAATGATCTGCCGTGCTCCGGTGTGGCAGGTACTTTAATGAGTAACTTCGGCCTTGAAAAAGCGCTGGCTGAACTGGATATCCCCTTTGCCCGCGCTAAGGTCGGTGATCGTTATGTCATCGAAACGATGAAAAAGAACCAGTGGGAGCTGGGTGGCGAAAACTCAGGGCATATTGTTTGCGGTGACATAACCACCACTGGCGATGGTGTGGTTGCAGCTTTGCAGGTGGTGCGGGCCATGATTGCCGGTGGAAAATCCCTGGCTGAGCTGTGTAATAACTATCACAAGCTGCCACAGACAATGATTAATGTGGCCATTAAAAACCCGGTTGATCTCGGTTCTAACGGGGACGTTAAAAAAGCTATTTTGAGCGCCGAGGAAAAACTGGCGGGCAATGGCCGTGTGCTCTTGCGCCCCTCTGGCACTGAGCCGGTAATAAGAGTAATGGTCGAAGGTGATGATGCCGCCCTGGTTGGCGAGCTGGTTCAGCAAATCGCCGATACGGTTAGCGAACAAGTCGCTTAAGTGCTTAAAAATACAATGCGTCGAGATATCTTGTATAAGTGTCGTAACTTGGTTAACATGGCCGCCGTTTTCAGAGGGACACAGCGGATGATCGAGGTATGCGGAGAGTGATGCATAGGCCTTTGGTAGTCGGCAACTGGAAAATGAATGGCTCGCGGTCTGGCTCAATTGAGCTAGCTGGAAATATTGCCAAAAGTTTTAGTGCCGGTGAAGGGCGCGTTGAATGCGCGGTCTGTCCTCCCGATGTTTTTCTTGCCGATGTTGCCGCGACACTTGCTAGTAGTGGTGTTGGCCTCGGTGCGCAGAATGTTAGCCAGTATGAAAAAGGTGCCTACACAGGTGATGTGTCGGCCAGCATGCTGGCAGAGTTTAGTTGTACGTATGTGCTGGTTGGTCACTCTGAGCGCCGCGCCTGCTTTGGTGAGAGCTCAAGTCAGGTAGCTGAAAAGTTTGTGGCTGCGCAGGGTAAAGGGCTTGTTCCAATATTATGTGTTGGTGAGACACTGGCTGAACGGCAGGCCGATAGAGCCTTTGAGGTTATCGCTGAGCAGTTAGATGCGGTGGTTGAAACTGCTGGCCTTGATGCTTTGGTCGCTGCTGTTGTTGCCTATGAGCCTGTTTGGGCTATTGGCACCGGCGAGGTGGCAAGTCCGGCACAGGCTCAGGAAGTTCTGGCTTTTATTCGAGCCAGTCTGGGTGAAAAAGCCGGGGCTATGCGCTTGCTTTACGGTGGTAGTGTTAACGCAGAAAATGCTGCGCAGTTATTCGAGCAGAAAGATATTGATGGTGCTTTGGTGGGCGGCGCGTCGCTGCAAGCAGAGCAATTTATGGCGATTTGTCAAATGGCGGAGACGTAATGGAAAAGGTAGTACTCGTTGTCCACTTACTGACAGCTTTCGCCATTATTGGCATGATTTTATTGCAACAGGGTAAGGGTGCTGACGCAGGCGCTTCCTTTGGTGCGGGCGCTTCGCAAACCTTATTCGGTAGCGGGGGTACCTGGAACTTTTTTAGTAAAGCGACGGCTATTCTGGCGACCTTGTTTTTTGCAACCAGTTTTGGTTTGGCAATCATTGCTAAAAACTCAGCGGGTATTGATGAAGAAGTATTGCCGGCCATTGAGTTGTTAGAGGCGCAGGTGCCGGTTGTTGAAGATGACAATGCTATCCCTGTGCTGGAAAGTCAGTCGGGTGACGCTGAGGTTTTTGAACTGCCAGTGTTAGAAGAGTCCTCGGGCGACTTGGTTTTACCCGCGGAGCCGGCTGTAGAATAAGTAGTAATTGTAAGTTGATAGCGGAGCCGTAGTTTTCCTCAGCTACATTTTTACCGGCTCTTTGAAGTTTAGTTAGAAAGTTTTTGCCCAAGTGGTGGAATTGGTAGACACGCTATCTTGAGGGGGTAGTGGCGTAAGCCGTGCCGGTTCAAGTCCGGCCTTGGGCACCATTTTGAGTCCTTGATGCGCTCAGTGTATTGAGGGTTTTGTATTTTAAGTGCGATGTTTATTTATAGTCTGAAAAAGCCTTGACGCTTGTATGCTAGAGCCATATAATTCGCGGCCCCTGAAACGGACGATTTTACCAGGATCGAAAGTTGGGGCATCGAAGGGGCTAGCAGTGTTAGTGCTGATGTAAAAGTTTTTGTTGCGGGGTGGAGCAGCCTGGTAGCTCGTCGGGCTCATAACCCGAAGGTCGTAGGTTCGAATCCTGCCCCCGCTACCAAATTCTACGCCTTCGCGGCGTAGCGCGCGAAGCCCCTGTTTACAGGGGTTTTTTGTTATTGGAGTTGTCAAAAGGCAACGTCGGGCATTTGGCTCGCAAATGAAGGTAAGGTAAATGGCCCTGGGGCAAGACGCTTTACAAGCGCTGATTGAACCTGTTGTGCAGGCTCTGGATTGTGAGCTCTGGGGTATTGAATACTTTCGAGCAGGTCAACGCAGCGTATTACGGGTTTATATCGATAAGACTGACGGCATTGATATCGAAGATTGTCAGCGTATTAGCCGCCAGCTTGGTAGCGTATTTGACGTTGAAGACCCAATAGGTGGTGAATATACCCTTGAAGTATCTTCCCCCGGTCTCGACCGTCCCCTATATACGTTTGCCCAGTATGAAAAATTGGCTGGTGAGCATATCGATTTGCAATTGCGCTTTCCCTTCGAGGGGCAGCGTAAATTTAAAGGCTTATTAAAAGGTGTGGAAGCTGAGGATGTTGTTCTTGTGGTGGGTGAGCAAGAATATTTGTTTCCGTTTGAAAGTATCGAGAAAGCGAAGGTTGTGCCCCAGTTCTAAACCGAGGGCAGGAGAGGCTTGCAGATGAAAAATGAAATACTTCTAGTCGCTGAAGCGGTATCAAATGAAAAGGGCGTGTCGCAAGAAGTTATCTTCGAAGCGATGGAAGAAGCCCTGGCGATGGCAACCAAAAAGCGTTACGACGAAGAGTCTCATATTCGTGTGGTTATCGATCGTGAGAGCGGTGATTACGAGACCTTTCGCTGGTGGGATGTGGTCGATGATGACACGCTGGCAGAACTCGGGACCCAGTTCACTCTGGAAGAAGCTCACGAGAAAGATACCAGTCTTGTTGCCGGTGATACCTTTGAAGAGCAGGTTGAAAATGTAAAGTTTGGTCGCATTGCGGCTCAGGCTGCGAAACAAGTGATCGTGCAGAAAGTGCGCGATGCTGAGCGCGAGTTAGTCGCCGCACGCTATGAAGGGCGGGTTGGTGAGCTAGTTAGCGGTACCGTGAAGAAAGTGACTCGCGAACACATTATTGTCGATCTGGGCAACAATGCGGAGGGCTTATTGTCCCGCGAAGAATTGGTAGGTCGCGAGGTTTTCCGTATTAATGATCGGGTGCGTGCCATTCTGTTTGCCATCCGTTCCGAGGGCCGTGGTCCCCAGTTGCTGCTCAGTCGCTCCTGCACTGAAATGCTGATTAAACTTTTCCAGATTGAAGTGCCAGAGATCTCCGAGCAGGTCATCGAAATTCGTGCCGCCTCTCGCGACACCAACGGTGCTCGAGCAAAAATAGCGGTTAAGACAAACGACGGTCGCATGGACCCCATTGGTGCCTGTGTGGGTATGCGCGGTGCTCGTGTGCAGGCGGTATCAAATGAGCTAGGTGGTGAGCGGGTCGATATCGTGCTCTGGGACGACAACCCCGCTCAGTTAGTTATCAACGCTATGGCGCCGGCTGAAGTTGAGTCCATTATTGTCTACGAAGAAACTAACACCATGGATGTCGCCGTCGGCGAAGAGAATCTGGCCCAGGCCATTGGTCGCGGTGGTCAGAATGTGCGTCTTGCTTCAGAGCTGACCGGTTGGGACATCAATGTCATGACCACGGCAGAAATCGAAGCCAAGCAGCATGACGAGGCGGGTGACTTCATTGAAAACTTTATGGCGAAGCTGGATGTTGAAGAAGACGTCGCTGGCATTCTCGTAGAAGAAGGCTTTACCTCTGTTGAAGAGGTCGCCTATGTGCCGCTTGAAGAGCTGCTGGCAATTGACGGCTTTGATGACGAAATTGCCGAAGAATTGCGTGCGCGAGCCAAAGACGCACTGTTAACAAATGCTCTGGTTCACGAAGAAGAGTTAGCTACCGCAGCACCGGCAGAAGATTTGCTGACCATGGAAGGCATGGATCAAACCTTGGCCTGTACGCTGGCTGCAAGTGGCATTATTACTATGGAAGATCTGGCCGAACAAGCGGTTGATGAGCTGCTAGATCTGGGCGTTGATGCCGAACGCGCTGCCGAGTTAATTATGACGGCCCGAGCGCCGTGGTTTGAGGAAGACGCGGGTTGATTCAAAGACCAGCAATGGCTCAAGACAAAACACTGAGGAAAGGCAATGGCTGAAGTTACTGTAAGTGAACTCGCCGGTGTAGTAGGCGCATCCGTTGAGCGTTTGTTGACACAGATGAAAGAAGCGGGTCTCCCGCAAACGTCGGCTGATGCCAGCGTTTCGGACGAAGAAAAGCAGACGTTGTTGGTGTATTTGAAAGGCCTGCACGGTGAGAAGGGCAGTGCCCCGAAGAAAATCACCCTGCGCCGAAAAAGCATTGGCACCTTAAAAGCGGGTGCAGGTCGCAAGTCCGTGAATGTTGAGGTGCGGAAAAAGCGCACTTATATCAAGAAAGATGCGGAAGAAGCGGTAGTCGAACCAGAGGTTGTGGCTGAACCTGACCTGGCAGTAGAGGCTGAGCTAGAAGTCGAAGCGGTCGAGGCTCCAGTCGTTGAAGCTGTTGCAGACGTCGAGCCGGAAGTACCCGCAGAAGTTGTAGCCGTAACCGTTGAGCCTGAGCCCGAAGCTGAACCCGAGCCCGAAGTTGAACCAGAGATCGTTGCCGAGCCCGAAGTGGATGCGGAACCTGAAGCGATAGTTGAGCCCGAGGCCCCCGTTGAAGCGGTTGCCAAACCAGCAGCACCTAAGCGACCTCTACACACGCCCTCGCGTTTAGTCGACGATGTCGAGGCTAAACGTATCGCTTCAATTTTGGCGCGTAAAGAGCGCGAAAAAATTGCCAAGCAAGAGCTTGAACAGCGCAAGCTTGAGAAAGCTCAGGAAGAAGAAGCGAACAAGGCGCGCCTCGAAGCTGAGCGGGCGGCCAAAGCCAAGCCAGCGGATGCTGCTAAACCTGCTAAACCTGAAAGCCCTCTTGCACGTCTCGGTCGCGTACGTGAAAAACCAGCGGCCGAAGAAGAGCAAAAGACTCGTCGTAAAAAGACGGTCAAAGGCTCGCGCAAACAGCGCCCTGAAGACCTTATTAAAGAAGCGGGTCTCGATCGTGCAGAGAGCCGCAAGAAAGGCCCACTGCGCTCCGGTGGTCCCGTTGTTAAAGTCAAAAATGTTCACGTCTTCCAGAAGCCAACCGATAAAGTTGTCCACGAAGTTGAGATTGGCGAGACGATTGTCGTTTCTGAGCTGGCGTCGAAGATGGCGCTTAAAGCCAACGTCGTCATCAAAGCATTGATGAAAATGGGCACCATGGCCACCATCAATGACAGTATTGACCACGACACGGCCAGCCTGATTGCGGAAGAGCTGGGGCATACGCCCGTCGTTATGTCCGATGGTGTCGAAGACGAGCTGCGCGAAATGATGCAGGCCGTTGAGGCCTCTGCAGAAGAGACGCGAGCGCCGGTAGTAACTGTGATGGGGCATGTTGATCACGGTAAAACATCCTTGCTCGACTATATTCGCGAGTCCCGCGTTGCCTCTGGCGAAGCCGGTGGTATTACCCAGCACATCGGTGCCTACCACGTTGACACGCCCCACGGCATGGTGACCTTCCTCGATACTCCGGGACACGCGGCGTTTACCGCCATGCGCGCCCGTGGTGCAAAATCTACCGACGTGGTGATTTTGATCGTTGCTGCGGATGACGGTGTGATGCCGCAAACCGAAGAGGCGATACTGCACGCGAAAGCGGCGGGTGTGCCGATCATTGTCGCGATTAACAAAATGGACAAAGAGGGTGCCGACCCCGAGCGTGTTACCAGCGAGCTGGCGGCGAAGGACGTTATCCCTGAAGAATGGGGTGGCGATACCCAATTTGTTAAAGTTTCCGCACATACTGGTGAAGGCATTGAGACCTTGCTGGAAGCCGTTTTGTTACAGGCTGAATTGCTTGAGTTGAGTGCGTCGACCGATGGTGTTGCGCGCGGTGTGATTGTTGAATCCCGCGTTGCAAAAGGCCGTGGTGTGGTTGCCACTGCCCTGGTTCAGTCCGGTACCTTGCGTAAAGGCGATTACCTGTTAGCGGGTGGCAGCGTCGGTAAAATTCGCGCTATGAGTGACGAGTCCGGCAAGGCTATTGCTGAGGCTGGCCCTTCAATTCCAGTTGAAATTCTCGGTCTCGATACACCGCCCGATGCCGGTGATGATTTTGCCGTGGTGAGCGATGAGCGCAAAGCGAAAGAAGTCGCCCAGGCACGACAGCAAAAAGAGCGCGATGATCGAGTCGCTCGCCAAAAAGCTAATAAGCTTGAAAATATGTTTGCCGGCTTTGAGGGCACGGAAAGAAAAATTCTTCCAGTGCTGGTTAAGACTGATGTGCGAGGCTCTCTAGAAGCCATTCTCGCCTCGCTGGCCGATATCGGCAACGATGAGGTTGCGGTCAATGTGGTCAGCTCCGGTATCGGCGGTTTGACCGAGTCGGATATTAATTTGGCGGCTACCTCGGGTGCCGTGGTTGTCGGCTTCAATGTACGGGCCGAAGTTTCCGGGCGCCGCATCGCCGAAGCCGAAGGTATCGATATTCGCTATTACAGCGTTATTTACAACCTTCTCGACGATATTAAAGACGCCCTCTCGGGCATGCTTGACCCTGAGATTCGCGAAGAAATTGTCGGTATTGCCGAAGTTAAAGAGGTCTTCAGTTCGCCGAAGTTTGGTCAAATTGCTGGATCAATCGTCACCGAAGGCACGGTTTACCGCAACAAACCGATTCGCGTATTGCGTGAAAACGTTGTTATCTACGAGGGCGAGCTGGAATCCCTACGTCGCTTTAAAGACGATGTTAATGACGTGCGTAGCGGTACCGAATGTGGCATCGGCGTTAAAGACTACACCGACGTTAAGCCGGGTGATCAGATCGAAGTCTTCGACGTGAAGGAAATTGAGCGCAGTCTTTAATTGATCTGCCGTTAATTGATTTCCTAAGAACTAATAACCCAGTCAAGAAAAGAGGCCACTGAGTAGTGCCGAGAGAATTTACCCGCGCCGAGCGCGTTGCCGATGCTTTGCAGCGCGAGCTGGCCGTCTTGATTCGTGAAGAGATGGGTGACCCCCGTGTCAATTTTGTCAATATCACCGCTGTTGATGTCAGCCGTGACTTGGCCGCTGCAAAAGTGCACGTCAATTATGTCGAAGCGCGAGAAAAAGCAGAGCGCGCAGCTGGCGTTAAAGTGCTCAATGGCGCTTCCGGTTTTCTACGCACTAAACTGGCCAAGCGTATGCAGTTGCGTATTGTCCCCAGTTTGAAATTTATTTACGACGACAGTGGCCGTCGTGGCCAGGAATTGTCCGCGTTAATCGATACCGCACTGGCCGCAGACAAGCACAATGAAAATCAGTCGGGGGACGAATAGTGGCCCGACGTCGCCAGCGCCCTCGCGGTAGGCCCGTCGATGGCATCTTGATACTCAATAAGCCCCAGGGCATTACCTCTAACGATGCTCTGCAGCAAGTCAAGTACCTGTTTTATGCAGCCAAAGCGGGGCATACCGGCAGTCTCGACCCACTGGCTACAGGTGTGTTGCCTATCTGTTTGGGTGAGGCGACCAAGTTTACCCAGTTTCTGCTGGAAGCAGACAAAACCTATCAAAGTACCTTTTGTCTGGGTGTGGCGACTGAAACGGGTGATTCTGACGGCGATACGGTCAGTACCACTGATGCCTCTGCTTTAACACAAGCGCAGTTGGAACAGGCTGTTGAGGCCTTTCGCGGTGAAATTCAGCAGATTCCCTCGATGTATTCAGCCCTCAAACATAATGGTCAGCCACTGTATAAATTGGCGCGTCAGGGTATAACCGTTGAGCGCGAAGCGCGCGATGCGACCATTTACAGTTACGAAATATTGGCTTTTCGCCCTGGCGAAAAAGCGGAACTCGATGTTGAGATCAGTTGCAGTAAAGGCACCTATATTCGCACCCTGGCCGAAGACCTCGGCAAAGCAGTCGGCTGTGGCGCTCATGTCACACGGCTACACCGCACAGTGGCAGGGCCCTTCCGTGAGGAAGACTCGATTACCTTGCCACAACTAGAAGCTTTGCGTGAGGGCAAGCGCGGTGAAGACCTCGATTTTCTTCTCAAACCTCTCGATGCGGCGGTCAGTGATGCCATCGCAGTCGAGTTGACTGAAAGCATGGCGTGGTATTTCCGCCAGGGCCAGGCAGTGATGAGCCCAGAGGTCTATCGCCAGTCAGAAGAAGGCGATATAGTGCGCATCTTTCATACTGACGGTGATTTTATGGGCGTCGGTGAAGTATTGGACGACGGGCGTGTGAAGCCGCGTCGTTTGGTGGCAAGCGCGCAATAGACCGTATCCGTCGTTTATCGACAGAGTCGGTTGCTATTAGCGGGTTTGCAATTGGTAGCTGGAATGTTCCAGCGTAATTAGGCTATCTATAAATATGCGTGGATAGACCCGAATAATGTGCATATTGGAGAAAGTAAAATGGCATTAAGTGCAGAAGAGAAAGCAGCAATTGTTAAAGATAATGCGCAGGCAGAAGGGGATACAGGTTCTCCCGAAGTACAGGTAGCATTGTTGACGGCGAACATTAACAAACTACAGAGCCACTTTACTGGCAACAAAAAGGACCACCACTCACGTCGTGGTTTGATCCGCATGGTTAACCAGCGTCGCAAACTGCTGGATTATCTGAAAAGCAAAAATGCTGAGCGCTACACCCAGCTCATTGCGAAGCTCGGATTACGCCGATAACCCATTCTACTAACGGCCCCGACGGGGCCGTTAGCATTTATAAATAGGTGAAAATAGTGAATCCCGTAAGTAAATCATTTCAATATGGCAAGCACACGATAACGCTTGAAACTGGCCGTATCGCCCGTCAAGCCACCGGTGCGGTGATGTGCAGCATGGACGACACAATGGTGCTGTGTACCGTTGTCGCCCGCAAAGAAGCCAAGCCTGGTCAGGACTTTTTTCCGCTGACTGTTAACTATCAAGAAAAAGCCTATGCAGCTGGCAAGATCCCCGGTGGATTTTTCAAGCGCGAAGGTCGTCCCAATGAAAAAGAGACGCTGACTTGTCGTTTAATCGATAGACCTATTCGTCCTTTATTTCCAGCGGGTTTTAAAAACGAAGTACAGGTCGTGCTGACAGTGATGTCGGCCAACAAAGACGTCGATCCGGATATTGCCTCTTTGATTGGTGCCTCTGCGGCACTGGCTATTTCTGGTGTGCCTTTCAACGGCCCAATCGGTGCTGCTCGTGTCGGCTACAGTGATGACGAGGGTTATATCCTTAACCCAACGTATTCTGATCTCGCCACTTCTGATCTCGACATGGTTGTTGCCGGTACAAAAGATGCCGTGCTGATGGTTGAGTCCGAAGCTAAAGAATTGTCAGAAGACTTGATGCTGGGTGGCGTACTTTATGCCCACCAGGAAATGCAGGCGGTTATTCAGGCTATCGAAGAGCTGGTTCGCGAAGCTGGTAAGCCCGTTTGGGATTGGCAGGCAGCGCCTGAAAACGTCGAATTAACGGCGGCTCTCAACACAGCCGTTGGCGCTGATGTTGAAGCGGCTTATCAAATTACTGACAAGCAAGAGCGCACCGAGCGTCTCGGCGAAATCCGCGACAGCGCTATCGCTCAGCTAGTGAGCGAGGAAGGTGATGTCGCTGCAGATGACGTGCGCGAAACCTTCAAGAAGTGCGAGAAGAAAATCGTTCGTGGCCGCATCATCCGTGGCGAAGCGCGTATTGATGGTCGCAATAGCACCACCGTTCGCCCCATTGCTGTCGATGTTGGCATTCTGCCCAAGGTACACGGCTCTTCACTGTTTACCCGTGGCGAGACTCAGGCCATTGTTGCCGCGACATTGGGCTCACTGCGTGACGCGCAAAATATCGATGCCCTCGAAGGCATGAAGCGCGATGCGTTTATGCTGCACTACAACTTCCCTCCCTATTCTGTGGGTGAAGCAGGTCGTATGGGTGGCACCAGCCGTCGTGAGACCGGCCATGGCCGTTTGGCGCGTCGTGGTATTGCTGCCGTCCTGCCCAATGGAGACGACTTCCCCTACACCATTCGTGTGGTTTCAGAGATCACTGAATCTAACGGTTCAAGCTCTATGGCTTCGGTTTGTGGTTCCAGCCTCGCGCTGATGGATGCCGGTGTACCCATCAAGGCACCTGTTGCTGGTATTGCCATGGGCCTGGTTAAAGAAGATGAAGGCTTTGCCGTACTGACCGATATTCTCGGTGATGAAGATCACCTCGGCGATATGGACTTTAAAGTGGCTGGTAGTGCTGCCGGTATTACCGCCCTGCAAATGGATATCAAGATCGAAGGTATCACCGAAGAAATCATGCAGGAAGCGCTGACGCAGGCTCTGGCAGCCCGTTTGCATATTCTCGGTGAAATGAACAAGACCCTTGAAGCCAGCCGTGACGATGTTGCCGAATCGGCACCGCGTTACCACACCCTGAAAATTGATCCCGACAAGATTCGTGACGTTATCGGTAAGGGCGGTGCAACTATCCGCATGCTCACCGAGGAAACGGGTGCGACTATCGACATTGAAGACGATGGCAGCATTCGTATCTATAGTGATGATCGCGATGGTTTGAAGGATGCTATTTTCCGCATCGAAGAAATCACCGCTGAAGCTGAAGTGGGCCGTATCTACGATGGTACGGTTGCACGCGTCGTCGACTTTGGTGCCTTTGTAACGATTATGCCCGGTACCGATGGTCTGGTGCATATCTCGCAAATTGCCCAGGAGCGCGTTGAAAAGGTCACTGACTACTTGTCAGAGGGTCAGCAAATCAAGGTTAAAGTCCTCGATGTTGATGCCCGTGGCCGTATTAAACTGTCGATGAAAGAAGTCTCCGAAGCGGAGGGTGGCTTACCACCTAAAGCTCAGGACGCTGCGCCAGCGGCGGAGTAGTTTGCTGATTAAACTCAGCTAAAAACGGGGCCTTGTGCCTCGTTTTTTTTTGCCAAAAAAAGTCGTTGGCAGCGGTATTTATCCAAGCTGCTGGCGATAACTCAGGGACGGAAAAGACGATGAAAATTCAGGGACTCTATTGCGGAAAATCGCAACTGCTTCATCCGTCTGGTGAATACACAGGTATTTATAAAGCGCCCCTCAGTCACGTCGAAGTTGACGAGCTTGGCATTAAAGGCGATGTACAGGTTGATAAACGCTATCACGGCGGCCCCGATAAGGCCTTGCACCAATATTCCCTGCCGGGCTACCAGCGTATTGTTGAGGCCTATGCAGAGCTGGTCGATGTCGCTGTGCCGGGCTCTATTGGTGAAAATATCACCATTGACGAAATGTCTGAGGCCAGCGTGTGCATTGGCGATATCTACCGTTTCGGCAGCGTGCTGGTGCAGGTGTCGGAGCCACGACGACCCTGCTGGAAAATCAATGCCAAATTCAAGCAGAGTGATCTGACTGAATTTATTGAGAAAGAGGGTATCACCGGCTGGTATTATCGTGTGCTTGAGGCCGGGGAAATCAGTTTCGGCGACACTGCTGAATTAGTAGAGCGTCCCAACCCAAAAATCAGTATTGATCATTTTAATGCCATTTTTAATCGTGCTCAATCCAGTCGCACAGAATTGGCTGCGTTGATTGAGTGCACAGGCCTGGCCACTTATTTACGTGAGCGCCTGGAAAAACGTCGCGAAGAATTACAGACTTAAGCTACAGCGCTTGCTCCCCTAATATCGAGACAAATAATGACAGTAGATCAAGACTTATCAATTGGCGAAAGAGAAATGACTCCCGCCGCGATCAATGAATACCTTAAGCCCGGTGTCTTTATTGACTCCGATCATCCCTGTGTTCAAGGGTTTACCGAAAAGGCACTGGAAGGGGCTGGTCCCACAGCGATAGATCGCGCAGTGGCTCTCTACTATGCGGTACGTGATGGATTGCGCTACGACCCCTATTCAATGGATATGGCTGGAGATAACTTTGTCGCCAGCCATATCGCCACGCAAAAGTCGGCTTTTTGTATCCCCAAGGCCATCTTACTGACGGCCTGCGCTCGAGCTGCGGGCATTCCCGCGCGTATTGGTTACGCCGATGTTAGGAACCATCTCTGCTCCCCAAAGCTGAAAGCGGCGATGGCAGGCAATGATCTATTTATGTACCACGGTTATGTCGAGATGTATTTAGAGGGCAAGTGGGTGAAATCAACCCCGGCTTTTAATCGTGAGCTATGCGAAAAAGTCGGTATTGAAGCGCTTGGCTTTAATGGTCGTGATGATTCGATGATGCACCCCTTCGACAAAGCGGGGCGTCAGCATATGGAGTATGTGCGAGATCACGGACACTTTTTCGATCATCCCCACGAGTGTATTCAAGTTACCTTTAAAGAGGCTTATGGTGATCTCGAGCTTGAACTCGGCGGTGTTAAAGGCGATTTTGCCAATGAAGCGAGTGCCGGCTAACGCCTTTAGTACTGTTTGATTTTATAGTGTTTAATTTAATACTCGGTAGCCCCGCCCCTTCAGGCAGTTCTTCAGCACCCTCTGCTTTTCTCTGCTCGCCTGGCCGGAGCCTTTGACCACACCGAGCAGGCCGCCAACCCCGGCGGCACGCTTGGCGGCGTCACTATCGCCAGCAATTGCGCCGACTGCACCGCCAATAAGTGCACCGGTGATTGTTTTCTCAACAACCTGTCCGCCCACATTAACCTGGGCAGCGAAGTTCCGGCATTCATGGAGATCCTGGTAATACGTAGACATATCAAGCCCTTTGGTGTCGATGATCACCCCGCTAGTGGCCTGGGTCTGAGGATTACTGCTACAGCCAGCAAGCACCAGCACTGTACTTAGTAGCCAGACTTTGAAGAATGTTTTCATTGTAAATACCCCGCCTAATTTCACTTACCTAAATAGCTTCCAAAGTCTGCCTTACTTGCGCATCGAGCCTAAGTACACATTAGCACGGTAGTCAGGGCGCAGCTCCAAACAGGATGTGGTTTTTGATATAAGATAATTAGAGTGGGTTTGGATTATTTTTGGCACAGGCCAGCCAATTGAGTTACTGACAGGCAAGGAGGTTTTATGCAAGTCGCCGTGATAAAGGAGACTAAGGCGCGGGAGAACCGGGTGGCTTTAACACCCCAGGGAGCCGCAGCTCTGGTGGCGCGCAAGCATCAGGTGCTGGTTGAGCGGGGGGCAGGCCTTGGTTCCGGTTTTAGCGATCAGGACTATCGCCAGGCGGGAGGGCTAATTGTCTCAACTACCGCGGCCTGGGCCAGTGATTTGATCGTCAAAGTGAAAGAGCCTCAGGCATCAGAATATCGCTATCTCAATAAACAAATAGTGTTCACTTACTTTCATTTGGCCGGTGTGGCACCCGCCTTAACTCAAACCTTACTCGCTAGCAGTACCACTGCCATCGCCTATGAAACAGTTGAAGATGCTAGTGGTGGACTCCCCCTGCTTGCCCCCATGAGTGCCGTGGCTGGCAGCATGGCGGTGACCATCGGTAACTATTATCTCGCCCGTTTTAACGGTGGCAAGGGCGTGCTTCTTTCAAAACTGTTTGATGAGCGTTTTGGCAAGGTTGTGGTGGTTGGCGATGGCGTGGTGGGCTTGCATGCCGCGCGCGTGGCAGACAGCCTGGGTGCTCAAGTTTTTTTGTGTGGGCTTCACCCTAAACGGGAGGCTGAACTGGCGGCCTTTGTTTCAAAGGATCTTAATTTTGTGGTGTCGACGTCCGACAATATAGCTGCCGAGCTGGAGGATGCGGATCTTTTAATCGGTGCTGTATTACAGCGCGGTGCGCGGGCACCTCGCCTTGTCAGTGAGGCCATGGTCAAGCAAATGCAACCCGGTTCGGTGATTGTTGATGTCAGTATTGACCAGGGCGGTTGTATAGAGACCATGCATCCCACTACGCACGATGATCCGGTTTATGTAAAACACGGGGTTATTCACTATGGGGTAACCAATATGCCGGGTGCCTACCCGCGACTATCAACGTTGGCGCTGACGCAGGCGACCTTGCCCTATGTGCTGAAATTGGCGGATAGCGGGCTTGCTGCTTTAGATGATGACTCGGGCTTTGCTCTGGGTTTGAATACCCATGAAGGGAAAATCACCTGTGAGGCCGTGGCGCAAGCCCTTGGTCTATCAGGTGCTGATGTTAGCTGACGAGTTTGTCAGCCGGTGTGCCGTTGGCGGGTTTTGAATCGGCAGTCAGGTCGTCACGAATACTTTCTACACCGCGTTGTACGAGTTCTTCAGTGGCATCGATATTGGCGCGAACTTCGTCCACTCGAGCGCTGATATTGGACAGTAGGTCGCGGGTTTCAGCAAAACCGTTACTTACTCCCTGTACGGCCTCATTCAAAAAATCGACTTGTTCTTCACCGCCCGTTGTGTCGCTGATGTCAGCGAGGCCGCGCTGAATGGTGCTGAGGGTTTGACCGGCAACCTGGCTGGGAGAACCGCTATTGGTATCCAAAGTGTTGAGCTGCGAGGGGCTCGATGTCTCCTGAACCTTACTCAATGCAGATTGTAGTTGCTGGTTGAGGATTCGTTGTGCATCACCAGGGCTGGTTGTACTCAGCGTTACCTGGCTGTCGCGAGAGGATGCATTGTTCGAAGCGACGTTTTGGTCTGGGCTAATGGCGCCGGCCACACTGCTCGCTTCCTGTTGGACGCCTCTATTTACGGCGCCGCCAATATTCTGAACGTCCAAGACCTGTGCTCCCGGTCAGCAAGTGACCTGTGTCTGTCGATGCGGAGGAAATACCGCAAGTCGTTGTACCGTTTTTCGATAGTACGACTTAGCGGTATAACTGTAGTCCAGTTGTCGACACAGGGCAATTTCCCCAGCTTCTCAAACCGTGCTTCTGTGCTTTGGGTCTCAGCAAAAAAACACGACTTACCGTTGGTCCTAACGACAGAACCGCTGGTGCTTGAGGCAATTTGTATAAACTAGCTCAGCAAGCCTGAAAAGAAGGCCCGCAAGCTGTCTTCGCGGCCAACTTCCCAGGCCTTTAAGGCGGCGGTGCCGATAATTGCAATGTCAGCCTTACCACGAAGGAAGTCGAGGTCGGCCTTTTGGCTGACGCCAAAGCCCACGGCAATGGGCAAATTAGTATGCTGTTTACAGTGGGCGATAAAAGTTTTTAGGTCATCGCCCATTTCAGTCTGCCCGCCGGTGACACCTTTGCGGGCTACGGCGTAAATAAAGCCCTCTGCGGCTGCGCCGAGAACTTTAAGGCGAGCATCGGTATTGGTGGGCGTCATCAGTACAATGGGGGCGAGTTCTTTTGCCTGAGATAGCTGGTGTAATTCGCCGGCCTCTTCAACGGGCAGGTCGGGCAGAATATAGCCACAGCCACCGGCGGCACTTAGCTGATTGATAAAAGAATCGTGACCCATTTTAAAGGCGGTGTTGTAGTAGCCCATCATCAGCACTTTAAAGGGGAAGTGATCGCTGACTTTGCGCATAAATTCAAAGCAGTCGGCGGGGCGTACGCCACTGCTAACGGCTTCCTGATTGGCTTTAACAAACAGGGGGCCATCGGCTGAGGGCTCTGAAAAAGGGAACTGCAATTCCACCATGTCGACGCCGAATTCGGCCATGATTTCGAGTTCGCGCCAGTTGTCTTCGAAGGAGGGGTAGCCACAGACCACGTGGGTCATCAGCAGTAGATCTTTCTCCTGCAGGCGTTCGCGTAGGTATTGTTCAAGCACCATATTCTACCGCCTTGTCTTTAATGAATTCTTTCCAGTGATCGTCTTCGATGGTGTCTGCAACGGTGAAAATGTCTTTGTCACCGCGACCCGATTGATTGATAAGAATAACCTCGTCCTTGCCCATCTTTGGCGCTTCGGCAACGGCCAGGGCGAAAGCGTGGGTGCTCTCCAGGGCCGGAATCAGCCCTTCGGTACGCATCACCAGTTTCAGAGTATCGCGCACCATTTCATCGGTGGCCGCTTCAAAGCGCACACGGTCTTTTTCCCACAAATCACTGAGAATAGGGTTGATGCCAATATAGTCGAGGCCGGCGGCGATGGAGTGGGTTTCGAGCATATTGCCGTCATCGTTTTGCAAAAAGTAGGTTTTAAAGCCCTGGGCTACGCCGACTGAGGCATCGTTATAGGCAAGTCGCGCTGCGTGTAAGCCCGACCCGGGGCCGTGACCGCCGGCTTCAACGCCAATTAACTCGACATTGTCATCCATAAAGCCCTGAAAAATACCGATGGCATTGGAGCCGCCGCCAACACAGGCATAGACGCGGTCTGGCAATTTGCCCGCTTCCTGAACGATTTGCTGGCGTGCCTCTTTGCCGATAATGGCTTGAAAGAAACTGACCATTTCGGGGAAGGGGTGGGGGCCGCAGGCCGTGCCCAATACGTAGTGGGTGTCGCCCATATTGGTGACCCAGTCGCGCAGGCACTCGTTGATGGCGTCTTTCAGGGTGCGTTGTCCATCCTGCACGGCGATCACTTCGGCGCCGAGGTTTTCCATCCAGAAAACGTTGGGCCGTTGGCGAGCAACGTCGACTGCGCCCATATAAATTTTGCAGTCAAAGCCAAAGCGGGCGGCCATCGTCGCGGTGGCAAAGCCGTGTTGACCGGCACCGGTTTCGGCGATCACGCGCTTTTTGCCGAGGCGCTTGCAGATCAGGCCCTGGCCCATGACATTGTTGATTTTGTGTGAGCCGGTGTGGTTGAGGTCTTCGCGCTTGACGTAAATGCGTGCACCACCGAGTTTGTTCGACAGGTTTTCGAGATAGGATACCGGCGTCGGGCGACCCGAATAGGTGCGCATGAGCTCGACAAATTCGGCCCAGAAGGTGGGGTCTTCCTTACAACTGCGAAAGCAAAGGCGCAACTCTTCAACCGTAGTGGCGAGAATTTCCGGTAAAAATGTACCACCGTAATCGCCGTAATAACCCTCGCGGCCATCGGCGAAATCAAATAGAGACATAAAGCGACCAGACTGGATAGTAGACAGGGGCGCGTATAGTAGCCAAGTCGCTGAATATCAACAAGTAAGGAGCTTGATATTCAATGCTGAAATTCAGTGTGCAAGCGTCTGTTGTAGCGGTTTAATCTGGGCGGTCTAAAAACGTACATTGAGCAGCACTTGCGGCCCATCTGTATGAGTGCCCGCCTCAATATTGTGTATATGAAAATAGGCGAGGATCAGCGTCAATCGCTTGCCCACGGGGATGACAGAGCCCAGGGTGTATAGCGATAGACTATGGGTATGCTTCTTAAAATCGTAAAAGGGTTCGTATTCCACAAAAGGCCGGATCTGTTTGTTGCCAACGCTTAGTGGGTGAGAGAGATTAAAGGTCGGTCGATAGCGGTAGCCTGAGGGGATGTCGCCATGGCGGTATTCTAGTCGTGAGCGATGGAAAAAACGCCAGTCGTTAAAATCGTGTTTATAGGTCAATGCCCCCCGTAGGCGGTTGTCATAGCGCCGCCTGTCGCCTTTGACATTGGGGCTGTAGGCGAAATAGGCAACGCGCCATGTCATGGCAGGGTTGATTTTACCGAGGATGCCAACCACTCCGAGATCGCCCTTGAAGTTTTCTACCAGCGTTCCGCCACCTACAAATAGCGTGTGAGTGTCAGTGAGTTGTTTGGTCGCAGAGAGCATGCCCATTGAGAGGTGGCCATCGGATGCGCCGTAGCTCAGTAGAGGATAGAGCGAGCTGGTGATAAAAAGGATGCAGAGTTGTAAAACGTATTTGGGCAAAGCGCGGAGGGTTGGAGCTGCAGACAAAATCGTCATATCTTGCTTGTTACCTTGGGCCGTCGAAGGAAGTCGACAATTATAACTCCAGGGCATGAGATTTGGCATTGCAATCTTATGGTCTCCCGGTTTTTTTAGACCAGAGGTCGATTTGCAGTACTACCCCAGTTTTAAGTTGTTACAAATGAGGGCTTTGAGTTGCTAAGACCGTCAGTCTTCGGGCAAATATTTAGCGTTGTGTTGCCCATGAGCGGGAGCCTTGTTACGCACACCGGGCCGTTGGCCATTAAAACGCAGAGCCGAGAGCACCGTCGGCAAAGCAGCGCTGTTATCGATCATCCCCGTGGCCTGTGTTTGCGCATGATTGAGAACCTCCTCAGCATTTTGAATAGGCGAGCAGGGTACGCCTGCCGCACGTAGCAGCTCGACCCACTCATCGCGCCCGCGTGTTAACAAAGCCTGCTGTACGCTGTCATTGACCCGCTCGCAGTATTTGCCTCGGGCGCGGGCTTTGGATAGCTCGGGGTCTTGTTTCCATTCGGGGTGGCCAAGCACATCGGCCAGAGCGAAAAATAGCTTGTTATTCAGCGCGGTAATCATGATCTGACCATCGGCCGTCTCATACGCTTTATTGGGGGCGATGCCGCTAATCCCCGAGCCGGCCCGTTTGGGAACGGTGCCCGTTGCGCTGTGTAAACCTAGAGGAATTGTCATCCACGCAAGTGCGGTTTCGAGGAGTGAAGCATCGACCACACCGCCCTTGCCGGTTTGATGGCGTTGATTAAGCGCAGACAGTATGCCGATGCACAACCACATGCCAGTGCCCAGGTCGACCAGCGGCACACCCACTCGCGACGGTGCTCGATCCGCTTCGCCAGTAACGCTCATAATACCGCTAAAGGCCTGAATCATCGGGTCGTAGCCGGGCATTTTATTCAGTGGCCCGGTGCTGCCGTAGGCGCCGATGTTGCCATAAATTAAATGCGGTGCCAGTGCCAGCAGATCGTCGGCGCCAAGTCCCAGTTCATCCGCCTTGCCGGGGCGTAAGCTTTGTATGCAAACGTCGGCGTTTTCGGCGATAAAATTTTTTAGCCACTGTCGTTCATGCACGTTCGACAGGTCGAGGCTGATGGCTTCTTTATTGCGATTAAACGCCTCGAAAACAATGGAAGAATGGTCGCCAACTTTAGCCCCGTAGTGTCGGGCATCGTCGCCATTTAAGGATTCAATTTTGACGACGCTGGCGCCAAAGTCCGCTAAAATCATAGCGCCAAAAGGGGCGGCGACATTTTGGCCAATTTCGACTATTTTGATTCCGTCCAGGGGTAGAGGGTTGGGCATGTTCTTTCCATAAATATCTTGATAAGTGAATTCAGTGTAGTTAGCTCAGTGTGGGGGAGCAATGCAGTTTTGTTTTGATTTTGTCGGTCGTTTTAATCAGGGTAATTTAAGCTCTGGTTGCGTAGACTATCGTTGCTCGTAGTATGTGGCTTTGAAAATGAAATCAAAAATATTCAAATTTTAAGGAGAATGAAATGGAAGAAATTGACGTGGCAACAACTCAAATGGAAGAGCTGTACATGAAGGGCTACGAGCTGGGGCTGGAGTATGCGCCAAAGCTTGCGCTAGCTATTATTACACTGCTTATTGGCCTGTGGGTTATCAGGGGTATTTGTAAAGTACTGCAAGCGTCAATGGAAAGGTCTAAAGTCGATCCGACTCTAGTGCCCTTTCTGAATAGCCTGACTTCCTGGTCATTAAAAGTACTGTTGTTTGTTTCGGTTGCCTCGATGATTGGTATCGCGACAACGTCATTTATTGCCATTTTAGGTGCAGCGGGTTTGGCTGTTGGATTGGCTCTGCAGGGCAGCCTGGCCAATTTTGCCGGTGGTGTTTTAATTATGGTTTTTAAACCCTATAAAGTGGGTGATTTAATTGAAACCCAGGGGCAGCTAGGTGTGGTGAAAGAAGTGCAGATCTTTAACACGATTATTATTGCCCCGCAAAATAAACAAGTGATTATCCCCAATGGGGTGGTATCCAATGGCCCCATTGTTAACTATACGGCCGAGGGTGTGATTCGAGTTGATCTCAGTATTGGTATTGCCTATGACGCCGATATTGCCAAAGCAAAATCGATAATAATGGCGGTTATGGAAAAGCATGAAAAAGTGCTGTCTACCCCTGCGCCCTTTGTTGGTGTCTCTGAAATGGCTGATAGCTCGGTCAATCTTGCAGTAAGGCCGCAATGTAAGCCTGAGTTTTATTGGGATGTCTTTTTCGGTATTAACGAAGAAATGAAAATAGCGTTGGATGATAACAATATTACTATTCCGTTCCCGCAACGAGATGTACATGTTGTTAATAGTTCAGCCGCTTAATTACTAGACAATATAGAGCGATAGGAGCGTCGCTTTTAAAGTTGCGAGGCCTTTATAAAAAAACTAAAAAGGCCTCGCAGGTTTCACGTTTTTTAGTGCAAACAGCACTTCTTATATTTTTTGCCGCTACCACAGGGGCAGGGGTCATTCCTGCCCGACTTTGGGGTGGTTCTTATAGCGCTTTGGTTGTCCTGTGTACGGCGTTCGAAAAAGTGTAGAAAAAGTTTGCGCACAGCCGGTTCAATGGCCTGCTGGCGTTGTTCAACCTCGTCGTCATTGAGTTCTGCTAGTTCGCCTAAACCGCGCTCGGTTGAAAACTGTCGAATCGGTTCGAGGGCCACCTCCAGCATGACGGTATCGGCCGGTGAAATTGGCCCCCAGAGGTTGATACCGCGTAAAAACCCAGCGCACCAGTCGTCGACGAGGGTATAGGTCCGTTCGTTAACCACCCCCTGCATATACAAGGCTTCGTAGCTATCATCATTCATGTCCGCCATGACAATATTATAGAAACTCATGACGTACTGGTTGAAGGCATCGGCTTCTTCAAAGGAGTCCCAGTCGGGGCTGTGTTCTTCGCCGCCCCACAAGGCAGGCAACCACATAGAGGGCAAGATCATTTGCGGCGCGCAGGCGATGGCGGCGAAAAAACCATCTAGCTCGGAGACATCGAATATTGATGTCTCCGAGCTGTGGTGGTCGAGGTAGTAGTCGAGCCACTCAATAATATCGTCGCCATCGGGGCGGGGCAGGGGGGCTGTGTCAAGCCCGCTAAGGTTCAGGTCATTGGGGTCAAAATCGCCAAGTTCGTGCTTATCGAGGTCAAAATTTTGAGCGGGCATAATTTTGGGTGTGGAGCGCTCGAGACGTAAACCCAGAGCCATTTCAACGTCTTCGATATCGCCGGCACAGGTGATATCAACACACTGGCGGGTAAATAAATCGCGCACATCATCAATCAGTTCTTTACCGTCAATGTCGAGCAGATAAGAGACCAGCAAACCATTGATGATCGGTGTGGCGTTGTCGGCCTGCTGAATATAGAGCCGGTAGTGCTCTATCACTTTGCTGCGCAGGGTTGGATGTTGTTTGGCAATTTCACTGAGCCCGGCCATCGCCGTCGCCCTGGCAAATTCATCGCGGTCCTGCTGCTTGATGTAGTGCCCCAGCGGCTCAATGGCAGCGTTGCCAATCATGCCCATCACCGTGGGCAGCTCATGCAGAGCCCAGTCATCCTCGACCAGTTTTTCGAAGAGTTCGATAAGGGGCATAATCGCACGCTCACTACGCAGTTGCCCCAACGTACGCCAGGCGTGGAGCGGCACCCAGACCTCCAAACTATCGCCCGCTGCCCCGTGCAGAGACTTGTCGCCGATCAGCTCAATCAGCGCTGACTCATCGCTGGCCTCAAAGCCATATTGTAAATAGTCAGGCCAGTCGCGGGTTCCTTGCTGCGCTTCACCGAGTGTGAATAGGATGTCAGTTTTTGCTGTACTCATAGTGTCCTTTGTTGGTCGATTGTTTGTTATCGAGCGGGGCCTAGTGTAAACCGAAGGCGCTTGCTAATGGGGTTATACGGTGCCGTCAATAATGACGCCATCAATATAGCGCCACTGCTGATCCTCCCGTTCGAAGCGGCTGCGTTCGTGCAGACGTTCGGCGCGACCATTAATTTTATAGATGGCGACAAACTCCACTTCACCACTGTCATCATCGGGCTGCCCGGCAACGGTATCAATAATGTTTAAACGCTGCCAATTTTGCGGGCTACTGCTTAAATCGAGTTGCGCCGGACGAGTCGAACTGTGCCAGGTGCGCTGCAAGTAATCGGCATCGCGCAGGGTATAGGCGCTGTAGCGGCTGCGCATCAGGGCCACGGCGGTTGCTGCCGGCTGCTCATTGTTTAGTAGGGGCTGGCAACACTGGGCGAGAGTGAGGCCGGTACCGCAGGGACAGGTTTTTATTTTCTTTTGTTTTACCATGATAAAACCGGGTATTAAGGGTGATTGATGTTATATTTATGAAACCTAATATAAGATGGCGTGTCGTAGATAACTGCGGCTATCTGTCGCTTGCTTTCATCGTGCTAGCTAGCTATGTTGCGGCGTTTACCCTAACTTTTGGTTTTGAGGTTTAGCCTCGAGGAGTTCGGCAATTTTACCCCCTGTTCGTCTTATTGTCCTACTCGCTACGCTAGTACAGGTGTCCTGCACGCTGGGGCCGGATTATCAGCGCCCGGCGACATTAGCAAAGGGCGACTCAGACCCCGCCAGTGCAAGCTATCGCGGGGCCGCTAGCCAGAACCCGAACCCGAGCACGGTGCCATCGGTACAATTAGACTGGTGGCGTGCCTACAACGACCCTTTGCTCGATCAATGGGTCGGCCACTTGCTGGCAGAAAACCTCGATTTGCGCAGCGCCGCTGAGCGTATTGTTCAGGCCCGTGAGCGCGTGGTTATCGCCGGGGGTGAGCGTTGGCCATCCGTGGGTTTGGGGGTCGATGGCGGCCGCAGTTTTGCCCCTGATTTTATACAGCCCAGCGAGCGCAGTTATCAAAGTAATATTAATGTCGGTCTTGGCATTTCCTGGCAGGCCGATTTGTTTGGCAAAATTAGGCGCTCGGTCGAGGCGGCGCAATACCAAAGTTTGGCCAACGAAGCCGATTACCTGGCCTTGCAACACACCTTGGTGGCCGAGCTGGTTAGGTTGCGGGCCTCGGTGGCGGTTTTCCAGCGCGAGCTCGCGGTGCAAACGGATATTGTCGACAGCCGCCAGCGCACGCTCGACACGGTGGGGCGGCGCTATCAGCTGGGGGTGAAAAATACGTCGGCGCTCAGTGTTTATACCGCCGAGGAGAATGTCGCGTCGGCCCAAGCCCAGCTGGTGGTGTTGAATCGCCAGTTAACAGAAAACCTGCTGGTGCTCGATACACTGCTTAATCAGCGGCCGGGCACATTGCAAGAAATAGCGACGGCCTTCCCGCTTTTACCCCATAGCGGCGCGGTGACTGTCGATATTCCCGCTGCCCTGCTCGATCAACGGCCCGATATTCGCGGCAATGAATTTCGTTTAATGGCCACCAATGCGCAGGTTGGGGTGGCGATGGCCGACTTATTTCCCGATTTGACCCTCTCCATTAACGGCGGTTTTGCCAGTGATCAGTGGGGCGGCTTGTTCGACAACAACAATGCTCTCGGCTCATTGACCGGGCAAATCACTACGCGTTTATTTGAAGGGGGTCGTTTGCGAGCACAGATTAGACTGCGCGAATCGGAGCTACGTGAGCAGGCCGCGCAATACGCCAAATTAGTACTCAATGCCCTGGCTGAAGTTGAGACAGCGTTGGTACAGGAACACTATCTTGCCGAACAGGTTGTTCTGTTGCAGCGGGGCACAAGCGCAGCGCGCAAAGCTGAGGCTCTGGCGGAACAGCGTTACCAGCAGGGTATCAGCCCATTGTTAGTGTTGCTCGAAGCCCAGCGGCGGCGACAAAATAGCGAGCGATCACTACTCGCGGCACAGCGGGCGAGTTGGCGGGCACGGGTTGATCTTCACCTGGCCTTAGGCGGTGACTGGATCAGCAAAACGTAGTCGGTAAAGTGAAAGGTATCCTTTTCTAAATAAGAGGAACCTCAAAAAGTAAGTAAAAGGAAAAAGCTGAGTGAATCGAATTATAAGATTACTGAAATCCGAAAACCGCCAGCTTTTACTGGTTGTCTTTATCATCGTGGGCGCGGTGATGTTGTCGCGGGTTTTTAGTAATAGCCGGCAGGTACTGCATATCAGCGAGGAAGAGTCGCGCTTGCCTGTCAGCGTGGTTGCGGTGCAAACAGGTGCACATGCGGTGGCCATTACCACCACCGGGCGGGTCGCGCCGCGCAATACCGTGGGGCTTACGCCACAGGTGTCTGGGCGCGTGTTGTGGGTTGACGATAGCCTTTATTCCGGTGGTTACTTCAAAGCCGATGCCGTGTTGTTTCGCATTGAGCAGAGTGACTATCTCAATGAGCAGGCCAAAGAGCAGGCAGCGGTGGCGAAGGCTGACACCAGCCTGGCCTTGGAGCAGGCCGAGGCCGATGCAGCCCTCGCCGAGTGGCGCGGCTTGAATGGCGAATTACTCGCGCCACCCCTGGTGAGCCGTGCGCCACAGATTGCCCAGGTTAAAGCCGAGTTGGCAGCGGCTCGAGCGCGTCTGGCGCAGGCTGAACTCAACCTCTCGCGCACCGAATATCGCCTGCCTTTCGATGGCCGGGTCATCACTAGTTCGCTGGAGCTGGGCGGTTACTTACAGGCGGGGCAGAGCTATGGCCAGCTCTACAATCAACAGGCACTGGAGATTGTCCTCTCCCTGCCCAAAAATGACTTGCCGTGGATTAATCAGCCCGGGCAGGCCGATATTACAATTACCTTTGATGAGCTGAAATCTAACCGGCAAAAAAGTCTCAAGGGAGAGATTCTTCGCATTGGGGCTAGCCTTGATGAGGCCACACGCTTTCAGCAGGTGGTGATAAAACCCATCGACGACGGTGATTTGTTGCCGGGCATGTTGACCCGGGTGGTATTACAAAGTGCGCCGGTGCCCGACACCTGGGCCTTGCCACAGGCGGCGCTGCAGGCGGGGGGTACTATTTGGTTGGTCGATGATGACAGCCGTCTGCGTCGTCTTAAGCCACAGATTATTGCCACTATGGCCGAGAGCATTATCATTGTTGCGCCGATGGATAGCGCAAGCGTGGTCAACAGTAGTCTGGGTGGCGCTATTGAAGGGGCGGAAGTTGTGGTGGTCAGCGGTGTGACAAATAGCGCGACAAGCAGCGCCGCTACTGGCGCAGATACGGCAGTCGACAACAATGACTGAGCCGAAAACAGACAAAGTACCCGGCTCCGCCGAGTCCCCTGATTCGAAAGCGCAAGCTGCGTCTTCAGGGCATGTGGACGTACCCTCCGACTCAACACTGGTCGGCTGGTTTGCCTCCAATCCGGTGGCCGCCAACATTGTGATGCTGTTTTTGATCGTTGCCGGTTTTCTCGCCGCACAGGGCATGGTCACCGAAACCTTCCCCTCCATCGACCCGAAAACCATCACCATCGTCACGCCTTACCCCGGCGCCACGCCCTACGATATTGAAGAGAGCATTACCCGCCGTGTTGAGGAGGGCATGATCGGCATTGAGGGGGTGAAGCGAGTTAGCTCCAGCGCTACCGAGGGGGTTGGCAGGGTGACGGTGGAGATGGAGCACTTCTCCAATCCCGCCCAGGTGCTTGACGATGTCGAGACCGCCGTCGACAGCCTCAGTGACTTCCCGCCCCAGGAGGCAGAGGAAACGTCCATCGTTAAAACCAAACTGACATCGAGCATGATGTCGCTAGCGGTGTTCGGCTCGGTCGACGAGAAGACCCTGCACTACTGGGCAGAGCGTATCGAAAGTGAGCTACTGCAACTGCCCCAGATCAGTCTGGTTGAGGTGGCTGGTGGGCGGCGCTACGAAATTGCCATTGAGGTCAGCGAGGCCACCTTGCGCGATTACGGCCTGACCCTGGATGACGTGGCCCGTCGCGTGGCTGAATTTTCCATCGACATTCCCGGTGGCAATCTGCGCACCGACGCCGGTGATATTTTGATTCGCGTTAAGGACAAACGCTACACCGGTCTGGAGTTTGAAAATATCACCATCCGCAGCCGCAGTGACGGCGCCCAGTTGCGCCTCGGTGATATTGCGACGATCCGCGATGGCTTTGAAGATACTCGGCTGATCAACCGCTACAACGGTAAGTCTGCGCTGTTTGTCCGGGTGTCGCGCAGTGACAGTCAGGACACGCTGCAAATGGAGGAGGCCATCAAGGGCTATTTAACCGGCCTTAGTTTGCCCCAGGGTCTGTCGATAGAAATTTGGCGTAACAACACCGATATTCTCCGTGACAGAATTAGCCTGATGCTGCGCAATGCCATTCTCGGTTATCTGCTGGTGTTTATGTGCCTGCTGTTATTCCTCGATTTAAAGTTGGCCTTCTGGACGAGTCTCGGCATTCCCATTTCTTTTCTCGGTGGTTTATTGCTGGTGTCTTTCACAGGCATCACCATGAATATGATTACCCTCTTTGCCCTGATTGTGGTGATCGGCATCGTGGTGGATGATGCCATCGTCACCGGCGAAAGTATTTTCCACGAGCAGCAAATGCACCCGGGCGACCCCACTGCGGTACTGCGCGGCGTGCATCTGGTGAAGGCTCCGGTCACCATCGGCGTGCTCACCACCATTGCCGCCTTTGCGCCGCTGTTGATGTCCACGGGCACTCTGGCCCAGGTGATGCGCCCGGTGCCATTGGTGGTGATTGGCATTCTCAGTATTTCGTTAATCGAAGCTTTTTATATACTGCCCGCCCACCTGGCTAATACCTCCACCTGGAGTCGAGGCCTGCTGGCGAAGGTGCGCGACCGTACGCAGGCAGGGTTAGATGGTTTCGTGCAGCGGCGTATTATTCCCGCTATTAAGCTGGGGCTGGCCTATCGCTATGCGACTCTTGCGCTGGCCTGTGCCTCCATCATTATTAGTGTCGGTATTTTTCAGGGTGGCTTTGTGCGCTTTGTCTTCTTCCCGCAGATCGACAGTGACCACATTACCGTTAGTCTTAAAATGCCCACCGGCACACCCTTTGAAACCACCTATAACTACGCCGAGCAAATACTCAAAGCCGGTGAGGCGATTGCTGCTGAGGTTGATGCCGAATATGCAGAGGACGGAAAATCGGCCCCTTTGATTGAGGCAATCTCCTTTACCGTCGGTAGCCTGGCATCTGACCGCAGCGGGCCGAATTCATCCAGCGCCGCTGCCAATGCAGAAAACCTGGCGCAAATTCGCATGGAACTGGTGCCGGGTGATCAGCGGCCTATTTCATCGGGCGAGTTGGGGCGACGTTGGCGCGAGCGAGCACCGGCCATCCCCGGCGTCGAAAGTCTGGTGTTTCGCAGCAATCTGGTCCACATGGGTGACGATATCGGCCTGGAGTTGATTCATCGCGATGAAAAAACCCTGGCCGCAGCGGCGGAGCAGTTAAAGCGAGGGCTGGCCGCCATTGAGGGTGTTAGCGAAGTCGAAGACAGCTTTGAGTTGGGTAAGCGCGAATATGTGTTCGAGCTGACCCGAGCCGGTCTCGCCGCCGGGCTGACCCCCGCTGACATCGGCCGCCAATTGCGTCGCGCCTTTTACGGTGCTGAAATTCATCGTATTCAACGCGCCCGCAATGAGCTGAAAGTAATGGTGCGCTACCCTCATGCCGAGCGGCGCAACCTGAGCGACCTCTACAACGCTCGCCTACGTTTGCCCAACGGTGAAGAAATGGATCTGCGCACGGCGGTCATTATTCGCGAAGAGCGCGGCTACTCGCGCATCGAGCGGGTCGACGGTCGGCGCATCGTCACCGTCACCGCCAATGTCGAAGAAAACATCACCACCCCGGACGATGTTATGTCGGCTTTGCAAGATGATGTGCTGCCCCAACTACTGACCGTCTTTCCCGAGTTGAGCTACGACTTCTCCGGTGCCAGCCGCGACCAGCGCGACGACATGGCCTCGCTAAAGGGTAATTTGTTTATCGCCCTAATGGTGATGTTCGTAATGCTCGCCTCCCTGTTGCGCAGCTATATTCAACCGCTGATTATTCTCAGCGCCATCCCCTTTGGTTTTGTCGGTTCCTTGCTCGGCCACCTGCTACTGGGTTTTGATATTTCTTTCATCTCACTGTTCGGCATGGTCGCCCTGTCGGGGGTGGTGATTAATGACTCGGTCGTTTTGGTCGACTACTACAACCACCTGCGTAAAAAAGGGCAGAGCAATATTCCCGAAGCCCTGGTCGAGGCAGTGGCAAGACGCTTTCGCCCAATATTGTTAACCACCATGACCACCAGCTTCGGCCTGCTGCCGATGCTGATGGAGACCAGCCTGCAAGCGCGGTTTTTAATCCCCATGGCAGTGAGCATTGCCTTTGGCATTCTCTACGCCAGCATCGTGATTATCTTTTTAGTGCCAGCATTGATTGTGATCGTCGATGACTTTAAGCGGCTGGGAAGGGGCGTGAAACATAGCGTGAAGGCGCGGGCTGAGGCTTTGTGACGGGCTCAATATGAAAGGGTTTCGATTTGTTGTGGGTAGCTCAGAGTCCTCTAACACCTTCGCCATGTGAAATAAGTGGCGAGGTCGCGTGCTATTTACCAATGTCTCTCAAGGAATATAACGCCGCCAACAGTGGTGAGCCGCACGCAGTGTGGTAATCCACTGCTTGGCCTTGTTACATTTATGCCCCTAATATAATCCCCACCAACAACATAGCCAACATTACCATGAACATAGGCGAAGATATTTTAGCAAATTTGCTTATTAGCTGTGGCGACCCTATGGATCTAACCGCGCTATAAGCTTCCTCAGCCTGAGAAAAAACTTGAGGGCTTACTTCAATCTTGTTTCCTTTTTTAATCTCTTCGCATAGCCTTTCAATCTCCTCAATACTCAAGAAATTCAAATGCGGCTCGTCCGGACTATGGCACATGATAATTGAGTAAATTAGATCTTGATGTGTTTCTGGTATGGCAAAACAAGCCCCACATATTTGATGAGCCTCGGGCTTACTATTGCCGCAATACATACAAAAACTTTTCATCGTTCTGATGCGATCCAATTAAATGTAACAGTCAATTATAAAGCCACAGGCACTATATCACTTTGGTGCTATATCGCAGGTTGTATAGCAACGCATTTAGGCTTATTATTTTTAAAAACAACAAGTTGTAAGTTTTCGAATTAAAGGGGACGCTACCCTTTTATTAGGATTGTTCTATTTTTGTAAAGATTAATGCTCAATATCTGTCCACTCAATACCGGCGGCACGGCACAGGGTTAATGTTTCATGCAGGGCTTGTCGGACTTCGAGGTTATTCGGTTCATTACAGTGGGCCATGCCGCGGTAGTCGATGGTTTTATTACAGGCGTGGGGTTTATCATTGTTGGAGAGGATTTGTTGCTGGTAGTGATTAGACCAGCTCATCAGGCTTGCGGTGCTATTAACAGTTGGGAATAGCTGGCAGTCGACTAAGGGTTTTAAACTTGTCTCCGCAAGTTCTTCGTAAGCTTTTTGGGTTGTGGCTTCAATGCTGTCGATAGCTTCAAGCTCAAGTAGTGAGGCGTTACCAGAGTCTTTTGGTAAGTGGTCTTTGAGTTCTACGATTGGCGCTGGTGTTGGCGGAGTCGCTGGCCCTTTTTCTGTGGTTGGGCCGTTGCCATTTATCGCCATGTAAAGCCCGGTCGTGGCTGTAATGACGGCGGCAATGCCGGTTAGTATTCCGGGTATAGACGACCAAAACCCTTTAGCTTTATCAGCCATTTTCGCGCTTATCCTTTTAACACATCTGTTTTTTTGACTGCCAGTAAGTGCTGGCCGGTGTCGTCATTTTACTAACTTGCTGCTGAGTAGCGCACCCGCGTGCCTTTGTCGACACTCATGGTGATTTCGGCGGGGGAGAGGTTTTTGGGGAAGTAGCAACCAGCAATTTTAGCGCCGGAAAAGCTACAGCCTTCAAGATTTGTTTGTCGAAAGTCGATGCCACGTAAGTCTGTATTGCGGAAGTGGCTATCACTTAGGTCAAGGTCTTCTGCCTTGAGGTTTCTCAGGTCCAAGCCCTGGTAGCGCTGGCCTGCTAGCTTCGATAAATCGAGGTTCTTCTTTTTGAGGTTAAAGCCATCAGTACGTTCACTGAGCAGGAGCTGATAAGCGGGATCATTGCTGACGGTTGGCTGGGCCATGGGGTTGTCTCCGGTTTGGAATTATTATCCAATTCACTGTACTGACTATGGCATGCTGTTTCAAATCTTATCAATTAATTGCTGATAACAATAAATAGAAAGAATGTTTTGAGTGACAATATTGAAATGCAGTGTGGCTGTGCGTCTGTTTTTTTAGCGGTTAGTGGGGCCTTTGTGGCTGGTTTTCCGAGGGCAAGGAGGTCGACGCACCATTCGTGCTGCTACAGGCGGGCGAGGTAGTGATCGATTTGTGGGTGTGTTTTTATAGACTGCCCTGTGACAGCAGCTGAGCAACGACTTTTTTCAGTGCGCGCTCTGGCAGAACATCGCTGGCCGATAGTGAGCTGCACAAGTTTGCCCCAGCCAATGTTTGGGGTGATTTGTCGCGGAATAGATTTAGGGCTGGCCCGCCACCGGAAATGATGTCGCTGATTGTCCAGGGGCTTAGCATGCCAGCGCTTTCCTGCACCGGACACTGCACCACATTGTGCAGGGCGGTGAGGAGTTTGGGGCCGATAAATTGAGGAGGCATAGGCCCGTTTATCTTTTCCAGTAAGCGTTCGGCATGGGCCGTGTAAAAGTCGAGGAAGCTATTGCGCTGGCCAAACTGGGCGTCAAATAATAAAAATGCGTTGTGCACTTTTTTGAAAGCCTTAAATTTTGTCGCTTTGTTTTTGGTTGGTTCTTGCCCGGCTTTTTGTTCGGGAATTTTTGGTTGCACCCAAACCTCTCTGCCTAATGCGTATTTTTCTGCTAGTTGGCCAGGGTCGGGTAATTGAAAGTTATCGGGTGAAAAAATAAGAAAGTCGGCATCAAGCCATACCACACGCTTGTAACCAGCGGCTAAAAATTGCTGCAGGCATTTTAAGCGCGCGAGATCGGTGGCAATCACTTTTTGTGCCTGGGTTTTTTCTAATACCCACTGGGGAAGCGTGTCGAAAAGCGTATCACCGAAAAATTGGTAATCGTAACTTTCTTGTTTTGCCCAGTTTTGTACGGAGGCCACGCAGGGCGCTAACCAGTCGTAAGGCAGTGGCTGGCGGTGGGATTGAATGACCAGTGTATGGGCGACGGAACTGCTGGTTGAGGCTTTAAAGGTCAACGCTTTAAAAGGTCAACAACCTTCCCCGGGTTGAGAACATTGTTGGGGTCGAAGGTTCTTTTCAACAATTGCATGGTGGCGATTTCTTCGGCGTTGCGGCTGTAGTGCAAATAGCGTTTTTTCTCCAGGCCTATGCCGTGTTCCGCTGAAATGCTGCCGCCCAGTACTTGCAGGGGGGCGTAGAGTATTTCTTCAACACGGTGATAAACCTCGATGTCTTCAGTCTCGGTGCCGACTACAATGTGTAAATTGCTATCGCCGAGGTGGCCAAATACCGCAATTTTACTCAAGCCAAGCTGGCTCTTTAACTCGGCCTCAATCTGTTTGAGGTAGGCCTCCATAGCGCCGATGGGCAGACCAACATCAAAAATAATCACCGGGGCGATAGCCGCGAGTGAGTCGATGTTGTCGCGTATTGCCCATAGTGAATCTTGTTCTTTTGCTGATTTGGCTAGCACGGCATCGTCAATCAAGCCTGCATTGAGGGCGCTTTCAAGGGCGGCGAGAAAGACCTCCGATTCAGCTTCGGCATCGCTGCCAGTCGATTCAATCAGTGCGTAATAGGGGTGGCGCTGCGCAAGGGGTGGCGTGCCAAGATGGGGGCCTTGAATGGCGAGTTGATAGTAGTTGTCCCAAATGGCCTCGAAGGCGCTGAGTTTGCCACCGAGAGCACTTTCAATATGACTGAGCAGGCGCGGCAGTTTGTCGAACTGGTCGGTAGCGATCAGGGCTGTGTTGCGTGCAGGCATTGCCGGGCGCAGGCGCAGTACCGCTTTAGTGACGATGCCAAGAGTGCCTTCGGAGCCAATAAATAACTGCTTTAAGTCGTAGCCCGCATTGTTTTTTAGCAGGTGATTCATTGATGACAAAATGGTGCCATCAGCCAGCACCACTTCTAAGCCCAGTACTTGCTCGCGAGCCATACCGTAGCGAATCACCTGATTGCCGCCAGCATTGGTGGCGATATTACCGCCAATGGTGGCCGAGCCTCGGGCACCGAGGTCGAGGGCAAAAAACAGGTTTTCCGCAGCGGCTGCCTCTTGCACTTCCTGCAAACGTACGCCGCTTTCTACGATTATTGTACGGCCAAGTTTGTCGATGCTTTCAATTTGTTGCATGCGCTCAAGACTGAGGCAAATTTCATCGCCAGCGCTACTGGTGCCGCCGACCATGCCACTGAGGCCACCGTGAATGACCAGTGGCTGTTGGTACTGGTTGCAAAGGCGTAAAACGGCGGCGACCTGTTCGGTGTTTGCCGGGCGCAATAGCAGGGGACTATTGTAGGGGTGGCCGCGCCAATTACCGACGGCGGAAATACTCGGAGCCTCGACTACGCCACTGGGGCCGAGCAGGTTTTTTAATCGTTGGCGGATGAGGTCCATTGTTTTGTGAGGACTTTTTCTTTAGTCAATCTTATCGGGGTCGATGTCACGCTTTTCGACAAAGGCACCCATGATTTCCCGTGGTGCTTCGGTTTTTAGCAGGCGGGAAAAAATATTCAGTTCGGCATAGATACGATCGCCAATGGGCTCACCGGGGCGCTTCATCAAGGCTTTGGTGTGGCGCAAAGCGGTGCGTGATTTGGCGGCGAGTCGCTCGGCCGTCGCCATTGCTTGTGTCAGCGCTTCACCGGGGGCACAGATTTTATTGACCAGACCCATGGACTCGGCGCTGGCGGCATCGAAAGCCTCGCCCAGCATCAAAAGTTCAGCGGCTTTATGGTAACCGGCCATTTGCACCAGTGTTTGCGATGAACCGGCCTCGGGTACCAGCGCCAGATTAATAAAGGGCAGGCTAAACATGGCGGCGGGGTCGGCATAGACAAAATCACAGTGGGCCAGCAGGGTGGTGCCGACGCCGATGGCCAGCCCGTCGACAGCGGCGACAATGGGCACGGTGGTTTCGGCTAGCGTTAACAGAAAGTCTGCGGTGGCCGAGTCGCTGCCGGTATCGGGATTGTCGAGAAAGTCGTTGAGGTCATTGCCCGCTGTGAAATCGCCCCCCGCGCCGGTAATGACAATTACCCGCAGTTCGGGGTCGGTATCAGCCTGGCGGATGAGGTCGCTGATGGCGGCGTACATATCACGTGTCAGGGCATTTTTTTTATCGGGGCGGTTTAAGGTAATGGTGCCAATGCCTCGATTGAGACTAATCAGTGTTGCGCTGCTTTGGTTCATTTCGGCTGTCCGCTTATTTTTTTATATTTAGAGGGCTGTTGTGATGGGAGCTATTTTGCGAATGTAAGCGTTATTGGTCGAGAATCGCTAAGCGCAAATACTTAAACAGTTTACGGCTCGCCGCCGGGCCTTTGTTTTGCTCCCGCTCTTTGCTGGCCTGGCGAATAAGCTGGCGCAAATGCTGGCGTTCAAGCTCTGGGTGTTGTTCGAGAATATCGGTGAGGGTATTGTTGTTGCCGTCGATCAGATCATCGCGGAGTTTTTCCAGACGTTGAAACTGCAACCGAAAGGTGCGGCTGTTTTCATCGAAAGAGGCCAGTACTTCGGCAATTTTTTCGTGGTCTTCGCTACGCATCAGTTTGCCGACATACTGCATTTGCCGCCGCTTACCCTCGCGGTTCTTTAGGGTGGCAGCCAGCTCCAGGGCTTCGCGCAATAAGGGGCTGATGGGCACTTTGGCAAACTGTTTGGCGGGCAGGGCTAGCATCGCCTCACCGGTTTTTTGCAGGGCAGTCATCTCCCGTTTACGGGAGGACTTACTGATGAATTCCGGTTCGTCACCTGTAAGCTCAGCATCACTTTCGCTGCTTTTAGTGTCGATTTGAGCGGGACGTTTATGGTTTTTTTTTGACATAAAGAGGCTGCGCAGCGGGTCAGTTAATTAAAGTATTGTAGATCGTTTAAAGGTAGAACAGTGTCGCCAGGCCGAGAAAAGACAGAAAGCCGACCACATCGGTGACGGTGGTCAGCATAACACTGCCGGCGAGGGCGGGATCGATACGAATCGATTTCAAAAATACCGGCAACAGGGCGCCAGCCAATGCGGCGGTGAGCAAGTTAATGACCATCGCGGCCCCAATGATGACGCCTATCATCGGGGCTTCAAACCACCACGCGGCAAATGCGCCGATGACCACAGCCCAGAGCATGGCGTTGAGGGCTCCGGTGAGCACTTCTTTGCTAACCAGCCAGCGCAAATTGTTGCGGTTAATTTGCCCCAGAGCCATGCCGCGGATGACCACAGTCAATGTTTGGCTGCCGGCAACACCGCCCATACTGGCGACGATGGGCATCAAAATGGCCAGTGCAACGACCTGCTCGATAGTGCCCTGAAACAGATTGATCACGGCTGAGGCGAGTACGGCGGTAAAAAGATTAATGCCCAGCCACACGGCGCGGCGGGGGGCGGAGCGGCGCACTGAAGAAAAGGTTTCCTCTTCATCACTGAGGCCCGCCATACCCAGCAGTGAGTGTTCGGCGTCGTCAATAATGACATCGACCACATCATCAATAGTGATACGACCCAGCAGATGGCCCTCTTTATTCACCACCGGGGCCGACACCCAGTCATGGCGCTCAAACAGGTGGGTCACCTGGGAGGCGTCCATGGTCGCGGGGATGCCCTGAATATTGGTGTTCATGATTTCCCGCACCGTGGTAGTGGGGCTGGAGGTGAGCAATTTGCTCAGGGTCAGGGTGCCGAGAAACATATCGCGCCGGTTGACGACAAAAATGCTATCGGTGATTTCAGGCAGTTCATCGTGGCGGCGCAAATAGCGCAGAACGGCGTCGATGGTCAAATCGGGCCGCACAGTAATGGTGTCGGTGTTCATCAAACCACCGGCGCTGTCCTCGTCGTAGGTGAGGACGGTCTCAACCCGCTGACGGTCCTGCTCGCCCATGGTTTGCAGTACTTTGGGGATCAGGTGGTCGGGCAGTTGTTGCAGAATATCGGCGACATCATCGGGATCGAGACCGGCCACCAGTGCGGCCATTTGCTCGCTGTTCATGCGCAGCAAGAACTCTTGCTGTAAGTCTTCGCTAAGCTCGCCCAGTACCTCGCCTTCAACATCGTCATCGACCAGCTCCCAGAGCAGGCGTCGCACTCGGCTGGGGGCGGACTCGATGTAGTGGGCGATATCCGCTGGCGTCATATTATTAAGAATATGACGTATCTGGTGAAGGCTGGTGGGGTCGGCTAAATCCTCGGACAGCAGTGCGAGCAGGGAGAGCCGTTCGGTATTGTGATTGGCCTGCATGCTGGGCTGGGCTCCTGTTGAGGGGAGGGGCTAGAGGACTTTATTAACGGTTGCTAGTGTACGCAGGGGACGTCGCGATTTACAGGAAAAGGCGCTCACTCTGTGTGAGATAGCGCAAAAGGAGGTGGCTTTACTTGTTACAGGAAAGGGCTTTGCTACTGACCCTCGCCAAAATAATCGGCGAGCAAGTCTTTGACCTGGGTATGGGCCTTCATTTCGTCGTCGCCGTCGAATTCAAAATTTAGCACCGTACCCTGACCAGCGGCCAGTAACATTAATGACATGACGCTTTTCGAATCGATCAGCTTGCCATTGTGGCCAGTTTTAATGGTGCAGGCGAAGCGATTGCAGGTGGTGGCCAGCTTGGCGGCGGCTCGGGCGTGAAGGCCAAGTCGATTGATGATTTCAAGCTCGTCTTTAATCATGGGATGAAAAATGCCATGTGCTTGCCCGGTCTGTCAAATTTGGCGGGCCCTTGCTGGCGGCGAAGAGGCACTGAACTAACTGTCCTGTTCGCGGTGCTGGACGTGAATATTGTCAAACTGGGGGCGGAATTGATCGGCGAGTTGGTTGCAGATATATACCGAGCGGTGCTGGCCGCCAGTGCAGCCAATGGCGACTGTTAAATAGCTGCGATTGGTGGCGAGAAAGCGGGGGATCCAGCGGGTTAGGAAACCATTGAGATCGGCGAGCATGGCGGCGACATCGGTTTGGGAATCGAGAAACTCGATCACCGGCTGGTCACCACCATTGAAGGCACGTAGCTCGGTTTTCCAGTAGGGGTTGGGCAGGCAGCGCACATCGAAAACGAAGTCGGCATCGCTGGGTACGCCACGTTTAAAGCCAAAAGACTGGAACACCACGGCCATCGCGTCGCCTTTCTCTGGCGCAATCTGTTTTTTGACCAGGTCGCGCAACTGGTGCAAGGTCATGTTGCTGGTGTCGATATGCCGACTGGCGATGGAGGCAATGGGCTCGAGCAGCTCGCGCTCCAGGGCAATTGCCTCTTTGAGGTCGACCGTGGCCGAACTGAGGGGGTGGCGGCGACGGGTCTCACTAAAGCGACGGATCAGACTCGGCGTGCGTGCATCGAGAAATAGCACTTCACAATTAATGCCGGACTCGCTGAGTTTGTCGAGGATGTCGGGTAGTTGTTCGAGCTTGCCGAGCAGGTTGCGGGCGTCGATGCCGACGGCAATTTTCAGCTCCTCCTGCTCGCGGTGTTCGCGTATTTGTTCCAGTAAATTGACCAGCATGCTGGCCGGTAAATTGTCGATGCAGGTGTAGCCGACGTCTTCGAGCACATGCAAGGCGGTACTCTTACCCGAGCCGGAGCGGCCGCTAATGACGATTAAGCGGGTGTCTTTTTGGTGACTGGGGGGTTCGGCGGGGCTGGTCATCTCAGTGGCTGCTAGTTGCTATTTGATAGAGCGTGTTGCTGTTGGAGCAGCTGCGCAGTTGTTGGCGCACCTCGCTGGACTGGAGTAATTCGGCGATGGCGGACAGCGTTTGTAGGTGCTCGTCATTTTGCTCATCGGGCACCACCAGGGCGAAAATCAAATCGACGGGTTCGCCGTCGATGGCATCGAAATCGACAGGGCTGTTGAGCTTTATCAATATGCCGGTGATGCGCGGGCAGCCACTGAGGCGACAGTGGGGCACGGCGATACCTTCGCCAATGCCCGTGCTGCCCAGTCGTTCCCGGCTAATCAGTTCATGATAGAGCTGGTTGGCATCTACAAAATCAGTGTGCTCGGAGAAAAAATCCGCAATAAACTCCAGTACCCGCTTCTTGCTGATGCCGGGTGCGTCACAGCAGGTTCTGTCGGCGGAGAGAACGTCTGTAATATTCATGGCAAAGTTTTAACGCCCTCTGAGTTTTTCTTTGCGTTTGATCAGTTGGCGGTCAAGCTTGTCGGCGAGACCGTCGATGGCGGCGTAGAGGTCTTCGTTCTCACAGTGGGCGAAGAGTTCGCTGCCGCTGGCGTGAATCGTTGCCTCGGCTTTTTGCACTAGTTTTTCGACCGAAAGGATGACAGAGACACTGGTGATTTTGTCATTGTGGTGTTCAAGACGGGTGAGTTTGCTGGTCACGTAGTCGTGAATTGCATCGGTGATGTCGAGATGGTGTCCGCTAATGTTGAGTTGCATGCGGTGCTCCTTGTGCTGGGGTTGAGGTGAGTGACAACATATTAATTGCTCTGCTTAAAGCGTTTGCGGTCACTGGATGAGGGAATGTTAAGACTTTCCCGGTATTTGGCAACGGTGCGACGGGCCACTTGAATGCCTTCGTCCTGCAGCAGGGTGGCCAGCTTACTGTCGCTTAAAGGTTTACTGGTGGGCTCGTCGGCTATCATGCGTTTGAGCATAGCGCGAATCGCCGTCGATGAGCACTCCCCGCCGGCCGCGGTGCTGACGTGGCTGGAAAAGAAGTACTTTAATTCGAAAATGCCGCGCGGCGTGTCGAGATATTTTTGTGTGGTGACGCGGGAGATGGTCGATTCGTGCAATTCGAGTTGCTCGGCCACATCGGCCAGCACCAGAGGTTTCATGGCCTCCGGGCCTCTTTCGAGAAACTCTTGTTGCATCTCGACAATACAGCGGCTGACACGCAGCAGGGTGTCGTTGCGGCTTTCGAGGCTGCGCAAAAACCAGCGTGCCTCCTGCAGGTTGTCGCGCAGAAAGGTGTTGTCTTTACTATTATTGGCGCGCTGCACCAGCCCTGCGTATTCTTTATTGATGCACAGGCGCGGGGCGATATCGCCATTTAGAGTCACCAGCCAGTGACCGTGAATTTTTTGCACGCTGGCGTCGGGCACCACATAGTCGGCATCGCCGCTGTCAATGCTTTCGCCGGGGCGGGGCGAGAGGCTTTGGATGAGAACGATGGCGGCTTCTATGGCCTCCTGTTCGAGTCCGGTCTTGCGGCACAGTAGGGGGAGGTTGCGCTCGGCGACAAGGTCGAGGTATTGGGCGCTGAGCAGTTTGGCATCATCGAGTGAGGGCGTTTGTGGGCTTAATTGATTGAGCTGAATCAGCAGGCAATCACTGAGATCGCTGGCGGCAACACCGGGGGGGTCGAATTGCTGAATGCGGTGCAACACGGCGAGGACTTCTTCAAGCGCCAGGCCCGCGTCGTCGCTTAGTGTGTCGCTTTCGACATTGTCTGCAATCTGACTGTCGAGGTCATTGGTAGACGTATCTGCCGGAGGTACATCTGCAAGGGACTCACTTGTAAGGGGCTCAGCTGTAAGATCTGCGCCTGTAAGGGCCTCACCTGCAAGAGATTGAGCGAGGGGCTGCCAGATATCTTCCACAGCGGCTTCGAGAAAGCCATTGTCATCAATGTTGTCGATCAGTGTGGTGGCAATCAGACGGTCGAGGTCTGACATGGGGGTCAGGTTGAGCTGCCAGAGCAGGTGGTCCTGCAATGATTCGGTAACGCTGTGGTAGCTCTCAAAGTCCCGGTTGTCGCCGCTCGGCGCTGCAGCGCTGGCGGTGGGTGCAGCTGGGTAGATGTCGTCCCACTGGGCGTCGACGGGTAGTTCGTTGGGGATCTCTTTACTCCACTCGCCGGGTGTATCGCCGTTGTCGGCTATCTCGTTGGCAAGTTGCTCGTTGGAGACTACTTCGGGCTCGGGCTCAATTTCTTCGGCCAGTTCGAGCAGGGGATTGGAGTACAGGGTTTGTTGAATTTCAAGGTGCAAGTCGAGGGATGAAAGCTGAAGTAACTTGATGGCCTGCTGTAATTGCGGGGTCATCGACAGCTGTTGACCCATTCGTAGTTGCAGGCTTTGCTTCATATAATCGTTTTGCCGTTTTTATTGAGTGATGGCTAGAGTGTAGACCGAGTTTGAGTGCGGATCAATTGGCTTGCAAGTAATGTGCCGCTGGTTTGACGGATGTCACTTATTGGTAAGATTACTGTGCGTATCAGTAGGGAGTGTGTAAGGCTTGCCAAGGTTTGCAAAAGGCTATCTAGAGAGAGAAATCTTCACCCAGATAGACACGGCGGACATCCGGGTTGGAAAGGATGTCTTCGGCATTGCCCTGGGCCAGTACATGGCCATCGTTGACGATGTAGGCGTGCTCGCAGATATCGAGGGTTTCTCTAACATTATGGTCGGTAATTAATACGCCAATGCCGCGTTCTTTGAGGTGGCAGATAATGCCCTTTATGTCATTCACCGAAATGGGGTCAACACCGGCAAAGGGCTCGTCGAGCAGTACAAATGCAGGCTCCATGGCCAGAGCCCGGGCGATTTCGACACGCCGCCGTTCACCACCCGACAAGCTCATACCCTGGCTGGTGCGGATATGGGTGATGTGGAATTCCTGTAGTAACTCCTCCAGCTTTTCCTGACGCTGCTCGGCGCTGAGCTCGGCGCGGGTTTCGAGGATGGCCATAATGTTTTTTTCCACCGTTAGGCGGCGAAAAACCGAGGCTTCCTGGGGCAGATAGCCGATGCCCCTGCGCGCACGCTGATGCATGGGCAGGTGGGTGATGTCTTCATCATCAATCAAAATGCGTCCGGCATCTTGCTTAACCAGACCGACAATCATGTAAAAACAGGTGGTTTTACCGGCGCCATTGGGGCCGAGCAGGCCGACAATCTGGCCACTGGTCACATTCATGGAAACATCGCTAACCACAGCGCGCTTTTTGTAACTCTTGGCCAGATTCAAGGCCTGTAACTGGGCCATTAATCGCCGTCCTTTTGTTCGTCTGCCGATGGTTTGCTGGCCGGGATAACCATGTGTACTCGTTGTTGGCTATCGGCACTGCCTTTGGCTTCAACCAGTTCGGCCTTTATATCGTAATTAATATGATCGCCTTTGAGCGTTGAGCCCTGCTGCTCCAGGCTAGCATTTTTGATCAGGGTGATTGTTTCGGTGTCGAGATAATACTCAATAGTATTACCGTGGGCATTAACCAGACCATCTTCCGGCTTGGGTTGCTGTTGGTAGTGAGCGGGTTTGCCGACGCAGATGATTTTATTGGTCTGACCATCTGTGGAGTAGATGGTGACCTGATCGGCCTCAATCAGTAGGCTGCCCTGTTTAATAATCACCGAGCCCTGATAGTCAGTAATGCCAGTTTTCTCATTGAGTTGTGCGCGGTCGGCTTCAACGGTAATGGTGGCCTGTCGATCCGAGGGCAGGGCAAGGGCGGTGGTGTTGAGAAATACACCGAGCAGGCAGAGCAGCGGGGGGAAAAGCTTAATGGTTGGCATTGTGTCGACCCTTGACCCGGGAGAGTATTTGATACGTTTGTGCCGCAAAATCACCTTTGAACCCTGTGCCGTCAATCTTGTGCCCCGGTGTTTTGAGGGAGATAGGCTTGTCGGTATCGGCTAGCTGGCTGTCTGGATAGTAACTGAGAAAGGGGGTGGAAATTTCAGTTTTTTTGTCTGATATTACAGGGCCCACCTGTTGCCAGGCATAGACCTCACCTTGCATATCTATGCGTTGGCCGTTGTCGAGAATAACGCTCTGTTTGGCGCTCAGGTGCCAGGGCTGCTCGCCTTCGACACTGGCGTGGGCGAGCACCTGGGGCGCTGCCATAACAAAGCGGTTCTGGGCCTGAAAGTACTCGCCCTCTGTCGAGGTCAGTAAAAAGGCAGGTTGGCCCTGTTCGTTAAATTTACGGGTTACGGTGTTCTTCATATAGCTATCGGCACTGGACAGTGCAGAAACGGGGGGCTGCTTCTTCGCCATAAAAATTTCGGGTTTGGCATCCCAGAAAATAACAAAGGCCGCCAGTGCAATGACGAGCAGGCCGGCCAGAATGGCATTTTTTATGGATAGCACGGCTTAAAGGCTCAGCATCTTAGAGTGGCGGATGTGCATATCAAAGAAAGGGCTCAATAGCTTGTGCAAACTTGCCCTGGGCTTTGAGTATAAATTCGGCGGCTTCGCGCACCGCACCACGGCCTCCGTCTCGGCTCGACTGCCAGCGGGCATATTCGGCAACGGTGGGGCTGGCGTTGGCCACGGTCATGCCGAGGCCGACGCGGCGGATGACGGCTAAATCAGGTAAGTCGTCGCCCATGTAGGCAATTTCATCGAGTTCGTAAGCGCTGTCTGCTAGCAGTTCGTTAAGGGCCGTGAGCTTGTCTTCCCGACCCTGGATCACCTTGTCGATACCGAGTTCGTTGGTGCGCCGCGATAAAAGATTCGAGCTGCGCCCAGTGATAATGGCGACTTCAATGCCGGCACCTTGCAGTAGTTTGATGCCGAGGCCATCTTGAATATTGAAAGCCTTTAGCTCGTCGCCACTGTTGCTGTAGTAAATGCTGCCATCGGTGAGTACGCCGTCGACATCGAGCACCAGCAGGCGGATTTTTTCGGCGGCGATTTGGCTGTGAGCAAGGTTCATCGTTGTCTTCCGTTGATTGGTGGTCTCACTAGATGACGCCCGCCCGTAGTATGTCATGCATATGTAGTACGCCGAGGGGGTGGTGAGCTTCGTCTTCGACGACCAGGGCGGTTATTTTTTTACTTTCCATAATGTTCAGCGCTTGTGCGGCGAGGATGTTGGCGTCAATGGCATTGCCGCCTCGGGTCATTACCTCGCCGATGGTGGCGCTATTGATATCGACCTGGTTGTCGACTACGCGGCGTAAATCACCGTCGGTAAAGACGCCAATCAAGGTGTTCTGTGCATCGACAACGGTGGTCAGGCCAAAGCCTTTGGCGGTCATTTCCAGCAGGGCATCCTTCAGCAGGCTGCTTTCATTGACGCGGGGCACTTCATCGCCGCTGTGCATAATGTCGCACACGCGCAGCAAGAGTTTACGGCCCAGTGCGCCACCGGGATGGGAAAAGGCGAAGTCTTCGGCGGTAAAACCACGGGCTTCGAGCAGGGCGATGGCCAGGGCGTCGCCCATGACCAATGTCACCGTGGTGCTGGTGGTCGGGGCGAGATTGAGAGGGCAGGCTTCCTCGTCGACACTGACATCGAGGTTAATATTGGCGGCTTCGGCTAGCAGAGATTGCCGATCGCCAGTCATGCTGATCAGAGGGATGTCGAGGCGCTTGATGAGGGGTAACAAGGTGACGATTTCTGCGGTGTTGCCCGAGTTGGAGATGGCGACTACGACATCGTCTCGCGTGATCATGCCCAGGTCGCCGTGGCTGGCCTCACCCGGGTGGACAAAGAAAGCGGGGGAGCCGGTGCTGGCCAGTGTTGAGGCAATCTTATTGCCAATATGGCCCGACTTGCCCATGCCGGTGACGATAATGCGGCCTTGGCAATGCATGATTAACTGGCAGGCTTGCGTGAAATCACCATTAATACGCCCTGCCATTGCAGCAACGGCCTCAGCTTCGAGCGCAATGGTGCGTAGGGCAGAGGCGTTAAAGTCGAATTCACTCATCAAGGCAGTATCCTGATTTAGTCCTATGGTGCGGGAGTATAGCGGCCGATCACTCTGAGGTCAGCTGGTCGGCAGTAGAACGACGAAATACAGGGCATAGAGCAGTAGCATGACGCTGCCAAACTTTCTGGAGAGGTGAATGGTCGCGGCTTTATCCTCAGTGTTTCTTTGTTTGAAGTAGTGCAGGGCAATGGCGCCGAGCAATAACAAGGTGAGGGCCGTGACAGCCAGGTAGTCGCGATAAAACACCGCGCTGTCCAGTTGCAGGGGGGAAATGACACCGGCAATGGGCACTACCGCAAGGAAGTTGAAGAGGTTGGAGCCGAAGACATTGCCGATGGCGATATCGTGATGGCCACGCAGGGCGCTGGTCACGGAGGCGGCGAGCTCGGGCAGGCTGGTGCCGATGGCGACCACGGTTAAACCGATGACCAGCTCGCTAACGCCCATCCCAGCGGCTGTTGTGATCGCCCCCCAAACGAGGATTTTAGAGCTCAGCAGCATCACCAGCAGGCCGATGATAAACCACGTCGCCGCAGCGGCATTGGAGGTGGTGGCAATGTTTTCCACCTCCTCAACCTCTTCGGGGTCGGGATGTTGCACCTTGTATTTTACCGTGATCCAAAGCAGCAGCGGGATTAAGGCCAGCATTACCAGGCTTTCAATGCGACCCAGTATCTGATCGAAGAGGCAGTAGCCAACCAGAGCGGTGACAAACAATAGGACCGGCCCCTCCTGAAAAACCAGATGGCGCTGGGCGGGTAGGGGGGCTATTAATGCGGTGATGCCGAGTACCAGACCAATATTGGCTAAATTGCTGCCCAGGGCATTACCTACGGCGAGGGTGCCGGAGCCCTCCAGTGCGGCGTTGATGGAAACGATAATTTCTGGTGCCGAGGTGCCAATAGAGACGATAGTCAGGCCAATCACCATGGGTGAAATGCCAAAATTTTTCGCGGCACTAGCGGCGCCAATCACAAAGCGGTCGGCACCCCATACCAGACCAATAAGGCCGGCAATGATTGCCATGTAGGCTGGCAGAAGCTCATTCATCGCTGCTGGGGTCCCTTTTTTACAGTGGTTCAAGGTGGTTTTGCGGTGTTAAAACCCGTGGTGTGTGCCGTTGTTCTAGCGCTGGACGCAAGTCGCAAAAGCAGGTCGGGGATGGTATAGTGCGCGGCCGAAAAAGTCAGTCAGTTTGCGACTTTTTGAGAGCAAAGTGTGGCACTTCTGTCGATAAAAGCGGTCTTTTGGTAGAGCTTGCTTCTCGCAGCAGTGAGTCCTGTCTGCACAGGCCGGCCATTGTAAGCTGAGTAAAATGACAGAGCTGGGTAAAAATGGGCGCGATAGATAAGCGTGCAGAAAAAGGAAAGGGTGATTATGTTAGCGAAATTATTACAGACAAAATTAACCGTGCTGGCCCTTTGCTGGGCTGGCTTGATGTTTGCGGGGCAGGCACAGGCTAGCTGTATAGTCTCCGAAGCGACAGCTGAGGAAGCCACTCAATCGCCCTATCAGCTAATAGAGGGAGTGACTAAAGAGGTGCTGGCTGAGATTGATCGTCATCGTGCAGAGCTTGATGCCAGTGCTGAAGAAGCGCTGAAACAGCAGCAGTTTAACTGCTTTGTTGGCGAGGTTGACCGGATTCTTGGCCAGATTGTCGATTTTGACTGGATTGCTCTTAAAGTGATGGGTGGCGATGGCAAGGTTGCTAGCACTGAGCAAAAAGCACAATTTGCCGAAGCTTTTCGCGCCGGACTGGTTGAGACCTATGGCCGGGGACTGTTGAGTTATAGCAGTGAGAAAATCGTCCTTCTACCTGCAGCAGATATTGGCGATAAGCGCAAAGTCACGGTGCATCAGCAGATTGTTGGCGCAGAGGCGACTTACCCCCTCGACTACACGATGGGTCTGAAGGATGGCCAGTGGAAAGTGATTAACGTCATTATTAACGGTATTAATCTGGGTAAAACTTTCCGCGGGCAATTCACGCAATCGTCACAAAAGAACAAGGGTGATATTGATAAAGTGATCGCCAGTTGGGACAGTGGAATAACAAACGGGTAAAGCATGGATATTGAAGAAATAAAGCGTTTATTGCAGGCAGCCCTGCTCGATTGTGAAATTAATGTTGAGAGTGAAGGCTCCCACCTGAATGTCACCGTTGTTGGCGAGGTGTTTGAGGGCAAGCGTGCGGTGCAGCGCCAGCAGCTGGTTTATGGCGCTTTGAATGAGCAAATTGCTTCGGGTGCCGTGCACGCGGTGAATATGAAGCTCTGTACTCCCGCCGAATGGCAGGCTGCTTAATCGCCAGAGCACTGACTAGAGCGAAGCTGAGCTCAGGTCGATCAAACTCAAGTATTAGCAAAATCAAGCCCGGGGCTGGCAGTTCAAATACTGCGGTTCTACTGGCTGGCATTGGTGGGCATAGAAATGGATAAACTACTTATTTCCGGGGGCACGCCGCTCTCGGGTGAAATTCGAATATCTGGCGCAAAGAATTCAGCCCTGCCTATTTTGGCGGCGACCTTGCTAGCCGATGAGCCTGTGACTGTGTCAAACCTGCCCCACCTGCACGACATTACCACCATGATCGAGTTGCTCGGCTGCATGGGGGTAGGGGTTGTGCTGGACGAAAAAATGCGTGTTGAAGTTGATGCCAGCACTCTCCACACGCGAACGGCACCCTATGAGCTGGTGAAAACCATGCGCGCCTCCATACTGGTGCTGGGGCCTTTGCTGAGCCGTTTCGGTGAGGCGCAAGTCTCTTTTCCCGGTGGTTGTGCCATTGGTAGTCGCCCGGTAGATCTGCATTTGCACGGGCTCGAATTGATGGGTGCCGATATCACTATTGAAGGGGGATACATCAAGGCTAAAGTCGATGGGCGATTGCAAGGTGCTCACATCTTTATGGATGTCGTTTCTGTTGGTGCCACAGAAAACCTGATGATGGCGGCAAGCCTGGCAGAGGGTAAAACGGTGATTGAAAATGCCGCTCGCGAGCCTGAAATCGTCGATCTGGCCAACTGCCTCAATGCTCTGGGTGCCGATGTGCAGGGCGCGGGGAACGATAGCCTTACCATTAACGGTGTGCCTAACTTGTCCGGTGGCAGTTACAACATCATGCCCGACAGAATTGAAACGGGCACCTATTTGGCCGCCGCTGCAGCCACGCGGGGCAAGGTAAAGCTACTCGATACCGATCCCCACATTCTTGAATCCGTGCTGCTTAAGCTGGAAGAAGCGGGTGCCAAAATCACCACTGGTGATGACTGGATTGAACTCGACATGGAAGGCCGCCGGCCCAAGCCTGTGCAATTGCGCACCGCGCCCTATCCCGGTTTCCCCACCGATATGCAAGCCCAACTGACAGCCGTGAATGCGGTTGCCGACGGTGTCGGCACGGTGACAGAGACGATTTTTGAGAATCGCCTGATTCAAACCCACGAGCTCAATCGCATGGGTGCCCACATTGTTCTCGAGGGCAATACCGCCATTGTCACTGGTGTTGAGCAACTGACCGGCGCGCCGGTGATGGCCTCTGATTTGAGAGCCTCGGCGAGCCTGGTGATTGCCGGTTTGGTGGCCGAGGGCGAAACAGTAGTTGATCGCATTTACCACATCGACCGTGGTTATGAATGTATCGAGGAAAAACTCCAGCTGCTGGGTGCCAATATTCGCCGCGTGCCGAATTAAGGCTGCGTCGTCTCAGTTTTGAGCTTATTAATTGAAGTGATTGAATCATGAGTCAGTTGACGATCGCGCTCACCAAGGGGCGCATTCTTAAAGAGACCCTGCCACTGCTGGCCGAGGTGGGCATTGTGCCCAGTGAAGATATTGCCAGTAGCCGCAAGTTGATGTTCGCCACCAATCGGGACGATATTCGCCTGCTGGTACTGCGCGGCACTGATGTGCCGACTTACGTGCAATTCGGTGCTGCCGATCTCGGCATCGCTGGTAAAGACACTCTGCTGGAAAATGGCGACGATGGTTATTACGAGCCCATCGACCTGGGTATTTCCCGCTGCCGTTTAATGACCGCCGGCATGGTGGGTGCTGCCCCGGTGACGGGCCGCATTCGTGTGGCGACCAAGTACGTTAACGTGGCGCGGCGCTACTACGCTGAAAAAGGCCTGCAGGCGGACATTATTAAGCTCTATGGGGCGATGGAGCTGGCGCCACTTATCGAGCTCTGCGATGAAATTGTCGACATCGTCGATACCGGTAATACTCTTAAAGCGAATGGCCTTGAACCGCGAGAGTTGATTGATGTTGTCAGCTCTCGCTTGATCGTCAACAAGGGAGCGTTGAAAATCAAACACAAACTGATTCAGCCCTTGCTTGAGGGCTTCTCATCCCTGGTTGCAGCCCGGGCGCAAAGTGAAAGCGAGGCTGCCAGCGCGTGAGCGAACTGAAGCCACTAATGCTCGATGCTGGCGATGAAGCTTTCGGTGCTCGTCTCGATCAATTGCTCGCCTGGCAGCCGGAGTTTGAGGGTGATGTTGTTGCCGTCGTTGGTGAGATTATCGCCTCCGTGCGCAGTGAGGGCGACAAGGCTGTACTTGAATACACGCGCCGCTTTGATCGACGTGAGGTCGCCTCTATAGCAGAGCTGGAGGTTGGCAAGGGCGCGTTACAGCAAGCGCTACTCAGTTTGCCCGCCGAACAGCGCGAGGCTTTAGAAACCGCTGCTCAGCGTATTAGCAGTTACCACCAGCACCAAAAGCAGGAATCCTGGCAGTACGCTGAGGCTGACGGCACCGTGCTTGGGCAGAAAATTACACCTCTGCAGCGGGTCGGTATTTATGTGCCCGGTGGCAAGGCGAGTTACCCTTCGTCGGTGTTGATGAATGCCCTGCCGGCAAAGGTTGCTGGCGTCGATGAAATTATTATGGTGGTGCCGGCCCCCGGTGGTGACTTGAATCCCGCTGTGCTGGCTGCCGCTGCAATCGCCGGTGTCGATCGCGTGTTTACCGTCGGTGGCGCCCAGGCTGTTGCCGCGCTGGCCTACGGTACACAATCTATTCCCAAGGTCGACAAGGTGGTTGGCCCCGGCAATATTTATGTCGCTACTGCGAAGAAGGCAGTGTTTGGCGAAGTGGGCCTGGATATGGTCGCCGGGCCGTCGGAAATTTTGGTGGTCTGTGATGGGCAAACATCGCCCGACTGGATCGCGATGGATCTGTTCTCTCAGGCCGAGCACGATGAGCAGGCCCAGTCGATTTTAATCAGTCCCGATGCCGATTTTCTGCAGGCGGTGCTGGCGAGCATGGAAAAATTGCTGGCTGAGATGCCCCGGCGCGAGATTATCAAAGCCTCGATTAATGGCCGAGGCGCTTTAATTAAAGTTGCAGACCTCGATGAGGCGGTACGTATTTCCAATCGCATTGCGCCGGAACACCTGGAGCTATCGGTGGCCGATCCCGAGGCCATGCTCGACGATATTCGCCATGCCGGCGCAGTATTTCTGGGGCGCCACACGCCCGAGGCATTGGGTGACTACTGTGCTGGCCCCAACCATGTATTGCCGACCTCCACCACGGCGCGTTTTTCATCGCCGCTGGGTGTGTACGATTTCCAGAAACGCACATCAATAATTGGCTGCTCGCCAGAGGGCGCAGCAAAACTGGCCGACACGGCCTGCGTATTGGCACGCTGTGAATCCCTCGAAGCCCATGCGCGTTCCGCTGACTATCGGCGTTAGGTATCGGCGTTAGGTACCGGCGTTAAGTATCGGGGCTCGTTACCGGCGTTGGGTCTGTATGTTTAATCAAACAAACTAGTCTATAAGTGGTGAAACTATGACCCGGCGTCTGTGGAGTGATTTTGTCAGCGAGCTCGAGCCCTATGTACCGGGTGAGCAACCCCGCGTCGACAATCTGGTTAAGCTCAATACTAATGAAAACCCCTATGGCCCCTCGCCGCAGGTTGCTGAGGCCATTAAGACTGAGTTGGGCGACGAGCTGCGGCTCTATCCGCCGCCCAATGCCGACCGTTTAAAGCAGGCGATTGCCGACTACCACAAGGTTGACGTTAAACAGGTCTTTGTCGGCAATGGTTCCGACGAGGTGCTGGCCCACGCTTTTAATGGCCTGTTTCGCCACGGCAAGCCCCTGTTGTTTCCCGATATTACCTACAGCTTTTACCCGGTTTATTGTGGTTTATACGAGATTGAAGAGCGTAAAATTCCACTCACTGACGATTTTGAAATCACGGTGGATGATTACCTTGTGCCCAATGGCGGGATTATCTTCCCCAATCCCAATGCGCCAACCGGCCGCCTGCTGCCTCTCGATAGCATCGCCTCACTGCTGCGTCGCAACCGTGATTCCGTCGTTTGTGTGGACGAGGCCTATATTGATTTTGGTGGCGACAGCGCCATTGCCCTGGTTGAAGAGTTTGATAATTTACTGGTGATTCAAACGCTGTCGAAGTCGCGCTCGCTGGCGGGTCTGAGACTGGGTTTTGCCATTGGCCACCCGGAGCTAATCGAAGCGCTTGAACGCATTAAAAATAGCTTTAACTCCTACCCAGTCAGCCGCCTGGCCATTGCTGGGGGAGTTGCCGCTTTCGCCGACGAAGACTATTTTCAGCAGACTTGTGAAGCGGTAATTGCTAGTCGTGTGACACTGGTTGAAGCGCTTGAGAGGCTGGACTTTGAAGTGATTCCTTCGGCCGCGAATTTCGCCCTGGCGCGCCATCCTGACTACAGCGGTGAGTATTTAATGTCGGCCCTGCGAGAGCGCAATATTATTGTGCGTCACTTCGGTGCTGCGCGTATCGAGCAATTTTTGCGAATTACCGTCGGTACGCCGCAGCAAATCGCTTTGCTACTTGCGGCACTGGAAGAAATTATTGTCTGAAGTCCGTGGGGCAGCCCTTTGGCACCCTGCTAGCTCTCTGGACGAATCCCCGCGATTGCCTTAATCGTCAACCAGATATTCTTGCGAATAATTCGTAGCTCTATGGGATCGCCCGGTGCCAAATCGGCAATGAGATTGATTTCGCTGGAGCCATCGCTGACAGCCTGGCCGTTGATATGGGTGATGATATCGCCGGGTTGCAGGCCGCTGTTATAAGCGGGGCCGTAGATGGGCACGGCGGTGATAATCAGTGCTGAGGGGGGTGAGAGCTCCAGTTGATCGGCAATTCGAGGCGCTAAGCGCTGCACTTCGACGCCCAGCCAGCCACGAATCACTCGTCCGTGGGTGATGATGTCGTCGAGTACTTTAACGGCCATCTGTGTGGGAATGGCAAAGCCGATGCCGACAAAGGAGGTTTCGTTCAGTGTTGCAGAGTTGATGCCGACGAGATTGCCGTAGGCGTCGATCAGCGCGCCACCAGAATTGCCGGGGTTGATGGCGGCATCGGTTTGCAAGTAATTTTCGTAGCGATTTAAGCTCAGGCCGCTGCGCCCGGTGGCGCTAATAATACCCTGGGATACCGACTGGCCGATGCCGAAGGGATTGCCGATGGCCAGTACAATGTCGCCAACTTCGGCTCTGGTTTGGCTGTCCTGATGGATGCGGGGGATGGCGCTGAGCTGGTCGAGATCAATTTTCAGTACCGCGAGATCGGAGTCTTTATCCGTGCCGACAACAGTGGCTCGGGCCTCGCGGCCATCATAAAGTAGGGCGACGATCTCTTCGGCGCCCGCGACCACATGGTTGTTGGTGAGGATGAAGCCGCGCTCGTCGACAATCACTCCGGAGCCGAGAGAGGATTCCATGCGTTGTCTTTGCGGCATATTGCTACCGCCGATAAAGCGCTGAAAAACAGGGTCGTCGGCCAGGGGGTGATTGAATCGAGTGCGGGTGTAAATATTCACCACCGAGGGTGCAGCCTTGCGCACGGCAGCCGCGTAGGAGCTTACCAGGTTCGCGGTGGGTCGCGTGACGGTGGTTTGCGAGACCAAATTTGGCGTTGCAGAGGGGTCGTTGCTAATAAATTGCGGGAAGAGTGCAGTAACGATAGCCGCGATGATGAGGCCAAACAGGGCTGGCCAGCCGAAATATCGTAATAGTCGCAAGGTCTAAGATCCGCTGATAGTTTCTCAATTGTTGGTGCTATTATGGCACACCCCGCAACCACCTTGCCTGTGATCCCCGAAAGTCGGTGGGCAACAGTTTCGAGGCCTCGGTAGGGCATGTGGTGCGGCGAGAAAAATTGCAGTTATTCGTTTTTAATGGAGTGTAAATATGAGTGGTCTTGTTAAACCCCACGGCAGTGATGTCTTGCTACCGCTATTGTTGGAAGGTGAGGCGCTGGCAACGGCGAAGGCGCGGGCACAAACCCTGCCCAAAGTGATATTGGCCTCCCGCGAAGTGGGCGATTTGATAATGTTGGGCATCGGCGGTTTCACACCACTCGACGGTTTTATGGGGCAGGCGGACTGGCAGGGCGTTTGCGATAATATGCATATGGCCAACGGTTTATTCTGGCCGATTCCTATCACTCTGTCAGTCGATCAGGCACAGGCCGATGAGTTAGCGCTGGGCACTGAAGTTGCTTTAGTCGACGGTGAAACTGATGAGTTGATGGGTCTACTGACCATCTCTGAAAAATACAGCATTGATAAGGCTCACGAGTGCCAGCAGGTGTTTACCACCACCGATCCAGCCCATCCGGGTGTGGCCATGGTGATGAGCCAGGGTGATGTCAATCTGGCGGGCAAGGTCGAGGTCTTCTCCCAGGGCGATTTCCCGAGTAAGTACGAAGGGGTCTATATGACGCCGACCCAAACTCGCGAATTGTTTGCGGCTAAAGGTTGGTCGACCATTGCGGCTTTCCAAACCCGCAACCCGATGCACCGCTCCCACGAATATCTGGCGAAAATCGCCATCGAAATCTGTGATGGCGTGATGGTTCATTCCCTGCTGGGTAAGTTGAAGCCGGGGGATATCCCCGCTGAAGTGCGCCAGGAAGCCATTGGCACCTTGCTTGATGAATACTTTGTCGATAATACCGTCGTGCAGTCGGGTTATCCGCTGGATATGCGCTACGCTGGCCCTCGCGAAGCACTGCTGCACGCCTTGTTTCGTCAAAACTACGGTTGCACCCACTTGATTGTTGGTCGCGATCACGCCGGTGTTGGCGACTACTACGGGCCCTTTGACGCCCACCATATCTTTGATGGTATCCCCAAAGATGCGATGGAGACCGTGCCGCTGAAGATCGACTGGACCTTCTGGTGTAATCGCTGCGAGACCATGGCGTCGATGCGCACTTGCCCCCATGGTGCCGATGACCGCGTGTTGGTGTCGGGTACTAAATTGCGTAAGGCTTTGTCAGAAGGTGGCGAAGTTGAAGATAATTTCTCTCGCCCTGAGGTGCTGGAGGTTTTGCGTAAGTACTACGCAGGTTTGAGCGATGAAGATAATGTTGAGGTGAAGTTGTCGGGTCACTCGGCTACCTAGTTTTATTATCAGTACATAAAAAAGCCGGGTACTGAACCCGGCTTTTTTATGTACGTTGCCCGAGCCTGAATTAGACGACCTTGGTCGTCGGATCTTCTTCTGTGGGCTCGGCTGTAGCGCTGGACTTATTTTTCTCCAGGCCGTAGCTTTCGTCGAGTATGCCGTTAATATCGGGGGTGTAGTCTTTCGGTGGTTGTGGGCTGTCTATGGTGCTGTTGTCGGTAGTGTGGGCAATGCCCAGGTTACCGGAACCGGCCTCAAGTAACTTATTGCTGACTTCGGGGTTGGTCAGTGTCATGGCGCTATCGGCCAGATGCTGGTGCACTTCTTTATAGCTGTGAGTCAGATTGTTGACTAGCTCAGAGGTGGTTATGAAATGCTCAGTCACCTGGTGCTGATACGTTTTTAGTTCATCGTCTTTTTTGCGTAGCTCTTCGGTCAGTGTGTGGCGCTGTTTGGTAGCGCTAGAGATCGACCGGCCGATAATGGTGCCGATGACGAGACCGATGACGAGGCCGGCCAATGCAATAGTGATGGGGTCTGTGGGCACGCTGGTACTTCCTTTTGTGAGTTCGAATGGGTGGGGATTCTATCTTGAACAGCCCGAAGGTTGAATAGCTGGGTGATGAATATTTATTATCGCCCAGCTGGCAAGAGTGGATGGCTGTTGTTTAATTAAATAGATAAAGGCTGAATTGAAAACAATGAGTAAACAAACGCAAGTCACCATTGCCGGTGCGGCGGGTAAAATTGAGGCTCTGCTTGAAGAGGGCAAAGCGGACGCTCCTTTTAGCGCCAGTGCTTATGTGGCACTGATCTGTCACCCCCATCCGCTGTATGGCGGGACGATGGATAATAAAGTGGTGTCGACACTGGCGAGAATCTATCGTGAGCTGGGTATTACCTCGCTACGCTTTAATTTTCGTGGCGTGGGTGCCAGCGAGGGTGAGCACGATGAGGCGCGGGGGGAGGTGGATGACCTGTGTATCGTCAGCGAATGGCTGCAGGCCCAGTACCCCGAGAGCCAGTTATTGCTGGCGGGTTTTTCCTTTGGTTCGGCCGTTGTCGCCGCTGCCAGCGAGCGTATACCGGTGGCGCATATGATTTTAATTGCACCACCAGTGATGCGTTATAGTTATGCGCCCCAGGGTGCCTTTGCTTGCCCGGTAACATTGGTGCTCGGTGGGCAGGATGAGCTGGTGGAGGCTGAGGCGGTACTTGCCTGGCTGGAATCCCTCGATTGCACCGTAGAGACAATTGTTATTCCCGAGGCGAGCCACTTCTTTCATGGTCAGCTGAACAGCTTGCGTGAAAAGCTTGCCACGCAACTGAGCGCTTTCTTAACAGTGCCGTAGATGACTGCGCACCGCTTGCGCACGTTGCGCGGCACGAGTAGAGTGGCCGCGCTTAAGGCATATCGCCTTCCACTTATACTACCTTTAACTTGTTATCTTTAACTACAGTCAGCTATTAATCGATGTCCTCTTCGCCCCTACAACGCTATGAAAAAGATTTGCTGCAGGACGGTTTTGTTGCCGATACAGCGCAGCGGCTCGCCGTGGAAAAACTCCAGTCTGTCTATGAGCAGTTAACTGTCGCAGGCGAGGTAAAGGCCGGACTACTTGATCGGCTGCGGGGGCGCCAGCCACGTCAGACACCGGTTAAAGGCCTGTATTTCTGGGGCGGGGTGGGGCGGGGTAAAACCTACCTGATGGACAATTTTTACGAGAGCCTGCCCTTTGAGCAGAAAATGCGCGTGCACTTTCATCGCTTTATGCGCCGTGTGCATCGGGACCTGGTCAAATACAACGGCGTGAAAAACCCCCTGGAAAAGGTGGCGGCGGGCATCGCCAAAGATGCACGGGTGATTTGCTTTGATGAGTTTTTCGTTTCTGATATCACCGATGCGATGATATTGGGCGGTTTAATGGAGCTGCTCTTTACCCAGGGCGTCACGTTAATAGCAACATCTAATATCGTGCCCGACAATCTTTATACCAATGGCCTACAGCGTCAGCGCTTTTTGCCGGCTATTGCGCTGGTCAAGCAACATTGCGAAGTGGTGAATGTCGATAGCGGCACCGATTACCGGCTGCGTGCCCTGGAGCAGGCGGAGCTCTATCACTCGCCGTTGGATGAACAGGCTGAGGTCTCTCTGCATCGCACCTTTGATAGCCTGGTGCCGGCGCGGGATGAGGTGCGTGAAGAGGTTGCCCTGGAAGTGGAGGGGCGCGATATCCCCTGTCGTTTTGTCGGTGAAGATGTGGCCTGGTTTGACTTTATGGCGCTGTGCGATGGGCCGCGCAGCCAGAATGACTATATTGAGCTGGCGCGAGAATTCCATGCGGTGCTAATTAGTGATATGCCGCAACTGGGTCGCGATAGCGAGGATCAGGCGCGGCGCTTTATTAGCTTGATTGATGAGTTTTACGATCGCAACGTGAAACTGGCAATGTCGGTCGCGGTGCCCCTCGACGCTTTATACGGTGGCGGTAATTTGGCCTTTGAATTTGAGCGCACCCTGAGTCGCTTGCTGGAAATGCAATCTCACGATTATTTGGCGCGAGCTCACCGGCCATGAGTGTGTTTGATTTTAAAAAAAGGTTTATCTGCTAAACAGGCAATCTCTGCTTGAACTTCCTCTCGCGCATCGGTAGAATTCGCGCTCTTTTCTGGGAGCCACCTGATTTCAGGTAACGATTCAATGAAAACATTTAGCGCCAAGCCCGAAACAGTTCAGCACGATTGGTATGTCGTCGACGCCGCCGATAAAACGCTGGGCCGACTAGCCAGTGACATTGCGACGCGCCTGCGCGGCAAGCATAAGCCTGAATATACCCCCCATGTTGATACAGGCGATTACATCGTCGTGGTCAATGCCGAAAAGGTCCGTGTTACGGGTAAAAAAGCCACTGACAAGATGTATTACCACCACACAGGTTTCCCCGGTGGCATCAAGTCAATTAGCTTCGAAAAGCTGGTCGACAAGGCGCCGACGCGTGCACTTGAGAAGGCGGTAAAGGGCATGTTGCCCAAGGGTCCGCTGGGTCGGGCTATGTACAGCAAGTTGAAAGTGTACGCCGGGGATGCCCATCCTCACGCTGCACAACAACCGCAAGCACTGAATATTTAACGGGACGCATGACAATGGCTGAAACTTATTACGGTACAGGTCGGCGCAAAACGTCGGCGGCTCGAGTTTTTATCACTAGCGGTAGCGGTAATGTAACGGTGAATGACCGTACGCTAGAGCAGTATTTTGGTCGCGAAGTGGCGCGTATGATCGTACGTCAGCCCCTGGAGCTGGTCGAAGCAGTCGATAAGTTCGACTTGAAAATCACCGTTAGCGGTGGTGGCAGCTTTGGTCAGGCCGGTGCAATTCGCCACGGCCTGTCTCGTGCGCTGCTAGCTTACGACGAAACGCTACGTACACCACTGCGTCAGGCTGGGTTTTTGACCCGAGATGCCAGAGCGGTAGAGCGTAAGAAAGTGGGCCTGCATAAAGCACGTAAGCGTCCACAGTTCTCGAAACGATAAGTTCTGGTCGTTTTGTAAAAAAAGCCCGACTTTATGTTGGGCTTTTTTTGTTTTAAAACATGGGTTTAGCTGGATTGATCGTGGTCTCGGCTTGTAAACCCCCATGCTTTTCATTACTATTACTCGCCATTTTTACCTGTGCGCGGGTACAGGTTTCATCAGCTGCAATGAATGCGGCCAATCTTTATTATTCTGCCTTTTAAGGGGAGCTCATATGAGCAATGAGGGTGTCAATCAGGGGCGTCGCCGCTTTTTGACTGCAACTACCTGTGCTGTTGGTGCAGTGGGAGCAGCGGGAGCTGTGGTACCATTTGTCGGTTCCTGGTTTCCAAGTGCGAAAGCGAAAGCGGCCGGTGCACCGGTGCGAATCAATATTAGTCGAATTGAACCGGGGCAAATGGTCGTTGAAGAATGGCGTGGGCAGCCGGTCTATATTATTCGCCGCACCCAGGAAGCTCTCGATTCGCTGGCTAAATTGACCGATAAACTGCGCGATCCCGAATCAGCAAAGTCGAACCAGCCCACCTATGTCGACCCGGTAAATAGAGCGTCTAACCCTGAATACCTGATTATGGTCGGTCTGTGTACCCACCTGGGGTGTGCCCCAATGTACCGCCCAGATGTCGGTGCTACCGATCTTGGTGGTGACGAATGGCTGGGTGGTTTTTTCTGTCCCTGTCACGGTTCCAAATTTGATTTGGCCGGTCGCGTTTATCAGGGCGTGCCCGCACCCCTTAATCTTGTAGTACCACCCCACAGCTATGAAAGTGAAAATATTGTGGTGATTGGTGTTGATGAGGAGGCTGCATAATGAAATTGATCCTATTTTTGTGGAACTGGCTGGATGAACGTCTGCCGGTGCAGCGTGCCTGGAACACCCATATGGGTAAGTACTACGCGCCGAAAAACTTTAATTTCTGGTACTTTTTTGGAGTGCTGTCTTTATTAGTGCTGGTTAACCAGTTGCTCACCGGTATTTGGTTGACGATGAGTTTTGAGCCGTCGTCCGAGGGCGCATTTGCCTCGGTTGAATATATTATGCGTGATGTCGACTACGGTTGGATCCTGCGTTATATGCACTCCACCGGTGCCTCCGCATTCTTCATCGTTATCTACCTGCATATGTTTAGGGGCTTGCTCTATGGCTCCTATAAGGCGCCACGCGAGCTGGTGTGGCTGTTCGGTATGGCGATTTATCTGGCGCTGATGGCTGAGGCTTTCCTCGGTTACGTTCTACCCTGGGGACAGATGTCCTACTGGGGCGCACAGGTGATTATTTCTCTGTTTGGCGCCATCCCCTATGTTGGCGATGCCATTGTCGAGTGGGTGCGTGGTGATTACCTGATTTCAGGTATTACCCTTAATCGCTTCTTTGCCCTGCACGTGGTTGCAGTACCCATCGTGCTGCTCGGTCTGGTGGTCTTGCACCTTCTAGCCCTGCACGAAGTGGGTTCCAACAACCCCGACGGTATTGAAATCAAGAAGAACAAAGATGAGAACGGCATACCTCTCGACGGTATTCCCTTCCACCCCTACTACACCGTGCATGACTTAGTGCCGATAGTGGTGTTCATCTTTATTTTCTGTTTTATTCTGTTCTTTATGCCAGAAATGGGCGGCTACTTTATTGAGCACGCTAACTTCGAGATTGCCAACCCCTTGAAAACCCCCGAGCACATTGCGCCGGTCTGGTATTTCACGCCTTATTATTCGATGCTGCGCGCAGTACCCGATAAGTTTATGGGCTTCCTGGTGATGGCTGCAGCGGTAGCGATTCTCTTTGTACTGCCCTGGCTCGATCGCAGCCCGGTTAAGTCAATTCGCTATAAAGGTAATATTAGTCGTGTTGCCGTGGTTATGTTCGCGGTGGTCTTTATCATCCTCGGCATATTGGGCATGAAGGCACCGACACCTGCCCGCACCGCACTGGCGCAGGTCTGTACCGTTATTTACTTCCTCTACTTCCTGGCGATGCCGATTTGGACAGTGCTGGAAAAAACCAAACCCGAACCCCTCAGAGTAACGATGGATGGTGGTATGGGTTTCTGGCGTGCGCTGGGTGTACTGTTTATTATTATTGGCCTGGTGATCGTTCCGCTCAAGGCGGTGGGGTCCTCGTCTAATTTTGATTGCGGCACTATTCAATGTGATCAGTTTGAGGCTGATCCTGAGAATAAGGCGTCTCTACAAAACGGTGCTCAGCTTTTTGTGAACTACTGCATGGGTTGCCACTCCGCCAAATATCAGCGTTGGGAGCGTGCGGCTGACGACATGGGTGTTCCCCACGGTATGATGATGGAAAACCTGATATTCTCTGGTCAGAAAATCGGTGGCTTGATGGGTATCTCCATGTCCGAGCACTCGGCCAAGGCCTGGTTTGGTGCTGTACCCCCCGACTTGACGCTGGCCACTCGAGCGCGTTCAGCAAAGTGGATTTATACTTATTTGCGTAATTTTTACGCCGATAGTAGCCGCCCGGTCGGTATCAATAACAAAGTCTTTAAAGACGTGGGTATGCCTCACGCCCTGATGGACTTACAGGGTCTGCAAGGTTGTGCTCCCGGCCCCATGCTGGCTCATAACGGTGGTATTAAAGTTGATCCGCTGACCAGTGAGCCTTTGCTCGACGACCCCTGTGGCTCCTACGAGTTGCTAAGTGAAGGCACTTTGTCTCCAGAAGAATTTGACGGGGCGGTTTACGACCTGGTCAATTTTATGGCTTACATGGCCAATCCAGTAGAGACAGAGAGCAAGCGTATTGGCGTTTATGTGCTTTTATTCCTCGCCTTTTTGCTGATCTGGGTATGGCTGCTAAACCGTGAATACTGGAAAGACGTTCACTAATAAGGTCACCGTTTAAGCAGATTTTTATCTATCCTCTGAGGTTTATGTAATGGGTGTTGTTTCAAAGCGAACGTCGATGACATTTTTTTCTGATCCGGCAAGTCACTATTGCCACAGAATAAGAATTGTCCTTGCCGAAAAAGGCGTGACTGTCGACATAGAAGAAGTCGATCCCAGTGCTATCCCGGAAGAATTGGCCGAGCTCAATCCCTACGGCTCACTGCCGACGCTAGTCGATAGGGATTTGTCTCTGTACGAATCAAAAGTGATGATGGAATACCTTGATGAGCGTTTCCCTCATCCACCGCTGTTACCGGTCTACCCGGTAGCTCGAGCCCTGAGTCGTCAATACATGCATCGTATTGAGAAAGACTGGTGTGAAAAGGTGGATATCATTGTTGCCAACAAGGATAGTAAGGAGGTAAGCCTGGCTCGCAAAGAGCTGCGCGATAGCTTGTTGGGTATTGCGCCGATTTTTACCGATAAGCCCTTCTTTATGTACGAAGAGTTTACTTTGGTCGACTGCTGTCTGGCACCACTGTTGTGGCGGCTAGAGAGCCTGGGCATTGATATGCCTAATACCCGTCAGGCTAAACCGCTACACGACTATATGCGACGTTTGTTTGAGCGCCCAGCATTTCTGTCTAGTTTGACGGAGCCTGAGCGGGACATGAACAGCTAATAGGGCCATTCGGCTTTTCAGGCCCGAGTCCGCAGGTAAGACTAATGGCAATGACTTCCAACAAGCCCTATTTGGTTAGGGCTTTTTATGACTGGATAGTAGACAACGACTGCACCCCTCACGTGGTAGTTAATGCCATGGGAGTTGGCGTAGAGGTGCCTCAGGTTTATGTGACTGACGGCCAGGTTGTGCTCAACCTGGCGCCGCGTGCAGTAACCGCCTTCAATCTTGATAACGACGCAATCAGCTTCAATACACGTTTTGGTGGCGTACCCACCGATATTTACGTGCCCATTGATGCTGTCATTGGTATTTATGCACGCGAGAATGGCGAGGGCATGGCCTTTGAGTCGTCGGCACCAAAAACGACCGAGCTGCGCGGTATTGATGATGAACCTGATGATGAGCCACCGACCGGCTCTGGGCCCTCCGGATCAACGCGACCGGGGTCAAAACCACCTGGGGCAAAACCGTCAGGCCCCATGCTTAGAGTTGTTAAGTAATTCGGGCTAAATTTTAGCTCGCCTAGACAGACTAACCCGATAGAGAGGAGTTGATAATGAATGATCCAATCGTGATTTGCGGTTATGCACGTACGCCCATGGGCGGCATGATGGGTGTTTTGGCCGATGTGCCATCGCCACAATTGGGCGCAACAGCAATTGCTGCCGCTATAGAGCGCGCCGGTGTCGATAATAACGATGTTGATGAGGCGTTGATTGGCTGTGTTTTACCAGCTGGCGTCGGTCAATCTCCTGCGCGTCAGGCAGCGTTGGGTGCCGGTCTGCCCGTTAGCACTGGTACTACCACTGTCAATAAGATGTGTGGCTCCGGTATGAAAACTGTGATGATGGCCTGTGACACCCTGCTTGCGGGCCAGGCTGATGTCGTTGTCGCCGGTGGCATGGAAAATATGAGTAGTGCACCCTACGTGCTGAAAAAAGCACGTGGTGGTTATCGACTGGGCAACGGTGAATTACTCGATCATATGTACGTCGATGGTCTGCAAGATGCCTACACCGGTGGCTTGATGGGTGTTTTTGCTGAAAGCTGTGCCGGTAAATACACCTTTACCCGTGAAGATCAGGACGCCTACGCTATTGAGTCTCTACGCCGCGCCAACGCTGCGATTGACGAGGGTAAACTCAGCCGCGAGATTGCACCGGTTACTGTTAAGACGCGCAAAGGCGAGACAGTTATCGATACCGATGAGCAGCCAGGCAATGCCCGTCCCGATAAAATCCCGAACTTAAAGCCTGCCTTTAAGAAAGATGGCTCTGTCACTGCGGCCAACGCCAGCTCAATTTCTGACGGTGCTGCGGCCCTGGTGCTGATGCGTCAAAGTGAAGCCGAGAAACGTGGCCTTAAGCCCGTCGCCGCGATTCGTGGTTATACTCAGTTTGCCCAGGAGCCTGAGTGGTTTACCACTGCCCCTGTTGGTGCCATGAATACCCTCTTTGAACGTACTGGTTGGTCAGCGGCTGATGTTGATCTGTTTGAAGTCAACGAAGCCTTTGCCGTTGTCGCTATGGCGGCGATGAAAGAGCTGGATATTCCCCATGACAAGATCAATGTTCATGGTGGTGCCTGCGCTTTGGGCCACCCTTTGGGCGCCAGTGGTGCGCGCATCATTGTGACCTTGCTTTCAGCTCTGGAGACCTACGGTAAAACCAAAGGTGTCGCCAGTCTCTGTATTGGCGGTGGTGAGGCAACAGCTGTTGCTGTCGAGCTTCTCTAAGCGATATATTTAAGAAAGCGCCATAAAAAAAGCCCCGCATTGTCGGGGCTTTTTTTATGGCGCTAGTTTTGTTGTCATAACAGCTTGGAGTTATTCAGTAGTAGACTCTTTATTGAGTCCCTCCCAGCGCTGCACCAGATTGGGGGCATCAATACCCAGTGAATCAAGTGTGCGGCCTACGGTCTGATTGACGATGTCCTCGATATTGACCGGGTGCTGATAAAAAGAAGGCACTGGCGGCGCAATAATGCCACCCATCTCGGTCACAATGGCCATATTGCGTAAGTGTACGAGATGGAGAGGTGTTTCCCTCGGTAATAGCACCAGTGTCCTGCGCTCTTTTAGAGTCACACCGGCTGCGCGGGATATCAAATTACTGTCCAGCCCGTGAGCGATAGAGCCCAGGGTGTTCATCGAACAAGGCGCTACCACCATGGAGTGAATGGGAAAGGAGCCGCTGGAGATACTGGCGCCAAAATCTTTGTGACGATGGCATACGTCTGCCAGTACTGAAATTGCTTTTTTGTCGAAACCGGTTTCATGTTCAGCGGTGATAATACCGGCGGGCGACAAAATCAGGTGAGTTTCAACCTCGGGCAGCTCGGCCAGTACCTGGAGTAGGCGGATACCATAGATACAACCGGTGGCGCCGGTAATGGCAACAATGACTCGTTTGAGCATAACTTCTCCTATTACAATCCTGACTTAATGACATTGTAGCCGCATTGGCCGTTATTCGGGGCCGTCGGCTGGTTTGATTTTGTGAGGGAAGCCCGTGTACTTGAGGAGGTGGAGATAGATCGTATAAAACCGAGGCAATAAAAAAGGGCAAAACTTTTCAGTCTTGCCCTTTGTCTGTTTTGCGCTTCTTAGTGTTAACTAAAAGCGTAAAGCAGATAGCCTTCCTCTACATAAAAGTAGAATTAGATGGCTACGATGTTCTCAGCTTGAGGACCTTTCTGGCCTTGAGTTACAGTGAACTCAACTTTTTGGCCTTCGATCAGCGTTTTGAAGCCAGAACCAGAAATTGCACTGAAGTGGGCAAAAACGTCGGGGCCAGACTCTTGCTCGATAAAACCAAAACCTTTAGCTTCGTTGAACCACTTAACAGTACCGGTAGTAGTAGACATAGTTATTTCCTAATCATTCGAGAGTAATTAAAGCCTTTAATAAGGCGGTTTTGCCGGAAGTGTTGCTATTACTTATGAAAAACAGGACGAGTGTACTACTGAGGAACATCGAAATGGTGTGCATAAATATAGGACGTACTTTCAAGCTGTGGAGATTATATACCGCTTTATAGTCGAGTCAATGGTTAAACCCCGATAAAAACAGCTTATTTGGGCATTGTGTAGCCATTATTTTAATGGTTGAAATCCGAATTTTAAGAGCGGGCTCGATTGCCGCCATTACATTTCGAGGTTTGGATTATTGTGAAGGCGTCTTTCTCAGTGGGCGAAATAATTGTTGGAGAAGACTGCTAATCAGCAAGGCACTGAGCTCAATGAGTAGGGCAAACAGGAAGCCACAGCAAAGCCCGTTAATAATAGCTGACTGGTTGAGTACAATGCTGTAGGTGTAATTGCTCCAAACTTCATTCTTGATGTCAGTCAGTGGTACGAAAAGCACCTGGCTATAAGCACTGTAGGTATTCTTGCTAAAAGCCGTCCACGCTTGCTCCAGGTGTAGGTTTCTACTATAAATAGCGCTAATGCTAGCCCCGCCATCTTTAATTACAGGATCAGGATTGTTTTGGTAATGAGTGATTAGCTTCTCCATGTTGCCATCAAAATAGCGTTGAGCATCCCTTTCGAACTCCTCAAGGCTCAATGACGATTCAAGAAGGTGAGCCTTCAGGCTTTTACCGTATTGATCGATAAACCCTGGCACTTGCACCCCTAAAAGTACGCCGCTGGTAAACAGTATTAATCTTAGGTAATCGACAATTTTGTGCATGTATCACCGCGGTGAGCTTGTTTTATTGCAATGCGAGAGATAATAACGGTGGGCCAAAGAATTTGGTATGGGTAGGTTTCGGGGGCGGCGGGGGTACTTCCTTGCTGACGGACGACCAACTAGCCGAAAGGATCTGTCTATTGCGCGAAGATATTACTGGGTGAGGTGTGGATTAATGCCTTTCCACATGGTTTCCAACTGCGGCCACGAGTGAGGATATAACTGCGCCAAAAAAGGGGCCATCGCTGAGCTTGACCTCAATGGCGCTATGAAGCGGGTGCAGGTCTACAATAAACGGGCCGCCGATCACCCATGAAAACCCATCGCTATTACCGTTGTGCAGAGTGCTCATCAGGCTACTGCGAAGCAGATAACTTCTACGCTTCACTTCACTTAATATGCTCCTGCTACTGGAGTCGCTACCGGTGTCCCAGATTCAGCCCAAGAGAGCATCACTACCTGTCTCGTGCTTATGGGCGTTTATTCCCGTACTGACAATGTGTATCTGGGGCTTGCGCGTGGCAATAAAGGTGGTAACCCCCAAGCTGCTCTCGGTGTTTTCCCTCCCCCTGAAACTGTTGATTCGGTGATCAGGTTTGATTTTATCACCGCCCTAGAAACGGAATCTCGCACCCATAGCCGGACCGCTGATGGTTATTTCTTCGAGTAAGAAACTCGAATCAAATTCATAGTCGAGATAGCGATAGGCCAACAATACATCGCCCCAACTGAAATTGTAACCAACACCGGCCATGGCCTGCCAGGTGGAGTCAGATTCTCCCGTGCCAACATCCGCGTAGTACGGCAGATACCAGTTATTATTCAAATTGATCTGGCCCCCGACGCCGACGATGCCGTCCCAGACGTTCTCTGAGTCAGACACCTTTAATTGCCGCGAGGTCTGCACAGATCCTCCTTTAAGGTTGAGATCCAGTTTCTGATCAATTTCGACCCAGAAATAACGTGCACCCCCGATGAGAGAAAGTGTCCCTCTCTCATTGTCGATAACATTGTAGCCGGCGCCTAAGGTGGTAATCCACGCCTTCATTTCTATATTCAACCCCACGGTTTTGTTGATGCTAAGACCCAGCTCCGATACCGGTATCGTCTCGCTGCCCCCACCATCCTGAGACATATCCAGGTAAATGGCGTCGACTGCAAGTGACCACTTGCCCTTATGCGCCCCGAAGGTGCCCATTAAGCTCATATCAAGATCATCTAGAATGTCGCTGAACGATATATCGATATCACCGCCGGTTTGTGTTGTGGCGTCCAGGCCGGCACCCCACAGGTAAATCGTGGCCTCATGCTCCCACTGCTCACTGCCGCCGTCTGCTGCGGCCGTGACAGGCAGCACTGTTGCCAGTAGCAAAGCGCCTGGGGCAAGCCATGGGGCCGGCGGATTTCTTTTGCATGATTTCCACATTACTTTTCTCCTTATTTATCGTTTGTAGCTTAAGTGCGTAAATTGAAAGTTACGGTATCTCCCCAGCCTCTGCCTTCTTGCCGGACAAGCTCTTGGTGACTGGGGTGAACTGAATGTAGCTATGATGTTTAGCTCTCCACTGCCTGGATCCAACAGTCAATTCAACTTTTTCTCGCACAATTCAATACGGTCTCTCTTCCGAAGTGGCGGGGCAAAGGGCCCCCCGCTCCAGTTCGAGCGCTACTCTTGTGCTGGGTTGTGATCCATAGCCATCTTCAACTTCTTAATATCTTCTTTTGAGAGCTGCGGGCGATTAATGGTCAAGGTCAACTTTTCAAGCTTGCCATTGAATCTGAAGGGCACCGGGTAGTCGTTATCGTCTACGGGTGTGCCGGTATCGGCACCGACGTCGAAGTTCTCATCCCATTGCAGCGTCATTGGGATCGTCTTTTCCATCTTTTTTGTCGCAACAACCTTGCCGTCAACCTTGAGTACACCGGTGCCGCTGCGGCCCAGACCACTGGGGCTACCGAACGCAAGCGTTGCGGCACCCAGACCGTCGTACTTGAAGTCGAATTCCAGCAGATGTTTGCCAGGTGTGAGCACCTCCGGCCCTTCCCATTTCATGCGTTTGATATCAACCAGGTTCCACAGAAAGACAGGCTTACCTTTGAGCAGATAGAATCCGTAGCCGGCAAATCGGCCCCCGTGGGTTACAAGCATGCCCTGACCCCCTTCTTCCGGCACTTCAATTTCAGCCTTGAAGTTGTAAGAGGTCGACAGAATGCTAGGGGCATCACCGTTGGGTGTGCCAGTCATTTCACCCGAGTAGGTAAATACGCTGCGGCCAGCCGCAAGACTGGGGCGTGGCTCAACCAGGCGGGTAAAAGTGGTCGCATTCAATGGCAGCACCTGGTTTCTCTCGGCCTCCTTCCAGAATAGCGCTTCCAGTTCTTTCACTTTCTCAGGGTGTTTCGCTGCCACATCTTCGTATTGTGTCCAGTCTTTACTCATGTCGTACAACTCCCATGGCCAGCTCGCGGGATCCTTGTGACCCTTGCCACTGTTGTCCCACGGCACGCGCATGACCTTGCTGCTCAATATCCAGTTGTCATGGTAGATAGCGTGGTCGCCGAGCATCTCGAAATACTGGGTTTTGCGGGCCGAATCAGCATTCGCGGCCTTCTTGTCAAAGGTGTATGCCATGCTCACACCCTCCATCGGTTTCTGCGCAATGCCGTCCACTACACCAGGCTGTTTCAATTGAGCAGCTTCAAGAATTGTTGGCACAATGTCGATGACGTGGTGGAACTGGTTGCGAATACCGCCCTTGTCCTTGATCCCCTTGGGCCAGGATATAGCTGTCCCCTGCTTGGTACCGCCGAAGTGCGACGCGACCATTTTGGTCCACGAGAACGGCGTGCCGAAAGCCCAGGTCCAGCCCACTGACATGTGTGGGTAGGTCTCGTCAGAACCCCAGGCGTCGTAGAGGTGTAGTTGCGCTTCCACCGGCAGGTGGACACCCTGAACGGCTGCAACCTCGTTTGGCGTACCATTTAGTCCACCCTCAGCGCTGGTGCCGTTGTCACCATTGATGTAGATCACCAGCGTATTGTCGAGCTTACCCATGTCTTCAACTGACTGGATAACGCGACCGATTTCATGGTCGGTATAGGCGACATAGGCGGCAAAAACATCTGCCTGACGAATGAACATCTGTTTCTCGTTAGCCGACAGTTGATCCCATTCTTTCAGCAGGTCTTTTGGCCAGGGTGTCATCTTGGCGTCACGTGGAATGACCCCAAGCTTCTTCTGTCTGGCGAAAATGGTCTCACGCAGTTTGTTCCAGCCGTCATCAAACAGATGTAAGTCGCTTATTTTCTTGATCCATTCTTTCGTAGGATGGTGCGGTGCATGGACTCCGCCCGGCGCGTAATAGACGAAAAATGGCTGCTCTGGGTCGAGTGCATCTATTCTTTCGATATGTTTAATTGCGTCATCAGCCATGGCTGTGGTCAGGTTGAAATCAGGATTTCCTTCAAAGGGGTATATATAGGTTGTATTACGGGCAAGATTGGCTGGCTGCCACTGATTGGTGTCGCCGCCCATAAAGCCGTAAAAGTACTGGAAGCCGAGACCAACTGGCCACTGGTCGAAAGGCCCGATTGCTGAGGACTGGAATGATGGCGTATTGTGGTTCTTGCCAAACCAGGAAGTGACATAACCGTTGTCCTTCATGATCTTGCCAACGGTCGCCTTGTCCTTAGTCATGATGCTGTTGTAGCCAGGATAGCCCGTTGCCGTCTCGGACACGGTGCCGTAGCCCATCTGGTGATGATTGCGCCCGGTGATGAGTGCCGCACGCGTGGCTGAGCACACAGCCGCGGAATGAAAGTTTGTGTAGCGCAGTCCCTCATCGGCAATCCGGTCAAGCGCCGGAGTAGGGATCACTCCGCCGAACGTACTGGGCACCCCATAGCCGGAGTCATCAGTCATGATCAGCAGTACGTTTGGCGCACCTTTGGGCGGCGCCACGCGGGGCGCCCAATAGGGCTTTGATTGCAGGACGTTGCGCTCGATCTTGCCGCGGAACTTTTCGTTCGGTAACGGCGGAAGCTGGTTACCGTCGATGGTGGTGGTAGCGCTCGGTGAACCCGGCGCGGCAGCGGTCTGCTGGGCGTACACAGGGAGGCTGACTAGCAGACTGGATACCATGCCGAGCCACAGGGCTGATCTGTAGGGTTTCGAAAGCTTCATTTTGCTACTCCCTTTCATGTTGCTGCTCCTTAAAATAAACTTTTGAATATCGTCAATACATCAAGCAGGGTCTTGCGTGGGCTGCTACCAAAGGCATAGCGTGATGCACTTTCAACAATCCGTATTGTTTCTTCACATCAAATTATTGTTTAACCGGGAAGCACCGTTGGGTATTAGAGCTTTTATTGATCCAGCTTATTAATACCCATACTGATGCGGGTGTTAGTCATTGCGCTACGACCGTTGCTGGAACATCTCTACCCCACATTTGAGGTGATAGTGGATTGCGATTTGGTCATTCCCTTGACTGTTATTGGCGAAGATAAGGGCTGCGAAAAGAAGCCTTTCCAGTAGAGATATTAGGCAACCTCGGCCTGGCAGGCTTTAAATCAAGGCCCTGTTTTTAGAACATTAATTAGACGGCCATGTTTTCTGAAAAACTGGATTCAGTATTCCCACGACGGCCTCCATTATTTCCCCAGTCCACTACCCACGGATTCGGCGCCATCATTAATCGCGCTATCAAGAGACTTTTGCAGGTTTTTTAGCGCAATCTGTGCCTTGCTGTTTTTGAGCTTTTCACCGGTCAGTTTTCTTTTGCTGGCAGCGCGGTACTCGCCATTCATGCTGTCGGTAACGCGAACTTCAAGGTGGGCCGTGACATCCATATCCATATGGCCTGTGGCCGCCGAGGCTGCGGAGAACAAGAGGTGAACCGGAATGATATCCTTGGCCGTCAAGCCCTCTTTTTTAGCAGTCACTGCCGTCAGCACTGCCTGCATACGCAATACACCGGGGCCGGCTTTGTCCGTCACCTTCACTTTCTCCCCAATTTTGCTGCGTAGGTCGCTGGTCATGTAATCGACAATTTGGTCAAGGGTACTGGAGCTGATCTGCGGGCCCGGGTTGGGTGCTGGATAGAAAGTCACTCGATCCACCATAATCGCATGGTAGTTGGCCTTGGTCAGTTCGGGACTCATCCAGCGCTGCACCTCGGCACCGCTGGGCAGTTTGGTTTTTTGCAGTTTAGCCTCAATGGCGGGGTCGAGAAATCCTGTGCTGCTTGCTTCTTCAGTGACACCGTAAAGTGGTGTAAGTAGCAGCAGTGTCGCCGTGATCGTAGATACCGTGCGGGTAAGGATAGTTTTCATCATTGTGATCTCCGTATGCGTATGGGATAGACTTACAGCTAAAATTTATCACTGCAAAACGCGCCATGTATATATGGTCGCTGCACATGGCATCGACAAATTAAGACAAAAATATGGTAATTTCCGACAGTTGCTAATCGGGAGTACGGCCGGTGGAGGAAAAGAGGCATAAGCATGATCCAGCGCAATGTGAGCGCACTCGGGTAAGCGGAGCTCTCCGCGTTGGTCCGCTGATGAATATTGCGGAGGTACTGATTGAGCTTGGCGTTGAGCCCGAGCCCATATTCGTCAGTGCGGGCTTCAAGTTGGAGCAATTTGCTAATCCAGACACCGAAATCTCCTATGCCGCCGGGAGTCGGCTTTTAGAGAGATGTGTTGCAGCCACAGGTTGTCAGCACTTTGGTTTATTGCTGGGTGAACGTGCATGCCCTTCCTTGCTCGGGGTTGCGGGATTTATGCTCAGTAGCGCTTGCGACGTCGGCACTGCGCTGCGCGAGCTGGTGCAGCATCTGGATCTGCATGATCGGGGCGGGGTGAGTACTCTGCTTATCAGGGGCGATGAGACGCTGTTCGGCTACGCGATCCATCAATCTGGGGTTGCGGCGACCAACCAGATCTATGATCTCTCGATCACCATGGCCTGCACAATTATGCGCAGCCTAGTTGGCGAGAGCTGGACACCCACCGAGGTACTCCTGCCAAGACGGGCGCCATTACAGCAGGAGCCCTACAAACTTTTTTTTCGGGCCCCCCTGCACTTCAATGCAGATCAAAGCTCTATCGTTTTTCCGAGCCATTGGTTGGATTGCAGGATACCGAGCGCAGATGCTCTGTTGCATAGCCATCTGGATAAGGAAGCGAGCGAGCTGCACGCCATCCGAGATGGAACCATCGTTGATGAGTTGCGCGGGTCGCTACGCAAGTCCTTGCTGTCGCAGGAATGCACCATTAGCAGTGTGGCCAGACAGCTCAGTATCCACGAGCGTACCCTGCACCGCAGGCTCCGGGAGCAAGGTACGAGTTTTCGCAGCGAACTCGAAGACATCCGACAGGAGATGGCCCAGCAACTGCTCGCCGAGAGCACAATGTCCATAGCAAAGATCGCATCTGCCCTCAATTACTCCGACGCAAGTGCGTTTAGCCGTGCGTTCAATCGCTGGTCGGGAATGACACCGGGGCGATGGCGGGCACGTAACATGTCTTTTTAATAGGCTAGATTCACCTGCCTGCCGAAGAAAGCAGGTGGGGGTAATCTAATTCCATACCACTGCTGGGTATTGGTACGCCCCTCTATATCAGATCATCCTAAAACTCAGGCAGGATTCAGCTTATCCGATCTATATCTGGATGCTACTCATGTTGATGTATGCCGTATGTTTAAAGTGTCGTATTTCCATCAGCCAACTGTGGCAAAGGACTGGTGATTGAAGGTATCTAGAGCCTGCTTAGCAATGAATAAAAAGCAGTACTCAGAACCATGTAAACCTGGCTGGCATGGTGAGTTTGTATGCTGGCTGTTTCAGAAGTTAGTACGGGTGTAGTAGGGGTATTGGGCCATCTTGGCGAAGATAGGCTTTTGATCCTACAAGCGGGGATCCTTGACAGCAGAACCCTGTGTGGAGTTTCGAGGGGAGCCAGCACCGCTGGCCTCTTAAATTTAAGATCAGGGTCAGGTTTAATCCGAACAACTCAGGCTTAAGACTAAATGGTGAAACCTAATAAGGTCTCGGTGTGATTTTGGTGGGCCCTCCCAGACTTGAACTGGGGACCTGCCGATTATGAGTCGGATGCTCTAACCAACTGAGCTAAAGGCCCTTCTTGTGCTGTGCTGTGCTTGTGCGTTGCGGCTGAAGGCTGATTAGCCTTTCTGCTGCTCTCTCAACTTAACGATGGTCTTTGAGAGGGCAGCATTATAAAAGGCTTTGTCGTTATCTGCCAGATAAGATCTGTTGCTTGAAGTGATCTATTCGTCGAGAAAGCTACGCATGTGATCGGAGCGGGTAGGGTGGCGCAGTTTACGCAGAGCCTTAGCTTCGATTTGGCGAATGCGTTCGCGAGTCACGTCAAACTGCTTACCGACCTCTTCCAGAGTGTGGTCGGTATTCATGTCGATGCCAAAGCGCATACGCAGTACCTTGGCTTCGCGGGCCGTGAGGCCGTTGAGTACTTCGCGAGTCGCTTCGGTCAGGCTCTCAGCCGTGGCTGAGTGAATTGGCGAGTCGACGTTGACGTCTTCAATAAAGTCGCCGAGATGAGAGTCTTCATCGTCGCCAATGGGCGTTTCGAGAGAGATGGGCTCTTTGGCAATTTTGAGTACTTTGCGAATCTTTTCTTCGGGCAGCTCCATGCGCTCGCCGAGTTCTTCTGGTGTTGGCTCGCGGCCCATTTCCTGCAACATTTGGCGCGATACACGGTTGAGTTTGTTGATGGTTTCAATCATGTGCACCGGAATACGAATGGTGCGAGCCTGGTCGGCAATGGAGCGAGTTATCGCCTGGCGAATCCACCAGGTGGCGTAGGTCGAAAACTTATAACCGCGGCGGTATTCAAACTTATCCACAGCTTTCATCAGGCCAATATTACCTTCCTGAATCAGGTCGAGGAATTGTAGGCCGCGATTGGTGTATTTCTTGGCGATAGAAATTACCAGGCGCAGGTTGGCTTCGACCATTTCTTTCTTGGCGCGACGCGCTTTGGCCTCGCCGATAGACATACGGCGGTTGATGTCCTTAATTTGTGTGATGCTCAAGCCCGATGCTTCTTCAATGCCTGCCAGCTTTCTTTGTACACGGGTGATGTCGTCCAGCAAATTCTTGATGGCGGGGGCGTAGGATTGCTTGCGTCGGGAAAGGTTTGCCGCCCACTTGTCATTCGTTTCATTGCCGGGGAAGCTTTCAACAAATTCCTTGCGAGGCATTTTGGCTTCGCGAATACACAGCCTCATAACGCTGCGCTCGTGCTTCCTTACTTCGTGAAGGGCGATGCGAACCCGGGCAACCAGAGGGTCGTATTGCTTGGGTATCAATTTGAGGTATTTAAACAGTTCACCTAGTTCGGCGAGATTCTTTTCAGCGCTTTCGGCGTCGCGACCATAGCGAGCTATGGATCGTTTGGTCTTGTCATTTTGCTTGTCAATGGCACCAAAGCGGTTAGCTGCTTCTTCGGGGCAGAGTCCACCCTCGTGCTGCTCTTCCTCTTCTTCTTCCTCTTTTTCACCGGCCAGTATGGCAGCAGCATCTTTCTTGCTTTGCTCGAGTGCGGAGGGTACGTGGTCGACGGGATTGAGGTAGCCAGCGATAATTTCGACCAGGCGTCGCTCGCCTTTCTGTACAAGCTCGTACTGAGCGACGATATCGTCAACAGTCTCGGGCCATTCCGACATGGCGAACATAACGTCGCGGATGCCTTCTTCGATACGCTTGGCGATCTCAATTTCGCCTTCGCGAGTCAGAAGCTCAACGGTGCCCATTTCGCGCATGTACATACGCACGGGGTCGGTGGTGCGGTGCTTTTCGGTTTCGACGGCGGCCAGTGCGGCGGCGGCTTCGGCGGCGGCAATTTCGTCGGCGCTATTATTGCCTTCGTCATTAATGAGCAGGGTATCGGCGTCGGGGGCAGTTTCGAAGACGTTGATACCCATGTCGTTGATCATTTGAATGATGTCTTCAACCTGATCGGGATCAGAAATATCCTCGGGGAGGTGGTCGTTAACCTCGGCGTAGGTCAAGTAGCCCTGTTCGCGGCCCTTGGCAATCAGTTCTTTGATGCGTGACTGTTGTTGGCTGACGTCGCTCATAGAGTATCCGTGGTTGGTGAATGGCTGAAAACAAACGCGAAATTATAGCCTATAAATGGGGTTCTGTCTTGTTATTACAAGGCCCGCATATCAGCTATTTGGGTGTTTCATCTTTGCGCTCAAGTAATTGTTTTATCTTGTTAATTAATTCAGGGCTGCGCTCTGCGGCGGGTAGCTCTAGCCAGATCGCGAACGCTGTATTGCGGTCGTGGTCATCGAGCTGGCTTTTGGCGCTTAAATACGCAATGCGTTGTTCGATAGTTTGCTCGCTTATGACCGTGAGAAGCAGTGAGTCAATAATGTCCTGAGCCTGTTTTACATAGCTTTCGGCTGCCTGGCTGGGGATGTTGACCAGATCGTTGGCGGCGATTCCCGCTAGCATTTCGCCCTGCTCCTGACCATGCACGCCACGCCAATAACCGAGAATATGATTAAGAGTATAGTCGGGATTTTTCTCCAGCAAAGTGAATAAGCCCTGAAGTATCTCAATATCGGCGAGTTCAAGCTTGAGTAGCGCTTCGCTGTGCTCAAGCTTCTGTGCCAGTGATGGGTGGTTGATCAGTAGTGCGATGAGCCAGTGCAGTGGTTGTAGCTGCAATTCTTTTTGTGCAGGAGCTGAATGCTTTTTAGGTGCTTTGCTACTTAGTTGGGCTTCATCCGCTGGCTGCTCATAATCCTCCGCTGGCGGGTAGTTGTCGTCTGCGGGGTAGTGCTCGGTATTTTCATGCCCGGTGCTTTCATAGTTGCTGCCATCATAGTCGTGGCCATAGTCTTCGTAATTGCCGTTATCCGGTGATGCCTCGTTCCATTGCGCGGTTGCTTCACTGTCTGGCGGGGCGAGCAATCCCGTTAAGGTGTCAGTGGCGAGGCCGGTCTTTTTGGCCAGTTGGTCGAGCAGTAATTGCCGGAAAATACCCGCTGGCAGCTGGTTGATCATCGGTGCAGCAAGTGTGGCAAAGCGGGCGCAGTCATCGGCCAGCGTTAAGTCGAGTCCTTCTTCGCACAGTGAAAAGAGAAAGGCCGAGAGCGGTGTTGAATTGCTGATTAGATGGCGAAACCGCTCGTTGCCGATTTTCCGCACCAGGGTATCTGGGTCTTCGCCCTCATCGAGAAATAGGAACTTGGCGCTGCGCCCGTCTGTCATTAGTGGCAGGCTGGTTTCCAGAGCGCGTTTGCCCGCCTGACGCCCGGCTTTGTCACCGTCAAAGCAAAAAACCACTTCGCTGGTGTAGCGGAAGAGCTTTTCAAGGTGAGCTTGCGAAACGGCGGTGCCGAGGGTGGCGACGGCATTTTCTATTTCATGCTGGGCCAGGGCGACGACGTCCATGTAGCCTTCAACGACCAGTAAATTAGTAGTGCTCTGGCGGCTGCGGTTGGCTTCGTAGAGCCCGTATAGCTCTCGGCCTTTATGAAATACCGTGGTCTCCGGTGAGTTGAGATACTTGGGTTTGTCGTCGCCGAGTACCCGCCCGCCGAAGGCAATTGTGCGCCCGCGAGTATCTCTAATGGGGAAAATAATGCGTTCGCGAAAGCGATCGTAACGCTTGTTTTCCTCTTCGCGATTAACCAGCAGGCCGGAGTCGGTGAGCAGGGCAATGGTTTCGTCTTCGACCGTATCGTTGCTCTTTATTTCGTCGTCATTGTGTTGCAGGCGACTTTCGGTGATGGCGAGCAGTAAATTATCCCAGCCGGGCGGGGCGTAGCCAATCTCGAAATTACCGGCGATTTCACCACTTAGGCCCCGCTGTTTTAGATAGTCGACAGCCTGATGTGCTGTTTTGTGCTGGCGCAGCTGTTGTTGATAAAAGCGTTTGGCCTGCTCGAGAATGTCGTATAGCGCTTTGCGGCGCTTGTCTTGCGGGTTGTTTTGCTGAGCTTCGCGCGGCACTTCCATGCCAACCAGCGCGCCGAGACTTTCCACCGCTTGCGGAAAATCAACATGGTCGTAGTCCATGACAAAGCCGATGGCATTGCCCCCGACGCCGCAGCCAAAGCAGTAGTAAAACTGTTTTTCGGGGTTGACCGAAAAGGAGGGGGTTTTTTCGTCGTGAAAGGGACAGCGGGCGGAGTGGTTTTTGCCGGTTTTTCGCAGCTCAAGGCGTGCGCCGATAACATCGACGATATCCACTCGGTCGAGTAGGTCGTCGATAAAGCGCTGTGGGATTAATCCGGCCATTGGGTGTTAACTGGCAGGTGAGGCGAGCGATTGAAAGCCGGCCCACCTGCCGTGTAGTTACTGCGAGAGCCGTGCTTTAATTTGCTTGCTCACGACGCCCATATCGGCGCGGCCCTGAACCTGGGGTTTGAGTATGCCCATGACTTTACCCATATCGGACATCGCCTGAGCGCCGCTATCGGCAACGGCCTGGTCGATAAGTACCTGCAGTTCTTCGTCGCTGAGCGCAGCGGGTAAAAACTCAGCAATTACGTCAAGTTCGACTTGTTCCTGTTCGGCGAGATCATCGCGTCCGGCATCTTTGAACTGGCTCAATGAGTCGCGGCGCTGCTTGCTCATTTTGTCGAGAATGGCCAGCACGCGAGTGTCGTCCAACTCAATGCGCTCGTCGACTTCAATGCGTTTAATCTCGGCCTGAATCAGGCGGATGGTGCCAAGGCGGGGCTTGTCTTTAGCGCGCATTGCGGCTTTCATTTCGGCGGTGATGCGTATTTTGAGTGTTTCTTCGCTCATGGCTATTGTCCGGCTCGTAGAGGTCGTGTTTGAGTTATTTTTGGCTGTAAGGGTGGGGCCTTTAAGCGCTTCACTATATTGAGCTGTGACACCAGCTTAGTAAAGGCTCGTCGAGCAATCTGTAATGCTCAGGGTAAAATAGCCAGAAACGGAAAAGCGCCAGAAACGAAAAAACGCCGACATGCGACGTTTTTACTATCTGCCTTTACTATTTCTGAAAATAGGCAACAACTTATCTGGGTTTAAGTGGATAGACTCAGTCTAAGGCGTTGCTAAATATTGCTTCGTGTAGCAGGCAAAATAATACGGCAGAACAAATTTACAGGTGAAACAGGGTGCTTAGTACATCCGTTGCAGTTTGCGCGACTCGCGTTGTACTTTCTTGGCGTGACGTTTAACAGCAGCGGCAGCTTTACGCTTGCGACACCAGGTGGGCTTCTCGTAAAATTCGCGACGGCGAACTTCGGCGAGAATGCCAGCTTTTTCGCAAGAGCGTTTAAAGCGACGTAGAGCGATATCGAAAGGTTCGTTTTCTTTAAGGCGTACTGAAGGCATCTATCCTCTTTCCTGTATCTTGGCTATCAAAAAGTTGTGGGCTTAGGCTATTTACCAGCATAAGCCATATTAATTTGGCTACAGCCCCTGTTGGGGTCGCGTATTCTATACACTTGTCTCCTCGGGTGCAAAATAATTTTGTTTTTGCGCTGTTGCCTAAGCCTCTGTAATCGGGTGGTTTTCACAGTCGTTGCACATTATTATGCGCTCGGATGAATTTAAGTGGCCGGTTTAACAGTTTGTTAGGGCGGCTATCGAGGAGGCTTTTAAGGAGAGGAATGCGAATACTTGGCATAGAAACATCCTGTGATGAAACCGGCGTGGCGATCTATGACAGTGAAGCTGGCCTGCTGGCCGATGCCTTATATAGTCAGGTTGAGGTGCACGCCGATTACGGCGGTGTGGTGCCCGAGCTGGCCTCGCGGGATCACGTGCGCAAACTGCTGCCGATGATTCGCCAGATTCTAGCGGATACTTCGTTGCAAGCCAGCGACATAGACGGCATCGCCTATACCGCTGGCCCCGGCCTGATTGGCGCATTAATGGTGGGCGGCTCGGTGGCGCGCTCGCTGGGTTATGCCTGGGATGTGCCGACCCTTGGCGTGCATCACATGGAGGGGCATTTACTGGCGCCGATGCTTGAAGACCAGCCCCCCGAATATCCCTTTATTGCCCTGCTGGTTTCTGGCGGGCACACCCAGTTGGTGAATGTACAAGGTATTGGCGAGTACGAAATCCTCGGTGAATCCCTCGACGATGCCGCTGGTGAGGCTTTTGACAAAGCGGCAAAAATGCTCGACATGGATTACCCCGGTGGCCCCCGCATCGCTAAATTAGCTGAGCAAGGCGAGGCCGGACGCTTTCGTTTCCCGCGACCCATGTGTGATCGTCCGGGTCTCGATTTCAGCTTTTCCGGCCTAAAAACCTTTACCTTAAATACTGTTGCTAAAGAGCGCGGGGATGATGTGTTGCCCGATGAGCAAACTCAGGCCGACATCGCCTGGGCTTTTCAAGATGCGGTGGTCGATACCCTGGTGATTAAATGCCGGCGTGCAATCAAGGAAAGTGGCTTAAAAACCCTGGTGATTGCCGGTGGCGTGTCGGCCAATGTTTGCCTGCGTGAACGTCTCGAAAAGGCTCTGGCAAAATTCGACGCCAAAGTCTTTTATGCGCGCAATGCCTTTTGTACCGACAATGGCGCGATGATCGCCTATGCCGGTTGCCAGCGCCTGATGGCAGGCCAGCATGACGACCTGACGATTCGCGCCGTGCCGCGCTGGCCCCTCGATACCTTGCCACCCTTGCAGAACAATAAGTCGGCTGTTGCGACAGCTGTAGAGGAATAAACCATGGATATTGTCTATATCCGCGATTTACAGATTGAAACTATTATTGGCATTTACGACTGGGAGCGCGAAGTGCGCCAAACCATTTCCCTCGACCTGGAAATGGCAGCCGATATTCGCCGAGCGGCCGCGACAGATGATATTTTGCACACCCTCAATTACAAGGCGGTCGCCAAGCGTTTAATTGTCTTTGTTGAGGAGTCCCAGTGTTTATTGGTTGAGCGACTGGCGGAAGAGATTGCAAGCATTGTGCTAAATGAATTTGATGTGCCGTGGTTGAAACTGCGCCTCAGTAAGCCGGGTGCCCTGCGTGGCTCCAAAGATGTCGGAATTATTATTGAGCGGGGTGAAAAACCAGCATGACGGCTTCTGTTTTACAACGAGTTTACCTCAGCCTTGGTAGCAACATTGATCGTGAGGAAAACATACTCGCTTGCCTCGACGCCCTTGGTGAGCACTTTGGTGAATTAATTATTTCACCCGTTTACGAAAGTGAGTCCGTAGGTTTTGCCGGCGATAGTTTCTATAATTTGGTGGTCGGTATCGACAGCGCGTTGAGTGTTGGCGAACTTGCCGTGATAATGCGCGACATTGAAACGGCCAATAAACGTAGCCGTGCAGGGCCGAAATTCGGCCCGCGAACACTGGATATTGATATTCTCACTTACGGTGACTTAAGCGGTGTGGTCGACGGTGTTGCCCTGCCGAGGGATGAAGTGACCGAAAATGCGTTTGTACTTTTGCCTTTAGTCGATATTGCCCCGAATGAAAAACACCCCGTAAGCGGTAAAGCTTATTGCGATATTGCGACAAGCTTTGCCGGTAGTGAGCAAAAACTGTGGCGTATTAATTTTAGCTGGCAGGGGCGTACTATCTCTAGCAAAAATAAGAATTAATCGCCCGTAAGTTAATAGCCATAAAGTGACTTAATAAACCGCCCAGATTCAACACCTCAGTGTGTGACTCTGGGCGGTTTGTTTAGTTTAGCGTATGGTATTAACGGCTGTTTTTAACCGTCAATGCTAATCCTGCGTTTTTGCGGTACGTCATCCGGTGCCTTCGGCGCTTTGAGCTTTAGAATGCCGTCAGTAAAGTCGGCGCTAATATCTTCTTCGTGAATATTATTGCCGAGGGTGAAACTGCGTAAATACTTTCCGTAGCGGCGCTCCTGGCGAATGACTTTGCCGTTTTCTTCCTCCTTATCTTCACTGCAGGTTTCGGCGCTGATTGATAATACGCCGTCTTCCAGCGTGACATGAATGTCATCCTTTTTTACGCCGGGTAACTCGGCGGTAATTTCATAACAACTAGCAAGCTCTTTTATGTCGACGCGAGGTGCGAAAAAGCCACTCTCTGGCGTTTCTGAATGTTTAGCGGGGGACCAGAAATTATCAAAGGCGCGGTCAATGTCGAAAAAATTTCCTCGGGGTACGAGTGCCATGGCGAGTTCTCCAATCTATTAATTTCAATGTGCTACACAATTAACAATGGGATTTATAGCCGGGTTTTCAAGGGATTTTATTAAATGGAAGGGTTTTGTTGACCTGGGTCAAGTGTTTAAGCGAGGTGTTTGCCGCCGTCGACAGCAATAGTTTGGCCTGTTATATAGCTGGCGCTAGTAATAAAAAATTCAGCTAAGCGGGCAATATCGTCGCTGCTGCCCATGCGTTGCAGTGGGATGGTTTTAATTAATTGTTTTTGTTCGTCATCTTTTTGCGCGCCGTTTTCAGGCCAAAGAATAACGCCGGGGGCAATGCCGTTAACTCTAACGTTTGGGGCCAGGTCTTTAGCCAGTGTTTTTGTCAGCATTTTATTACCCGCTTTGGCGATGCAATAAATACTGTGGTTTTTTAAAGGTTGATGGGCGTGAATGTCGGCAATATTGACGATGCTGCCGCCGCGCTTTTTAAGCTCGTTAGCCAGTGCCTGGCAGAGAAAAAAGGGGCCCTTTAAATTACTGCCGATAAGGTCGTCCCACTGGGTGTTTGTGGCGGTAGTAATAGGAGTGGGGTAAAAACTGGAGGCATTATTAACTAGTGCATTGAGTTGCCCCCAGTGTGCAATGCTCGCTTCGGCCATTTGCGCAATGCTGTCAATATCGAGCAAGCTAGCTTGTAGGCTGTGGGCGGAATCGACACGTATGGCATTTAATTTTGCACAGAGTTTTTCAGCGTCGGCGGCCGAGTTTTGATAGTGAATAATGACCCGGTAGCCGCGCCCGTGCAGACGTGTGGCAATGGCTGCGCCAATGCGTCGGGCAGCGCCGGTAATTAATACTACCGGCGCTTGTTCAGGCATTCTCGCCTTCTTCGTTGTTTTTATTGTCGTGTTTATTGTCGAGCTTGTGCTCGTTTTTATATTCGGTGATGCATTCAAGACGCTTTTTATCTAACGCTTCGCCAATAGCAGCACCCTTCAGGCCTGCGTTAATAAATTGTTCGCTGGTAATACCGGTTACTTTGTCGGCAAGATTTTGCAGCCATTGTGCAGAGGGATAGTCTACGGTTTCAAAACCGGTGCGGCCACGGGCATCGGCGATGCAGGCGAGCAGAAAACATTGCAGTGCTTCGGGCTGGCGAAATACGTCCAGACCTTTAAGCACTTTTAGCACCGTGGCGGGGCGCAGGGTTTCGATTTTATGGCACAGCAGGTGATAGCGGGTGACGACAACAGCTAGTTTGCGAAAACGATTGGGCACCCGTAAACGCTGGCAAAAGGTTTCTACCAAGGGCACGCCGGCCTCTTCGTGGCCCATATGGCGGGGCAGTATATGTTCGGGGGTAATACCCTTGCCCAGGTCGTGCATCATTACCGCAAAGCGTACGCGGGGGTCGTTGCTTAGTTGGGTGGCTTGATCCATCGACATGAGTAGATGAATGCCGGTGTCGACCTCGGGGTGAAAGTCAGCGCGTTGGGGTACGCCGAAGAGCTTTTCAAGCTCGGGGAAAAGTACCTTGAGTGCGCCGCATTCGCGTAGCACTTCAATATAGGTGCGCGGTGATGCCTCTGACAGAGCTTTGAGAGTTTCACTCCAAACCCGTTCGGGTGTTAAGTATTGCAGCTCGCCGCTGTCGGTAATCGCTTTCATCAGCGCCAGTGTTTCATCGGCAACACTAAAACCAAGGTGGTTAAAGCGGGCGGCGAAGCGGGCGACGCGCAGTACCCTTAAAGGGTCTTCAATAAAGGCGGCAGAAACATGGCGCAGTTTGCGATTGGTGATATCTTGCTGGCCGCCGTAGGGGTCGACCAACTGACCATTGCTGTCTTCGGCAATGGCGTTAATAGTGAGGTCGCGGCGCGAGAGGTCCTGCTCAAGGGTCACGCTGGTGTCGGTATGAAACACAAAGCCACCATAGCCGTGGCCATTCTTGCGCTCGGTGCGGGCGAGGGCATATTCCTCACCCGTGTCGGGATGCAGGAACACGGGGAAATCACTACCCACAGTGCGAAAGCCCAGTTGCTCCAGCTCCTGAGGCTGGGCACCAACCACTACCCAGTCGCGATCCTTAACGGCGAGGTTAAGGAGTTTGTCGCGTACTGCACCGCCAACCAGATAAATATCCATAAACTAACTTTAGCTGTTTTAGGCTTAGTTAGCAGCCTGGCTTGCTGGTTTTTGTGGTTTGAGCAGCTCTTTCAAAAAGTGCCCGGTGTGTGAGCCTTCAGTGTCGGCCACCTGCTCGGGTGTGCCCGTGGCGATAATGCGGCCACCACCGCTGCCGCCTTCTGGCCCAAGATCAATCACCCAGTCGGCTGTTTTTACCACATCAAGATTGTGCTCGATCACCACTACCGTGTTGCCGTGGTCGCGAAAGCGGTGCAGCACAGTGAGTAACTGCTGAATGTCGTGAAAGTGCAGGCCAGTGGTGGGCTCGTCGAGAATGTACAAGGTTTTACCGGTGTCGCGTTTAGATAATTCTCGCGACAGTTTCACCCGCTGAGCTTCACCGCCCGACAAGGTTGTCGCCGACTGCCCCAGCTTAATATACGACAGGCCAACATCGCTCAAGGTTTGCAGCTTGGTGGCGATACTGGGTACGGGGTTGAAAAAGTCGAGGGCATCTTCAATGGTCATATCCAGCACTTGGTGAATATTCTTGCCCTTGTAGCGAATCTCCAGTGTTTCGCGGTTGTAGCGCGCACCTTTGCAAGTATCGCAGGTGACGTAAACATCGGGCAAAAAGTGCATTTCGACTTTTTTAACGCCATCGCCCTGGCAGGCCTCGCAACGCCCGCCTTTGACATTAAAGCTGAAGCGACCCGCTTTATAACCTCGTGAACGAGCCTCTTGTGTACCGGCGAACAGCTCCCGTACCGGGGTGAAAATACCGGTGTAAGTTGCCGGGTTAGAGCGCGGCGTGCGGCCAATGGGGCTTTGGTCGATGTCGACACACTTGTCGAGTTGCTCCAGCCCATTGACGCTAGTGTGGGGCGCCGGGGTTAGCGTTGTGGCTTTATTAAGCGCCGTTGCCGCGAGAGGGTAGAGGGTTTCGTTGATCAACGTTGACTTGCCCGAGCCGGAGACCCCAGTAATGCAGGTCAGCAGGCCGATGGGGATGTCGATATCCACCGCCTGTAGATTATTGCCGTCGACACCGCGCAGGCTGAGTTGCTTTTCAGCGTCGTTGGGCGTGCGTTCGGCGGGGATCGCGATAGCCTTGCGACCGGACAAATAGTCCCCCGTTAGCGAGCGCTCTTCGGCGAGAATATCCTCGACCTGCCCACAGGCGATCACCTCGCCACCGTGCACACCGGCACCGGGGCCGATGTCGACGACATAGTCGGCGGCGCGTATCGCCTCTTCGTCGTGCTCGACGACGATCACGGTATTGCCGAGGTCGCGCAGGCGCACCAGGGTGCTGAGCAGGCGCGTATTGTCGCGCTGGTGCAGGCCAATGGAGGGTTCGTCAAGAATATACATTACGCCCACCAGCCCGGCGCCGATCTGGCTGGCCAGGCGAATGCGCTGGGCCTCGCCACCGGACAGGGTTTCGGCGCTGCGGTCGAGGGTTAAATAATTGAGGCCAACGTCGACCAGAAAGTGCAGGCGGTCGCGAATTTCCTTCAAAATTTGTTCGGCAATTTGTGCTTGCTGGCCTTCGAGTGTGAGCTGCTGATAATAGTCGGCTAAATCGCCAATCGACAAAGCTGTGACTTCGGGCAGGCTTTTCTCGTCGATAAACACATGCCGCGCTGCCTTATTTAAGCGCTGGCCAGAGCATTCGGGGCAGGACTGAGTATTTTGAAACTTGGCCAAATCTTCACGCACGGTTTGCGACTCTGTCTCCCGATAGCGGCGTTCCATATTGGGAATAATGCCTTCGAAAGTGTGGGTGCGTTTATAAACGCTGCCGCGATCATTGACGTAGTTAAAGGCGATTTCTTCAGCGCCACTGCCAAATAGCACCTTCTGCTGCTGGGCTGAGCTGAGTGCTTCAAAGGGCGTGTCGATATCAAAGCCGTAGTGACTGGCCAGCGAGGTGAGCATATTGAAGTAAAACAGGTTGCGCCGGTCCCAGCCGCGAATCGCACCCTCAGAAATCGTCGATTCGGGGTGCTGCACTACCCGGTCAACGTCGAAAAATTGCTTTATGCCCAGGCCGTCACAACTCGGGCAGGCGCCGGAGGGGTTGTTAAAAGAAAACACCCGGGGCTCCAGCTCATTAATACTGTAGTTGCACACCGGGCAGGCAAAGCGGGCGGAAAAAATATGGTCGGGCTTGCCCTCGTCCTCGTCATCCATATAAGCGGCCAGTACCAGGCCTTCAGACAGGGCGAGTGAGGTCTCGATAGACTCTGACAAACGAAGAGCGATATCGTCACGCACCTTAATGCGATCCACTACTACCTCAATGGTGTGCTTCTTGTTTTTCTCTAAATCGGGCAACTCGTCGAGTTCATAAACTCGGCCATCAACACGGGCGCGGATAAAGCCCTGGGCGCGCAATTGCTCAAACACATGCAAGTGCTCACCCTTACGCTCACGAATCAGCGGCGCAATAATCATCAGCTTAGTGCCTTCACCCAGCGCCAGAATCTGGTCAACCATTTGGCTGACGGTTTGCGCCGCCAGCTTCTCATTGTGCTCAGGGCAGCGGGGTTCACCCGTGCGGGCGTAGAGTAAGCGCAGGTAATCGTAAATTTCGGTAATGGTGCCCACAGTGGAGCGGGGGTTGTGAGAAGTCGATTTCTGCTCGATGGAGATGGCCGGTGACAAACCCTCGATATGGTCGATGTCCGGCTTCTCCATCATCGACAAAAACTGTCGGGCGTAGGCCGATAGCGATTCAACGTAGCGCCGCTGGCCTTCAGCGTAAAGTGTGTCGAAAGCGAGCGACGACTTACCCGAGCCTGATAATCCCGTAATGACGACAAGCTTGTCGCGGGGTATATCAATATCAATGTTCTTCAGGTTGTGGGTTCGCGCACCGCGCAGTTTTATCAATTTCATGGGCTGGGCTTAACCGTTGGGCAAACGAGCAATTATAGAGGTATCTGGGGTGTTAGGGATACAATAGCGCCGTGTGATCTTTGAAGAGTATATGTGATGTGCTCTAATTGATCTGTGGCAGGCAATAGGCCTGTCTTTTTAGTGCTCAAAGACGGTAAAGGTAATATTTGCCCAGGCTTGGTTGGGCTCTGCACTGTACGACATAATGAAATTTTAGGCCCCCGGACGCTAGTGATGGATGACAACGAGTTGAATTCAATATCCGACATACTGTTGGCCAATAATTGCGTCAAACTAATTGATGTTGAACAGGCAGTAAGCGTAAAGGCAAAAGTGGGGGGAAGCATTGAGGATATCCTCTTAAGTCAGGGCGCCTGCTCTGAAGAAGATGTCCTTTCGGCAACGGCTTCTCTTTTACATTTGCCGAGAATGGCCTCCTGGTTAGAGTCACAGAGGCTTGAGTCGGTAACTGAGGTCAAAGAATCCTATGGCTTAAGTCATCGTTGGTGGCGAGAACAGGGCGCATTTCCTTTGGGTGAAGTTGACGGTGTGGTATGGCTTGCTTTGCAAGACCCGCGCGATGATTTTGTACTCAGCACTCTGCGGAAGAAAGAAAATAAAAGTGTTCTACCTGTGTTGGTTGGCGGTCACGAGTTGCGGCAAATGTTGAGCTTATTTGATGACGCAGACGCTAGTGAGTTTGAGCAGGGTGATCCTGACTCTTTGCGCGACCTTGCGACAGGTGCGCCCATCATTCATTTCGTCAACGATACGATTCAGCGAGCAGTTGATGCTCGTGCCTCTGATATTCATTTTGAATCCTACCGGGGGGTCTTTCGTGTTCGTGTTCGTGTTGACGGTGTATTGCACGAAATTGATAGCCCCAGTCCAACTTTACAGTCGGCCATTATTTCACGTTTAAAATTAATGGCCGACCTGGATATCTCTGAAAAACGCTTGCCGCAAGATGGCCGCATTCGTATGCGGGTTTCGGGTAATAGTCTGGATATTCGGGTCGCGACCACGCCCGGTGTTGCCGGTGAAAATGTCGTTTTGAGATTACTGGATAAAGAAGAAGGTGTTTCCTCCATCAATGATCTCGATATGTTCGATGACCATTTGCAGATAGCTAAAGAATTACTGAGTGCCACCAGCGGCATTATTTTGGTCACCGGGCCGACGGGTAGTGGTAAAACCACCTCTTTATACACATTTTTAAATCATCTAGCAGGTGACGAACGAAAGATAATTACCGTTGAAGACCCTGTGGAATACCAGACCCCGGGTATTACTCAAATACAGGTGCAATCTGAAATTGGCCTCGATTTCGCGACCATCTTGCGGTCGGTGTTACGCCAGGATCCCGATATTATTCTCATCGGCGAGATTCGTGACCGCGAGACAGCAGAGATAGCTGTGCAAGCAGCACTCACTGGCCACTTGGTGCTAACCACTCTGCATACTAACGACGCCCCCAGCAGCTTTATCCGCTTAATGGATATGGGGGTCGAAAGTTATTTGCTGGCAACATCGGTCATTGGCGTTTTAGCACAACGCTTGATTCGCTGCGCTTGTCCTCATTGCCAGGTAGATGATGAAGAGGGTCAGCTCAGCGCTTATTCTCTGGGCTTTGATGATGTTCAGCAGAAGTGGCCAGAGTTAGCGCAGTCGGTGAATTTTGCTTCTGGCCAAGGCTGTGAGCACTGTATGGGAAGTGGCTTTCGTGGTCGGAAATCCATCTTTGAAATGTTTGCCGTAAATGATGAAATTAAACATATTATTTCTACCGAGCCAGAAAAGTTGAATGCTTACCTGAGCCAGCAGAATATGCGTGAATTACGCGAAGATGGCTTGTTACGTGCGGCCAAAGGTCAAACGACTGTGGCTGAAGTCTTGCGAGTTACCGGATGAAGCACTTCCATTACAGTGGTCGCCATGGCCAGGGTGCGCCCGTAAAAGGCTGGGTATTGGCGCTTGATCGAGACGATGCCCTGAGTCAATTGAGAAGTCGGGATGTTCATCCCTACACCGTCAATGTCGGGCCCGGTCGTATTCCTTTAAGAGTACCCGTCAGTGAGTTATTGGTAACACTCCGCGAGCTAGCCAGCTTGCGTCGTAGTGGCATGGCTATCGACCAGTCTGTACAGGCAGTTATCGATACCACAGAGCACAAGCTTCTGCGACAGTCCTGGGGTGAAGTCGCACAAATGCTCAGGTCGGGAATGTCGCTGTCCGATGCTTTTGCAGCCGTACCCGATTCTTTTCCCCGCTATGCCGTACCGCTGGTGAGACTGGGCGAAGCCAATGGCGAGTTGGCCGAAGCCATTACTATTATCGCCGACAGGCTGGATGAAGAATCCGTACTGCAAAGTGAAGTGCGTTCGGCATTAACTTATCCCGTCTTTCTTCTGGTAATCAGTACGGCGGTACTACTTTTTCTTTTTACAGTTGTCATCCCCAAGTTTGGTTCAATGGTGACCCATGGCAGTAGTGATGCCGAGGGGTCGATGGCCTTTCTCTTGGCGGTTTCGTCCTTTCTTCGCGAGTACGCCTGGTTTTGGATGGGAGGCCTTATAGGCGGTCTTGGGGCTGTTGTCTATTTCTGGAAGACGGGGCAAATTCAGGCCTTGCTGTGGAATATACTGCAACAGCTACCGGGTATTCGCAGCGTTGTTGAAGCGTGGGTCATTGTGCAGTTTTGTAGTAGCATGGCGCGCCTGTTACCGGGCGGTGTCGGTGTGCTAGATGCGCTTAATTTATCGGGTGAAGCGCTGGGTCGAGAGGAGGTGAGAGTGCGTTTGAAAGCTTCGGCTGACCGTGTCCGCCAGGGTGATACCCTGGGTTCGGCACTGGCAAGCGAGCAGGTTTTCCCCAAGCTTGTTATTCAAATGATCAGTGTCGGCGAGAAATCGGCCCACCTTTCTACCAGCATGAAAGAAATTGCCGCCCTCTATGAACGGCGGATGAGAGATGGTATCCAGCGCGTATTAGCACTGCTAGAGCCCTTGGTGATCGTCGGCATGGGCGTAGCGGTTGGCGGTATTATGGTGAGCTTACTCTCAGCCATTGTGACGATGAATGATATTCCTATATAAATTATCAAAGTGTATAAATATGAAGCAAAAAAATAGTTCCGGGTTTACTCTGATAGAGATGTTAGTGGTACTGGTGTTAATTACTTTACTGGCAAGCCTCGTTGGCCCCAAGCTCTTTCAGAAAGTTGGCTCCTCTCGAACCAAAGTTGCCTCGGTACAAATTGATCTTATAAGCTCAGCTCTCGACACCTACCGTCTGGACGTGGGTAAGTACCCAACAACAGCTCAGGGTCTTGCCGTGTTGAGAGTGAAGCCAGAAAATTCAAAAAATTGGGATGGCCCTTATTTATCAGAAGATATCCCCAATGATCCCTGGGATAAGCCCTATATTTATAAACGACCTGGTAAGGTCGGGTCTTATGCCCTTTATACTTTCGGCTTGAATGGCGAAGAGGGCGGTGAAGGAGAAGATCGGGATTTGGGCAAATTCTAGTACGTGACATAATGAATTGTCGCGAGTCTCTTCTTCGTACCCACTCTGGGTTTACCCTAATAGAATTACTGGTTGTGCTCGCTATTGCCGGGGCAATAGGGGCTTTGGTTGCACCCACAATGTGGAACAGCTACCAGCGGTCTAATGAACGTCACCAGGTACTTAGCTTTGCCAGCGAATTGATGGCGCTACGTCGCCAGCTTCACTTCGCTGGTGAGTCATTAAATCTTGCAGAGGATGCTCTGGTCGCAGGTGATAGCAATGCCCCGTTGCTGGGCCTTCCTGAAGGCTGGCTGGTCACAAAACAGAGCCCGATTTACTTCTTGCCAACAGGAGTAACCAGTGGTGGTTTGATTTTGCTTGGCTCGCCTTTGGGGAGAGTCTGGGAGTTGGCCATTCAGCCCCTTGATGGCCAGATAAAAATAAGCAGTCAATGATGCGACACCCCTGTGCCTCACAGCGAGGTTTTACGCTTATCGAGGTGCTCATTGCCTCGGCTATCGCCATCGCCTCAATGGGTTTGTTGCTGCAGCTATTTGGTAGTGGTCTCGACAGGCTGAATCGAGTTAGCTTGAGCGCCCATCGCATTGTTGCTGAAAAAGAAATAATAAACCGCCTGAGTACCATCAACCCGGCTCTGTCCTCGAAAGGCAAGGGTGTTGTAGAAGGCCTGAAATATAGCTGGAAGGTAAAGCAGCTCAAACCCTATCAGCATGTATCCCCGACTCTGGGGGAAATACCTTATCCGCGATATGTTGCGCTATACCAGATTAATATCGAGCTGATTCGCCAGGACGGTTATAAATCCCAGCTGGAAATAACCCGGCTTGGTTGGAAGGGTACACCGTGAAACGAGCTATAAATCGCGGTTTTACATTGATAGAAATGATGATCGCCCTATCGATTTTCGCCGCCTTAATGGCGGCACTCATGGCCGGTTTTAGCCAGGGACTTTCATTGTGGGACAGGGCGCAAAATAAATCTTCCCAGTGGCAAGCACTGGAATATAGGTATGGTCTTTTAGCCAGCTTACTTGTTCAGGCACAAGTCGCCACCTACACCAAAGAGGGTGGCATGTATGTACCCTATTACCAGGGGACTTCAAACTCCCTTCGCTTAATGACGCGTTCTCCGATTCTTGATTTTCCGGGCAGGGTTCGTCCAGTTGAGCTTGTCTTACAACGTCAGGGCAATGACACCTTTAGTCTTATCTATAAAGAAGCCGATAGGTACAGTGACCCGGCACGGGGTATAGATTGGCGCAACACTTCGCAGCAAGTGTTAATCAGCGATATAAAACACGCATTTTTTCAACATGAAGCATCGGCATTTCCTCTACCCCCCGAGCTAGATATTTTGTATCTGGATAAAAGAGAAAAGATACGTTACAGGGAAGTGGCCGAATGGCTGGACGTGTTCAATAGCAACTGGATGTGGCGGCTACCACAGCGCGTCAGTTTTCATTTTACTGATAGTGATGATTTTGAGCATCAATGGACCTTTCCTCTTCCCACGCGCTCAGATGCCTGGACTCTGGAAGTTTATGCAGATGACTAGCACGCCCATTCCAGTAAAAGGCTTTGCTCTTCCCCTGGTGTTAATTGTCATTGCCCTACTTGCCGTCCTATCGATGGGGCTTAGTCAAATGGCGCGCAATCGCATGGCCGACCTGCAGTTAAGAAAGGATATGTGGACGAGTGAGAAGGTGGCGCAAGATATTGTTCACCAAAGTGTCTATGCCATGCTGGTGGGTCAATATAGCGAGCGAGAACTACTCTTTGACGGAAACTCCATCCCCCTTGATGGCAGGCCCTTTAAATGGGGGGGCGTAGAGCTGCGTATACAGGATGAAGCGGGCTTAATGAGCCTGGCCTTCTACAATCGCAAGATGTTTAATCGCCTTTTAGAACAATTGACTGACAGCAAAACCGCATTCCGGATCAGTGCTGAACTCGCAGACTGGGTCGATGAGGATAATACACGCCAGTTTGGCGGTATGGAGGCAGCCAACTATATCAGCAAAGGTCTGCTACAATCGCCACGCAACGCCCCTATTCGCAGTCTCAATGAACTTCTTGAGCTACCATCCATGACCATAGAGCTGTTTAATGGTGGAAATGGCAGGGATGGTTTGGTCGATTTTCTGGCTGCTGGGGGTAGTGATTTTTTCAATGTTGCAACTGCACCAGATAGGGTGTTGGCCCCGGTTCTTGGATTATCAAAAGGTGCAGAAACAAGATTGCTGTCATATAAAAAACAGGGTGATTGGTCTCAAATTATTTCCATGGTGGATAGTCGCCATTGGCTCTTTGATGGTTTATCGCCACTTAGTCATGGTAATCGCTATCGGTTTTCTATTAAGGGTTCTGAGGGGCGAGCGGTCAAAGCGAGAGTGCTATTATCACCCTATCGAGAGGATAGGCTCTTCTCACTAATAGACTGGCGTGCGCCTCATTATAAAAGTGAATAGAATCGATAGATGATTGAAGAATGGATGCGGCGCTTCCTGCCCCGGACGATTGTTAAAGTTCGAGAACAATCTTTACAGTATTGGTGCTATGTCGATCGGCAATGGTGTTTGACTGAGCGCGAAGTAGTGCCCGCCAGTGGTGTGCTCGGACAGCAAGTGTTGCTAATACCTGATGGCATGACGTTTTTTCGATCCAGAGAGTTTCCCCTTGCCCATGTTGGCGAGAGAGATCTTGCAGAAGCAATTTCCCTTGATGTTCAAGCGTGGTCGCCATGGGATGAGGAGTGCCATATTTATTACTGGCCTTCTCAGCAGGGCGACTGCTGGCAGGTTGCGGTGTGGATTTGGCTGAAAGATATTTTGGCGGATATTCGTGGGGCGGGTGACTTGACACCTACCCACGTCATGCCAGAAAGGGCCTGGAAAATAGCGGCTATACAACCCGAGTCGAGCCCCGCAATTTTCTTAGACAGCACGGAAAATGGTCAGCAAGTCTACGCTATTGTCCAGGCATCTGGCCCCCCGTTAAGAATTGCTGAATGTCCAACAAACGAAGATAGTAAGCGTTTTTGGCGAACGCTTGATATAGAAGCTCAGCAATACCCTTTGTTAAGGTGCTCAGGCTATTCCGAAGTATTCCCAGATAACAAAGAATCAAATGAGGTCGCCTTAGGACTACCTTTACAGAAAGCCTTGAAACATGCACGACAGGATAACGCAGAAGATTGGCTTGATCCCTCTAGCTGGGTTAAGCCTGTCGGCCTTGTCTTGATTGTTTATTCGATCTGGCTACTTGGCAGTGCATTAATTTTTTTACAGAAAGGCACGGAGGTTAGCCGGTTAGTTGCCGAGGCCCGACACGAGGCAATAGAGGTTATCGAGCAGAGAGATAATGTTACACGAGCTCATGGAACCCTTGAATTATTGCATGGCCTGCGTGTTGAGCAAGTGAAGTTTGAAGCTGCCTTAGCTGTGATAAGTCGGACTTTGCCCGAGGATGCCTGGCTCGAAGCCGTGCAATATGACTATACCGATGGGGGTTGGCTTGATATCAGTGGCAAAGCAGAACACAGCTCTGGGCTCGCCGCAATTTTAGAGGAAGTACCAGAAATAGAGCACGCCATGTTTTTGAGTGACATTCGGCGAGAGAAGCTCACCGGCCTTGAGCCTTTTAAAATTCGTTTGAAATTGGCGCAAAAGCTGTGAGCACACCAGGTGTGGGTAAGCTAAGCGAGTATTTAAAAAACCTCCGGGCCAGCGGCGAAGCTGATACGCCAATCGTAAGATGGAGTGTTTTTACTATCGCGGTCATATCTATCTGGTTCTGGATTATTGTGCCTTTACAAGACTGGCAGCAGTCCTTAAAGGAACAGGTTGAACAAAATGCAAAAAAGGCAGTGCGACTCGATTCATTAAAACAGCAGGCAGATAAGTGGCAAGACGCTGAGCTATTGGCATTGGCTGAAATGGAAAAACAAATGCAGGCCTTGTTTACCGAATCTTCAGATACGTCGAGTCAGGCTCGCTTGCAAGAGTTACTCAGCAAGCAGTGTGCGGTCAGAAACATTACAATCGAAAGCTTAAAACTGGTGGAAGCGGAAGACTATCCTGGCCTGGGTCGTAAATTGAGCGTTGTGATGAACTTACGGGGAGGGCTTGACGACATATTACGTTTTATGAGCGATCTTAGTCACGCTGGTCACATCGTACAAATAGAGCGCTGGTTGATTCGTAAAGATCGAAAACAAACGGCAATCGCGCAAATAGTTGTTGCAGGTTTTCGGGCTGTGGCTGTTGAGACACCTGATGCCCAGTAACAAAGTGACAGCTTTCCTCATAGTAGTGCTTGGTAGCGCATTGGCATGGCGTTGGATGTATCCCTACCCAGAGCCAGTTGCAAAACGCTTACTGCCACCCATTTTACCGTCAATTGAAGAGCAAGCACCGCGAGACTACCTGGCCAACATACTTGAGCATAACGTGTGGAGAATATCCCGAGGGCAGGTTGGCGATGGAACTGACCTTTCGCCGGATGGCAATAAAAGCCCCACTGCTGGTGATCAGCAGTCAAACAAGTCCAGTGTTGGTAGCCAGTCATGGCGGCTGGTCGGTGTTTCTCAGTATAGTATTAAGCCCGTGGTCATTATTGATGATGGGGTTGATGTACGAACCTACCAGCTGGGTGATGAACTCCCCGATGGCAGTCAAATTAGTAAAATCATGCCTTTTGGTATTCAGGTATTAAAATCTGGTGAAAATGAAAAAATCTATTTGTTTGGTAAAAAGTAACAGCAAACATCTGCTCACTGCCTTGGTTGTTTTCCTACAGGCTTGTACTACAGGCAGCAGTTTTGTGGTGCCAGAGCACTTGCCTGATCCCGCGCGACCACAAGCCGCATCAGCTGCCGCACCTGAAACGACGCAGCCAAATAGCAAGTTTGTTCGCAGTCAACGGCTACCTGCACTGGGTGTATCGCGATGGCAGTCTGACGACGAGTCCCGTTGGGACGATTTAAAAATTCCCGAGGGTAAATTCGACCTTAATGTAGAATCAATTCCGCTGGGCGAGTTTATTCATGTGGCATTGGGCGATGTTCTGGGCTTGTCTTTCAATATGGATCCCTCCATTGCATCTCGTCCTGAAACGATAACCTTACGTATTAGTGATCCGGTTAACGCAAAAAGATTGCTCGGTATGGTCGAGCAAACCATCGCCGCCTATGAGGTTGGCCTGGTTTGGAATGACGGCGCACTGCATGTGTTACCCGCGAGCAAGTTGCTAAAGCTATCCCCGGTTCCCATTGGGCAAGACGGAGCGCTCGCACCACAGCTTGGCCGCGTAATGACCATTATTCCCATGGCTTACGCCAGCCCTGGCGAAGTGTTGAGTTTTGCCAAGCATTTTCTAAAAATGGGGGCGGGGGCTGACGTCTATACAATGACGCGTTTAAATGCCTTGTTGGTGATTGGGCTACCCTCAAGCGTTGAACGCTTTAAAGGGGTGGTAAGTCTGGTTGATCGCCCTGCAATGACAGGCCGTGAGCTGCACTTAATTAAGGCTGTTTATTGGCGGGCATCTGAAATTGTGCCCCTGCTAAAAGACGCTCTGCGCTTGCAAGGTATAGCCGTTGCGGGGGCAGCGGGTCAGCCGGGTGTGTATGTTATACCGGTACCTCAGCTCAATGCCGTTATGGTCTCGGCTCCCAATGACACCACCACGCGCTGGGTGGCGACATGGATAGAGCAACTCGATACCCCCGAAGTGGCTGGGGAGTCATTGCGAACCTATGTTTACCCAGTGAAGCACAGTACAGCCAAAGAGCTTGGTGCGACGGTGGCAAAAATAATTGGTGGCATTGCAACGGCTGATGGCCAGGCTTCGCAGCCAAACACCTCAGAAACAAGCCCGAAAGAAAACTCCGACACAGCAACGACGGGTAACTCTTCTTTGCGAGTAGTCGTTGATGAAGCTCATAACTCGCTGGTTTTCGTCGGCCGCGCTCAAGACTATCAAATGGCCTACCAACTATTACAACAGCTCGACTCGCCTGCTAAGCAAGTCTTACTTGAAGTCACTATCGCAGATGTGAGTCTTGATGCCAGTACCCAGTTGGGTGTCGAATGGGCCTACCGCAGTTATGATTCCCTTGGCAATCTCGACAAACTGGCCTCAACGGTCGGTGGTCTTGGTTTGGGTTCGGGGGGTTTAACCCTGAGCCTGCTCGATGCGACTGACGTGCAAGCAGAAGTCCACGCACTGGCGGCCAATGGCGATGCTAAAATTCTTTCCAGCCCCAAATTGTTGGCGGTAGATAATGAAGAGGCCAGGATTCAGGTTGGCACCCAGATTTCTGTTGTCACAGGTGAAATCTCCGATGCGAGCTCTAGCGGCACAGATCCTGGCGTGGTGCGTAGCTTTGAATATATCGACACCGGCGTTATCCTGCGTTTCACCCCGACAGTGATGGACAATGGTGTGGTTCGACTTGATGTATATCAAGAAGTTAGTGCACCAGGGGCCTCAAATAATAATACGCCGCCCATAGCAACGCGCTCTGTTGAAACAACACTGGTAGCGGAATCGGGACAAACGGTACTGCTAGGTGGTTTAATTACGCACAATACCAGTGAGCAAATTACCAAAGTACCTTTCCTGGGCGATATACCCTGGCTTGGGCAGTTATTTAGTAATACTCAGACAACAGATAGTTCGACTGAAATGATCATTATGATGACACCCCATGTAATAGAAAACCGTGCGCAAGCTGATGAATTAAAAGAATCTTTTCGTAAACAGCTAGATCTTTAGGGGAAAAGTGCGACCTTGATAGGTTTTAAAGAATAGAGGCGGGCGACTGTTACAGTGGCGTGTTTGTCGTGAGACAATGCAGGGCTTATGTTGAAGCGGCTAGTGTGCGGTGACACCTATTAAAAAAGCTTAATGATAACGGGAGCGTTTAGCGCTAATGGCTTGATATGGAAGAAAAGTCACGTTTCGCTGGAAAACAAGAAAAATGGTAAATTAGGCTGTTGACAGCTTAAATAACAGGGCCTAGTATTCCGTCCACGCCGGTCAGGTTGAGTCGGTTTTTTTTTGGGAATTTAAACGAAGTCTAAATATTGAAACAGGAATCTAATACAATGAAAAAGAATCTACTTGCCGCGTCAGTGGCAGCTGCCGTTTTAGCCATGACCCCGGTTGCAAATGCTGCTTGGACTACTGCCGCTACAACTCTTAATGTGGTCTCTCAGGCTGTAAGCACTACTAAAGACGATGCCGCCGCACAAGCTGCTGTCGTATATACCTTGGCTCTTGGTGAGAGTTTAACCGCTAACGATACTATTGAAATCGTTCTAACTGGTGGCCTGACCTTTGACGGCACAACTGGCGTAACACTACAGCCTAGTGCTGGTGATATTGGTGCCGGTGCTACTCTTGCAGCGGTTCCTCTTTCCGGCGGCACTGCTGGTTCTACCTCAGCTACATGGCGTGTTATTGCCAATGTCGCAGCAGCGTCAACTCTGACTCTGAACTCTACCGGCACAATATTTGACACGAATGGTGTGGCTGTTGGTAATAATGCAGATGTTCTTCTTACTTTGAAGACAAGCGGTGGCTTGACCATTGGTACTGCTAGTAACTCGCTGAATACTACTCTTGAAACAACTGCCGGTGCTAACGATGCGATGTTGTTTACCGGTGTTAATCTGACTACAGCAGCGCTGACAGCCAGCACTAACACAGCTCAGGTATCGACTGGTTACGTTTACCTGGAAGATAACGCCACTGACGTACTGACTGATGCCGTTGTTGTAAACACTCAGTCAAACAGTGCCGCTGGTGGCTCGGCTTCTATCCCTTCAGCTCCCATTGCAGCAGCTAACTTGCTTTACACTTTGGCTGGTGATTTCACTGGTGTTACTTCGGTGGCTGCTTCAGGTGTTACGGGAAGTGACAGTGCGGGTGTTCAAACTGGCGGTACTGCAGGCGCATTTACAGTTGATGCAGCCAACGGCGTTGCTTATGCATCTAACACGGCGATGCTTGCTGCTGGTGGTGGTACTTTAAATATTAATGACCTCGTCATCACTCTGGATGGTACGACTGCACAGGCGGCGCGTTCATTCACCATTACAACTCAAGTTCTGGGTGATGCCACTTGGTCTGCTCACGACGTGCAGGCTACCGCGACAGCAACTTCTATTGCGCGCAATGGTACCTTCTTCACCTCTAACTCAACGGGCGCTTTGAATAACATTAAAGTGACTGATCAGTCTGGTTCTTTGCCAGCTGCTGGTGGTGATATTTCTTACGCGGCATGGGATGCTAGCGGCGCTAGTGTTGCTCAGGCTGCCGGTGCGGCGACTCTGCCAGCCACTGTGCCAAACAACGGTACTGTTGTTGTGCCAGGTGCAGACCTGACCGCTAACTTCCCCGGTGGTGTACGTTTTGACGTAACCGTTAACTCTTCAGATGCGTCTATCTCGAATGTTAAGAAGACAACGTCTGGTACTACGGTTAATACTTACCGTAGTGGCACCGGTGGTGCTCTATAAGGCTTAGTTAGCTTATGTGAAAAGGGGCCTTTAAGGCCCCTTTTTTTATGTCAGTAATTTTTATGCCAATAATTTTAGTTTAGGGGCAATTTTGCAGGTTAATATGTACCAATGCTAGTTTCTGTTCACCTGCCAAAAACCGGCGGCTCCAGTTTGTTGGCCTCTATTGAAGGCGCCTATGGCTCATCTTTGCTTCTGGATAATGACGACAGGCCAATCAATACCCCGCCTTTAAAAAGAAAGACGGCAGCCATTAGCCATTGTATGAAAAACACCTCCCGCGACTTTGAGGCTGTGTGCTGCATACACGGTCACTTTATGCCGCTCAAGTATCTGTTTCTGCTGCGCAGTGTCGATGTGCAATTTGTCGCCTGGCTGCGTGACCCAATTGAAAGATTGGCGTCCCACTATTTTTACTGGCTTAAAAACTACGACCCACATACGGCAGGTGCCCTTCGGCGTCGAGTGGTCGAGGAGGGCTGGCCCCTGGAGCGTTTTTGTCTGGCACCCGAATTAAGAAATTTTTACAGCCAGTTTTTCTGGGGTTTTCCCATTCGCTGTTTTGACTTTGTGGGTATTACTGAATACTACGATGCGGATTTTGCCTATTTTTCCCATAAATACCTGGGTACCGAACTACCGGTTAAAAGCAAAAATATTAATGAAAATAAACCGGTCGGCTCGTACTTTGAAAATGGCGAGCTACGGCGTAAGCTGGAAAGCTATCACAGTAAAGATATCACCCTATACCAAAAAGCCTGTGCCATCCGGGCTCAAACCCGCGTTGCACAGGTATAGCTTATTTAAGCACCGCATAGCCCATAGCCGTTAAAAATTGCAGGTCAGCAGGTCGGGCGTAATCAATGATTTGGTCGCGGTGTCGGCCCAATGAGTCAGGTACTTGTATCAGTGCCACAAGTGCATTTTGCAAAGCTGCGTCGGCTTCAATTTCAAGAAAGGTAAAGAGTTGTTCAAACTGGCTGGCTGGCTGCTGGCAAAGTGTGTCGAAATTTAGCATTAAAAATCGGCCGCCCATCGTTTTGCCAATATCGATAATACGCCGGTGAGCCGCACACCAATACTGAAACGAAGCGCTGGGGCTAATGTTGCTCACCGGCTCGCCCAATAATTGCTCGCCCCACAACTGTAGCTGATTTTGATTACTGCTATAGGCCATGTCGAGTCCGTGGCGCACCACGTGTATGTATTTCATGGCTGGCCATTGCTTCAGCAGAGCAGGTAGCACTATATGGGTGTTGGGTTCCTTCCAGCCCCAGTTGCCACCTTTAGCGCTGCCCTCTGTTCGTTGTAGTAGCTGCTCAACTCTTGTCGCTAGCCACTCTTTTGAATGCGCGGGCCTGTCGCTTTCACAGAGTGTGTGAAGGTACTTTACTTCACGTTTACGCCAGGCTTTATTGCTGAGGGATGCTTTGCGAAAAAGACTACAGGCCTGGTTAATTGCTTGTTGGTGTTGCTCGGGTGGCCAAAGCGCTGCACGCTTAAATAAAAGAGTAAAGGCCAGATTGTCCATCGATTCGTTAAGGTCTGTGCCCATAAAGAACCCAAGCTCGCTGAGAATGTTGGCAATAACGCGAGTGCCGCTGCCGCCAACACCGCCGATAGCGACGGGGGGTGGGATTTTATTAAAGATTCTCATAGCTTGTTTGTGTTGGCCCTGGGGTAGTGGCGGGGGTGTTAAATCAGGGCATTATTTTAGCGCTGAGACTGACACAAGTGTAGGGCCGGTGCAGAGAAAAAAGCGGTCATTGTCGAGACATTTTTTTAGTGGGTAATACTCATTCAGATCGTGTGAGTTGCTGAGAATAGTCGGCCGAATCGCCAATCGGTGTACATTTTGCCACATCTTCGACCCATGTTTTGTTATAATTAACAACCTGCAAGCTGCTATACATCACCTGTATTTTCCCGGACTCTTATCCTGTTAAAAGCATATTCGGCTTGCTCTGTCGTAAGAAGCCAATATTAATGCTGCCGATGGAAAACAGAGAATTGATAGGGTGTAATGCCACTGTAACGAGACGCTTTAGTGACAAAATCACAAAGCATGGAGCCTGGTATTTCTTCTAATAAAGACGCACTCCCCGAACATGAAATGGCTTTCGAATGGCCGAGGCAGGCGATGCGTGAGCATAACTGGCAGGAGGCAGCGCGGCGCTGGAGTGTGATGCGTAAAGCTTACCCTGCATTGCCCGCACCTTTGTTTCAGGGTGCCAATGCGCATATTCAGGCGGATGAACTGGAACTAGCGGAGGCTCTACTCAGTCGTGCGTGTCAAGAATTTCCAGCCCACCCTATGTTGTTTGCTGAATTAGCGACGCTTGCTATACGTCAAAATAAATGGGAAGTTGCTGAGGATTTATTACAGAAAGCGCGTGATCACCACCCCGATTTAGTGGGAACCTGGTTGAAGTCGGCAGAGTGTGCCGAAGGAGTGGGCGAGTTAGAGCGGGCGGCTCGATACGGCGAAAAGGCTTGCCAGTGTGCCCCTAAACTGCCAGGTCCTTACATTCAATATGCTGAGCAGGCAATGCGCAACAAACAATGGCAGCAAGCCTTAGAGCGCTGGGAAGTACTTCGCAATAATTTCCCAGATATTCCCGCTGGCTATTTGCGGGCCGCTGAAGCAGCGCGACAGCTGAATCAACCTAAAGAAGCCAGGCGACTAACATTGACACATCAATACGGCGCTGAGGTTTTTATTGAAAACGAAGGCAGCCGTAATATACCTGAAAAAAATAGTGGCGGGCTTGCCGGCCTTGCCCATTTTTTAGAATTGGTATGGGCCAAAGCTACCTTGAGTCTACGCTCAGAAGTGAATCGAAATTATCTTAGTTACGGTTGGTGGGTGCTTGAACCACTGTTATATATGGTTGTCTATTATCTCGTTTTTAGTTTGTTGCTAAATCGAGGTGGTGATAACTACGCAGTATTTTTACTTACCGGGCTAATTCCGTGGATGTGGTTCGCAAAGGCTGTCAATAGTAGCAGCAACAGTATATTGGCGGGGCAAAATCTTATGCTGCAAGTTGATGTGCCTGCTATTTTCTTTCCACTTGTTATGGTTCTGCAATCGACGCTCAAACAACTCCCTGTGTTTTTGCTGCTCTTTTGTTTTGTCTGGTCACAAGGTTACGATCCGGCCATGCATTGGTGGGGGGTCATTCCTGTCGTTATGGTGCAGACGATTATTATAGTGGCGTTCTCTTGCGCGGTAGCTGCAATTATTCCTTTTATAAGGGATCTTAGTTATTTGGTGCCGACTGGCTTGACCTTTCTTATGTTTTTATCGGGGATTTTCTACGACTATAAAGCCATATCTGAAGAATGGCAGGACTTGTTTTTACTTAACCCTATGGCATTTCTTCTCAAGTGTTACCGGGATATTTTCATCGAAGGCGTGCCACCAAACTTCGTGGAGCTCACAGTGTGGGGTTTAGCAAGCTCAGTCATCTGCCTGCTGTTAGTGCTAATTTACCAGAGATTAAGCCATATCTATCCGCGAATTGTTTTGGAATAATCACAAATGAAACCGATTCTTTCGTTGGAAAATGTTGCAGTACATTATAAGCGTCGTGGTAGTGTCTTGCGGCGTAAAAGTTATTATGAGGCTCTCAAATCGGTAAACTTGGATATTTATCCGGGAGAAACGCTAGGTGTTATTGGGCGCAATGGTTCGGGCAAATCTAGCTTGCTACGTGTTATTTCAGGTGTCATTACGCCTGATAGCGGGCAAGTAATTAATCATGGCGTGTCAGTATCATTATTAGCCTTGCAGGCGGGCTTTGATCCAAACCTTAATGGTAGGGATAACGCAATTCTTAGTGGAATGTTGCAGGGTGCTTCCCTGCGCAGTGTGCAAAATAAGTTAGATGAAATACGGGAGTATTCTGAGCTAGGTGAGTTCTTCTTTGAGCCGGTAAGAACCTACTCAGCGGGCATGCGTGCTCGCCTTGGATTTTCTATTACTACTATTATTAGCCCCGATGTTTTGCTGGTTGATGAGGTGCTGAGTGTCGGTGATCAGCGCTTTAAGGAAAAAGCAGAGCGTACGATGGCTGCAAAGATACAGTCGGATCAAACGGTTGTTTTGGTTGCTCATTCCCACCAACAAATTACACGGCTATGTGACCGTGCTGTGCTAATAGAAGAAGGTGTTAGTTATGCGATTGGTGAGCCAAAAGAAGTGCTTGCTGTTTATACTGAAAGACTACAGAGAGCAACTTGAATTTGTTTGGCATCATATCGGTCGCAGCTAAAAAATATATTGAATCCTTTTACATGGGTGTAACAAAAGCGGCATAAGAGTCACCCGCTTTTTTTGGTCTTAAAAATTTAGAATCTATTGGCGTGCTGTCATAACGGGTAGAGTTAGCCAAGGGCTAATCGCCTCTCTTTTATGACAATAATGCCAAACTTTACATATAGAGAGCAGTATCGTGATATACAACGAAGAGTTTGTGTGGTTGCATTTTCCTAAATGTGCTGGAACGAAAGTAGAGCAACTATTTAGTCGTTATCTTTGTAAGCAAGGAGGTGTCACTCTGGACTCGACTAATATCAATGTTGATCCTTTGGTTACATGGCACGATTCAATTGCCGAACGTGAAGATCGGGATCCTGGGTTTAAGCTCGGAGATAGAACGGTGGTGTGCTCGATTAGAAGATTGCCCTCATGGTTAATTAGTCGGTATGACTTTGAGTTTCAACGTAGTCCAAAATTGCCCCATGTCCCTGGGAAGCTATTAGAAGGGAGGTTTCTTGAGGCAACTGGGTTTGAGAACCATGCGGATTATTATGTGAAAAAATATTTACCCGAAACGCTATTAAAGTCAGGGAAAGTAAGGTTTTTGAGAACAGAGTTTTTTGAGTCGGACTTTAAGTCAATATTTGGAGGGTTTCTCGATATTTCTAAAATCCCTGATTCTGAATATCAAAGAAGTGTGAATGCTTCAAAAAGTTACTTGCCCATGGAAATAAAGAGGGAAATTCAAAGCAGTAGTGAAAAAATATATGATAAGTGTCCGTGCTGGCGAAAAGTTGAGGGTTTTGTCTATGGAAGCTCGCTTGCGACAAGGGATCTTTAATCCAAAAAATAGGTTGTACATAAATATAAGTAGACAGCTTGAGCAATTGCACGGGCAGATAAAAATGTCAGATTAGGTCGGAACTAATACAGGTAAGCGTACCTATTATCTGTCTAAGTGATTTTGTCCATAATTTGATCTTGTTTTTTCTCGTGATATAAAGACGTTTTATTACATAAGTATTTAATCTGCAAACAGATATTTATTTTCAGCAGAGTGCGCATCAGCGGTGTTGAAATCACCTGAACCTGCTAGTCGCATTTTAGAGGCAATAAGACTAACTGAAATAGCTCTTTCAACTGCATGGGCAAATGTTCCGTCCACCTGGCCCTCTTCTGGTTCGAAGTTGCTTTCTGATATTGCAAGGTTAAGCAAAGGTTGTATCGCTGAAATGCGTGCATAAAACATGGTTCCGGCAACAAATGGTTGGGCCATCACGTCGCACTTATCAACCCCCATTTGTTCTGCCAATTGTAATACGCAATCTTTATTGGAGCCCCAGTAAGTACTCATGTCGGTGATGTGTCCTTGGGGGCCGACCATACCCAGGTCCTGATGTTGATTGAACTGTTGAATGATGAGGTTTAAGTTGTCAGGCCGTAATAGTTTGTCAAAAATATCATTTCGCCAGATATTTCCATCTTCACGATGATCAGACTTTTTTGTATGCAGTTTTAAAAGTAGAGTATGTCCATTTTTTATTATATTCGGCATGATTTCAAAAAATGGAAGGACATCTCGCCCTTTATTCTCAACCGCCAATAGATCATAGGGGTGTCCCCACTGCTTGAGAATACAATCAGCTTCATCTTTAAGGTGGTAAGGTGTGGTGACATAGAGCTTAAGGTCTAGTTTGATCTGATCTAGGTAGCCTTTCATTTCTTTCAAAATATCTAAATAGAATGCATGTATCACGATGGCTAGAGTGTCACTGCGCTCTGTGTTATTGCGATGTGAATTCGTTTCAATTAGCGCTGTGCGTGTTGCTTCTAAATAAGCATAGCCATAGCGTTGATCTGGTTCTAAATGAGCCCCTTCAGCCCATTCATTCCATGCGTTTATAAATACCAGGCGCTCATCAGGATTAGCTTTGTGGGCAAGGGTGTCTTCAATGGAGCTTTTTAGCCAGGTTTGATAGCCTGCCGGCGAACTATTGGCAAAGATAGTGCCATTGGTTTTTCGTCGCGCAGTATTATCCCACGAAGGAGTGACACCGCGAAACAGTGTGTAATCAGGTCGCTGATAGTTCTTACTTCGCTCGGTAAATATTCCCCAGTCGTAGATGGTGCCGGTAAAGCCGGGGTTTAGCTCTTCTGCAAGTTCCGTAACTACTGGCGGACTACTATTGTTTGGTGGGAACTCAACGGCTGCATCAAAACCATAAATTTCAGGATTTTCTTTCTCGAAAGACTGGGTGTATGTTAGATAAATTTCACCTATACCACTATCCCTGCACCACGCTCTCCAGCGTTCTGCTGTTTCTTTTGGAGAAGGTAGTAAGCTTGGGCGATAAACTAATAGCAGAGGTCGACCGTTTATGCGTATATAGCGTGAGTCGCGCATATATTTGCTGACATACTCAATAAATGCTAAATCATCTTCTGGTGAGTGCTGCTGGGCAATAAGTATTTCATTATCGAGGCCATCCCAGCGCCTGCTCCAATTTTCATTGGCCCAGCAAAGACAAAATGGAAAATCGAGGGAGGCGTCGTCCAAATAATTTAATATGGGAGTTTCTAATAAGCGTTTGCCCGCAAACCAGTAGAAGTAGAAACAAAAACCGCCTACGCCAAACAACTTGGCAAGTTCGATTTGCCGTCTTTGTATCGATAGATCCGTTAAGTCATAGTAGCCAAGTTCTCCAGGAACATGAGGTTGATAATGGCCTTCATATTGAGGTTTGGCAGGCTTTACATTGGTCCATTCGGTAAACCCTTTGCCCCACCATTCATCATTTTCTGGAATGCTGTGGAACTGGGGTAGGTAGAAAGCGATAAGCTGAACCGGAGGGTTTTCTAGTGCTTCATTGTCGTGTAATGGGACGTAAATCTCGTGTTCATTTGGGCGCAGGAGAGGGCCCCCAGCTTTAACCTCATGTACCGTCAGTGTGCTCCAGTTTTTATAAACTGTTGTATTCTTAAACAGGAATGGCAATCTGGTAAAGAGCTGTTTTTTCAATCGAGTTTTAATTTGTGGGCTTATAGGTAGCATTCGCCATACTTTAAACGGCGCTCTATATAAGTGTGGCCTTAATAGTCGAGAAGGATTCGTTATAGTGTGGTGACGAATGGCACGAAAACCACGGGTAAGTCGCCACGAGTTACTGTTGAGTAAATCAGAGAGGTTTTGGTTTGCGGTTGAGATTTGGCTGTCACGGTCTACTGCGGCCTGGTTAAGGCTATCAATTTGGCTGTCACGGTCTACTACGGCCTGCTTAAGGGTATCAATTTGGCTGTCACGGTCTACTACGGCCTGGTTAAGGGTGGCAATTTGGCTGTCACGGTCCATTACGGTTTGGTTAAGGGTGTTAATTTCCACTGCGGCCTGGTTGAGGCTATCATCGAAGCTGGCGATCTGTCCGTCTCTTTCGATAAGCAATTGATTGAGCTTCCCAGACCTGGCTTCAAATCTTTGTATGGTGCTAAGGGCTGGGCGCAGAAGTCGTGCCTGTTTTTGTAACTTTTGTAGTAAAGCGACCATTGGCGGGTCATCAAGTTTAGCTTGATCTTCTGCGATGGCTTTGAGGGCAATATAGAGTTCCTTCACGTCCTCTGGGATATTATCATCTAACATCAGGTCTTCACTTTCGAACCTGGAATGTTGTAGTGAGCCCTCTAAAAAATCATTTTTGTATTCACTTAATTCCTGTGAAGCTGGATCAAGAGGTAAAGCTAGAGAATCTGAAATTCTGTGTATTTGCCGGACTGGAGCGGCCATTAGCTTGTCGTAATCCACGACAACATACTCTTTACCAATTGTATGAGAAATACTGGAGAGCATATGCTCCAGCCAAAGGTAATAACTTTTACCGGGGTCTGTCCCGTCGCGCTTGCTTAGTGACTGAGTAACACTTAATGGGTTTCGAGTCGCAATTACGTAACTCACGTGAACGTGTAATCGCTCACAGATATCCTGCCAAAATGGCAGTAAGTAACTAAAACGCGGATCTTTCATGCAAAAAATATCAGTGGATTCGATTTTTGAGCGCAATAATGTGACTGCTTCAAGCTTGTGTTTTTGAATCGCGGGTCCTTCTAGCTCTGCTGGTAAGACAGGCAGCAGGGTTTGCCAAGTGCGCCCCAGAGAAGCTAGGAGTTTCTCGTTAAGCGCGTAAAGGTCGAGGTCTTCAAAAAAACCCTTTTCGTTGTTATCTGGCATTGGGCTCATCAGGTGTGACCCTGGATCTGCGCCCAGAATGGTAAGGCCGCGCGTCAGAGCGCTGGTTCCACTGCGGTGCATGCCTAGTACAATGATGATGCGTTTTTGCATGGTCTTGCTCATGTCACTTGAGCTTCCTTATTAAGTGTTACGCCTCAGCGTGAGAATTTATGGAAGTATCTCTGTTTGATTAAAAAAACAAACCCTGCTCATCCTTTGGTCTGTGGCCTCATTCGCGCTATGCAAGGCCTGTCAATATTAATAGCTCGCCATTTCTAAAAGCGTTAAATAGAGCCATAAGGGAAGCACTTCGGGGTCCAGGGCTGTTACCTAAATTCTGTCGAATAGGGTGGCTGCGAAAAGCCCGAGTCCGCCAATAAGTGTCTGACGATAGACGCCCGAGCGCCAGATGCCGATAGTTCTTGGAATAAGTCGGCATACTCGAGCTTTGCTAAACTTATCAAGCATGATCGCATTTTCTGTCGTTAATAATTCGCGGTTTGCATCGAGTGCTTTGGTATGGATAGCGTTCCACTGTTGGAATCGCCGTTGAAATAGCATGTAGATACGTTTGTGAGTAGCGCGTAACCCAGGACTAGCGCCGAGAACATTCTGGTCGTGTTGTCGATATCGAACACTTGGGTGTTTATCGTAAATGACAATGCCGCCTGAGCCAGTGACCAGGCTGTAAACCCACCAATCATGACTTATGATGTTTAACTGGCCTGCTTTGCAAAGAAGATTGTGAGCAGCTTTGTTCATGACCATCGAATTACCACTGGCCAGGCTCTGCACCAGAGAGTTAGCGAAACTAGGTCGCCTGCGGCGGATAGGTGTATATCCACACCCTTTACCATACTGGTCGATTAATCGGGTTCGTGCACAGTACAAAGCGGGGACGTCCTCATCAATCAATCGTAACTTATCAATTGCCCGGGATAACTTGTCGGGCTCCCATATATCGTCCTGATCAGCAAATGCGTAGTAATCAGCTTCGATAGAAGCCCTGGATGCTAAAGATAGAAAGTTGGCCGCATAACCCTGTTGTGGGCCGGGCTCTATGGAGAGGCTTTGTGTGCCCCATGAAGATTGGTAACTTTTAAGGATGCGAAGGGTATCGTCTGTAGAGCCGTCATCTGAAACCCATAAATTAAACCCGCAGTCGCGTTGCTTGAGAATCGAATCCAGCTGCTCCTTAAGAAATCGATCTCCATCTTTTGTGCAGAGAAAGATAGCAACTAGTGGTTTAGTACTCAGGGTGTGATTCTGTTGTTTGGCATCGACTTGTACCTTGCAGCAGATGTCGGGAGGGTTGGCTGGACTATTGTTTTTCCCCAGACTGGAAGAATTTGCGTTAGCCATTAAGATAGTGCTTTCTGTGTTGGTATTTTGACCTTGTTGGCCGACGGCAGTGATTATACAGATCTATAGCTGTTACGAGTAACAGTTTTGATTGAGTAGAGGGATACTTTTTTGCAGTTAATTAGAAAGATAGTAATTTCCACTGCAGTAATACTGGCCTTGCCAGCGCAGCCTTTTCTCTACGCTACCCGCATGCTCACCCTTTTGTATGGTAGCCCGCGTTTCCACTCTTTTGCTCGCTATGCTAGTTACGAGTTTTTCCAGTGTGGTCAATTTTTACCCGAGCATTTTCGCCACGAATTTATGGCTATTGTTGAGCAAACAATAGAAAATAACGCCCGTTCAACACCGTGCTGACGGTTTTATTATTCTCAAGCGAAGGACTGTAAAAATGATTCCTGTTGTACTCTCCGGTGGTTCTGGTAGTCGCCTTTGGCCCTTATCGCGGGCGCATTATCCCAAGCAGTTCATCCCTCTGGCGAGTGAGCAAACTATGTTGCAGGAGACCCTTGGCCGTTTACAGGGTTTGCGTGCGGAGGCTTTGTCACCACTGGTGATTTGTAACGAGCAGCACCGCTTTATGGTGGCTGAGCAATTGCGTGAAATGGATGTGGTGGCGCAAAATATTTTGCTTGAACCCGTGGGTCGCAATACTGCGCCGGCTGTTGCCCTGGCGGCATTGGCTGCCGCCCCCGATGATATCTTGCTGGTCTTACCTGCCGATCATGTGATTGAAAATATCACGGCTTTCCATAGCGCCATTGAGTTGGCCTGTAGCGAAGCCGAAAAGGGTGCGCTGGTGACCTTTGGCGTGGTGCCTACGTCTGCACAAACGGGTTATGGCTATATTCAGGCGGCGAGCGCTGAGGCTTCTGGGCTTACGGCGCACAGTATTCAGCAGTTTGTTGAAAAACCCGATTTGGCGACCGCCCAGGCCTATGTCGATAGTGGCGATTATTATTGGAATAGCGGTATGTTTGCCTTTAAGGCGGGTCGCTATTTAGAGGAGTTGGAGCGTTATCAGCCCGAGATGCTCAGTGCCTGTCGGGCGGCCTTTGATGGCTCCAGTGTTGACCTCGATTTTACCCGTCTTGATGAGGCGGCCTTTAGTGCTTGCCCCGATGACTCCATCGACTACGCGGTGATGGAAAAAACCGACAGTGCGGTGGTAATTCCTCTCGATGCCGGTTGGAGCGATATCGGCAGTTGGTCGGCCCTGTGGGATATCTCCGAAAAAGATGAGCAGGGCAATACCTGCAAAGGTGATGTGCTGGCGGTCGATACTCACGATTCCTATCTGCACACCAATGGCCGTTTACTGGCGACAGTCGGCATTAAAGATTTGGTGGTGGTCGAAACCGATGACGCAGTGCTGGTAGCCGATAAAAGCCGCGTGCAAGATGTGAAAACGGTGGTTAATCAACTACAGGCTCAGGGTCGTAGTGAGCGCGAGTCCCATCGTAAAGTGTATCGCCCCTGGGGTATGTACGATTCAATAGCCGCCAATAGCCGCTATCAAACTAAGCGCATTGTAGTTAACCCGGGTGCACGCTTGTCACTACAAAAACACTACCACCGCGCTGAACACTGGGTGGTGGTGCAGGGCACGGGGCTGGTGACACGAGGGGATGAAGAAGTCGTTTTATCGGTCAATGAGTCAGTTTATATTCCCATTGGCATGACGCATCGTTTAGAAAACCCGGGTGTCATCCCTTTGGAAATTATTGAGGTACAAACTGGCGATTACCTCGGCGAGGACGATATCGTGCGCTTTGATGATCAGTACGGGCGGGTAGAGGAAAAGTAGCTTGCCCTTACTTGCCTGCCGGCAGGTTTGCCGCCCCGCGCTTATTCCCCAACGGCTATTGGCTAGTGCAATTTAGCACTGCGCATCGCAGGGGCGCTTCTGTACAATGGCGCCTTTTGCGATAACTGCTCACTGCTCTCCTGGCCTTATCGCGCAAACATTGTTAAGTAATCACTGTTAAGTCATCGTTGTTAAGCAATAGTAGTTAATCCAATGAACTCTTTCGAAATCCGTGCGCTGCTGGCTCTGGCCTTTCTCTACGCCAGTCGCATGCTCGGTTTATTTATGGTGTTGCCGGTTTTTGCCCTGTACGCAGAGGGTTATCCGGGTAGCTCGGCACTGCTGGTGGGTGTTGGTTTAGGTATTTATGGCCTGAGTCAGGGCCTGCTGCAAATCCCCTTTGGACTGCTGTCAGATCGCATCGGTCGCAAGCCGCTGATCTTCGCGGGCATGTTACTGTTTTTGGCGGGTAGCGTATTGGCGGCAACGGCGGACTCTATGGCCGGGCTGATTATCGCTCGTGCGTTGCAGGGTGCCGGTGCGGTGGCCAGTGTGGTGATGGCGCTGTTGTCCGATCTGACCAAAGAGCAGAACCGCACGCGGGCGATGGCCTCTATTGGCGGTAGCATCGGCCTGTCTTTTGGTGTGGCGATGGTGGTCGGCCCTATTATCGCTAGCCACTGGGGTTTGTCTGGCGTGTTTTGGGTGACCTCTGCGCTGGCGGCTGTGGGTATTTTGGTGGTGGCTTTTGCCGTGCCTAGCCCGGTGGCGCGCCACGGTGGTCACGAGGTGATTCCCCTGCCATCAATGCTGGGCCGGGTATTGCGCGATGGTGAGTTGCGGCGCTTGAATATCGGTATTTTCGCCCTGCATTTCGCACAAATGGCAACCTGGGTGGCACTGCCTTTAATGCTGGAGCAGACCTTTGATTTTGCCCGCAACCGTCATTGGCTGCTGTATTTAGGCACCATGGGCGGCGGCTTTGTGCTGATGGTGCCCTTTATTTGGTATGGCGAGTCGAAGCGAAAAATGAAGCCGGTATTTATTATCGCCGTTGCGCTGCTGGCCCTGGCTGAGTTACTGATGGCTAGCGCCGGGTCGACATTTACTATTATGGTTGTTGGCCTACTGGTGTTCTTTATGGCCTTTAACCTGCTTGAAGCCTCTCTGCCTTCACTGGTCAGCAAGCTGAGTCCGGCGGGTATCAAGGGCACGGCGTTGGGAGTTTATTCGACCAGTCAGTTTCTCGGCACCTTTTGTGGTGGTGTGGTGGGTGGTATCGTCGCCCAGCAATTTGGCAATGGTGCGGTTTTCTGGGCCTCGCTGGTCGCCGCGTTGGTGTGGTTGGGTTTTGCCATCACCATGCAGCCGCCGCGCTATTTGCGCAGTGTTGAAGTCAGTTTGGCAGGGCAGGGGCAGCTCGACGCGAAGAGCTTGATGACAGAGGTTGCCGGTGTGGTCGATGTGGTGATTATTCCCGGTCAAAATATGGCCTATGTAAAGGTTGACGACGCGCATTTTGAGCAAGAGCGGATGGATGCACTGTTGGCTGGCTCGAGGGCAGCCTAGTCTGATCTGACTGTGGATCACCCGCCGATAGTATTTATCTACGCTGAAGGGTTAAACTTCAGCGCGTGAGGCACGGCAATTAACTCGATGAGTAAATAAGTAGGAGGCAAGTATGGCCAGAGGCATAAACAAAGTTATTTTGATTGGCAACCTGGGGCAGGACCCGGAAACGCGCTATATGCCATCGGGCGGTGCGGTGACCAACCTGACCATCGCCACCAGTGAAACCTGGAAAGACAAGCAAACCGGCCAGCCTCAGGAGCGTACTGAGTGGCATCGGGTGGTTTTCTTTAATCGCCTGGCAGAAATTGCCGGTGAATACCTGAAAAAGGGCAGCAAGGTTTACATTGAAGGCTCGCTACGCACGCGTAAGTGGCAGGACAAGAGCACCGGTGCCGATCGTTACACCACCGAAATTGTCGCCAACGAAATGCAGATGTTAGATAGTCGTGGCGGCGGTGAAGGCATGGGTGGTGGCCAGGGCGGCGGTCAAGGCTATGCGCAGCAGGGCGCACCAGCGGCTCAGCCCCAGCGTGCTCAACAAGCACCGGCTCAGCCAGCTGCCCAGTCGGCACCAGCACAAAATGCGCCAGCGGGATTTGATAATTTTGATGACGATATTCCGTTTTAAGCATTCTTGAAAGTGTGATTTTCTTTAACTAAAGCAGGGAAACGACTAGTGAGTACGAATTTAACCTGGCACGAAACCATTGTCAGTAAAACAGAGCGAGCGGAACAAAAGCAGCAAAAACCTTGTGTGATCTGGTTTACCGGCCTCAGTGGCTCGGGTAAGTCGACTCTGGCCAATGCGCTGGAGCGGGCCTTGTTCGAGCGTGGCCACCATTGCTATTTACTCGACGGCGACAACGTGCGTCAGGGTTTGAACAGTGATTTGGGCTTTAGTGATGAGGCGCGAGTAGAGAATATTCGTCGCATTGGCGAGACCGCTAAGTTGTTTGTCGATGCGGGCTTGATTGTGATGACGGCCTTTATTTCCCCCTTTCGCACTGAGCGCGAGCTGGCGCGTAATTTGGTGGAGGATGATGAGTTTATCGAGGTGCACGTTTCAGCATCACTGGATGTCTGCGAAGAGCGTGACCCCAAGGGTTTGTACAAAAAGGCGCGAGCGGGTGAAATCCCCAACTTTACGGGTATTGGCTCTGCCTACGAGGCGCCAGAAAATCCTGATATGTTGATCGATACGGGCACTAATGATGTCGCCACTTGTGCCGAGCAATTAGTCGATTATCTGGTCAAAAAGGGCGTCATTTAGCGCTGTTTTTTTTTAGAGCCAGGCATATCGTAAGCAGGATATACCTGCTCACAAAAAAGCCCCGCGACAGTCGTGTCGCGGGGCTTTTTTGTGAGCGTACTGTTTTAGCTTTAGCCTTTAAACTTCTGTAAAACTAGAGTGGCATTGGTGCCGCCAAAGCCAAAGCTATTGGACATAATACGCTCGAGTTTCACGTTCTCAACTTTTTGCGTAACGATGGGCATATCGGCAACGGCGGGATCGAGCTCTTCGATATTGGCCGATACTGCGATAAAGTCATTCTCCATCATCAGCAGGCTGTAGATGGCTTCGTGCACGCCAGCCGCGCCCAGTGAGTGACCGGAGAGTGATTTGGTGGAGCCAGTGGGTGGGCCGTCGGTGCCAAACACTTCGCGGATGGCGGCAATTTCCTGCACGTCGCCCACTGGGGTGCTGGTGCCGTGGGTGTTGATGTAGTCAATGCTACCCTCGGTGGTTGCCATGGCTTGTTGCATGCAGCGAATGGCGCCTTCGCCAGAGGGGGCAACCATGTCGTAGCCGTCAGAGGTGGCACCGTAGCCAACAATTTCCGCGTAGATTTTTGCGCCGCGTGCTTTGGCGTGTTCGAGTTCTTCAACCACGAAACAGCCGCCGCCACAAGACATCACAAAACCGTCTCTGTCGGCATCGTAGGCGCGTGAGGCCTTTTCAGGGGTGTCGTTGTACTTGGATGACAGTGCGCCCATCGCGTCAAACATGCTGACCATGGACCAGTGTTCTTCCTCAGCACCACCGGCAAAGAGGATGTCCTGCTTGCCGAGTTGGATTTGCTCAACCGCGGCACCAATGCAGTGGGCGCTAGTGGCGCAGGCCGAGGAGATGCTCATATTTAGGCCCTTGATCTTAAAGGGCGTTGCCAGACAGGCGGAGACCGAGCTGCTCATGATTTGGGTGACCCGGTAGGGGCCCATTTTGCGCACGCCTTTGCTGCGCAGGATGTCGACAGATTCGACAAACTTGTCGCCAGAAATACCACCGGCACCCATGATTAGGCCAGTGCGCGGATTAGAAATATCACTTTCACTGAGCTGAGAGTCATCAATGGCCTGCTGCATAGCAATATAGGCGTAGACAGCGGGGGTGCTCATAAAGCGCAGGTGCTTTCTGTCGATGTGGTCTTTGGGGTCGATATGAATCTGTCCGGCGACCTGGCTTTTAAGGCCCATCTCGCGATAATCATCCTTGGTGCTAATACCCGACTTTCCCTCTTGCAGGGAGGCGAGTACTTCTGCCGCGTTGTCGCCGAGGCAAGAAATAACCCCCATTCCAGTGATAACTGCACGTCTCATGAATAATCCCTGGCTCGTTAGAGCGCTTGACTCGGTGTTAGAAGATTGGCGATTGTAACCAATTGTCTAGAAATTGTCAGTGGAGGTAAACAGGCCAACACGCAGGCCTTTAGCAGTGTAAATTTCTTTATCGTCGACCAACATAGTGCCGTCGGCGATGGCCATGACCAGCTTGCGCTCAATCACGCGGCTGATATCCAGGCGGTAGGTAACTTTCTTGTGCGTCGGTAGTACCTGGCCGGTAAATTTCACCTCGCTGGAGCCCAGTGCGCGGCCGTGACCTTCGTTGCCGCGCCAGGTGAGGAAGAAGCCGGTCAGTTGCCACATGGCGTCGAGGCCAAGGCAGCCGGGCATTACCGGATCGCCGGGGAAGTGGCACTGGAAAAACCATAGGTCGGGCTTGATATCGAGCTCGGCAATGACCTGGCCCTTACCGTAGGCGCCGCCATCGCGACTAATATGGGTGATGCGATCAGCCATTAGCATATTCGGGGCGGGTAGTTGCGCGGCCTTGGGGCCAAACAGGCGGCCCTCAGAGCAGGCGATTAAATCGTCGTAGTCAAAACTGTTGCGCTGGCGGGCATCGGAATCGTTCAAAAGTAACCTCTTGCTTTGGACGTTAAGACGCTGCATGGCGCCGGGGCGATCAAAAAAGACGCGACATTTTAGCGTAATGAGGGCTTATGTCCAGTTTGCGCTAGACAATGCCATGCTAAGCAGGTTTGCCGTTGTGACAATGAGTGAGTCTGGGTCACGTACGGCAATAACCTCAATCAAGCAGAGTCGATTTTTTTGAGCCAGTTTGCCTAATTGTCACAGATTTTAGTTACAGTGCCCTACCTCGTTTTGGGGTGTTAGATTATGGGTGCTAGTAACCACCTCCTGCTAATGAAAAGGATTTGTCTGTGATTAAAAAATGCCTGTTTCCCGTTGCCGGTTATGGCACACGTTTTTTACCGGCTACCAAAGCCATGCCAAAAGAAATGTTACCGGTGGTGAACAAGCCCCTGGTGCAATACGGTGTTGAAGAGGCACTGAGCGCCGGTCTCGAGGAAATTTGTTTTGTTACCGGTCGGGGCAAGCGCGCCATCAACGACTTCTTTGATACCAGCTATGAGTTGGAGCATCAAATTGCCGGCACTTCTAAGGAAAAATATCTCAGTAGCATTAAAGAGGTGATTAGCACCGCTAAATTCACCTCGACCCGCCAGTCAGAAATGAAGGGGCTTGGGCACGCGATTTTGACCGGCGAGTTACTGGTCGGACAGGAGCCGTTTGGCGTGGTGTTGGCCGATGACCTTTGTATCACCGATGGCGACAGTGTGATGGAACAATTGGCGAAAATTTATCGTCGCACCGGCTGTAGTGTGATCGCCATTCAGGAGATCGACGACGAAGAGATTTCCAAGTTCGGCGTCATTGCCGGTGTCGAAGAGGAGCCGGGGTTGTACCGGGTGACCGATATGGTAGAAAAGCCCGACCTCGCCGATGCGCCGAGCAATCTGGCGATTATTGGCCGTTATATTTTAACTCCCTTTATTTTCGAGCTGCTGCGACACACTCCGCCGGGTAAAAATGGTGAGGTGCAATTGACCGACGCCCTGTTGTCGCTGGCCAAAAGCAGTAAGGTGCTGGCCTATAAGTTTAAGGGCAAGCGCTTTGACTGCGGTAGTGTCGACGGCTATGTGGAAGCGACCAATTACGTCTACGAAAATATCTACTTAAAGGGCGAGCATTAGATAATGGGTGAAAATTACAGCTGTTTTAAAGCCTATGATATTCGCGGGCGCGTACCCGGTGAGCTGAATGAAGGCATCGCCTATCGCATTGGCCGCGCCTTTGCTGAGTACCTTAATGCCAGGCGCATCGTCGTCGGCCACGATATTCGCCTCACCAGCCCCTCCCTCTGCGACGCGGTGGTGGAAGGCATTCGAGATGCCGGTTGCGATGTGGTGCATATCGGTGAATGCGGCACAGAGGAAATTTATTTCGCCACCTTTGATGGCGGCTATGATGGTGGCCTGGTGGTTACCGCCAGCCACAATCCTATGGACTTTAACGGCATGAAGTTTGTGCGTGAAGGTGCGCGACCCATTAGTGGTGACGATGGTTTGCCTGAAATTAAGGCCCTAGCCGAGCAGGGGCAGTTTAGTGAGCCGCAGGCGCGGGGTGAACTCAGCCACAGCGACGACAAACGCGCCTATATAGAGCACCTGTTGTCCTACATCGACATCGGCTCACTGTCGCCACTTAAAGTGGTGGTCAATGCCGGTAACGGCGGGGCGGGTTCGGTGGTCGATTTACTCGAGCCTCACCTGCCCTTTGAATTTATCAAAGTGCATCATCAGCCCGATGGGCATTTCCCCAACGGCATTCCCAACCCTTTATTGGAAGAAAACCGTGCCGCCACAGCGGATGTCGTCAAGCGAGAGAAGGCTGATCTGGGTATTGCCTGGGATGGTGACTTCGACCGCTGTTTCTTTTTTGATAGCCAGGGTAATTTCGTCGAAGGTTATTATTTGGTGGGTTTGCTCTCCACCGCATTCCTCAAGAAAAATGGTGGCGGCAAGGTGATCCACGATCCGCGTTTGACCTGGAATACCATCGAACTGGCCGAGCAATGTGGCGGCCAGGCGATTCAGAGCAAAACCGGACACTCCTTTATCAAGCAGGTGATGCGCGACGAAAATGCCCTCTACGGCGGTGAGATGAGTGCCCACCACTACTTTCGTGATTTTGCCTATTGCGATAGTGGCATGATTCCATGGTTGCTAGTGGCCGAGTTGATTAGTACTTCGGGTAGTAGCTTGCTTGAACTGATGTCGCAGAGCCAGGCTCGCTACCCGGTGAGCGGTGAAATCAACCGCGAAGTTGACGATGCTTCCGCGATGTTAGCCCGCATCGAAAAGCACTACGCGCCCAGCGCTGAACTACTGGATAAAACCGATGGCGTGAGTATGTCGTTTGGCGACTGGCGTTTTAATGTGCGTATGTCGAACACCGAACCTCTGGTGCGTTTAAATGTTGAGTCTCGTGGTGACGAGGCTTTGATGCAGCAGAAGACGGCGGAGCTGCTGGCTTTTCTTGATGCGTAACTTGATTTGACGTTGAGTTAGGCTGTTATTCCCAGCCATAAAAAAACCCCGCAGTGCGGGGTTTTTTTATGGCTGGTTGTCTAAGCGTCGCTTAGCCCATAGCCAGTGCAGCAGTAATATCAATAACTGCTTTCTTGCCGTCTCCGTAGACCATAAGCGTGTTGTCCATGGCAAACAGTGGGTTGGGCAAGCCAGCAAAGCCAGGGCTCAGTGAACGCTTGATAACGACCACAGTTTGGGCCTTGTCGACGTGAAGAATGGGCATGCCGTAGATGGGGCTGCCCTTGTCTTCCCGCGCCATGGGGTTGGTTACGTCGTTGGCACCAATAACGATGGCGACATCAGTTTGCTCGAACGTGGGGTTGATGCGATCCATTTCGACCAGTTGATCGTAGGGCACTTCCGCTTCAGCGAGTAACACGTTCATGTGGCCGGGCATGCGGCCAGCAACGGGGTGGATGGCAAACTCAACTTCAATGCCTTTTTCTTCCATCACGTCAGACAATTCACGCACGGCGTGCTGAGCCTGAGCCATGGCCATGCCAAATCCGGGTACGATAACGACGCGACGGGCCGTTTCGAGGATCATGGCGATCTCTTCCGCCTGAGCACTCTTCACTTTACCGGCATAGATTTCGTCGGCATCGACAGCTTCGCTACCTTCAGCCATAACACCAAATAGCACGTTGGTCAGTGAGCGGTTCATAGCGACGCACATAATCTGGGTCAAAATCAGACCAGAGGCGCCAACCAGTGAGCCGGACACGATCAGTACGGTGTTACCCATAATGAAGCCAGCTGCAGCCGCCGCAATACCTGAATAGGAGTTTAGCAGAGCGATAACAACGGGCATATCGGCGCCACCAATGGGCAGTACGATAGTGATACCGAGGATGCATGCAGCCGCAATTAAGCCCCAAAACAGTGTGCTGTTAGTCGGGTCAAGGCAGAGCATGCCGAGCATGACAATGGCTGAGATAAACAGCGCGGCATTGAGAAACTTGATGCCGGCAAAGCCAATGGACTGGCCGGAAATCAATTCCTGCAATTTGGCAAAGGCCACCAAACTACCGGTCAATGTTACCGAGCCAATAAGCACGGTGACCATCACAAAGCTGACGGCAATCATGCCCATAGCGCCACTTTCGTAGCCGTCGCCACCGAGTGTCAGTAGATAGCTTGCAGCGGCCAGACCGAGAGAGGCGCCACCACCACAACCGTTGAGCATGGCGATCATCTGTGGCATGGAGGTCATCTGAATCTTGGTGGCCATAATGCCGCCAACGATGCCGCCGACCAGAATACCGGCAATGATGTACTCGTAGCTAACAATGCTTTTATCTAGCAGGGTGATGACCACGGCGATAAGCATACCGATGGCAGACATCATGTTGCCGCGTACAGCAGTTTTAGGCTTAGTCAGCCCTTTGATGCCAAGAATAAAGAAGACGGCGGAGATGAGGTAAATTAGATCCACTAAGTTGGTATTCATGATCTAGTTTTTCCTCTTGAACATGGCGAGCATGCGGTTGGTGACTAGATAGCCGCCGATCACATTAACGGTGGCCATCACAACGGCGATAAAGCCGAGGCCGTGAACCAGGCCAGACGCGTTATCACCAGCACCGGCGGCAATAACGGCACCCACCAGAGTGATACCCGAGATGGCATTGGTGCCCGACATTAATGGTGTGTGTAGGGTGGGTGGTACCTTGGTGATGAGTTCCACACCGAGAAATAGTGACAGCACAAAAAGTGCCAGTTGCATAACAATCATTTCCATCAGGAAGCTCCCCCTTCTTTTTGCTCAGTTGCTGTGTCGTCATCTGCGTCGAGGTCGATTGATTCACCCAGGTCTATAGATGGGTAGCCGAGCAGTTCACGCATACGCTTGTGTGGCACATCGCCGCCGTGGGCGACAACGGTTTCGAAAACGATTTCGTCTTCGAAATCGAGTGTTAAGTTGTTTTCTTCATCGAGCAAATGCTCGAGCAGCGTCTCGATGTTTTTGCCAAACATCTGGCTGCCGTGGTGGGGGATGGTCGCGGCTAAATTATCGGGGCCGATAATCGTCACGCCATGGGCGACCACGGTTTCACCAAGTTGGGTTAACTCACAGTTGCCGCCACGCTCAGCGGCGAGATCGACAATGACTGCACCGGGCTTCATGGCTTTAACCATGTCGGCAGTGACCAGAATCGGCGACTTGGCACCGGGGATGGCGGCCGTCGTGATCACCAGGTCCTGCTCGGCGAGTACGGCTGTCATCAGCTCTTGCTGGCGACGAATAAAGTCTTCGCCCTGTTCTTTGGCGTAGCCGCCCTTGTCTTCAGAGCTATCAGTTTCCAGATCAAGCTCAACCGGCTTGGCACCAACGGAGATGATTTGGTCGCGGGCTGCGGGGCGAACATCGTAGGCCTCAACAACACCACCAAGACGTTTGGCTGTTGCACAGGCTTGTAGGCCGGCAACACCGACACCCATAATAAAGGTGCGCATGGGGTTCAATGTACCAGCAGCGGTCATCAGCATGGGCATAATGCGCGGCGCTAAGCCAGCACCCAGCAGTACAGCTTTATAGCCGGCCAGGGTTGCCATTGACGAGAGTACATCCATGCTCTGGGCACGACTGATGCGGGGCACCAGCTCCATCGCGATGGCGGTAGCGCCGGTTTTGGCGAGTTTCTCAGCGGTGGCGGGTGAACCCAGGGGGTCCATCATGCCGGCAATGAGCTGCCCGGGCTTGAGGTGGGCTAAATCGTCGTCGCCGTTAATTTCATTGGCGCCGAATGATTGCACCTGAGCGATGATGTCAGCTTTAGCAAAAATTTCTGACCGTCCGGTACTAATTGAAGCACCGGCGTCTTTATAGAGTTCATCGGAAAAACCAGCGGCCTCACCAGCGTTGGATTCAATGATGAATTCAACGCCTTTTTTGGACCACGCCTGAATATTGGCGGGGGTCATAGCCACCCTGTCTTCTCCGGGTTTCATTTCCCTGGGTATGCCTACTATCACAATATGCGCCTCACTATGGGTCGTTCGCGCACCAATCCGGTGCCGATTAATAAAAGGTGAAGCACCTTACATTAATTGGGCAAAAAAAAATAGTTCGTAAATTTGCGAGGTTATTGCTTAGGGCTTGGCAAGGGTGGTTATGAGATGGGTGGGCGAAGATGGTCGATCATGGCCTGGCTAGAGCTATCCAGTTCAATATTGCTGTCTGCCTGGCTTAAGGCTTCAAAGACGGCGGTACTCATGGTTTTGCCAAGTTCTACAGCCCATTGGTCAAAGGCATTAATCTGCCAGATAACACTTTGTACATAGACGCTGTGTTCGTAGAAGGCCAAGAGGGCGCCGAGAATACGGGGGGTGAATTCTTCGAGCAGCAAGGTATTGCTGCCCCGGTTGCCGGGTATGGCTTTGTGCAGGGCGAGTTTGGCCGCAGCCTCTTCGTTAAGTCCTGAGTCACGCGTTTCACTGAGAGCCTGTTCGTAGCTTTTACCGAGCATTAAAGCGCGGCTTTGTGCAAAACAGTTGGCCAGTAAATATTGGTGTTGTAGGGGCTCGCAATGGGCTTTGGAAGTGGCAATGAAATCGACGGGCACTGCGCCGATGCCCTGTAATAAAAGCTGATGACAGGAGTGCTGGCCATTGGTGCCCTCGCTGCCCCAAATGACTGGGCCAGTGGCATAGGTGCAGAGCTGACCCGTTTTGGTGACACGTTTACCGAGGCTTTCCATGGTCAGTTGTTGCAAGTAATTAGGTAGTTCAGCGAGGCGGTGGATGTAGGGCAGCACGGCGCGGCTGTGGTGATGGTTGAAGTTGATCGACCAAATCGAGAGCAGGCCGTGGAGCACCGGCAGGTTTTCTTTAAAGGGCGCGCTGCGAAAGTGCTGATCCATAGCGCTGGCGCCGTGGAGCAATTGGCTGAATGCGTCAGAGCCGAGGGCGATGGCGATGGGCAGGCCAATGCTCGACCAGAGGCTGAAGCGGCCGCCGACGCCTTCATCCATGGGGAAAATGCGTTCGGGCTTGATGCCCCATGTTGTAGCTTTGTCTATTTGGCTGGTCATTGCCGCAAAATGGCAGGCAATTTGCGCGTCATCGAAGCCCGCATCAGTCAACCACTGTCGTGCCAGCCCGGCATTGCTCAAGGTTTCTAGCGTGGAGAAGCTTTTCGATGAAATAAGAAACAGGGTAGTTTCAGGCTGGCACTGGCCGAGTATCTCTTTTAATACATCACTATCGACATTGGCGGCGAAGTGGCTACGCAGGCCCTCGGCCTGTAGTTCGGGAAAAGCCGCGACGATCATGCGGGGGCCGAGATCTGAACCACCAATGCCAAGGTTGATGACATCGCGAAAGGCCTTGCCACTGGCGCCTCGCTCAACACCTTGGCGCAGCCTGTCGGCAAAGGTGTTCATCGTACTGAGCAGTTGGGGTGGCGATGAGGCTAACTTTCCACTGTCTGGCAGAGGGTTACGCAGCGCGGTGTGGAGGGCGGGGCGCTGTTCTGTATTGTTGACGTCGGCACCGCTGAATAGCTCTTCAATAGCTGTGGGCAGTTGCGCGGTGTTGGCGAGATCGTTGAGCAGGCCCAACGTTTCATCGTTTAACAGGTTTTTTGAGTAATCGAAATAAAGTCCGGCAGCAGCGGCCTTGAACTGCTGGCCACGTTGCGGGTTTTGCGCAAATAGCGTTTCCAGCGTGGTGTTCGATAATGTTTGTTGATGCTTAAGCAAGGCTTGCCAGGCAGGGCTTTGGTCGATCAGTGCTGCGTCGGTCGGTATTGAGTTGGTCATAGAGGCTTGCTAGTCATGGTGAAATCCTTTTTCGCCATCCTAAGTGAAGTGCGCCGTCGGTGGAAGTGGTAGGCGAGGCTAATTTGTGGTGGCTGTGGTCACTTGTGACGGGGGTTTGATCCCCTGCGCCTGGGCGAATTGCAGCGAAGCCTGTCAGATTAGTGCGACAGGCTTGTGACATTTTAGAGAATGGTTGGCAGGCTAGCCGGCCGAGGGTGTTGACCTTAGTGATTTCTACTAACGGAGAAATCGGCGAGTTGTTCCAGGGCTTGCTTATAGGGTGAGTCGGGCAGCTGTGAAAGGCAGTCTTTAGCTTTACTGACATAGTCGCTTGCGGTCTTGAGCGTGTAGTCAATACCGCCCGTGGTGTTGATGATGCGAATGATGCTGTCTAGTTGCTCAGTGCTACCTGCGCGAATGGCCTGACGCACGAAGTCGGCATCGGCATCGCTGCCATTGCGCATAGCGTGTATTAAAGGCAGGGTCGCCTTACCCTCTGCCAAATCGTCGCCGACGTTTTTGCCGAGCTTTTGTGCGTCGCCACGATAGTCGAGCGCATCGTCGACCAATTGAAAGGCCATGCCAATGTTGTAGCCATAGTCTTTCATTGCGTTTTGCTGCTCGGGATCGGCGCTGGCAAGCACAGCGGCAGCGGAGGCGGCGCCTTCAAACAATTGCGCCGTTTTACCGCGAATCACCTCAAGATAGTCTTGTTCGGTAACGCTGGGATCTTTGGCGTTGATCAGTTGCTGTACTTCACCCTCGGAAATAATATTCGTGGTATCGGCGAGAATGCCCATAATCTCCATGCTGCCAAGACCGACCAGCATCTGGAAAGCGCGGGAGTAAAGGAAGTCGCCGACCAGTACGCTCGAGGGGTTGCCCCACTGGGCGTTGGCGGTAAAACGGCCGCGACGCATTTCAGAGGTATCGACCACATCGTCGTGCAGCAGGGTGGCGCTGTGAATAAATTCGATGATCACCGCGAGATTAATGTGCCCCTTACCTTTATAAGCGCAGGCCTGGGCGACGAGCAGCACCAGCAGAGGACGCAGGCGTTTGCCGCCAGCATCTATTAAGTAGTGCCCGATTTGCTCGACCAGACCGACATCCGAGCGTAATTCGTCAATAATCAGTTGATTGACGGCGTCAAAATCGCTGGTGACAACTTGTCTAAATGGCTGCATTACGGGGTAAATATAGGCGATGGCAAGCGCGGCATCCTAGGGTTCTGTTGGGCAAGTGTCAAGATTAGAGCAAGTCCCTGTTGTACCTGGATGACAGTGCGAGAATATATCTCTAAATATACTATCGAATGCTTGCTAGCAAGAGCGCTTTCCCTTAGAATTGCCGCCCTCTCGCCCCCAGGCCAATAATTGCGCGCAAGAGCAAGTGGCCAGGGCAGCAGTCTTCTTTCTTTAAAGTTGAGAATATAAGAAGGCGCTACAGCTTAAGTAAGCATCAGTTTCAGTAGGAGCAAAACATGTACGCGGTAATAGAAAGTGGCGGTAAGCAGCATCGAGTTGAGCCGGGTGAAGTATTAAACCTCGAGCTTCTTGAGGCGGCAACTGGCGACACCATTGATTTTGATAAAGTATTGATGGTTGCCGATGGCGACAGCGTAAAGATCGGTGCTCCCTACGTGGACGGCGGTAAAGTCAGTGCTGAAATTATCAGCCATGGTCGCGCCAAGAAAGTGCGCATCGTTAAATTTCGTCGTCGTAAGCATTCACGCTCACAGATGGGCCACCGTCAGTGGTTCACCGAAGTTAAAATTACTAACATCAACGCCGGTTGATCAGTAGGAGATAGCTCATGGCACACAAGAAAGCTGGTGGTAGTACTAGAAACGGACGCGACTCGGAAAGCAAACGCCTTGGTGTTAAGCGCTACGGTGGCGAGCAGGTAGACGCAGGCAATATTATTGTGCGTCAGCGCGGCACGCGTTTTCACGCAGGTAGCAATGTAGGCATCGGTAAAGATCACACCTTGTTTGCCAAGTCAGACGGTGAGGTGAAGTTCGTGGTACGTGGCCCGAATAACCGCAAATTTGTCGATGTGATTTGCGCTTAATGTAAATTGCACCCAGGCGGTACTGTTTGTTTAAAAGCCCCGCATGCGGGGCTTTTTTTATGGGCGTATGATAGCGCTGGTGGCGCTTACCACTCCTGTTGGTGGGTAATCAATTGATAGTCAGGGTATGCAGATGCAACAACTGCGCAGAGGTGTAGAGTGAAATTTGTCGACGAAGCACCGATCATCGTTAAAGCGGGCGATGGCGGCCGAGGGTGCCTGAGTTTTCGGCGTGAGAAGTACATCCCCAAGGGTGGTCCCGATGGTGGCGACGGGGGTGATGGCGGCAGTGTTATTTTGCGTGCCGAGGTCGATCTCAATACCCTGGTCGACTATCGTTACCAGCGCCACTATCGAGCGCAGAATGGTGAGTCGGGTCGCGGCCGCAATTGCCGAGGCAAGGGCGGTGACGATCTGGTGCTTGGGGTACCCGTTGGCACCACGATTATCGATACCGACAGTGACGAAGTACTGGGTGATTTGACCACGGCAGGTCAGGAGCTAATCGTCGCCAAGGGCGGTTTTCACGGCCTCGGCAATGCGCGCTATAAGTCGAGCACCAACCGTGCGCCGCGCCAAACCAGTCCGGGTACGGAGGGGGAGCTGCGCAATCTGCGCCTCGAGTTAAAACTGCTCGCCGATGTGGGTTTGCTGGGTTTGCCCAATGCCGGCAAATCAACCTTGATTCGCTCAGTGTCAGCAGCGACGCCAAAAGTGGCCGATTACCCTTTTACGACCCTGGTGCCCAATCTCGGTGTGGTAACCCTGCAGAAATACCGCAGCTTTGTGATTGCCGACGTGCCGGGTCTGGTCGAGGGTGCCTCAGAGGGCGCTGGGCTGGGTATTCGTTTTCTCAAGCATTTAACACGCACACGGTTTTTGCTGCACATGGTCGACATGCTGCCGGCCGATGGTTCCGACCCATTGGAGAACGCTCTTACCATTGCGAATGAATTGTCGAGCTTTAGCCCCACCCTGGCAGAGCGGCCACGCTGGTTGGTGTTAAATAAAATGGATCTGTTGCCGGAGGACAGTCGGCAGGCTGTCTGTCAAAAGCTGGTTGATGATTTACAGTGGCAGGGGCCGGTGTTTTTTGTCTCGGCTTTAACCAAAGAGGGCACCGACAAGCTGTGCAATGCAATCTGCGATTATCTCGATGATTGCCGCAGCCGTGAAGCGGAGTTTCCCGAGGCAGCGCAAGCCGAGCGTGATATGCAGACGAGCATGCAGCTCGAAGCCCGCGAGCAAATTGAAAAACTTCGCCTGCAGCGTCAGCAGTCGAAAACTGCTGAGCAAGAGTTTGAAGACGAAGATGATGAGGATGACGACGATCATGAGGTCGAAGTCGTTTACAGCCCATAGCCCGTATTACTTAGTGCTTTGCTAAACATTGGTAACCCGCCCAACAGATTAGAGATGTCGTGGATAAAACAGTAGAGTCCCCGAGCCGCACCCGGCGTTGGGTCGTGAAAATTGGCAGTGCCTTGTTGACCAACAATGGCCAGGGTCTGGATCATCAGGCCATCGCTGGCTGGGTTGCGCAGATCGCCAAACTTCAGGGCGATGATCTCGAAGTCGTGCTGGTCTCCTCCGGTGCGGTCGCTGAGGGAGTGGCACGTCTCGGTTGGCGGCAGCGCCCTACCTTAATTCACGAGCTGCAAGCAGCTGCGGCCGTCGGGCAAATGGGCCTGGTGCAGGCTTACGAATCCAAGTTTCAACAGTTTGACAAGCATACCGCACAGGTTTTACTCGACCACGACGACCTCTCCAGCCGCGAGCGTTATCTCAATGCCCGTAGTACCCTCAATACGCTGCTCGCCCTTGGTGTCGTGCCCGTGGTCAACGAAAATGACACTGTTGTTACCGACGAAATTCGTTTTGGTGATAACGATACCCTGGCGGCCCTGGTAGCAAACCTTGTCGATGCGGAACTGCTGGTCATCCTCACCGATCAATCCGGTCTGTTTGAAGAAGACCCCCGTAAAAACCCCAATACCCCTTTGATTCGCCGTGCCAGCGCCAATGACAGAAGTCTCGATGCGGTGGCGGGTGATAGCATTGGCGGGCTCGGTCGGGGCGGCATGGTGACGAAATTACAGGCGGCTCGGTTGGCGGCGCGCTCCGGTGCCAATACGGTAATAGCCGGTGGTCGCGACGCGGATGTACTACTAAAAATCTTTGCCGGTACAGAAGTGGGGACTCTACTGGTCGCCGATAATGAACCCCTGGTGGCGCGCAAACAGTGGTTGGCCGGGCATCTGCAAGTACGCGGCACCCTGACACTTGACGATGGCGCCGTGCGCGTTCTCAAAGAGCAGGGCAAGAGCTTGTTGCCAGTAGGTGTTAGCGCCCTCAGTGGTGAGTTTACCCGTGGTGAAATGGTTAGCTGTGTCGACTCCCTCGGTGTGGAAATCGCCCGGGGTCTGGTTAATTACAGCGCCGGGGATGCACGCCAAATTATTGGCAAAGCCAGTCGTTATATTGGTGAAGTGCTGGGCTTTTGCAATGCTGAAGAGCTTATCCACCGGGATAACCTCGTTCTCCTCTAAACTAAAGCACTATGTTGCCCTGTGTGTCATATATGTGACACTTCAATGGCGCCCTTCCTAAAACTATTGCCAGCCCTGCTGTTCTCTTCATCTATTCCTGTGCCAGGCTTTTTTACCTTGCAAGTTTCTGAAAGCCGATTCTTTCTAATGATCCCTAATGGTCAGGGCTGCTACTTTGTCTGAGTCGCCCTGGCTTGGCGGCTTGCGGGGGCTTAAATGACAGCCTATTTCCATACTATTTTTGCCATTACTTCTGTTGATTGCTTGCATAATCAAAATTCATAGAGTACAAAGGCAGTCAGCTGACCAAGCTTTATGGAGGAGCTTTTGACGGGCTAGTAATTGAGTTCTAACTAGCTTTAGCAGGTGCTAAAACAGCCGTATATAAATAACAATAAATGGGAGTTGCCATGCACATTAAGAAGTACGATTTTGACTACAGCCGTCGGTTTTTTATGGACAAGATGGCAAAGGGCACTATGGGCGCAGGTGTTCTCACTTCACTAATGCCCCTAATAGGCAATACGGGCGATATTGGTAAAGCCTACCCAGAAGAGCTGACTGATATAGAAGCGTTTACCAAAGGCAAGATTAAAACTGGAGATATTGTTGATGCCGGCAATGTCGAGCATGTTAAAGACATACTCGACCCGGTTTGCTATCAACAAATCGTACAGCAGGGCCGTCGCATTCGCATTGCGCCGACCACCACTGATATCAGCAAAATGTACCCTCACGACTACCTGGAAGCGACCCTACGTAACCAGGGACAAGCGTCACTGGATGCCAATAACAACGTTGTTACCACCGCTAACGGCAAGCCCTGGATTGGTGGTAACCCCTTCTCTGATCCGCAAAACGGCATCGAATTAGCCGCCAACATCACCCTTAGTTGGGGTCGTCATGATACTTCCGTCTACGCCGTAGAAGACAACGATATCGGTCCCGACGGAGATATTGAGTACTCGTACAATTTGGGTTGGTGTGAAAAGAATACCACCGGTCTGGTGAGTAACCCCGATGGCCCTTACCTCGAAGGCCAGGAGGATAAAGCCCGCTACCAGTCAGTTTGGTTCACTTCACCCAATGACGTGAAAGGCACCAGCTTCCTCAATATTTGGAAGCAAGACCAACGGGAATTCCCCGATCTTTTCGGCTACCTCCCTGCGTTTAAGCGTGTGCGTCGCTTCCCTACCAACCAACGCTTTGAGCCGCTAGTACCGGGTATCACCTTCTTCCTGTCCGACGCCTGGGCCGCTGGTGACCCCATGCTGACCTGGGGTAATTACAAGATTGTTGGCCGCGGCCCCTTCCTGGGTTCCGTATCTGGCACCTGGCACGGTGATCAGGATAATTGGTCCAAAGACAAAACGCTGCACGGCGGTAAGAAAGGTCTTAACTTCTTTGAAGTGGACTACGAGCTGTGTCCCGAAGTGCTGGTGCTTGAAGCCGAGCCAACAGGCTTCCCTCGCGCGCCAGTGAGTAAGAAACGCATTTGGATCGATACTCGCAACATGTTTGCCATTGCCTACGTGACCTATGACCGTCGTGGTGAGCTGTGGCGCTCTTTTGAAATTGGCAGTAGCCAACAAGCGAAAGGTGATCTGGCAAACCTTGAGAAGAATGGTAAGCCGGCTTGGTCCTGGTCATACGTTCATGCGCATGACATTCAGACTAACCGTTTTACTCGTTTCAACCACGCACAAAGCATTAAAGGTGGTTTGAAGGGGGCCTTTGATACCGAAGATGCCTACGATAAGTATCTGACTATTCAGGCTATTCGTCGCTTAGGTAGTTAATAATAAAAATAAAGATGTAATAAAAAGTTAAAGCTTATTTACGGCAAAAAAATCAATAATAAAAGACGTGTAAATGAGCTTTAACAATAAGTGCTATATCGTAAAAAAGAAGTATAACGATAATTAAGACGTTGAATTAAATAGGGGTAGTACATGATCAATAAAAAACAAGCAAAGTTGGGAGTGTCCATGCTGGCACTGGCGGGGGTACCTTTTGTATCGCCTGCCGTATCGGCCTTTGATGTTTCAGTATCGGGTTTTATTCGTCAGGAAATGGCTTATAAGCTCAATAATAATGAAAACCCAAATACCACGGGTGGCAATCACTTTAACGGTAAGAGTTACGCCACCCAAGGTGATTTGACTGTGCTTAATGGCATACCTAACGGCACTATCATTAGTGGTAGACGGGATCTTTCGACCGATAACGACTGGAATGTATTTGCGACCAAGTCAGAGATTGATGTAAATATAAACATTAGCAACAATTGGACAGGCTTTGCTAAATTCCGCGGCTATTATCAGCCCGATGTTTTTAATGACGTCGATAAGAGTGGCTTTGTCGATGGTGATGAAGGAACAGATCTATTCGGTGTGCCCAACCACGGTAATGAAGCAACGTATTTGTCGGTTAGTGGTGACGACTACATGCTAGATATGCCAGCCCTCTACTTAGATTACGCCAAAGGCCCTCTCTGGGTGCGGATGGGTCAACAGCAAATTGCCTGGGGTGAGGCGCTGTTTTTTCGGGTGGCCGATATGGCCAATGGCCTGGATTTTCGACGCCATGTGATTTTCGACTTTGGTGCTGAAGAGTATTCCGATGAGCGTATGTCAGCACCGGGTATTCGGGCTAGTTATCAGGTTGACCAAAACTGGGAGGTTGAGGTCTTTGCCCAGATGTTCCAGCCGACTATCCTGCCGACAAACTATTCCCCTTACAATCTTATTCAAAGTGGTTTCAATATGAATAAGGGCTACGAAGAGGGCTTTGATAAGGTTGACGATCAAATCAATGGTGGTATTCGCATTCAGGGTCAAAACCTGGGTGAAGACGGGAGCTGGGGCGTGCAGTTATTCGCTGTGGCACGCCACAACCCTGACCCAATTTTTACGCTGCATCCGTCAGGAATTAATAATCTAGCCTTTCCCGTTTTGCCAGACCAAACAACAGGTGATTTGCTCGACTTTAGCTCTCAGCCCTTTATTTATGAGCCGGGTAGCCGAGCAGGTACTGCGAGCCCCGCTGAATGGTTTTACAATTCAGGTGTCGGCGGTGTTGACGGACTGGATGTGGTTAATGGTTTGATTCATGACTTTGAGTGGATCAGGAGTTTTGCTGAACTTGGTCTGGGTATGACACCGGACGCGAATGGTGATTACATAACTACCCAGGCTGGTGGTGGGCACAATACTTTGGGTGGTGCCATTCCTGAAGGTATAAATGGCATCGACTTTCTCGAGCTATTTTGGGCAGCGGGCGCTCTTGGTGGCGGGACGACCCTTGAAGGCGCTTTAGGTGCATTGGACGCCAATTTAGGTGGCTCTGGACTAAGTGGCTTGATGAGAGTTAGTTACGCCTCGGAGAATATTTTTGGTTTTGGTGTTAACCACATCATTTATAAAGAAGGTTCTATTCTTGATCAGTTGGTGATGCGTTTTGAAATGAGTTATACGCCGAACAAGAAGTTCACCAATAATCTTCGTTACGAGTTTATTGAAGAAGATGAGGTGCTGGCCAGCTTGGTATTTGAAAAATACCACCGCTTTAGTGACAGCTTCCCTGCGACATTCATGATCTTTGAGTATATGTATCGTAAAGAGAGTGATCTGCTAGGTCGTCATTTAAGTGGGCTCGGTGGCACAGTGACGAAAAGGCCTGGTGGTGGCGAGCAAGACCGAGGATGGCACGGTACGGTGTTGGCCTTCCAGCAGCCCTTTCCAGGTCTGAAGTGGCGTCTTGATGGTTCTTTCCTCTATGACTTTGAGGGTGGGTTTTTATTCCAGCCAGCGGTCAGATATAAGCCAAGTGGTGCCTGGACGGTTGAGGCATTCGCCAATATTATTGACGGTAATAACAGCTCCTCGCTGGGTGTCTTTGACTGGTCGGATGATTTGACAGTGCGCATAACCTATCAGTTCTAGCAGGTCTCGTAATAAAAAAAGGCACTCGAAAGAGTGCCTTTTTTTATGCCTGATATTTTGTGCTTCTACGTTTCATTGGTTAGTTGACGAAATACTCTTGCCCCACCTACACCCTTTGCCAGAATCAAGATCTTCTGCCGGTTTAAGTATTTTGAAATCCTTGTTTTTAATAGTCGATGGTGTATTACGGCTTAAGTTATTGAAAACCATATATTTTCTAATGTAGCAATGCGAGATATGACAATCAGTTGTCATATCTTTCTTTGTGATCACCTCTGCGAATATCTTGCATAATAAAAAATCATATAGTACAAAGTGTGTCTAACAAAAAATTATTCATAGCTGATTGTGAGTTCTCCAGCGACTAATACAATTCTCAATAAACGTAATTCGGTGTTGAAAGGGCATCGAAAAAACAATGATAAATGGGGTTCAATAATGCACATTAAGAAGTACGATTTTGATTACAGCCGTCGGTTCTTCATGGACAAAATGGCCAAAGGCGCCATGGGCGCAGGTGTTCTCGGCTCATTAATGCCGATGATTGGTAATACTGGCGATATCAGTAAAGCCTACCCCGAAGAGCTGACGAATATCGAAGCCTTCACCAAGGGTAAAATCAAAACCGGCGACATTGTCGACGCCAACAACGTCGAGCATGTAAAAGATATTCTCGACCCCGTCGCTTACCTGCAGATTACCCAGCAGGGCCGTCGTATCCGCATTGCACCCACGACTACCGATATTACTGAGCTCTATCCCCGCGACTACCTCGAAGCCACCCTGCGTAACCAGGGTAAGGGCGCGTTTAATGCCGATGGCAATGTTGTCGTTAAAGACACCGGCAAACCCTGGATTGGTGGTTCACCTTTCGCCGACCCCCAAACGGGGCTCGAAGCCTTCGCCAACGTCACCATGAGCTGGGGTCGCCACGACACCTCTGTTTACGGCGTTGAAGATAACGACATCGGCCCCGACGGTGACATTGAATACTCCTATCAACTAGGCTGGTGTGAGAAAAACACCGTCGGTCTTGTCAGCAACCCCGACGGCCCCTACTGGGAAGGCCACGAAGACAAGCTGCGCTATCAATCTGTTTGGTTCACCTCGCCTAATGACGTAAAAGGCACCAGCTTCCTGAATATCTGGAAGTACGACCAGCGCGAATTCCCCGATCTCTTTGGCTACCTACCGGCGTTCAAACGTGTACGCCGCTTCCCCACCAACCAGCGCTTTGAGCCACTGGTACCGGGTATTACTTTCTTCCTCTCCGACGCCTGGGCCGCTGGTGATCCTATGCTCACCTGGGGCAACTACAAAATTGTTGGCCGTGGCCCCTTCCTCGGTTCTCAGGGCGGCACATGGCACGGCGACCAGGACAACTGGTCAAAAGACAAAACCTTGCACGGCGGTAAAAAAGGCCTCAACTTCTACGAAGTCGACTTTCAGCTCTGCCCCGAAGTCATCGTTGTTGAAGCCGAGCCTCTTGGTTTCCCACGGGCACCGGTCAGTAAAAAGCGTGTATGGCTCGACGTGCGCAACATGGCCGCCATTGGCTATGTCACCTACGACCGTCGCGGTGAACTGTGGCGCTCCTTTGAAATTGGCTTCAGCCAGCAGAAGAAGGGCGATCTTATTAATCCCGATTCCCACGGCAATCCCGAATGGTCCTGGTCCTACGTCCACGCACAGGATGTACAGACCAACCGCTTCACCCGCTTTAACCACGCACAAAGTGTTAAAGGTGGCCTGAAGACAGCATTTAACACCGAAGATGCTTACGATAAGTACTTGACCATTCAGGCTATTCGCCGGCTTGGTAGTTAGAGTTTATTGCAGTTAGGCAATCGAGAAACGAGACAAAAAACTTCTTCTCGCAAATAATAAACTGGGGTTGGCAAGGTGCCATACCCCTCTGGTAATTCATATCGTAAAAAAAAATTAAATGATAACTGAGAAGTAAAATACTAGGGGTTTTAAATGATAAGTAATAAACAAGCGCGGCTAGGTGTATCTATGCTGGCACTGGCGGGGGCACCTTTTTTGTCGCCCGCTGTGTCAGCCTTTGACTATTCGGTTTCAGGCTTTATTCGCCAGGAAATGGCCTATAAAATTAGTAGTGATCAAAATCCGAATAATCCTCACGGCAATCCACTCAATGGCGAAAGTCAGGGTAATAGGGCGTTGACTGACCCAGGGGCTTGTGCCTTGATTGATGGGCTGTCCGGGGGAGCCTGTTCCGGTGGGTTTATACCACCAAATTTGACCAAGCCGAAGCTCGACCAGGAGACGGACTGGAACGTGTTTGCCACACGTGCCGAAGTGGATATTAGTGCGAACTTTACGAATAATCTTACAGGCTTCGTAAAAGTACGGGGCTACTATCAGCCCGATGTATTTGATGATTACGGCGATAACAATCTTTTTAGTGTCAATAATCATGGCAACGAAGCGACCTTTTTATCGATAAGTGATGACGACTACATGGTCGACTTACCTTCGCTTTATCTGGACTATTCAAAGGGGCCGTTGTGGGTGCGTGTCGGGCAACAGCAAATTGCCTGGGGAGAGGCCTTGTTTTTCCGCGTGGCTGATGTTGCCAACGGCCTGGATTTACGCCGCCACCTGTTTCTTGATTTTGGTGCTGAAGAATATGCTGATGAGCGTTTGTCAGCACCGGGTATTCGTGCCAGTTACAATCTTAATCAAGATTGGGAAATAGAAGTCTTTACTCAAATGTTCCAGCCCTCTGTGTTACCCAATCGAGGTTCACCCTATAGCCTGTTGCCCTACCAGGCGACAGTTGATTTTGAGTCGGGCTATGACAAAGTCGATGACAACTGGAATGCTGGCGTGCGCCTACGTGGACAAATTGGCGATTTGGGCATGCAGTTTTTTGCCATTAGTCGTCACAATCCAGACCCTATTATTAAAACGATACCGGGTGGGCTGGTTATGCAGGGTCCTCTCAATGGGCCTTTAAGTCCGGGCGGAGAATTGGCGGGTAGCCAACCGTTCACTCAGGATTTAACGGGAGAGTTCGGTTTTAATTCATCGGCTGACTGGTTTAATGGAACGGCTTTGGCAGGTATTGATGGTCTTGCCGTACTGAATGGCCTGATTGCGGATTATGGCTATATTGAGGATGTATTTACATTGTTATCTACCGCTGGTTTGACTGACGGGCTAGGTGATCCCAATGTTTCTACAATAGAACAGGGTAAAATTGTCGTCGATACACTGGTCACGGCTTTTCAGGCACCTCTTCAAGCAGCCGTTGAGGCCGAGTATGCATCAGAGAATATTTTTGGCCTGGGTTTTAACTACATTTTTTATGCTGAGCCAGATACATTTTTAGACCAATTGGTTGTGCGTTTTGAGGGTAGCTATACTCCCGATAAGAAATTCACTAACCCGGGTGCTGGGAGCAACTTTATTTCTCACGATGAGTGGGTGACTAGCTTGACGTTCGAAAAATATCAGCGCTTTTCTGATGACTTTCCGGCAACATTTTTTATCTTCGAGTGGATGCATAAATCCGAGAGTGACATGCTGGGTCGTCATTTAAGTGGCATTGGTGGTGATGCGAATCACCTGCCCGGTAATGGTGAGCCAGGCCGTGGTTGGGATGGCTTGGTCTTTGCTGTGCAGCAGCCCTTCCCCAACCTGACATGGCGGCTCGATCTGTCTGTGCTTTACGATTTAAACGGTGGCATTTTTGTCCAGCCTGCAGTGCGCTACAAGCCCACAGGTGACTGGACCATAGAAGCTTTTGCTAACATTATCGACGCGAATAATAACGGTTCTATTTTTGCGCCGATGGACTTTTCTGACGACGTAACTGTGCGCTTAACTTATCAGTTCTGATAGAGGGTAGCTCTACTGGATCTCAATGCTGCTAGTTTTATTATATTAAGCTAGCAGCATTGGGTTGGCAGATGGCAATAAATTCGGCCAGCCATACCCGTAATGATTGTTTATGATCTGGGTGGCTATTTATAAGTTTTTTTCTTTTTGGCTAAATACTCATGCCTCTCTGGCTCGCTATTGATCACCTCTACTTACACACTTAAAGTCGTCGACATGATGATTGAGGTTTGTTCGTTTATTGTTTTCCCGATGCATATGCCAACATCATTGGTAAGGTCGAGGGCGACTACATAACGGTAGTTTCAATCCTGGGCCTTACGACAGGCCGTTGTGGTGAAACTCAGTATGCAGCTAAAAGCTGGGATTTAAATGCTGAAGGTGATGTGGCATGCGAATACCAATATGGGTTGACCGCTTGTGAAAAAACGGTGATGAGTCGTACTGGCAAGGCCATGATGGTAAGTTGCGTTATACCTGCGAATGGTTTGTTTTGACTCAGGGTGTATCTGACCGCCCCCACGCTTTCTCAATACAACTCTCTATGATCAGTTCAGATTCTCCAAACTGAGATCTGTATTCTCGCTTTTAAGCGGGTTAGGCGTTTTCCGAAGAATCACGTTTTGAGCCTTTAGTGCAGGATATTACTGTCTTTCTTTTAGATCTTTTCGACGGTAGGACACTCCTTGTTGACCTGGGGCAACTAGACTGTTGTTGGCCGCACCTTCTTCCTGGGGGATAGATGGGCAGTTGGAATGGTGATCAAAAGGATTGGATTCCACCGAGCCGTGGTGGGGCGGTGGATACATTTGCCGCCTGGATGGTCAGTAAAGACACGGGTGCCGCTTTGACGCCCATTGACTGGACGGATGAGGTGACAGTGCGTTTGACCTATCAGTTCTAGTGAATTAACAGCATCTTAGCGAACAAAAATACCGATGCATGAGCATCGGTATTTTTATTGTGTCAGGTACTTACAGCCTTGGATAAGGGGCGTTTCTTTATAAAAGGAGGCTGTTTCCACTACCGAGAGGAATGACTTAGATACCTGGAAGTAATGATAGGTGTTAATTTCTAATATTATTGTTTCTAGGAATAGTTGGAATAATAAATAATCATAATTAAGGTTTCTTATCTAAGCCATAAATCCTATTTATGCTCTAAGCCCCTATTAAATCTACTTATATCAGCTTTTCTCTGTCTCTGATCAGCGCTTAAAATCATTTAGAAAAGATGCTAAAAAACGTGAACATTTTTGTATCTCTGGAAATACATTGACATAGATTTTGACAGCGATTAATTTGTGCCCGCGCTCAATTGGCCAAAAAAAATGACAGTGCCTTTAGCGTTAACCAGCAATACTTTGTAGTACCTCGGTATTCCATAGTCTTATAAAAATGGGGGGTGTATTTTGTTAGATCAAAAATATTTTCGTTTTATTTCAAGTTCCACGCCGGACATAAAAAGGCGTTCTCTATCTTCAGTACTTCCAACTTCTCTCACAGCCATGGGTTCATCGCTGTTGCGGGCAGGTGCCTGCGCGCTAGTATTGGCGAGTTCACAGGCTCAGTCTTTTGAATTTAAAGTGGGTGAATTCGATGCTTTCATCGATACCGTTTTTTCCGCCAGTACGGCGATGCGCACAGAAAGCGCTAAGCATCATGGTACGGCAGACCCAACAGGAAACTGGACGGTGTTTAACGATGCTGGCGATATTTATAGCTCACCGCTCTCGCTTTTGACCGATGCCGGTATTGGCAATGGTGATTTCGGTTTGTTTACACGCTTTTCCTATCGCTACGATTACACGATTAGAAGCAAGGATTGTACAAACTGTGAGCGTTCAAACCTGTGGCCACTGGCTCCAGCCGCGTTCAATCAGGGTTTGCCAGAACAGCAGTTGGTTGATGGCATTGATGATCAGGCACAGAATTTGGCGGGTAAAAAATTTACCCTTTACGATCTTTTTGTCTATGGCAATTTCCGTGTTTTAGATCGCCCGGTTAATGTGCGCGTGGGTAAGCAGGTGGTGAGTTGGGGTGAGAGCAATATTATGGGTGGCGGCATCAGCCAGATGCAAAACCCCACCGATTTGAGCAAGGCAACGACACCGGGTACTGAGGTCAAAGAAACCTTGATGCCTCAAGAAACTGCTTACTTTAACCTGGGCATTACAGACAATATTAGTTTAGAAGCTTACTACACCTGGAACTGGCGCAATTCTGTTTTTGTTCCGGTAGGTACGTTCTTTAGCCCCTTCGATTTTTTGGGTGAAGGCTATAACCCAGACCTGTTTGTTCGCGGCATTGAATATACTGGTAGTGACGAGCCCTCCGGCGGCCAATGGGGTGTGAACATGCACTTTATTATCGAGTCGCTTAACTTTGCCGATTTGGGTTTTTACTACGTTCGTTCCCATGCTTATACCGGCTATATTGGTTTGAATGAGGATTACACTCCGCGTAATGATCCCGCACGTCCTGGTAGTGACACCCTTGCCGGGTACGAGTGGAAGTACGGTGAAGACCAAAATACCTATGGTATCTCGCTAAATGGTGAAGCGCTGTTTGGTGCCTCGTTCGCGATGGAGTTGAACCTCAAGCAAAACTTCTACGATACCCGCGAGTGTCGCAACCTGTTTGGCATTAGTGGTGTAGCTGTTCCCGACATTGGGGGTTTGCAGGTCGGCCAGGCATTTGGGCCAAGTCTCGACTTTGATCCGACAACAACCTACGCACCAGTGATTGATGGTTGCGATATCAATGCCAGTGATGTGTACACCTACTTGCTGAACTTTACCCGCTCGGGTGGTACAGATTTGTTCGGTGCCGACACTTTGAATCTGGTGTTTGATGCTTCTGCGGTATGGATTACAGAGCTTGAGCATGGTGATAAAACGGATCGTCTCGACCTTAGACCCGATCAATTTGGCACTACGGTTGATCCCGGTATCTTCGAGGGTGTTGATGCCCTGGATCGTCCGATCACGGACTTCTCCTGGGGTTATGCTGCAGTTGCTGGGCTTGTTTACAACAATGTTTTTGCCAACGTCAACATTGCTCCCACATTAATTTTTGTGCATCACGTCGAGGGCTATACCCCCGTTAATGCAGGTTCACTGGTGGAAAATCAGCGCACCGTCATTGCAAAAGTGGGCTTTAGTTACCTTACTTCGTCACTGGATCTTCAATATGTCACCTGGCTGGGTACAGCGGGTACTAATGATGATCGCGACAACGTATCCATCGTATTTAAAACAAGTTTTTGAGGAGGTCATTTAAATGACTACACGTAGTATCAAAAAAACTAACTTGAGCCTGGGTCGAGCGGCAATTGCTGCTTTGGCACTGGCTGTATCGGCCACCGGTCAAGCTGCACCGAGTGCAGAGGAACTGGCCAAATTGGGCCTGGAAGGCACTGAGTTGACACCGGCAGGAGCGATTCGAGCAGGCAATGCTGAAGGCACTATCCCTGCGTGGAAGAATGAGCCTATTGAGGTTCCCGCAGGCTTTAAAGAGGGTTCTTTTCATACTGACCCCTTTGCTAGCGATAAAATACTGTTCACCATTAATGGCAGTAATTACGAAGAGCATGCGGATAAATTAACTGATGGTCAGAAGAATATGTTCAAAACATATCCTGACTATTACATGAATGTTTATGAAACTCGCCGAACTGCGGTGTTTAAGCCCTATATCTACAAGGCGGCGTTAGAAAATGCACCAAGGGCAGAAGTTGTAAAAACACCAGAGGGTGTTGTCGGCTTTAAAAACGCTATTATTTCCTGGGCTTTCCCCATCCCGAAAGATGGGAATGAAGCATTGATGAACCAGGTGACGCGACCCATTCAGCCCTGGATGGATAGCTGGGATAACGCCGCAGCGGTCACTACAGCGGGTAAGTATGTGGTCAATAAGCTGTCTGTACAGCAGCATTGGAAATGGAGCGAGCCGACCAACACCATTGAAGATTTCGATCCCGCTGTTGACTCTATGTTCTATTACCAGACCATCACCGCGCCCGCTAAAATTGCCGGGCAGGTGGTATTGGCAAATGACCCGGTGCACTTTATGGAAAAATTCCGTAGTGCCTGGGTTTACAGTCCTGGTCAACGCCGCGTTAAGCGTGCACCACAGATTGTTTATGACAATCCGCTGAGTGCGAGTGATGGCCTGGCGACGACGGATCAGAAGTTTGGTTTTAATGGGCCGAATGATCGCTTTGACTGGAAACTTCTTGGCAAGCGCGAAGTGTACGTGCCCTACAATGCTTACAAGCTGAATTCCGGCGATCTAAAAGTTAGCGATATGATTACCCCGGATGGGCGTTTGAATCAAGATTTGGCGCGCTATGAATTGCACCGGGTTTGGGCGGTTGAGGGTACATTGCGCGAGGGCACCAAGCATGACTACGGTCGTCGCGTGTTCTACCTCGATGAAGACTCCTGGTGGATTATGCTAATGGATGGTTATGACCGTCGCGATCAAAGCTGGCGTCTGCAGGAGCTGCACAGCCTTATGTGGTACGACGTGGGCTTCCTGGGCTCAACCCTGGAAACCTTCTACGACATGCAGGCGGGTCGTATGCTGGCCATTTTGCTGGATAACGAAGATTCGGCTCCCGACTTCAGTATCCGACTTAAAGACGATTACTTTACGGCGTCCTCTATTCGGCGTCGAGGCACCCGTTAAGAATAAGGGCTAAGGCCAGTGTGAAACTGGTTTATACAGCGCCGGTAATCTGCAAAGGTTGCCGGCGTTTTTTTTTGGTCAAATAAATCTATTGATGAGGTGTTGTTCAGTAATATCTATTTGATAATGTGTTCGATAAAGATAGATTAATACGTTGGTGTGTGCTGATTTTTCTGTGTAAAACTTTTTGTGAATAATAAAAAAATAGACAAAATTACCTGCTAAAGAACAATGGTGTTTGTTTTTATTGTTGGGCTATTTCAAATAACGTGATAATGAAACAGCATTATTATTCAGTTGTTAATGCCTGTCCTTAATATCTTTAATTCAATTGATTAAAGTTGCCACAGATGTGCTCGTTTTTTATACGTGTTTTGGTGCGATAGGTCAATGTAATTAATTTGTCGATTAATTGTTGAGGTTGGTTTTTGAAAGAGAACTTTGGGTTTATATCTGGCTGTATCTTCGTTAGGTGATTTTATTGAAGTGTTTTTATTTTTTATGGAGTTGAAAATGCCAGAAGTTATATCCGGGCCGCTGGCTATCGAGTTTGCCAGCAATGGGCGAGATGCGATGGAATATATATGGTCAAAGGATATCCATCTTGTTTTTCTCGATGTCATTATGCCCGGCATGGATGGTTACAAGGTCTGTAAAGCCATCAAGGCTGTAAAGCTTTCCGACGTCATTTGGCTGATCGGTAAAAAATCACCGATCGACAGAGTGCGGGCGATGGTTGGGCGACCGGTCAGTAATTAACGATCTTGAATTATCTGGGTGACGATAATATGAACAATAACACCCATTAATAGGATATGACGACCACAGTGTTTGATTTTCTGAGAGCTGTACAGGTAAAGCTCACAACTTAGTTTCAGCAAGCCGGCTTCTAATAAAGAAGGGGGGGCAAGGCGGATAAATCGATTTTACGATGCCGCCTCTCCCTCAAAAAAAGATACTTGCGCCACTTTACGTGGTGCTTTATCTCAATCTAAAAATAACACCTCTTCTTCAATACTGGCTCGGGGCACGATGGTGCGGTTGGCTGGCACCGCTGCATCTTCGTAGCCGAAAGAGATGCCGATCAATACGGCGAGACCGTCGTCGAGCCCAAAGTGCTCGCGAATAATATCGGGATAGCGGCTGACACTGGCCTGGGCGCAGGAACCGATGCCGTGGGCGGTCATCGACAGCATCAGTGTTTGTGCGTACATGCCAACGTCGATGGCGACAGATTCATTGAATATTTTCGGCATGGAAATAAAGGCGATATGGGGGGCGTCGAAGAGTTCAAAGTTACGCATCATTGCCCACTGTCGACCTTCTTTATCGTCCCGGCCGATATCCATATTGTTGTAGAGCTCAACGGCGGTGTCGACCTGACGCTGGCGAAATACGCCCTCGAAACGCTCGGTTCGAGAGTAGTCGGGGTTGGGCGCTACCTGTTGTTCGACTGCGGCGACAAGCTTATCGCGCAGTGCTTTACGGGATTCGCCCGAGGCGACGGCGACATTCCAGGGCTGGATATTGCAGTTTGACGGTGCCTGTTGGGCGAGGGCGAAGATTTTGTGCAGCTCCTCTTTGGGGATTGGCTTGGGCAGGAAGCCACGTACGGATTTACGTTGCTCTATCACTTCGTCAAAAGTGGGGACCTTAGCTGTGTTGTTCTCTGTCATGATTGGGCTCTGTTATTAGTCGTGGGGAGTTGTGACATCATTATTGTTGACTAGTCTACTACGAGAAAAGCCTGATAGAAAAACAGTCTTATGGGACGAGTCGTAACCTGCGTCCTCGCGGTGCTACAATTTCACTTCCACATTCATTAGCGAGAGGAAGAGAAATGGCCGGTTACTATTTTGAAGATTTTGAAGAGGGCGCAGTATTTGATCATCAGGTGCGTCGCACCGTGAGCGAATACGATAATACTTTGTTTAGCTGCCTGACCATGAATACCCAGCCCCTGCATATCGATGCGGAGTTTTCCAAAGACAGTATTTACGGTGAGCGCATTGTGAACAGCATGTTCACCCTGGCTCTGGTGGTGGGTGTACAGGTGACGGAGCTGACCCTGGGTACCACGCTGGGCAACCTGGGTATGACGGATATTTCCTTCCCGCGTCCCACCTTTCACGGTGACACCATCCGCGCACGCACCACGGTACTGGACAAGCGCATCAGCAAGTCACGCAATGACTCTGGCATCGTCAACTTCATACACGAGGGCTTTAATCAGCGCGATGAGCTGGTTGCCACCGTTAAGCGTACCGCCTTAATGGCAACGCGTCCTAAAGACTAAGCAGCGGAGGTGATAAATGAGATCAATGCTTTTTTTACCTGCTGACAGCGAGAAGAAAATTGCCAAAGGCGCGGGTACTAATGCCGATGGTTTGATTCTCGATCTGGAAGATTCCGTCGCCCTGAGTCGTAAAGATGAGGGTCGTCGATTGGCGCGGGAATACCTCGACGCCAACCCCTTGGGTTCGCGCAGCAAAAAATTGCTGGTCAGGGTTAACCCCCTGTGTGGCGATATGACCCTGGGTGATCTCGCCGCTGTTGTCGGTGGTGCACCGGACTATATCTTGCTGCCGAAGTATCGCACTCGCGACGATGTGATTCGTTTCGACCACTATATTAGTGCCCTCGAAGCGCGGGATGGTGTGCCCGCCGGTCATATCAAAATACTGGTGATCGGCACAGAAACTGGCCAGGGTGTACTCAGTATGGGCGGCTTGACCGACTGTAGCGATCGCTTAGCCTACGTAAGCTGGGGTGAGTTCGACCTCTCTGCCGATGTCGGTGCTGAAACCCATCGCCTGCCCGACGGCAACTGGGATGATCTGTTCCGCACTGCGCGCAGTTTGTGTTTGGCGGCAGCTGCCTCTGCAGGTATCGAGCCCTGTAATACTGTGTTCACCGATTTTAAGGATGACGACGGTTTGCGCGATGCTTGCCTGGGTGCTCGCCGAGCGGGCTTTACCTGCATGATGGCGATACACCCGAACCAGGTCGACATCATCAATGAGTCGTTCTCGTTTACCGCTGAGCAACTTGAGTGGTCGCGACGCGTGGTTGAGGTGTTTGAAGCCAATCCCGATATGGGGGTTGTTGGTCTTGACGGCATCATGCTGGACAAGCCTCATTACACTCAGGCTCAACGCATGATTACACGCTCTAAAGCCTATGGTTGAGTGGCGTTAAGGTCGTGTGAAGTCACGAACAGTGCACAGCTTCGGTAATAATCTATTGTTATATTGTTAGTTGATTTTCCGTTGCTATGCGCTGGTCTTATCGTTTGCTTATGACCCGCAGTTGTTTATAAAGTATCCAATCCATCAGGGATGTGGCATGCCAGATTTAATCTATGTCGGTCGCCAGTCAATTTATGATCGCGACTTTAATGTCGCGGCTTATGAATTACTCTATCGCTCAGATAGCAATAACTATGTTGATGTCGATGACCACGGTTTGGCCACAGCGGAGCTGCTGAGTAATGTTTTTACCTCTATTGGCTTTGAAGATTTGGTTGGCGATAAGTCTGCTTTTATCAATATGCCACGGGAATTCCTGGTTGGCAGTTACCCTATTCCTGAAATTAATTCAAATATAGTCATTGAGATTTTGGAGCATGTCGAGCCAGATGAGGAGGTCATGGATGCCCTTTTGATCTTAAAAAAAAGGGGTTACACACTGGCCCTTGATGATTATGTTTTTGACCCCATGCATGAGCCATTTCTGAAAATAGTCGATATTATCAAACTTGATGTGCTCGATATCGGTATTGAGCAGCTGGGTGCGAAAGTTGCCCAACTCAAAAAATATAATGTGAAGTTACTGGCAGAAAAGGTAGAGACAGAGAGTGAAGCTGAGCAGTGCCTGGCGATGGGCTTTGATTTATTTCAGGGCTACTACTTTTCTTATCCGAAAATTGTTAGCGGTAAAAAAATAAGTGGCAATCAAATTGCTATTGTCGAGCTTGCCAATAAATTGCATCAGTCGAATGTCGAGGTCAGTAAACTAACTGAGCTAATTTCACATGACGTGGCGTTAAGTTATAAATTACTGCGTTACGTCAATTCTGCTATGTATAGTTTTGAGCGAGAAATTACCTCGATTGATGAAACCGTCTTTATCCTCGGTCTCGATACTCTGGTTCGTCTCGTGCACGTAGTGATGGCGGGTAATTTTAGCGAAGATAATGGCCACATTCTCGAATCTGCTTTAGTGCGCGCCTTAATGTGTGAGGCGCTAGCCGTGGAGTTGGGTAAGAAACCTGAAAAGGGCACCTATTTTATGATGGGCTTGTTCTCTCGACTTGATGCGCTGTTGGGTGTCCCTCTGCACAGTGCTCTGGAAGAGCTTCCCATTGGTGATGACGTTAGGCAGGCTCTGCTCGACGGCTCTGGTGAGCTGGGTAAGGTGTTGAGCATGGTTGTTGATTATTGTGAGGGTAGTTTTACTGATGAAGCATTGGCTATGCCAGTAGATTCAAAACGTCTGATGGAGTTTTACCTCGATGTTGTTCCTATAGCGCGCGAGTATGTGCAGTTCAGTAGTTGACCCCCTGCTTTTTATCAGCGACCTTGTTTAGTCACTCCCTATTACGAATTACCCGCGACCCTTCCTGCAAGCCCTCACACAAAGGTATCAATTGTCGAACCACTGGCGGCCGAGCGGTTATTGGTGCGTTGGGCATCCAGTAATAAGGCATTCAGGTCGGCCCTGGCCTCAATAGCCAGTTGCTGAGCATTGGCGGCTACTCTGCGATCTTGTTGTGAGGGTTGCGCAGGTGCCAGTGCCGCGCGCTTGAGTTGCAGTGCCTTTTGCAGTGTCGCTTCCGGGTCTCCCGCTATTTTACTACTGTCGATATTAACGTGTCCGGAGCTGGCATATTGTTGGCCATCGGGGCCCTTGGTGTATTGGTAATTAGGTGCGCCAGCATAGGGGCCGCCAACGCTGGCATGGGCTTGTTCGTGGGCTCTGACTTCGCGGTCGCGGTTTTTCAGCAGGCGCAGTTGTGACAGTTCATCGGTTGTCAGCACTGGGGCAATAGCATTCTTGCGCGTACCGAGCGTGAGCTGTTCCGGCTCATTGCGAGCCTCATTTTCGCCAGTGCCCGGCACTTCAAGAGCCTTGCCGCTGACTGGATTGCCGTTGCTCGTAGGCCCGCGACTAAAAATAGCGGGGGCCAGTTGCTGGCTTGCGGATATTTGCACCGATAGTTACCTGAAGCAGTGACCTAAAAGTTGTGTTATGTGCTTATTATCAGTTTAGTTGATGCGGGGAAAATCGCCGATCTAGTGGTGCTTAATTACTTTCGATGATGCGATCGATAAATTCTTTCAGTTCGCGCTGTGCCTCATCATCAATAAAAGTAAACTCCAGCTGGCAGTAAAATTGCTTATCCAGCTCCTGAACGTGCAGCACTTTGGCATACACTTCGCTGGTTTGGTTGGACATCATCGACAGGGCAAAGTGGATTTTGATTTCAGCACTGGGCTGTATGGGCATGGGCAGAACGGCCATCATGCCGTTATAACTGATGTTGTTAATACGTCCTTCGTATTCTTCGGCCTGCACGGTTTTGCCAGCCACTGTTTGAAAATTAAGGGGCATATTGACCGCGATGCGTGGGCTTTTACGTATTTCCCGTTGTGGCACTTCCAACTGTTTTGGCCGGCTTGTCGATAATAGTTCATAAAGACGAACACTTTGGGAGCGGCCTTTCACTAGCACGTCATTAATGGTGCCAATGGTAACGAATTCTGCAGCCAGATCGTAAGTGCTCTCGCTGAGCATAATTTGCCCGCGTAAGCTGTGGGCTTCAATGCGCGAGGTTAGATTAACTTCGTTGCCGATCACCGTGTACTCGCTGTGTAGTTTGGAGCCCAGATTGCCGGCTACCACCGTTCCCGTATTGAGGCCGATGCCCATATAAATATTGGGCAGCCCGAGGGCTTTATTGGTGGCGTTAACATCGTTCATTGCCAGCTGCATTTCCACTGCGCAGGCGAGGGCTCTTTCCAGATCGTCCTCGTTGCTGGAGGGTGCGCCAAACAGGGCCATCACCGAGTCGCCCATGAATTTATCAATGGTGCCGCCGTAGTGAAGGATGATTTCGCTCATTTTGTGGAAGTAGCGATTGAGTAGGTCGATTAACTCTTTGGCAGTATGTTTTTCCGACATGGCGCTGAAACCACGTAAATCAGCGAGCAAGATGGTTACCTGCTTTTGTTCTGACTTGTAGTTATCGCCAGTGGCGTCACTGATGAGTTCGTAAAATTCCTGAGCCAGGGCACTTTCATCGAGGGTCTTCTGCACGCTGTCGGGGGTGGCGCTAACAGGGCGATTGCGGAGACTGTGGAGCAGGTTTTCAATTAGGATTTGCTTCTCGTTCTCTTGCATAAGTTGTTGTCTGCTCGATGAAATATTGGTATTGGCCCTAGTGTAGTCGGCTGCCCGTCAATTTAAAACCGCTAGCCAGTTTTTGCTCAATTGGAAGCAAGCCTCCACCCTGGCCAGTCCTAAAGCACACTCGTGGGAAATGGAGTCCTCGTATCGTGCTCGCCAACGCCAGGAATGGCTAAATTTAAGTCGCTGACGCCAATATCGCGCAGGCGCTGAATCTTGCGCCGCCGCTCTGCCTCGTCGCCAAAAAAGGCGATGTTTTCTGAATCACCGGCACCCTCTCGGTCGATCATGGCTCGATAGGAATCGAGCTGATCGTACATTTTCTTGCCTTTATTAATGAAAGCTATCGCGCTGTCTTTTTTGTAGGCGTTTTATTACTACTTGCCTTCTTTATCCTGAACAAGCTGATAGTGACGGCCAATTAGAATCTTCGCCGGATAATTAATTGTCAGCGGGAGAAGCTGAGGCCACAAAATTTCTGGTCACAAAAAAAAGCGAAACTAAGCCTAAAAATGCGCAGATGGTTTGACACAAAGGCTACCGGTTTGCAAAAATGTCAACACCTTTACAGGGTTGTTTGCATTCCCAGTACTACGTGGGCGCAAACTTGAATAACTAATTAAAAAAGGATGGAGGTTACATGGCTACTCGTAAACCAGGTATTTCAGCGGACTCACATATTGTAGAGCCGCCAAACACATATATTGATTTTATTGACCCAAAATTCCGTGATCGCGCACCTACGGTAATTGATGGCCCCACCGGTGGTTCTATTTTCAACATTCCCGGTCTGGATGACATTATCCCACTGGCTCTGCTTGGCGCTGCTGGCGTTCCCGCCGCAGATTTGCCCAAGTACCGCGATGCAAAATTTGACCAGCTGCCCAACGCCGCCTGGAACCCCAATTTCCGCGCTGAAGTTCAGGACCAAGACGGTGTTTGTGCCGAGGTCATCTATGCCTCTGTGGGCATGATCATGTGTGGTCACCCCGATCTCGAGTATAAAGATGCCTGCATGCAGGCTTATAACCGTTGGTTGGAGACTTTTTGCGGTACTCAGCCCAATCGTCTCTTCGGTTTGGCTCAATCTGCTGTGCTGTCCGTGGACTCTGCTATTGCCGATGTCAAACGGGCAAAAGCCCAGGGCATGGTTGGCATGATGATGCCCGGTCGCCCCGGTTACGCCGATTACGATCACGCCGATTACGATGCCCTGTGGGAATGTGCTATCGATCTCGATATGCCTATGTGCTTCCACATTCTGACTTCTGACGATTGTGGTGTTAAAGAAGTACTGGCGCCCAAGCGTGGCCATGCGGCCAATGGCTTTATGAATATTATTCGTGGTGTTCAGGACGTACTCGGTGTCTTCCTCTTCGGCGGCGTTTTTGAGCGTCACCCCAAGCTGAAAATGGTTGTTGCTGAAGGCGATGCCGGTTGGATCCCCCACTATAAGTATCGTGCCGATCACGCCATTGCTCGCCTGGGGCCCGCGACTGAGTGTCAGTTGACGCGTCCGCCTAGTGAGTATATTGACCAGAATGTCTCCTTTACTTTCCAGGATGACGAAACGGCTTATCGTAACCTTGATGTTGTCGACAGTGGTTGCCTGATGTGGGCCAATGACTACCCCCACACCGATGCTTGCTGGCCTGTTTCACAGAAAATTCTCGATGAGCAAATGGGTCATTTGAGCATTGAGCAGCAGAACGCTTGTGTACACGACAACGTCAAGAAGCTGTTTAACTTGAATGTGAATGTGTAATGTAAGTTAAACCTTTATAGTTTGAAAAAACCCTGTGGCAGGCAACTGTCACAGGGTTTTTTTTGCCTTCTGGTTGCGGTGGCGGCATGATTAATAATTTTTACGAGGTGCAGCAAGTGTCAACAATAATGAATAATCGTTTCGCAGCATTACACGGTGAAAAAGCAGTAGAACCCCGGCTTACTACGGGTTGGCAATGTGGCCGGATGACCCCGGCCAGCGCTTTATTTGGTGCCAATGGTATGCAGTTTGGCACCGACGGCAGGCTGTATGTCGCCCAGGCCATGGGTAGTCAGGTGACGGCCATCAATACCACTAGCGGTGAGCTGGAAGTGATTGCCCCCAATGGCGGGCCGATTACCGGCCCTGATGATGTCGCCTTCGACTCTCTCGGCAATATGTATTCTACCGAGGTGATGAGTGCCCAGGTGACCATGCGCAAACCTGACGGTGAGGTCACGGTGGTCTCCGATGAGCTGCCCTCGGCCAACGGCGTCACGGTTTTTAATGACCGCCTATTTATCGATGAGCACCGGCCCAAGGGCCGCTTATTTGAACTCTATCCTCACGATGACAGAGCGCCGCGTTTAATTGCCAAAGACCTCGACAGCCCCAATGCCCTGGCGGGCGGGCCCGATGGCAAGCTCTACTTTCCATTGGTGCCGAAGGGTGAAGTCTGGCGCGTAGACCCCGAAACTGGTGAGCAAGAACAAGTGACAACGGGACTGTCGCACCCCACGGCGGTGAAGTTCAGCCCCTCGGGTGAGCTGTTATCGCCGCAAGCGGGCAATGGTGAAGTGGTAAAAATTGATACTGAAAGCGGCGTGCAAACCGTAGTCGCTCGGGTGCGCCCGGGTATCGACAACCTGGCCATTGACGCCGATGGCAAGCTCTACCTCTCTCACTTTGTCGATGGCGGCGTTGCCGAAGTGACGATGGACGGCAGCAATCAAGAACGCGTCTTGGTCGAAGCCGGCTGGGTGGGCCCCTGGGGCATCGCCTGTGATACGGCTTCGGGCACCTGCTTTGTGGTCGACGGCCTCAGTCTGGCAATGATTGCCCCCGATGGCGAACGCAGTGCCGTCGGCAGTCCACTGGATACCAGCGCACCACGCTTTGTGCGCGCTATTGCCGCCGGCAAGCCGGGTGAATTCCTGATGAGCACTGCCCGAGGCGATGTGCTGCGCTACGACTTTGCCACGCAAACGACGGACATGCTGGTTGCCAAGCAGGGGCAGTTAAAAGGCCTGTGTGCGGCCGAGGACGGCGGCGTATTGGTAGTGCGGGAAAACACTAGCTCGGTGCTCGCCATCACCGCATCGGGTGAGATTAGCACCCTGGTCGAGGGCTTGAATGCACCCACCGATGTTTTGCAGTGGCAGGGCAAGTGCTATGTCTCAGATAATGGCGACGGGCGTTTACTGGAAATTAGCCCTGAGGGTGAGGTGTCGACGCTGTTAGATGGTCTGCTTGACCCACGGGGCATAGCCGCCATTGACAATACCCTTTATGTGCTGGATCGGGCGGGCCATTCCATTTGGGCGATTGATCTTGCCGGTGATAACAAGCCTGAACAAATCGCCACCCATTTACCCATCGGTGCCATTTGCCCACTGGATTTTGCCGGTGGCCTCTGTGTTGATGGCCAGGGCGGTCTGCTGGTTGCAGCGGATGGTGAGGGTAGTATTTTGCGTTTGAGCCGGGCTTAGTAGCCGGTGGGGTTAGCTGGACTAGTTCTTAGTCTAGTCCGCACCCTCTTACCAATAAAAAACCCTCTGCTATTTCTAGCAGAGGGTTTTTTATTGGGGATCACCCGGTGAAAACCGGGCTGCTAATCGTTGTATTTGTGCCTCCTTTCTAGACCTCGCGCCCATCATCGCGCAGCCAGACATACATGGCGGGTATCACCATCAGTGTCAGTATGGTCGATGAGGCGAGGCCAAACATCAGCGCGACACCCATGCCGTGAAGCATGGCATCGGGCAAGATAAAGGCGGCACCGGCAATGCCAGCTAATGCGGTGAGGAAAATCGGTTTGGCGCGAATCGCCGCCGCTTCCAGTGCCGCCGTGCGCATCGGCACTCCCTCTCGACTTTTCATGTGAATAAACTCGATCAATAAGATTGAGTTGCGCACCACGATACCTGACAGGGCAATCAGGCCAATGGTGGAGGGCATGGAGTAGGTGGCGTCCATGATCCAGTGGCCGAGAATGATGCCCGAGAAGCCCAGGGGCACAGGCAATAGGACAACCAGCGGGGTTTTAAAGCTGCTGAATTGGCCGACGACGAGAATATAAATACCGAGTATGGCGTAGTTAAAAGCGGAACCGAGTTCGGTAAAGGTCTCTCGGGTGACATCCCACTCACCCATCCACAGTAGAGTGGGTTTGCTCTCATCTTCGGGTTGGCCGAAGTAGCGAACATCGGGCTTCATACCCTCCGCCCAGTCCATGTCGTTGATGACCTGCTCAACTTCATACAGAGCATACATGGGTGCATCTTCATGCCTGCCGCGAATGCTGGCCATCACCATGTCGGCAAAGCGCCCATCGCGGCGATAGATGGGGTGAGAGGCAGGTTCGCGACTAATGGTGACAACATCACCCAGTTCTCTCGTTTCACCGGTCATAGTGGGAATGGGGGTGGATAGCAGACGCTCCCCCAACGTGAGCGACTCTTTCGGTAGGTGCAGCACAATGGGGATAGGGTTGCGGCCATCGCCACGATGGGAGTAGCCAAGGTCTACTCCCTGCAACAGAGCGGCGAGAGTGCTGTAAACCACGCCTTCATCAACCTGGTGGAACTCGAGGTTCTCCTGGTCAATGGCTATGCGCATACGCATCGTGGGGTTGCCGAGAGAGTTGTCTGTTTCAGCGAGGGCGGGCACCTGGTCAATGGCCTGCTGAATTTTACGCGCGCTGTCGCGGCGGGTTTCGGCGTCGGGCCCATAGACCTCGGCCAGTACTATGTAGGGTGCCGGTGGCCCGGGTGGCGATTCAACCAGCTCTACCGTGGTGTTCTCCGGTAGCACTAAGGCCTTTAAGCGCTGCCTTATTTCCATAGCGATATCGTGGCTTTCACGGTCGCGCTCCCAGGTGGACGACAGGCGAATGCGAATCTCCCCTAGTTCAGGCGAGTTGCGCAGGTAGTCCTGACGTACCAGCCCGTAAAAGTTAAAGGGCCCTGCGACACCGGCATAGAGTTGCATGTTTTGAATTTCTTCAATATCGCCAATTAAATTTGCCGCCTCGACCAGGGTGCGGTCTGTCGTTTCAAGAGTGGCACCCTCGGGCAGATCAATCTGTATTTGAATGTCCTGCTTGTCGTCAAAAGGCATAATTTTGAACAGCACAAGTTTGTAATACGGGATTAAAAAGGTCAGCAGGGTAAAGCCAACAATTGCAAATACGGTGTATTTGGCACGTTTGGGTGTGCTTATCATGCCGCCCAGAGTGGTGCGAACAGCCTGGCCAAAAATACCACCCTGAACTTCTTTTTCGTCCTCGCGCATTTCTGCGTTTGACTCGCTTTTTGTGCCGCTTTCGTCGTTAGCTTCGGGGTGCAATTTCAGCATGGCCCAGGGCACAACACTAAAGGCGAGGAAGAGGGAGAAGATCATCGCAGCAATGGCGGCGATAGGAATGGGTTCGAGAAAGGGTGCAATAAAACCGTGAATAAAAAGCATTGGCAGCATCGCCATAACAACGGTAAAGGTGGCGATAATGGTCGGATTGCCCACTTCGGAAACACCGTCAATAGTTTTTTGTAACAAGCTGCGCTCGTCAAACATTTTCCAGTGCCGGGAGACATTCTCTATCACCACAATGGCATCGTCGGCGAGAATGGCAATGGAGAAAATAATGCCGTACATGGTCAGTCGATTGAGGGTGACGTCCAGCATCCAGCAGGTAAAAAAGGTCAGCAGGATGGTCGATGGTACAACCAGCAGTACCACGATGCCCTCTCTCCAGCCTAAAAATGCAGCCATAATAATGACGATGGCGGCGGTGGCAAGGATTAGGTGGAGCATCATTTCATTGGATTTGTGGCCTGCGGTTTCACCGAAATCGCGAGTGATTTCGACATTGATATCATCGGGGATCAAACCGCCGCGCACTAGCTCCAGGCGCTTTAATATGTCTTCGCTAATGGTCACGCCGTTGGCACCATTGCGTTTACCAATGGACAAGCTGACCGCCGGTAGGCGCTCGTAGCTCTTGCCGTCTACACTGACCGGTAGCAGTTGTGAAACCCGGTGCTCACCCAGGCTGGCACCGATAACAACTTTGGCGACATCGCGCAAATATACGGGTCGGCCATCGACTGTAGTAATGACTAGCAGGCCGATCTCCGTGGTGTCGTGCAAGGTTTGGCCGACAATCACCGGTGTTAGTTGGTTGCTGTTTCGTAAACTCCCGGCGGCAAATGATGAGTTGGCATTGCGGACTTTCTCGACTACCTGGTTGAGGGTAATGCCGTAGAGCGAGAGCAATTCGGGGGCGGGTTCAATGCGCAGTTCTTTGGGATGGCCACCAATAATATAGGTCAGGCCGACATCGTCGACCTTGATGATTTCGTGCTTCAGCTCTTCGGTGAGGTCGTAGAGGGTGTCGGCACTCCAGCGCCCTTTATTGCCGGGTTTGGGTGACAGGGTGAGCACTACGACGGCTGCATCATCAATGCTGCGGCCGATCACCAGTGGTGGCGGCAAGTGGGCGGGCACGCGATAGCGGTTGGCGTCGATGGCATCATTAACCCGGGCGACGGCGGCGTCGTCATCGAAGCCGGTGTCGAAACGCACGGTAAGAGCGATGCCGTCATCGCGGGTCATTGAATAGACGTGCTCGACATTGTCGATGCCCTTTAAGATATCTTCAAAGGGCTTGGTGACCAGCTCGACGACATCTTCCGCCTTCAGGCCGGGGGTGGGGATGAAAATATCGACGAAGGGTACGGTGATCTGGGGGTCTTCTTCCTGCGGCATGCTGATAAGCGCCATGCCACCGAGAATGACCGAAACAATCAAAATTAGCGGCGTCATTGCCGACTGAATAAAGGCCTGGGTGGTGCGTCCCGCGATGCCCATAGACATGATTATTGCCCCGCGCTATTGGCGTGGGCTGGGCCTGGTGTTGGTCGTTGCACGAGGGTGTCGCCATTGTGCAGACCTGATAATACTTCCATGCCGCCATTGAGCTTACTGCCCGGTTGGATGACAATTTCAGTGCCGTCACTGAGGTAGACAAAGCTCAGCCCGTAGCGGCGGTGGATATAAGATTCGGGAATGACGTAGGTCTGGCGCTTATCGGTGGAAACCCAAACTCTGACCCGCTCACCGACAAAGAAATCACCGAGACCCTCAACTTTAACATCGGCCACTACGCGGCCGTTGTCGAGCTCAGGGTAAACCTGTGACACGATGCCCTCGCGGCGCGTCGATTGGCTGGTTTCATCATTGATATCGAGCATGCCTCGCTCAGCGACTAATACGGTGTCGCTTTTTTTGATAAAACGGGCATGACGCTCGGGCAGCAACAGGCGCAGGATATAGCTATCGGCGGCGATATCGGCAATCGCCTCGCCGGGCATCACCACCACGCCTCGGGTGACTTTAACGCTGAGTACCCGGCCACGGGCCGGGGCGAAGACATCGCCCTGGGACTGGGATTCGCGCACGACCGCTTGATCCAGTTTAAGGGCGGCGATATCGGCGCTCACCACATCGACTTTGGTCAACGCCTTGTCGAGTTCTGACTGGCTGGCCTTGCCGGATTTCTTCAGGGTTGAAACTCTTTTTAACGTCGTTTTATCCAGTTGTAATTGTGCATTTAAAGAGCGCAATTTTGAGGTGAGGGCGGCGATTTGTAGTTTTTGTTTGGCGTCGCGTACCAGAGCCAGTTTCTGCCCTGCCTCGACAATGTCACCTTCATCAACTAGCAGTTCGACCAGGGTGCCACCGATGCGGGCTCTGCCCTGGGTCACATCCATCGATTGTACCGAGGCAAAAACCGACTTTAAGTCATAAACGGTTTGCGGTTTAACCTGATGGGAAGTGGTTTCGGCACTGGCGCCGGAGCTCAACAACGTGAATAAAATAATCGCTTGTGCGGTGTAGCGAAGACTCGCGGATAAGCTCTTTAAAGTCGGTATCATTCCCAGTGGTTCCCTGTCTGTAAGGTCTATTTAGAGTGTTTTTTTATTCGATGTATTGTTGTTGAGGGTACTGCGTAGTTTACAAAGCAGGGACTTTACGTAAAAGACTCGAGCTAGAGGAGGGCATTAACTGCCTTTGAGGGTGCCGAATAAGACAAAACTGTGAATTTTAAAAAGTTTTGGCGTAATAAGCTCGGCTGAGGCTCCTCGAAGATTTTCGCTGTCATTTCCCAGCAAGGTGCGTCCTATTTGCGGCGAATGGCGTCTGTTCTGACCGGAAAGATGCCGCTTTCTCTATCTTTGAAAAACTGCCTGAGTGTCTTTTTCACCGAGGGGAAGGCGATGTCTTGCCAGGGTATTTGCTGTTCTTCAAAGAGTTCGACTTCGAGGGATTCAATGCCCGGTGAAAACTCGGGTTTTGCCAGCTCGCCACGAAAAAACACATAGACCTGGTTGATGTGGGGAATATCTATCATGCTGTACAGTTCCAGCGAATGCAGGTGGGCGTTGGCCTCTTCAACACATTCGCGCATGGCACCTTCGAGCATGGTTTCACCGTTCTCCATAAAGCCTGCCGGCAAAGTCCAGTAGCCGTAGGCGGGTTCAATGGCACGGCGGCAGAGCAGTACCTGATTTTGATAGACGGGGATGCAGCCAGCAATAATGCAGGGGTTTTGATAGTGTATGGTTTCACAGCCATCGCAAACGTGGCGGTGGCGATCTTCCCCTTCGGGGATGCGGTGAGTGATGTCCCCGCCGCAACTACTGCAGTATTTCAAGGTGCTGGCTTATCCTGAATGGTTTATGACAACTCGTTTCCCCGATTATAACCTTGCCCATCCATTAGTTGGCAATTAAAGAAGCAGGTTTTATTAGTGTTAAAGAAAATTACTGAGCAGCTTAATGCCCTGCCGCCCGAGCCTCTACAACCAGTCGAAGGTGGCCGCGAAGCTGCGGTATTGCTTGCCTTAACGCGAGAGCCCGACCCCCAGCTAGTCTTTACCCAGCGCGCCCAACATATGAAAAGTCACCCCGGGCAGGTGGCCTTTCCGGGGGGCAAGTGGGAGCAGAGCGATAGCAGTCTGCTGTTTACCGCCTTACGCGAAAGCGAGGAGGAGGTGGCGCTGGCGCCAGCAGAGGTTGAGATGATCGCCAAGTTGCCCCAGCGACGCACTCGGCTAGGGGTGCAGGTGACGCCCTATCTGGGTTTTATCCGCCCCGGTCTGCCACTGCTGGCCGACCCTGCTGAACTTGATGCAATTTTTCACGTGCCTCTGTCGTACCTGCTGGAACCGCAACATTTAATTAAAAAACAGGTGGATGTACTGGGCAACTGGTGCTGGATGCCCTGCTATCATTATGCGGGCTACACCATCTGGGGTTTTACCCTGACAGTGCTAGTGGATATGCTCAATCGTGTGTTTGATGTGGGTTTGTGTGCCGACGTCGATCGATCTGATTTGCCGGCAGAGATACGTCAGCAATTTCCGCACTTTCCTGAAAGTAAGCCCTGAAAATAGGCCTCGAAGGTGAGTCCTGGGTGTTTAGGGTGAGTGCTTTACAACATCAACAGATTAAATAAGCGTTAATAACAAGTGAATAAACAGGTGAAGAGATGATTTATCAATACGAAGACCGGGTGCCGACATTGGGCAAAGATGTATTCGTCGCCCCCAGCGCCGATGTTATTGGTTCGGTGAATTTGGGTGACCAGGTGAGCGTCTGGTTTGGCGCGGTGATTCGCGGCGATACCGATATTATTAATATCGGGGCCGGCACCAATGTCCAGGACACAGCCGTGATTCACACCGATCCGGGCATACAGGCCAATATTGGCTGCAATATCACCATCGGCCATTGCGCCATGATTCATGGCTGCACCATTGGCGATAACTCGCTGATTGGCATTAATGCGGTGATTCTCAATGGCGCGGTGATTGGTAAAAACTGTTTAATTGGCGCCAATGCGCTGGTGCCCGAGGGCATGGTGATTCCCGATAATTCGATGGTGCTCGGTACGCCGGCGAAAGTTGTGCGTCAACTGGACGAAAAAACCATTGCTGTATTGCAGGGCTCGGCGGCGACGTATATTGAAAAAGCAGCGAGTTTCCGCACATCGCTCAAGCCTTTGAATATAGGCGGTTAGTGGGCGTGGCTGAACAATCGTCCAGCGGTGGCGGCAAGGGTGATGGCGAAGAGACGCCGGTGGTTTCACCTTGTGTCGCCGTTTGCCTCCTCAATACGGATGATATCTGTACCGGCTGTCACCGCAGCGCAGAGGAGATTCGCGATTGGATGTCATTAGATAACACTGAACGTCGGGCGGTGCTAAAAAAGGCTCATGCTCGGGGCAAAATCGGTAATCCTTTTGCCTGATTTCTAGCAGCCTGTTAGAGCTCTTCTTCCTGGGGCGCTGCAATCTGCCAAACCTTGAGCTTGCCAATCATTTTTTCTGAGAGCGCGAGCACTTCCAGTCGATAGGTGTCGATGCTGAAGCTGACCTTGGCATCGGGGAAGCTTTCAATGTGCTCGAGGGCCAGGCCGTTTAAGGTTTTTGGCCCGTCCACCGGTAAATCCCAGTTAGTGGTTTTGTTGATGTCGCGAATATTGGCGGCACCGTCGATGAAATAGCTGCCGTCATCCTGGTGGATAATTTCGTCTTCGTGCTCGAAAATATTGGTGGTGAAATCGCCGACGATCTCTTCGAGGATGTCGTCGAGAGTGGCCAGACCCTCAATCTCCCCATATTCATCGACCACTAGCCCGAGGCGGTATTTGTTTTTCTGAAAGTTAATGAGCTGAATATGCAGAGGCGTTTCAGCGGGAATAAAGTAAGTGGGGTTGGTGAAGCGCTTGATGGCCGCCTTGGTGAGTTCGCCTTCGCCACGGCGCAATATGCGGCTTACCTTACGCATGTGGAGAGTGCCAACAATTTGATTAATATCGCCCTCGTAGACCGGCAGGCGAGTGTGTTCGGTGTTGATGATGCACTCGACCAGGGTGTCGATGTCATCCTCCAGGTTGAGGCCGAGGATTTCACTGCGCGGCACCATAATGTCGTTGACGCTGATTTTTTCCAGATCCAGCACGCTGATCAACATATCCTGATGGCGCGAGGAGAGGTTTTCTTCCTTGGCCTCATCCACCACCGTGCGCAGCTCTTCTTTACTGAGGCTGTCGTCAACTTTCTTCAAAGGATTGACACCGAGTAAGCGCACCAGAGCATTGGATAGATGGTTCACTACCCACACCAGTGGATAGGCAATTTTTAACAGGGGTTTGAGAATATGACTGGCTTTAAATGCGACGGCTTCAGGGTGCAGGGCGGCGATGGTTTTCGGCGTTACCTCTGAAAAAATCAAAATGGCAAAGGTAAGGCCAAGCGTGGCGACAGCAATGCCAATTTCTGGGCCAAACAGACGAGTACTAATGATGGAGGCAATGATGGAGGCGAGAATATTGATCGCGTTATTGCCGATTAGAATAATACCAATCAACCGGTCGGGGCGTTCGAGTAGCTTCTGGGCGCGCCGGGCACCACGGCTTTTTTTAGCAAGATGTTTCAGCCGGTAGCGGTTGAGAGACATCATGCCTGTTTCGGAACCAGAGAAAAAAGCAGAAATCATCAGTAGGCCAGCCAGCACACTGGCCAGCAACCATATCGGGGCGTCGTTCAAAGAGGGGCTAAGCTCTCGTAGCTAAGGGCCGCACATGTTGAAGTAGTTTGCACTGTATGGCAACTGGGTTTAATGACTGGTTTTAAGTGAGAATAACCTCGAGGACAAACTTGGTGCCCCAGAAGGCGAGCATTAATAGGGTAAAACCACCGAGAGTCCATTGGGTAGCCGTTTTTCCGCGCCAGCCCCAGCGGAAATGGCCCCACAATAAGATGCCGTAAACCAGCCAGGCGATAATGGAAAAAACCGTTTTGTGCACCAGATGTTGGGCAAAAAAGTTATCGACAAACAGCAGGCCGCTAGTCAGTGCCAGCGTGAGCAGGGTAAAGCCGGTGATGATCAGTCCAAATAGCAGGCTTTCCATGGTTTGCAGGGGCGGCAGTATGCGCATTAAGGCGCTGCTATGGTGCTGGTGTAGTTGGCGGTTTTGATAGGCGAGAAAAAGCGCCTCAAGGGCCGCGATACTCAGCAGGCTATAGGCAATAATCGAAAGCAGTATATGCAGGCTTAATCCCAGGGGCAGGTTATTGCGGGGTGGGCTTTGCCAAAGGGGAAGTAAGGATAGGGCCAAAGCCAGGGCGCTGAAGGGAAACAGCAGTAGGAAAAGACTGTGAAAGGGTCGGCGCAAGCTGCCCGCCACCACCATGAAATTAATGACCATAAATATCGCTACCGAGAGAGGCAGTAAGCTGAAACTGGTACCGGAGTCGGTAAAAATTTGTTGCCAGCTGGTGGCAAAGTGGGTGGCTACAGCTAGGCAACTAAGCCCGAGTACGGAGCCTTTGGCGATGGATGTCGTGCTACCAGAGGGTTGTAAGCTGGCGCGCACCTGCAGGCCGAAGGCGGTCAAATAGCAGGCGATGGCTAATGTGGCAGTAAGTGGTACGGACATAACAGCTGTTCGTGTTGATCAGATTCGTCGAGTTTGGCACAGAAAGCCAGTGGCGCAAAGCCTCTGGCTCACTCTCGCTTTGGCGGATCATGGTTCGACTGCTTGTTGGCCTTTAGTGGCACGACATGACTGCCGGTGAGGCTGTTGATCGGTTATACTGGGCGGCTGAATCGCCAAATTCTAGCGCCTAACCTCATAGCAAAGCGGGAATAACCTTTTAAGCGGGAATAACAAGACCATGGCTCTATTCGAAAATCTTAGTGACCGTCTTTCACACAGTCTGAAAGCCATTTCTGGTAAATCGACCCTGAGTGAAGAGAATATTAAGGACACTTTGCGCGAAGTGCGCATGGCGCTGCTGGAGGCCGATGTTGCCCTGCCGGTGGTGAAGACCTTTATTGACCAGGTGCGCGATAGGGCGGTGGGTCAGGAGGTTAATCTCAGTCTTAACCCAGGCCAGCAGTTTTTAAAGATTGTGCAGGATCAGCTCGAACTGGTGATGGGCTCTAGCAACGAGACCCTCGATCTTGCCGCGGCGCCGCCAGCCGTGATTTTGATGGCTGGTTTACAGGGAGCGGGTAAAACCACCTCCGTCGCCAAGCTAGCCCGCTACCTGAGCGAGCGGGAAAAGAAAAAAGTCATGGTGGTCAGTGCCGATGTTTATCGCCCGGCGGCGATTAAACAGCTAGAAGTATTGGCCACAGAGGTGGGCGCTGAGTTTTTCCCCAGTGCCACTGAGCAGAGCCCGGTCGATATCGTCAATGCTGCATTGTCAGCGGCGCGCAAAAGTTTTGCCGATGTGCTGATTGTCGATACGGCAGGTCGCCTGCATATCGATGAAACCTTGATGACTGAAATTAAGGATCTTCACGCTGCCGTAAAGCCGGTCGAAACGCTATTCGTTATCGACGCCATGATTGGTCAGGATGCCGTGAATACGGCCAGCGCCTTTAATGATGCCTTGCCACTGACCGGGGTTATTTTGACCAAGGTTGATGGCGATGCCCGCGGTGGTGCAGCGCTATCCGTGCGTCAGGTCACTGGCAAGCCGATCAAATTCCTCGGTGTTGGTGAAAGAACCGATGCTCTCGAACCCTTCCATCCCGAGCGGGTAGCCTCGCGCATTCTCGGTATGGGCGACATGCTCTCGCTGATCGAAGAGGTGGAGCGCAAGGTCGACAAAAAGAAAGCCGATAAGCTCATAAAAAAGGTTCAAAAAGGCAAGCGCTTTGACCTTAACGACCTGCGCGACCAGCTACAGCAAATGCAAAATATGGGGGGCATGGGCGACATGCTTGAGAAGCTACCCGGTATGGGCAATATGGCGCAAATGGCTGAGCAGGCAAATCTCAGTTCACAGCTGGGCCGCATGTCGATCATTATTGATTCGATGACGCTGGCTGAAAGGTCCAACCCCGATATTCTCAATGGCTCGCGCAAGCGACGCATTACCCAGGGTTCCGGTACTAGTATTCAGGATCTTAATCGCTTGCTTAAGCAATACAAGCAAATGAGCAAGATGATGAAGAAAATGAAGGGTAAGGGAATGAATAAAATGATGCGAGGCATGGAGGGCATGATGTCGCAAAGTGGTGCTCAGGGCGGTGGTATGCCCCCCGGCGGCTTCCGTCGCTAGTGGTTTTAAAATTGATCCGAGAAGATGGTTTTCTTTACGCCAGAATTAACGTAAAATACCGCGCCTTTCCGTAGGGCTGTGAGTGGCTTGGCTGCGTCTTTTGTTTTAGAGCGTTGCCAGGGCTTTTAATCCAGCCCCACGAAATGTACGACCGGATGGGTATTTACCCCCGGTAGGCTTACCCCGGCATAATTACCCCGGTAAAAACAGGAAAATAGATTTCATGGTCACAATACGTCTGGCACGTGGTGGTTCAAAAAAACGCCCTTTCTACCATCTGACGGTTAGTGATAGCCGCCGTTCACGCGATGGTCGCTACATTGAGCGCGTTGGTTTTTTTAATCCTCTCGCCCGTGGGCAGGAAGAGTCACTACGCATTAATCAAGAGCGCATTGATTACTGGGTAAGCAATGGCGCTACCTTGTCTGAGCGCGTTGCTGGCTTGTTGAAAAAGGCGGCTAAAGCTGCGGCCTAATTTCTGGGCCCCGTTAATCAGGGCCTGGTAAATAGGTTTTAGTGTAGGGATGGATAAACCTGACAAATATGCAGTGGTGGCTCGAATTACTGGAGCCCACGGTATTAAAGGTTGGGTAAAAGTACATTCTTACACCCAGCCTGCAGAAAATGTTTTTAACTATAAGCCCTGGCGGATCGAGCTCGATGGCCGCTGGCAGGAGTTCGAAGCCGATAGTTTTCGGGCTCAGGGTAAAGGCACTGTTGCACACTTGTGCGGCATTGACGACCGCAACGAGGCCGAAGCGTTAAGTGGTCTCGATATTTGCGTGTTACGTGAACAGTTTGATGCTCTAGAAGGCGGTGACCACTATTGGTATCAGCTTCAGGGTTTGAAGGTTTATAGCCTGGTTGAAGAGGCTCGTGTACTGCTCGGTGAAGTGTCGGGGTTCCTCGAAACTGGCGCCAACGATGTACTCGTGGTCAAAGGCAGCAGTGACAGTATCGATCAGAAAGAAAGGTTGATTCCCTATGTGGATCAGTTCTTGCTGAAGGTTGATACCGATGAGGGAGAAATCCTCGTTGACTGGGATCCAGAGTTTTAGGTTTGCTGGCGTGTTGAAAAGCGCTGGAGAAAAAGTAGGGAAAATGATCAGTCAGGCTGACATGCAGTCGCGGTGTTATAGCGGGTGAAAATAGCACTGGTGACGCTGTTTCCTGAAATGTTCAAAGCGGTAACGGATTACGGCGTAACTGGGCGAGCGCTCAGTAAGGGTTTGGTGGAGGTCGGGTATTTTAACCCCCGTGATTACACCGCCGACCGTCATCACAGTGTTGATGACAGACCCTATGGTGGAGGACCGGGCATGGTGATGACCCTGGAACCCCTACGCGAGGCCATAACGGAGGCCAGGGCCTGGATGCAGGGCCCGTGCAAAGTGGTGTATTTATCGCCACAGGGACAATTGCTGAAGCACCAGGCGGTTGCCGATTTTGCCGGGCGCAGAGAAAACCTGGTGCTGATAGCCGGACGCTACGAAGGTATTGATGAGCGACTATTGTCGCTAGAGGTCGACGAAGAGTGGTCGATTGGTGATTATGTGCTTAGCGGCGGTGAGCTACCGGCGATGGTGCTGATGGATGCCCTGCTCAGGCAATTGCCGGGCGTACTGGGTCACCAGGCATCGGCTGAAGAGGATTCGTTTGTTGGTGGTTTGCTCGATTGTGAACACTACACGCGACCCGAAGTTTATGAAGGCATGGCAGTTCCCGACGTACTACTCTCGGGCAACCATGAAAGAATACGGCGTTGGCGTTTACAGCGTTCGTTATTGAGAACACGGTCGCGACGGCCGGAGCTGTTGGCAGCGTTGACGCTGACAGAGGAGCAAGCGGCAATATTGGCCGAAGCTGCAAAAGAGTAAGCATGGGACGGGTGGTGTAGGCCCGCTCATAGATACAAAGAATAGAAACATTGAGAAAAAATTTTAACAACAATTGCGGGCTTCACAGCAAGTTGTTGACGTCATTAACCCGGCTGTGAAGCCGTACAGAGAGTTATCAGGAGCTGGTCATGAGCAAGAACAAAATTATCGCTGAACTTGAAGCGGAGCAAATGGGTCAAGAAATTCCATCCTTTAGCCCCGGTGATACCCTTGTTATTCAGGTCAAGGTCCGCGAGGGTGATCGTGAGCGTCTGCAGGCTTTCGAAGGTGTTGTGATTGCCAAGCGTAATCGCGGTATCAACTCAGCTTTTACTGTGCGCAAGATTTCCAGCGGTATCGGTGTAGAACGTACTTTCCAGACTTACAGTAAGGCGATTGACAGTATTGAGGTTAAGCGTCGCGGCGACGTGCGCCAGGCCAAGCTGTACTACTTGCGTGAACTGTCGGGTAGGGCTGCGCGCATTAAGGAAAAGCTTAGCTAGAGTTTTCCCTACAGTGTTAAAAAGGCGGCTTCGGTCGCCTTTTTTGTGCCTGTTTCGTAGCTGTATAGTGGCTATTTATCGCCGTTATGCAGCGGTCGGTGCTATGCGTTAATGGCATTTACAGTGGCAAGGCCGAAGCACTACACTCTCGCCATGAGTATTGCGACGGATGACGAGCGCATCGATAAATATATTGATGCACTGTGGCTGGAAAAGGGCTTAAGTGATAACACACGAGAGTCCTATCGCCGAGATTTATCGGCCTTTAGCCAATGGCTACAGCCACTCGGCTCAACGCTGATGGACGCCGATGAGGTGTTGCTGGCTGATTACATGGCCTATCGCCTGGATCCCGCGAGGAGTCCCCGCTCGGCGGCTCGCTCGCTGTCTTGCCTGAGAGGCTTCTATCAATATTGGTTGCGGGAAAAGCTGATCAGCGTTAATCCAACGGCGAATGTCCCCAGTCCGAAACTGCCCCAGCCAATACCCAAAAGCTTGAGTGAGGCGGAGGTCGACCAATTGTTGCTGGCGCCGGATATAGACACCGCTATTGGCCTGCGCGATAAAACTATGATCGAGCTGCTCTATGCCACCGGCCTTCGGGTCTCCGAACTGGTGGCTTTGACCATCAGTCAGGTCAATGTTCGCCAGGGTGTTGTGCGGGTAATCGGCAAGGGCGCGAAAGAGCGCCTGGTGCCCGTCGGCGAAGAGGCGCTGGACTGGTTGACGCGTTATTTGCGCCAGGCTCGCCCCGAGCTACTGGGTATGAAAGCTAGCGAAGTGCTGTTTCCCAGTCAGCGCGGTCGCGGCATGACCCGCCAGACTTTCTGGCATCGACTCAAGCATTGGGCGAGCGTGGCGGGTATTGAGCAAGCTCTGTCTCCCCACACCTTGCGTCACGCCTTTGCCACACACTTGTTGAATCACGGGGCAGATTTACGCGTGGTTCAGCTTTTATTGGGTCACAGTGATTTATCGACCACGCAAATTTACACCCATGTTGCCAAGGCGCGTCTGCAAGAATTACATGCAGAGCATCACCCCAGAGCCTAATTGTCACTGAGAGCGGGAACAGACGGTCACCAATGTGTTCCAATGCCTACCTTTCAAGCAGTGAGTAGTGGAGTTTTTATTTATGTACAGAATGTTTAGGTTCGATGCGGTGAGCCGCCTGATAGCAAGCCTGCGACGCTTGAGCGTTGTCGGCGTCATTATGACTTGTGTGGCTCAACCGCTGTGGGCAGCGGAGCAGGGCAATAGCGCGGGTGAAGTGAGTAGCGAACGCAAAGCGCGCATTATGGCCAGCCTGCGCTCGGCGCGCCCCGACCTCAACTATGGCAATATTCAGGCTAGCCCCATTCCCGGCATAGCGATGCTACAGGTCGAAAATGGCCCCATGCTCTATGTCTACAATGATGGTGAATTCTTTTTTGATGGCGATCTGTATCAGGTTGGCAAGGGCCGCTTTATTAACCTCAAAGAGCAGGCTCTCACGGCGGTACGCAAAGATCTGTTAGCCGAAATTCCGCTGGATGAATTGATTGTCTTCTCGCCGACTGTGCCGGTTAAAGGTGTCATTAATGTGTTTACCGATGTCGACTGCGGGTATTGTCGGAAATTGCATAAAGAGGTGCCTGAGCTAAACGCTATGGGTGTTGAGGTGCGTTATCTGGCTTTCCCGCGTGCGGGCATCGACTCGGCTTCCTATCAAAAAATATCCTCTGCCTGGTGTGCTGACAATCCGCAGCAAGCCTTAACCGCATTAAAAAATGGCAAGGAAATCAAAGAGAAGACCTGTGCCGATAACCCCGTTGCAAAACAGTACAAGCTAGGCCAGCAAATGGGTGTTAATGGTACCCCGGCCATCGTACTGGCGGATGGTTCTTTGTTGCCAGGTTATCGCCCTGCGGCCGACCTCGCCAGAGTACTGGGCATCGATGGCGGGCGTCGCTAGCGCAAGAATACCGCCGCCCGTTGACACTCGGCATGGCCGCCATTAAGGTGGCCCTCTTTTTTATTATCTGCAGGCGGGGACTCCTTGAAGTCAGTCAATATTGGGATTTGTGGTCTAGGTACCGTCGGTAGCGGCACCTTCAATGTGCTCGCTCGCAATGCGGGGTTGATCAATGCGCGCGCTGGTTGTGACATTAACGTAACGGTAGTTGGTGCCCGCCGCGATAATGCTAGCTGCGATACCTCCCAGGTGACTGTCGAGCGGGATATTTTCGCCCTCACCAACCGCCCCGATGTCGACATTATTGTCGAGCTGATCGGTGGCACCACCACGGCGAAAAAGCTGGTATTGCAGGCCATCGCCAATGGTAAGCACGTCGTCACCGCCAACAAAGCATTGATCGCCGAATACGGTAATGAGATTTTTGCCGCCGCTGAAAAACAAGGTGTCAGCGTTGCCTATGAAGCCGGTGTTGCCGGTGGCATCCCCATTATTAAAGCCCTGCGTGAAGGGCTGTCAGCGAACAAGATTGAATGGTTGGCGGGCATTATTAATGGCACCGGCAACTTTATTCTCACCGAAATGCGCGACAAGGGCCGTGACTTCGCCGATGTGCTGGCCGAGGCCCAGGCGCTGGGTTATGCCGAAGCCGACCCCGCTTTCGATGTTGAGGGTACAGACGCTGCTCACAAGCTGGTAATTCTCGCCTCCATCGCCTTTGGTATGCCTCTGCGTTTCGACGCGGTCTTTACCGAGGGGATTACCGAGATTCAGCCCGAAGACGTGGTTTACGCCGAAGAGCTGGGTTATCGCATTAAACATTTAGGTATCGCTAAACAGCGTGAAGAGGGTGTTGAGCTGCGCGTTCACCCCACTTTAATCCCCGAACGCCAGTTAATTGCCCAGGTCAACGGTGTCATGAATGCGGTGATGGTCAAGGGCGATGCCGTTGGCCCCACTTTGTACTACGGCCCGGGTGCCGGTGCCGAGCCAACAGCTTCTGCCGTGGTGGCCGATATCGTTGATGTGGCCCGCAGCATCGGCTCTGCCGCAGAAAATTGCGTACCCGCACTGGGCTTTGCCAGCGAGAAGATTGTTGACCCCGGTGTGCTCGATATTAACGACGTTGAAAGCGCTTATTACCTGCGCGCCTCGGTACTCGATCAGCCCGGTGTGCTGTCTAGCGTGGCGCAGATCATGAGCCAGCGGGGCATCAGCATAGAGGCTATTATTCAGAAAGAGCCACCCGCCGGTGCTAGCGATGTACCGCTAATCATGCTCACCAATACGACCCGTGAGCAGAACCTGCGGACTGCGGTTGAGGAAATCGAAGCCCTGGCGTCAGTGAATGGTTCTATAGTAAAAATTCGCCTCGAAAGTCTCGATACATAAATAACAGCAGCTGCGTTTATACCGATTAACTCAGCTGCAAACTGTTCTGTAGAAGGTCAAAAAGTGAAATATATCAGTACCCGTGGTCAGTCTCCCGCTCTGTCTTTTGAAGAGGTAGTTTTGACGGGCCTGGCGCCCGATGGCGGCTTGTTCGTGCCGCAAACTCTGCCCCAGTTCAGTCGTGAAGAAATTGCCTCCTGGGCGGGCCTGCCCTACAACGAACTGGCCCTGAAAGTGATATCGCCGTTTGTAGATGGCGCCATTCCCACTGCCGATTTAAAGGGCATTATTGACGCCTCTTACAGCGACTTTCGCCACCGTGCCATCGCGCCGCTAGTGCAGAGTGGTCACAACGAGTGGATACTCGAACTCTTCCACGGCCCGACCTTAGCCTTTAAAGATTTCGCCCTGCAGTTTCTCGGCCACCTGCTCGACTATATTCTCGACAAGCGCGGGCAAAAAGTGGTGATTATGGGCGCCACCTCGGGCGATACCGGCTCGGCGGCGATAGAGGGCTGTCGGCGCTGTAAGAATATCGATATTTTTATTCTTCATCCCCACGGCCGGGTCTCCGATGTGCAGCGTCGCCAAATGACCACGGTGATGAGCGACAACATTCACAATATCGCCGTTGAGGGCAATTTTGACGATTGTCAGAATATGGTCAAAGCCAGCTTTGGCGACCAGTCTTTTCTGCCTGATGGGCGGCAATTGGTGGCGGTGAATTCCATCAACTGGGCGCGCATCATGGCGCAAATTGTCTATTACTTTTGGGCGGCGCTATCCGTAGGTGGGCCTCACCGGCCGGTATCCTTCGCCGTGCCAACGGGTAATTTTGGTGATATTTTTGCCGGTTATTTGGCCCGAGGTATGGGCCTGCCGGTTGATCAGCTAGTGATTGGCACCAATGCCAACGACATTCTGCACCGCTGCATTAGCTCCAATGACCATAGCAAAAAGCCTATCGAACACAGCTTGTCGCCGAGCATGGATATTATGGCGTCGAGCAATTTCGAGCGCCTGTTGTTCGACCTCTATGGCAAAGATGGCGCGGCCATTGACAGTTTGATGGCTTCATTGGGTGCCGGTAGTGTCAGCCAACTCGACCCGGCAGCGCTGGCACAAGCGCGCAAGGTCTTTAGCTCCTATCGCCTCGACGATGCAGAGACACTACAGGTGATTAGCGACGAGTACGAAAGTAGTGATTACCTGCTCGACCCCCACTCGGCCATTGGCCTGCAGGCGGGTCGCCAGTGTCGTCGTTCACCGACAACACCGATGATTTGCCTGGCCACCGCCCACCCGGCGAAATTTCCCGCTGCGGTGATGCAGGCGGGCTATCCTGAAAGCCCTCCCTTGCCCCATCACATGGCAGACCTTTTTGAACGGGAAGAGCGCTTCCACGTTGAGGCCAATGACCTGAGCAAAGTACAGGCCTTTATGGCGGCGAACATTACGGTTTAAGGGCGCAATATGTCGGAGCTAGCCGCTGCTCAATCACCTTTGGTGCGCTACCGCGAATCTGAACTGAGCGGCGTCGACTTTGATGCCACTATGCCCGTGTTGTTACAGCGGATTTATGCCGGGCGAGGTATTTTTAGCCAACAAGAACTGTCATTAAAACTGGCGGAATTACCCCGACCCGATTCCCTGCGCGGTCTCGATGCCGCCCTCGATTTACTCTACGACGCTCTTCGCCAAAATCAGTCAATATTGATTGTCGGTGACTTTGATGCCGACGGTGCCACCAGCACCACCCTGGCGGTGCTCGCGCTGCGCGCTCTCGGTTTTCAACAGGTCGATTTCCTGGTGCCCAATCGCTTTGACTACGGTTACGGTTTAACGCCTGAGATTGTCGCCCTCGCCCAACAAAGTAAGCCCGACCTCATCCTCACTGTCGATAACGGTATTTCGAGTATTAGCGGCGTGCTTGCAGCCCAGGCGCTGGGTATTAAAGTGCTGGTGACAGACCATCATTTGCCCGGTGCCGAGCTGCCCGCCGCCGATGCCATCGTTAACCCCCATCAACCCGATTGCGCTTTCGGTGCCAAAAATTTGGCCGGTGTCGGTGTGGTGTTTTACCTGCTGAGTGCACTGCGTGGCCGTCTGCGTGAGCAAAACTGGTTTGCAGAGGCTGGGCTGGCGGAACCACTAATGGCCGACTGGCTCGACCTGGTTGCCCTCGGCACGGTGGCCGATGTGGTGCCACTGGATAAAACCAACCGGGTACTGGTGAACGAAGGCCTGCGCCGAGTTCGCGCCGGACGAGCGCGCCCTGGTATTCTCGCCCTGCTGGAGTTGGCTAATAAAGACCGGCAGTGGCTGGTTGCCTCCGACCTCGGGTTTACTGTCGGGCCACGACTCAATGCAGCGGGTCGGCTCGATGATATGAGTATCGGCATTCGCTGTCTGCTCAGTGATGATCCGGCCGAGGCTCGCCAACTCGCCGTACGCCTTGATGAGTTAAATCAGGATCGCCGTTTGATCGAAGCCGATATGCAGAGTGAGGCACTGACACTATTAGCTGAGCTGGATTTCGACGCCGACAATATGCCCTGGGGACTTTGTCTTTACGATCAGGGGTGGCATCAGGGCGTGGTTGGCTTGCTGGCCTCGCGTATTAAAGATAAGTTGCACCGCCCAGTGGTCGCCTTTGCCGAAGCGGGTGAGGATGACTTAAAAGGTTCGGCACGCTCCATCCCCGGCTTTAATATTCGCGATGCCTTCGATGCCATTGCCAGCCGTCATCCCGAGTTGCTCGACCGCTTTGGTGGTCACGCCATGGCCGCGGGGCTGTCCCTTAAAAAAGAACACTTCCCAGCCTTTGCCACGGCCTTTGATGAAGAGGTGCGCCGGCAGTTGAGTGCGGATGATCTGGCGGCCGAGGTGCTCACCGATGGCGAATTAGAGCAGGGTGATTTTAGTCTCGATATGGCTCAGCAACTACGCGACGGCGGCCCCTGGGGGCAGCATTTTCCCGAGCCTTGTTTTTACGGCGAGTTCTCTGTGGTGCAGCATCGAGTGGTGGGTGGCAAGCATTTGAAGCTGGTACTGGGCTATGGTCCATCGGGTGAGCAGGTGGTCGATGCCATTGCTTTCAATACGGTGGAGGAGGGTGGCGTACCCGCCGTGCCCGAGCGGGTAGCCGCCGTTTATCGCCTGGATATTAATCGCTTTCGGGGGCGGGAATCACTACAGTTGATGGTTGAGCATTTGTATCTTTGAGCACAGGCCAGGCCTGTAAGAAAGCCCCGTTTTTTAGGCGGGGCATGTAGCCTTTAACAGACTGTTTAAATCTTATTGTGCTTCTATTGCACCCTTTTCGGTGAGCTGTTGAATCTGACTGTCTTCATAGCCAAGGTCCTGCAATATTTTCACACTATCGGCACCCAATGCTGAGCCGATGTGAGCGGGGACTTTGTCGGAACCCTCTATCCAGAAGGGGCTGTTAACGGCCTGGCCGCGCCCCGTGTTGTGGCCTTCAACGTCAATAAACATATCGTTTTCAATGGCCTGGGCATCGTCGATAACATCTTCGAAAGTTGCGACTACGCTGAAGGTGATTTTGTTGTCACGCAGGCGCTCGCGCCATTCATCACAGTTTCGCATTTTGAATATTTCTCTGAAAATAGCGCCGAGTTCTTTGGCGTGTTTAAAGCGTATGGCTAACTCGGCAAAGCGCGGGTCGGTGGCCAGGTCGGGCCGCTCGATAGCTTTAATGAAATTGGGCCAGTGCTTTTCCTCCTGAATAACAATCAGTGAAATCCAGCGCTCATCCTTGGTGCGATAGTAATTCACCAGTGCGCTGCCGGGTTTTGCCGGGTTGAGGCGGCGGTAGGGTTTGGTGCCAGCCAGGATGCCAGACAGAGCGCTGGATGCAGCCCATAGGCCGTTGGCCATTAAACTGGTGCTGATTCTACTGCCCTTGCCGCTGCGCTCTCGCTTGTAGAGGCCAGTCATAATGGCTGCATACATGGTCATCGCGCTGGGGTGGTCGCCCATTGCCGGGGAGGGCATGGCCGGGTCGCCTTCGGCGGTGCGCACGGCATCCATTAAACCGGTGCGCGCCCAGTAGGCGTTGCCGTCAAAACCGGGGGTGTTAGCATCATCGCCCTTTTCACCGTAGCCGGTGATTTGCCCGTAAATTAGCTGGTCATTTTCGGGGGCTAAATCCTCGTAACGTATTTGCAAACGCTCGAGCACATTGGGTGGAAAGTTGGTGATCAGTACATCGGTCTCGCGCACCAGTTTCAATAGGATTTCGCGTCCCTCATCGCTTTTTAAGTTCAGCGCAATGCTACGTTTGTTGCGATTGTCCTGCTGCCAGGGGTAGTCGAAATCGCACTTCATAAAGGGCGGGGCTTTATGGGCGTGGCGCAGGGGGTCACCGATGCCCGGCGACTCCACCTTGATAACATCGGCCCCAAAATCGGAGAGGATGGCACCGGCACCGGGGCCGAATACATAGGTGGCAATTTCTAATACTTTTATACCGCTCAGCAATGCTGCTGTGTCTGTCATTGTAGGGTTCCATCAGGTTTGTATGTTGGTCCTGCGCAAGGCTTTGTTTACACGCGTTGGCAGGCTTTGTAAGTTGAATTTCCACCATACATGAAATAGCGGCAAAGACGTTTTTTTAATTGTTTGTTACAGGCTTTAATCGCTGACAGGGCGTGGCTTTTTACGGGGCTTGATATGTGTCATGGCTGTGTTCTATAGCGCGTGGGAAAATGCAAAAACTACCACTAGAGGAGACATGATCAATGCCATTAGAGAAACACGATTTATTGCATGAGCTACCTGAATACAAAAGTGTCATTCACGATCTCAAGGTAAGTGACCGGCATTTTTCGAAGCTATTTACCGAGTATCATGATCTTGACCATGAGATCCATCGTTTTGAAAGCGGTGTCGAGAACTGTGATGATGCCCATCTTGAAGAGAGAAAAAAACTGCGTCTGAGCTTAAAAGATCAAATGCTGGATATGCTCAAAAAAGCCTCGTAGCTTGAATCTTCAATACTAGCCCTAATATATTCCTGTAACTGGCATTGGCCTTGCTGCGGGGCTTTGTTGTGACTGTGATCTTCATCGCGGCAGGATTAAAAGTAACTTGTTATTTTTAATCTTTATAATTTAAACAACACAGAAGGCCGCATTCATCTGGAGTACCAGTTGTAGCGAAAATATTATGAAGACACACAAATACCGAACCTCACGCTGCATACTGAAAACAAACGACGAGTTTTTGATGGTCGTGCACAATAATGTCCGTGGCGAAAACACGGGCATTTGGGGTTTGCCCGGTGGTCGCATCGACTGGGGCGAGAAACCTCTCAAGGCGGCCCGTCGAGAAATTCACGAGGAGCTCGATACTGCCATGGGTGAGTTAGTGGATGTTGGCAGTTATTCTTACAAAGGTTATCAGCATAAGGTTTATGGCACTCTGTTTGAGGGTGAAATTGGCCGTATCGACCACACCGAATTATTGGAAGTTGACTGGTTTACCCTCGGTGAAATTAGAAAAATCGCCGAGCGCAATAAGCTGCATGCTGGTTTTGAGCTGGAGTCGATTGAGATGTTCACCAGCATGCTCGATTGCGCTGGCTAGTTTTTTATCGCTTGACGGCATTTTTGTCCGCAGTGTAAATATACTCCCCGCCGCTCAGTCGCGGCAGTAAATCCCCTCTCAATATTTTTCTTGACCTTCCTGTTGCTGTAAGGCTTAGATTGGGCTTCAATCTAAATACGTCTTACAGCGAGCTTTGCCATGAATATCAGTGAGGCAGCCAAACTCAGTGGCCTGCCGGCAAAAACTATTCGTTACTACGAAAGTATTAATTTGATTAGCCCACCTCGGCGTGCTGCAAATGGCTATCGTCGCTATGGCAAAGCCGATATTGCTACCCTCTGCTTCCTGCGACAGGCCCGCCAATTTGGCTTTAATATCGACCAGTGTCGACTGTTATTGGGCCTGTACAAGAACCCTCAGCGGCGCAGTGCCGAAGTTCACCAGCTGGTGAGTGACAAGCTCGAAGAAGTCGATGCCCATATCCGCGAGCTTGGTGAAACCCGTGATCTATTGGCAACATTGGTAGGGGCTTGCGCCAATGATGACGACGCGGATTGTGTCATTATCGACAGGCTGGTGGGCCAGCAAGAACAGACATCAACATTGGCGGAGATTAAACCATGAGCTCCTGCTGTAGTAAGCCAGAACCAGAATTAGAACCAGAGACAGTCAAGCCTTCCTGCTGTGCAAAGCAGGTCGAGACCTCTTGCTGCCCCAGCGAAAAGAATCAGCGTGACTATTTATTGTGGGTGTCGGGTAGCATCGTACTGGCTTGCTACCTACTCGGGTTTTGGTTCGCTGACGGCGAGAGCCTGCCCCGTTGGTTGACGGTAATGAGCAGCGGTATTTTTGAGCTGATCAATAAAATGTGGTGGGGTCTGGCGGCGGCGGTGGTTTTTGTCGGCCTGCTGGAGCGAATCCCCCGTGAACTCATTATGGCGACTCTTGGCCGGGGGGGTACCTTCAAAGGTATTGCTCGAGCCACCTTTGCCGGTCTGCTGCTGGATCTCTGCAGCCACGGCATTTTGATGGTCGGCACCAAGCTGTATCAAAAGGGTGCCAGCCTCGGCCAGTTGATGGCCTTTCTAATTGCCAGCCCGTGGAACTCCCTGTCGTTGACCATCATCATGTTCACGCTGATCGGTCTTAAATGGACCCTGCTCTACATTAGCCTGTCACTGCTAATTGGCCTGATCAGCGGCGTGATCTTCGATCGCCTGGTTGTGAGGGGGGTGTTAAATGCCAACCCCGCTACCCCCGACGCTAGTTCGCAAGGGCAGGCCCTGGCCGTGTGGCCTGAATTAAAAAAACTCTTTGCCGCTGCTAGTTTCACACCCCAATCAATAGGCGCCTTGTTATGGGATGGCCTCAAAGATTCACGCATGGTTTTTCGCTGGTTATTTTTTGGTTTGGTACTGGCCACTGCCATTCGCGCTTTTGTGCCTCTCGATACCTACGCCACCTTATTTGGCCCAACGTTAATGGGCTTGCTACTGACCCTGGTGGCGGCCACCATTATTGAGGTTTGCTCTGAGGGCTCGACCCCCATCGCCGCCGACCTGGTGTTGCGCGCCGGCGCACCGGGCAATGGCTTTACCTTTTTGATGGCCGGTATCGCCACCGATTACACCGAGATTATGATTCTCAAAGATCTCACCAAGTCCTGGAAAATCGCTTTTTTCCTGCCCCTGGTCACCTTGCCGCAAGTGCTGGTGCTGGGCTGGGTACTCAACCAAATGCCTCTGTAGGTGCGCATTTGTACTGCCCCAGTAAGCTCCTGAAATCAGGTATCATGACGCCGACTTTTTTGGCAGCGCCATTGGCGGTGCTGTCTCGCACAAACTGAAACATGGCGCAGAGAGATTATGAGCAAGCAGAGAATACTCACCGGCATTACCACCTCCGGCACCCCCCATTTGGGCAACTATGTGGGCGCTATTCGTCCCGCCGTTGAGGCCAGTAAAAGCACCGATGTCGAGTCCTTCTATTTTCTCGCCGACTATCATGCGCTGATCAAGTGCAACAATCCCGATGACGTGCATCGCTCGACGCTGGAGATCGCCGCCAGTTGGATTGCCCTGGGTCTGGATACCGACAACGCGGTTTTTTATCGTCAGTCTGATATCCCGCAAATCCCTGAGCTGATGTGGTTTCTCAACTGCATGGCCGCCAAAGGTTTGATGAATCGCGCTCACGCCTACAAAGCGTCGGTGCAAGATAATGAAGCAGCGGGGGAAGATGCCGACTTCGGTATTACCATGGGCCTGTTCAGCTATCCGGTGCTGATGGCTGCCGATATATTGATGTTTAACGCCCACCAGATTCCGGTCGGCCGCGACCAGATTCAGCACGTCGAAATGGCGCGCGATATCGCCCAGCGTTTTAACCATCACTACGGCGAGCACTTCGCTTTGCCGCAAGCCCTGGTCGATGATGACGTGCCTTTGTTGCAGGGTCTCGATGGCCGCAAAATGAGTAAGAGCTACGGCAATACCATTCCGCTATTTCTCACTGAAAAGAAGCTCAAGAAGCACATCAATAAAATTAAAACCAACCTGCTGGAACCCGGCGAGCCGAAAGACCCTGATAGTTCTTCGGTGTTTCAAATTTGGCAGGCCTTTGCTACGCCTGAGCAAACGGCGGCTATGCGCGAAGAGTTCGCCAATGGCATCGCCTGGGGTGAAGCGAAGAAACAATTATTTGAACTGGTTAATGCTGAATTAGCGCCGGCCCGCGAGCGCTACGAGGCCCTGATCAATGCCCCGGCTGAAATAGAAGAGATATTACAGGCTGGTGCCCAGCGAGCGAGGGCGATCAGTCAGCCCTTGATGGATGAGGTACGCCGCGCAGTGGGTATTCGCCCTCTCGCCTAATCGGGTTTAAGTACGTCAACAATCGCCGCTGTTAGACTGCTCAAGTCGGCGGCCTCAATATTGAAAGCGGGCATCACATAGACCAGCTTGGCGAAGGGGCGAATCCACACGCCGGCTTCGACAAAGCGTTTTTGCAGGGCGGCGACATCGACGAAGTCTTTCATTTCGACCACACCAATGGCGCCCAATACGCGAACATCGGCCACGGTGTTGTAAGCTTTACAGGGCGCGAGTTGCTTTTCTAGCTGGGCTTCAATGCGCGCAATATTGCCCTGCCAATCTGACTCTAATAAAAGCTCGATACTGGCATTGGCCACGGCACAGGCCAGGGGGTTGGCCATAAAGGTGGGACCGTGCATAAAAACGCCCGCTTCGCTTTCGCCTATACCGGCGGCAACTTTGTCGTTGCACAGGGTTGCGGCGAGGCTCATATAGCCCCCCGTCAACGCTTTGCCAACACACATAATATCGGGGCTAATGCCAGCCCATTCGCAGGCGAAGAGCTTGCCGGTGCGGCCAAAGCCAGTGGCAATTTCATCGGCAATTAACAGCACATCGTGTTCATCGCAGAGGGCGCGCACACCCTTCAAATATTCGGGGGAGTAAAAGCACATACCACCGGCACCCTGCACGATGGGCTCGAGAATCACTGCGGCGAGCTGGTCTTTATGAGTCGTTAGTTGACGTTCGAAATCGGCGAGATAGTCTTGCAGCCAATCCTCACCAAAGCGGCAGCGGGGCGACTCGCTAAACACCTGTTGTTGCAGTACCTCGTTAAACAGGTGGTGCATGCCAGTTTCGGGGTCGCAGACCGACATAGCGGCAAAGGTGTCACCGTGGTAGCCTTTTCTCAAAGTCAGCAGGCGGCTTTTCTCGGCTCGCCCTTTGGCCTGCCAAAATTGCAGGGCCATCTTAATGGCGATCTCGACACTGACCGAGCCGGAATCACTAAAAAATACTTTATTCAGTGGCTCGGGTGTAATATCTACCAGGCGTTGTGCTAGCTGGGCTGCCGGTTCGTGAATAATGCCGCCGAACATGACGTGGGACATTTTCCCCAGTTGCGCGGTCACAGCTTCGTTCAAATGAGGATGGTTGTAGCCATGAATCGCACACCACCAGGATGACATGCCGTCGATTAACTCGCGGCCATCGCCGAGCTGCAAGCGTACACCACTAGCAGCGGAGACATGATAAGTGGGCAAGGGCTGGCTCAATGACGAATAAGGGTGCCAGACATGGGCCTGGTCGATGGCGTGAATTTGCTGGTCGCTGAGGTGTTTCAAATTCATGATTTGTTAATTGGTTCCGGGGGTCAGGGATAAGTGGCTTTTATAGTATGACAGGCGCGATAGCCACAACAAAGCCACTGCGCTAGATTTGCAGCTGAAGGATTGATCTCGCAAAATGGCAGTTGGAGAAGCTTGAATGATGAAGATATTAAAAATGGGACTGTGCACTGCATTACTGATGAGTAGTGTAATAAGTGTGGCTGCGCCCGAATCTGACTATTGGCCACTTTGGAACAAGAGTAGTGAATCTAATCGTAGAGTGATCGACCACTCGTCCCTCGATGCCATACTGCACAGCTATGTTATTACTGGCCATGCCTCGGGCATCAATCGTTTTCGTTACGGTGATGTTAGCCGTAAGCACCGTAAGCAATTAGACCGTTATATTAAAACCAATACTTCTCTCGACCCGCGGGACTACAGCCGGGCCGAGCAAAAAGCCTACTGGTTAAATCTCTACAATGCATTGACCCTGGATTTGATTTTAGATAACTACCCGGTGGACAGTGTAGAGAATATCCCCGGCCCCCGTGGTTCTGGTATGAAGGGCCCCTGGGATAAAAAAGTCGCTAGCGTAGCGGGGCAAAAAATCTCCCTCAATGATATTGAACACCGCATTCTGCGCCCCTTGTGGCAAGATCATAAAGTCCACTTTGGGCTTGCCTGTGGTGGCTTAGGCTGCCCCAATTTACAACCTCTTGCCTTTACCAGCGCGAATAGCCGAGAGCTCTTAAAAAAATCAGGCCGTGAATTTGTTGAGCATTCCCGTGGGGTGCAATTGAAAAATGGTGAGCTGCAAGTCTCCAAGCTCTTCGAGTGGTATAAGGCGGATTTCGCCAAGGATGATAAGAAATTGCTCAAAGTTTTTGCCCGCTACTCAAGTGATCGTGATGCGCTCTACCTACTTGGCTTCAACGGCAAGATCGACTATACCCACGACTGGAGCATTAATGCCCCCTAATACGGCCTTCGGTTAGCTAAAAACGGCGCTTTCATTGCGCCGTTTTTTATTGTCTTGCCAGTCGTGTTGTCTTAAGTGGTACGCCCCTTGGTATGTCCAGCGCCGAAGCTTTACAATAGCGCGCCCCTTTTTAGTCCGTAGGTAATTCCCGTGACACACCAGCCCCGCAAAGATCGTCATGAGCTGAACAAGCTGCAAAAGCGTTTGCGCCGCCAGGTCGGCACAGCGATTGCCGATTACAATATGATTGAAGCGGGCGACAAGGTGATGGTTTGCCTGTCGGGTGGCAAAGACTCCTTTGCCATGCTCGAAGTCTTGCGTAATTTACAGAAAACGGCGCCGATTGATTTTGAACTGGTGGCGGTCAATCTCGACCAGAAACAACCGGGTTTCCCTGAGCATGTGCTGCCTGAATATCTCACTGAGCAGGGCGTACCTTTTCATATCCTCGAAAAAGACACCTACAGTATTGTTACTGAGCGCGTGCCCGAGAATAAAACTTACTGTGGTTTATGTTCACGCTTGCGGCGCGGCAGCCTCTATGGTTTTGCTCAGGAAATCGGCGCCACCAAAATTGCCCTTGGCCACCACCGCGACGATATTATTGAAACCCTATTTTTGAATATGTTCTTCGGCGGCAAATTAAAATCCATGCCACCAAAGTTATTGAGTGACGACAAAAAGAATATCGTGATTCGTCCCCTGGCCTATTGCTGTGAAGAGGACCTCGAGCTGCTGGCCGAGTACAAAGCATTCCCCATTATTCCCTGTAACCTCTGCGGCTCGCAGGAGAAATTGCAGCGCCAGCTCATTAAAGAAATGTTACAGGGCTGGGAGAAAGAATACCCGGGTCGCATGGAAACGATTTTTTCCGCCATTAAAAATGTTGCCCCTTCGCAATTGGCCGATACCAATTTGTTCGATTTCACCGGCCTTAAATTACAGCGTGGTGAGGATGCCGACGATTTTAATCCCGATAAGATTGAAATCATTAATCTCACGGCGGGTTAAGCGCGATGATTACAGCGCAAAACCTCGAACTGATTCGCGGCAATAAAAGCCTGTTAAAAGACGCCAACCTGCGGGTTCACGACGGCCAGAAAATCGGCCTCATTGGCGCCAATGGCTCGGGTAAGTCATCCCTTTTTGCCTTGTTAAAAGGTGAGCTGCACGCCGATGCCGGTGATATTGGCTTCCCCGTACACTGGCGCATTTCCAGTGTCGATCAGGAAACCCCTAGTATCTCCAGCTCCGTACTCGAATACACCATTGACGGTGACAGCGAGTACCGTGCCCTCGAAGCCGAAAAGGACGCCGCCGAAGTCACCGGGGGTGATGTGCTGGCCGACTGGCACCACCGGTATGAAGCCCTCGATGGTTACTCCATGGGCCCTCGCGCTGCGCAACTATTGGCGGGCCTGGGTTTTGAACACGAGGCCCAGTTACAGCCGGTGTCGAGTTTTTCCGGTGGCTGGCGTATGCGGGTGAATTTGGCCCGCGCTCTACTTAAGCCCTCTGAATTATTGCTGCTCGATGAGCCAACAAATCACCTCGATTTAGAGGCTGTTGTTTGGCTCGAGCGCTGGCTCAAGCGTTATCCGGGCACTTTAATTGTTATCTCCCACGACCGGGAATTTCTCGATAATCTGGTCGATGGCATCATTCATTTCAACGGTGCGACACTGGATTCTTACTCGGGTAATTATTCCAGCTTTGAACGCCAGCGTGGCGAACGCCTCATGCTGCAACAGGCCGTGTTTGCCAAACAACAACGCCAGCGCGCCCACTTGCAAGCCTTTGTCGATCGCTTTCGTTATCAGGCTACTAAAGCACGGCAGGCCCAGAGCCGAGTTAAGGCACTGGAAAAACTCCAGGCCGCTGCACCCATTTATGCCGCCAGTGGTTTTGACTTTAGTTTCTTTGAGCCCGATGAACTCTGCTCGCCACTGATTAGCTTTGACCAGGTGCAGGCCGGTTATGGCGAAACCGTTATTCTCAAACACATCCACATTAATTTGCTGCCAGGTTCGCGTATTGGTTTGCTAGGGCGCAATGGTGCCGGTAAATCGACCCTGGTGAAATTACTCGCCGGGGTAATTGACCCCGTCAGTGGCGATGTCGACCGGGGTCGGCAATTACAGGTCGGCTATTTTGACCAGCAACAGCTCGACGCGCTGGATCTTACCGCCAGCCCCTTGCTTCACCTGCAACGCATTGCCGAGGGCAAAAAAGAACAGGAGCTACGCAACTATCTCGGCACCTTCGGCTTTCGCGGTGACGCCGTACTGGCACCGGTTGGCCCGCTTTCTGGCGGTGAAAAAACGCGCCTTGCACTGGCGTTGTTGGTTTGGGAAAAGCCTAACCTATTGTTGCTCGATGAGCCCACCAATCACCTCGACGTTGATATGCGCGAAGCGTTAATCCTCGCCCTGCAGGAATTCCCCGGTGCTGTGGTGGTGGTCTCACACGACCGACACCTTTTACACACCGTAGTGGATGAACTTTATCTGGTTGCCAATGGCGAAGTCCGACCCTTTGACGGCGACCTCGATGACTACCAGCGCCTGCAAATTAAAAGCGCCCCTCGACCCTCAGATGCTGATACAGAAGGCGATACCGATGGGCAGGGCGCAAACGCTACGCCTGGCCCCGTTAGCAAAGCCCCCGACCGGCAAGAACAAAAACGTATGCAGGCCGAGTTCCGCAGACAGGCCGCCCCCCAGCGTAAAAAAATTAGCGCCATTGAGAAGAAAATGGCCAAACTGGAAACAACGCTTGAAACCCTTGCCGAACAACTCGCCGACCCTAGCCTCTATACTGACAAGCCGGTGCAGGAACTTAATAAATTAATGAAGGCTCAGGGCGAGGGCAAGAACGAACTGCAAACAATGGAAGAAGAGTGGTTGATGCTACAGGAAGAGCTTGAGGCTATGACTGAGGCATTTGAGGGTTAGTTTGTCCTTTGGTAAACCATCTGCCGATCATTGGCTGCGCTTACAAAATGCATACGACCTTTGGCTAACAAGGCAGCAAAGAGAGTCGCTACATCTATCACCCTATAACTTTCAGGCGGCCTAAGCAGATGTCGTCTAAAATTATGAGACAACCCTGATAAGAGGCTTTTTTAATTCTGTCATTTGGGCTTCAAATGTTTAGGATTTAGTCTTGAAATAATTTATTTTACTGCTGCAGGTTGGGCTGTTAAAAACACTTGATTTTCACCTGCCTGTTAATTGCTGTATGTTGTTAAAAAAATTAATGGGGTAGGTTTAGCCTGACCCCGAGTCTTCATGAGCAGCCTGCTAATCATGACTCAGCCTCTAAAAGATAATACTGTTCAGCTTTCTGACAAACGCCGATTGGCCTATGCCGAGTATGGTGAACCTAATGGTTCTGTCGTCTTTCTTTTTCACGGCCTTCCTAGTTCACGTCTTTCGTGGGGCTTAATTCCAGGAAACCCGTTTCCGCCAGGTTTGCGAATCATTGCACCGGATCGGCCGGGCTATGGCCAATCAGATCCAAAGCCCCATCGGACCGTTTTGGATTGGTCGGATGACATTGCTGAGCTGGCGGATGCCCTGGAAATAGAAAAGTTCGGAGTGCTCGGCGTGTCCGGTGGTGGGCCCGGAGCACTCGCTTGTGCCTGGAAGATGCCCCAACGGCTGACATCGGTGGGCGTAGTTGTGTGCCCGGCACCCACGAATGCTCCCAAGGTCTTCGAAGGAATGAGCAAAACTAACCGCTTCTTCATGAAACTGGCCTGGCGATTGCCATGGCTATCTAATTTAAACGTGCGATTGCTCGTGTCTGTTATTCGCCGCAACCCCGCTCGTTACATCAACACAATGAAGTACAAACTACATGACGTGGATAAAGCCATTCTTGCTCGCCCGGAGATTCAGGAGATGCTGATAGCGGATTTTACCGAGGCGCTACGTTCTGGGCCGCAGGGCATGGCGAACGATATGGCCGCTAACCACGGGCTTCCGTGGGGTTTTCCGTTGGACAAGATTGAATCCAAAGTACTCTTTTGGTTCTGCGAGCTGGACCGAGGTGTTCCACCGGCAGCGGGGCGATACCTCAGCAGCACAGTCCCGGACTGCGAAGTAACCTTTGTCCCCGATGCAGGGCATCTATGGATTCTGGATCACCTTAACGAAGTGCTGGCCGTGTTGATTCGCGATTAAAACAGGGAAAAGACAATGAGCAAATCTATGTGGGACGTAATCGTCATTGGGTCAGGAATGGGCGGCATGGTAGCCGCAGCCGCGCTGTCGCGTGTGGGTAAGCGAGTACTGTTACTTGAGCAATACAGTGCGCTCGGCGGTCTGACGCATAGTTTTTCTCGTGATGGATTTGGCTGGGATGCCGGCATTCACTATCTGGGGGGGTTCGCGCCGGGAGGGCCAGAACAGACTATGCTCGATTGGCTAGCCGACTCGCCGATCGAAATGGCACCGGTGGGCCCCGTGTATGACACGCTCCATATTGGCAAGACATTACCGTTACAGCTTTCGCGCCCAGTCGAGGCTCAGAAGCTCGATCTCAAGGAACGTTTTCCAGGCGAAGCGAAGGCGATCGACGCGTGGTTCGACGCGGTGGAACGTGGCCACGACGCGGCAATGAGCATCATGCATGCTCGTGCCATGCCGGAACTCCTGGGCAAAGGGCTCACCTGGTGGAAACGCCGCAGCATTGATCGCTGGTGCGGTCGCACAACGGCCGAAGTGATCAGCGAGATTACGGACAATGCCGAACTCGCCGCTGTTCTCGCTGCGCAATGGGGCTGCTTCGGTGGCCGGCCTGGCCAGGCCAGCTTTGCTATGCACGCCATGGTGATTGGGTATTATCTGGACGGCGCATATTATCCCGTCGGCGGTGCGGGTGTTATTGCCGAACGTATATTGCCAACGATCTCATCCGCAGGCGGTGAAGCACGCGCTGGTGTTACCGTGGACTCGTTCTACCTTGAAGGAGACCGAGTTGCAGGCGTCACGACATCTTCTGGCGAGGCCATTTACGCAAGTGCCGTTGTCTCCACAATGGGTGCTCGTGAAACTGTCGAGATGCTTAACCCAATAGATCCTGAGCATCGAGCGTGGGCTGACGATGTCCTCGAACTTCAACCGAACCTTTGTCACTTCTCTCTGCTTCTTGGCTTCTCTGGTGACATCGAGGCTGCAGGCGCGAGCAAGTCAAATCATTGGTTATACCCGAGCGGTGAGGTCGATGTTACGTGGACCTCAGCGCCGGAAGATCCGCCGCCGGCAATGTTTGCGTCATTCGCTTCTCTTAAAGACCCGAGCCACGATCCCGGTCCAGAGTTGAAACACTCAGGCGAGCTAATTGTATTGACCGAGTGGTCAACTGTCGCGCAGTGGGTTGACCATGCACCCGAGGATCGAGGCGCGGACTATCAGGCATTTAAGCACAAGGTGGAAGACGCCATGTTTTTGCAGTTCCGGAATTACTTCCCAGCACTTGCCGAGTTGGTGGTATTTCGCAAGCTCTCTACGCCACTCGATACAGCTGACATTACGGGCCACAAACAGGGTGCTTTTTACGGTTTGGAGGTGACGCCTCGACGCATACTCTCCAACACTCTGCGCATGAAGACACCCCTCAAGGGGCTTTACCTCGCGGGCCAGGATGCACTAACGCCCGGCATTCCGGGTGCGATGTGGGGTGGCCTATTATGTGCAGCAAGTATTGATCCGAAAGTGTTCTCGCACCTGGGGAGTTGAGGGCTAGCGATGAAAATCACGCACTACCTCTACAACACTTATCTTATTGAAGCGGGCAACAGGAAAATTGCCATCGATCCAGGTGCGCTATTTCTGTACTACTTCAGGCTCACTACCTTGATACCGAAAAGGGAGTGGCCAGGTATCACGCACATTTTCATTACCCATGGCGACCCTGATCACTACTGGCACGCCGACCGGGTTGCCGCAGTTTCGGGCGCCGCTGTCATTTGTAACCAGACGATGTTGAGAAATGATTCCGGACAAGAGCTGATGCTTGGCCCGAGGAGCAAGGGGCTAACGTTTACGACGACAATGAAAAACGTGCACCCCATTACCGTCGGCGAAACACTGGATCTTGACGGCATGACGGTCACCGGGATCAAGACTACGCATGGCGAATTAGTATTGAAGCTGGGGCCGTTTTCAAAAACCCTGAAGCCAGGTCCTCAAGAGCGAGTAGGGTGGGGCGCAATAGGCTTCAATATTGGGATTGAAGGCAAAAGCATCGTCAATCTCGGCGATACGCTTTTGCATTCCGACGCGTGGAAAATGATCAAGCAACCCGATGTTCTGATGATACCGATCGGCGGGAAAGCCGCTCATAACACGATGGATGAGGACGAGGCCCTGGAAGCCGTCAGTATTATGAAACCGGCAATGGTTCTGCCGTGTCACTATAACTGCCCCGGTTTCTTCACGAAAAAATACAATCCTGCCGACGATGCATACTTCAAAAGAGAAGTGGAAAAACTGGGTGCCGAGTGCGTCATAATGGGCAGTGCGGATTCAATTGAGTTGTAACGCTCGATGTTAAATCATGAATATAATGGAAGTCGCTGGAGACAAGGCCAAAATTGAATATGATCCAGAACTTGATGAGTGCCGAGAGGAAATTCTTGGCCTCAATGGTAGTGCAGATTTTTATGGTAAAAGCCCAGCGGCTCTTCGCAAGGAGTTTAGGAATTCATTAAAAGTATTCCTGGATAGTTGTGAAGGGCTAGGTATCAGATCAATGGAGACTGATCCATTGATTCTACTGTTTGAGTTGAATAGGTTGCCAAGTCTTGATGACTGGCGAGCCGTAAATACCTTTCTTTAGTCATATTGGCGACAACCCTTTTGATGGCAGTATCTTAGTGTGGTGTTAAAGGGCTCTACCCATTTCTGCTTATCTATTGAATAAACTGTTAAGCCATAAATTAGGCTAGCAGGCTAAACGTGTTTTTGGTAGTGACCAACACAGTGCTGGTCGCAGATTATTTTTTTACAGCAATTTGGATTATTACATGTCTGATAAATTTTTTTTCATGGGCCGTCAAGATGCGCGCGAGAACCACATTGAGTATGGCCGTGACGTGAATGCTAGCCGAAAATTTGGTAGTAAAAAATATCCATTGCAGCTGGTCGTTACAAGTGAGGTGCGTAAGAAAGAAGTGGAAACGCTGGTTGCTGAAGCGCAGTTATATGCCGTGGTTAAACTTGATGACAGCAAAGATGCAGTTGAGTCTATTGCTGAGCTGACAGTGCTTCTTAATAAAAAGGCTGCAGTTGAAGTCGATAAGGTTCCTGCACGTAACGAGCCTTGCAATTGCGGAAGCGGTAAAAAATATAAGAAGTGCTGCGGCTAAAATACACTTTATATTCCTGGGGGTATTGAAAACAATTATCAAGTATAGCTAGGTCTAAATTTATAACGGGTTCGGTTTTATGTGGAAATTTAAGCAGTCCTAGCTCTCTTTTTATTTTTTGGTAGATGCCGGGTTGATACGGTTTGTCCTTCGTTTTATCGGCTTGTTGGTGTAAGGCAATATTTAATAATAATGACTACACTCATAACGACACCTGATTCGCACACGGTCAAGGAACAATTATGATTTCAGAGCCTGAATTCCAATATATTAAAACCAATGGCGTCACCCTGCGCACAGTGGTTAAAGGCGATGGGCCACTGGTAATTCTACTGCACGGTTTCCCTGAGTTCTGGCACTTGTGGCGGCACCAAATAGACCCCATCGTAGCCGCAGGTTATAAAGTAGCGGTGCCAGATCAGCGGGGTTATGCCGGGAGTGATGCCCCTGAAGCCATCGAAGATTACGATATTCTCCACCTCACTGGCGATGTTGTCGGTATCGCTGACGCACTGGGCTATGACGACTTTATTGTCATCGGTCAAGACTGGGGCTGTATCGTCGCCTGGCACACTGCCCTGTTATATCCCGATCGCGTCAGCGCGGTGATGGGCTTGTCCGTGCCTTACTGGGGGCGGGCAGAAAGTCCTGACTCGCTGGTTAATCCCCCCGGGCTCGATGGCAAGTACTGGTATATCCGCAACTTTCAGCAGCCGGGTGCTGAACTCGGGCTAGAAGCCTACCCCGAAGCGGCTTTGCGCATGACTTATTATGTGATTTCCGCCGATAGCCCACCGGGGTCGTGAATGTCTCAGGTTGGCTACCCGGCCGATGCCAGTATGGCCGAAATATTTGAGGTGCCTGCCGAATTACCTTCCTGGCTGAGTCAGGATGATCTTGATTATCATGTTGCGCAGTTTGAAAAGAATGGCTTTCGTGGCGGCGTGAACTGGTATCGCAATATCGAACGCAACTGGGCGATAACGCCACAACTGGCGGGTGCCAAATTCACCCAGCCCGCGCATTTTATCGCCGGTGCCCAAGACGAAGTTCTTCTTTATGTGCCCAACTGGGCAGAATTGATGCCTGGCCATTTTGAAGACCTACGTCGCGTCAAATTGATTGAGGGCGCGGGTCACTGGTTGATGCTGGAAAAACCAGAAGAAGTCACTGAGGAGATTTTGTTGTTTTTAGAAGATATTAGAAATGATATTAGAGAAGGCTAACGACCTAAGCTGATAACAACATGAGACCCAAAAGGGAAAGGTGGTTTTAAACGCTATTGACCGAACTAAGCTGCTCGATAAAAACGCCAATAAGAATGTTCTTTTCTTTACGTGAAAATAAGTAAGCCGATAAATAAAGCGGCTTGCTTATTTCTTAATGACCTGACCACCTCACGGCATAAATAAGTTGCTTATTTTAGAGGCGGACTCGGCGGCTCCCTGTCTTGCTCAGGCATTTTCGCAAATAGCGCCTTGAACAAGTATTTCGGCTTGAGCAGCGATGCCGGCGGCTCCACCAAACTAAGAACCTTGAAAAAAGCCACGCTAAACTCTTCATCAGTACCGGACAAGGCAAAAAACTTGTGGTTTAGCCATTTGGACAGGCCGTAGCCTCTAGGTCGGTCACCGCGAGTTTGTGGATAGCGAAAATCTTCCACGGTAGTGCCATCCCAGGCGGCATCAATAAATTTCGCCGCGCCTTTAAAAAACGGCTGGGCTACTTTATCTAAATCATTACCTTCAAGGCACTGCTTTAAACAAGCATCCAGGTGTTCAGCCTCTTTAGCCGCTACTGTAATACCCTGGCCGTAAATCGGGTTAAAGCTACATATCACATCGCCCAGCACAACGAGTCTTTGGGGGACATTCTGCAAACGCTCGTAGTGACGGCGTAAATAGGAGGCAAAGCGATATTCTCTTGCCTCACCAATGGGTTGGAGATCTTTTATTTCATCATAAACACTGCTGAAGGGTAGTGCTTTCATATAAGCGAGAAACCCCGGCCAATCTGTGGGTGCATAATCTTTATGGAAACCCGTCGCGAGAACTAAATAGCGACCACCCTCTTTATAAAAAATAGCGCCAGCACGGGTGTCCTTAGGGATGTCCTTCTGATTGACAACCAGTACGCTCCAGTCACGTTGCTTATTCGGCGGCTCGGCCACCTCGAAGGTGACATAGCCGACATCAATACCAACCGTACTGCGTTGCGGCGGTGTAAAACCCATAGCCTCAATCCAGCTTGCGGCTTTGGAATTGCGACCACTAACATCAGCGACAAAATCTGCCGCAACGGTCTCTCCGCTTTGCTCCAGGATGACCCCGGTCACAACTGTGTTCGAGTCTTTGCTGGTAGAGCCTGCCCCGCAAGCTTCGCGAGTGCTGTGGGTGGAGCCTGCCCCATGAGCTTGGCGAATGCTGTGGGTATAGCCGCTAACCGGTGACGCATCACGCAACTCAATATTGGCAATTGCCACCGTGTGTTTACGCACTACAGCTTCGAGAAGCGGACGGGACATCACATACGTCCCCAGGCCACTCTCAGCGCGAGGGGTCCAGCGCGAGCCGCCATATACCCGCCAGTTCAGCGTAGGGTCGCCATATTCAGCACCCGCCGCTACCAGATCATCGTGGAAACCAGGAAAACACTTGCGCAGCACATCAGCACCACCCGGCATTAAGCCATGAGCATGGGCCCCCTGGGGCACACCCTTGCGCGGCACTGGTTCATCCGGCAGAGTATCTGCCTCAAAAATAGTGACGCGCTCGAAATAATCGGATAATACCCGCGCGGTTAGTAAGCCGGCCATACTGCCGCCGATAACGATGGCGTGTTCGCCGAGCATTGGTGAGATGGTAGAATTATTTTTATTGCTTTGTCCGTTTGTCATTTGACAATTTCCATGCATTTGTTATTTTTAGTAGGTTTCGCATTGATGTTTTTTTCTAATTCCTAGTGGTTTTTAAATTAAAGATGGCGAGTGCGGTACCTTCTGTTGAATTTCATTAAGTCGGGTTTGCCATAGGTTAATTATCGTGGGTGGTCGTCTTCGGTATCTGCCCAATTGATGTTGTTTAACGAGTTGGTGTTCATGAAACCCTCCTTGTTAGCTGATCCGATCTATAGACGTTAATAGTTTTTCTTATTTTTGGTTCACGCCAGAAAAAAGAGTAGTCGAAAGAAGCAGAATTGACCTCTACTAGCCGCAGCCATCATATTTTGATTAAAGCCTTACTAGCTAGCCGCTGTAACTAGCCGAGCCATATTTTCTGCTGCTGGTTTGATCCCAAGACGAAAGCGCTCAAGAAGCTTAAGTTTCGTTTCCTCGCCACTGTTTGCTGCACGCTTGGCCATGGAGGAAAGGCTTAATCTTGAATGATCCAGCCATTCGTTAACCCAGTCGTGATGACGCCGGGCCGCAATATTTCTTCCAGTAGCAAGCTCCTGTACTAGCCAGTCAATGGGCTTATCAGGAATGGGAACGGCCTGGCACAGTGCGTTTTTTTCAGCATCGCTAGAGAGCATGAGTTCGACTTTTGCGGTAAACGCCGCGCTAATACAGGGTTGGCAAACCTGAACGAGTTGGGGGACTATTTTATTGCCCTGAAAAACAGGCTGTGCTTGTTTATGAGGTATCCCGTTGGCGCTGCAATGAACAAAAATAATATTGCTAGGCACCGACAGTTCACCTTTATCCAGCACAATTTTACCCGGCTCTACAGATTGCACATGCCCTAAACGAACGACATTTGTGACACACTTGAGTTGCCCAAGCTCTGCCTCACTTATAATTGCGCAGCGATACATGCTTGGCATAAGCGTTGAATCAGTCCTTAACATATAGCCTTCTTGCTCCAGACGATGAAAAATGTCGTCCACACAATTCGCGGCTGCAGCCGCTTCCATATTCGCGACCAGCCCCCCGAATGTCTGCTCAAAAAACGCGTCGCTGGGCTGAACAGCTATGCGATTCATGTACCACGAGTCACGCGGGCGAATCCAGGTGATTAAGTCAGGACTGGCACCGTTTTCTAGAAGCCATATCAAGGTATCGACGGCAGTTTTACCGCCGCCAATAACGACATAGCGCTCAGGTGTTTGAGATAATTTAACCAGGTCGTTTGGGGGGATAAGTGTCACTGCTTCGGAAGCATTAAAAGCTGGCGGCGTACACAAGGGAACTTGGCCACCAATAGCCACTTCAAAAACTTTCTTTTTTGCTTTTATAGCGATCTTATCGCCATTAATTAGAGAGGTGGCTTCTCCGTTAGCCCCGTAGTCGTGCAGTGGCAGGTAGCATAGCCGGCCACTGGGCAAGAAGCCGTGACGCATGACTTCGTCAAAATAAGTACATATTTCACTGCCTGTTGCTAATTCCAGGAATCCTTTGTTGAGACCAGCATCATCAATGTTATCGCTACCGAGAGATTTGGAATTGACGCCATACATTGCAGATGGCGCATGCAGACGGACAAAGGGATAGGCATCATTCCAGTGCCCGCCTGGCTTGTGACGGCGATCGATCATGATCACGCTGTGCTTGCTTTCAGTTAATAGCGTATCTGCGATAGCCATCGAAACAGCACCCGCCCCGATAATCACATAATCTGCTTCCAGTGTGTGCTTATTCATCACATCACCCCCATTGTTACGTTAATATTTGAATCAAGCGAATAGTTAGGCCAGCAAGGTCTGATCTTGCAATCATGCAAAACCCGACGAACGCATCTCATTGACCCGAGGCAGTAAAACCATATTCAGTGTTCACAATTTTCGCGCCCGGTAATTTTGAATAATAGGCAAAGGACGCTTCTCCCTCGTTGAGCTGGACATAGAAATCTTTCTGAATTTCACGGGCAATCCAATGTTTCATGTAGTTGAAAAGCCCCAGTCGTTGAAAATTCTTATGCGTACCTGCAAGGGCTGAGTTAAATTTGTCGTTGAAGTAAGTAATGGCTGTCGTGCATGCGGGTTCGCCATTAAGAAACAGCAGGTAATATTCTTCAGCCCCGCCGTTTGTGAAACTGGCTCTCATTCCATTGTAGACCGGATGGTCAAGTGGCCACTCGCGTGCGCTTGCGTTCACCGCTATAAACAATTTGAGATCAGCCTTGTCCGCGCACTTTTTAATGGCGATGGCCTCGTTAGTTTCTTGTGGACTCAAAGAGGACGAATCTACAAGTACCGAGACCAGCGGTGTGCCCATTGGGGCAAAATTGGCCAGGACTTTAGGTGTTTCGGTGAACAGACTATCGCCAATCTTCACATATAGAGACTTGGAATGCCTTTTATAGTACTCGGTCTGCTCATTCACAATGTCGACGAAAGCACTCTGATTGATCTCCCTGTCGAGAAGCCGAATGAAATTAAATTTTTGGTGATCTGGCCCTTCTGCCCATAAATAGCGCCTACCCCATGGGAATACTTGAATTTCACAAAAGATATTGAGGCATGAGTCTTCGGCATCTATCCATTCGATGTTGTTCGGCGGGCTGGTGTTCATAAAAACTTCCTTGTTAGCTTTTCCGGCCTGTAGGCACAGATTGTTATTATTGTTTTGGATCACGCTAGTACAAAAGAATAGTTTAAATGAATAGGCATCGCCAACAATTGCCAGACACTAGCGAGTTGAATGCGCGAGGAGGTTTAATGATTTCTTTATAAAGCTAGGCGAAGGTAATAAAAAAAGCCTCACAAACAACGTGAAAAGCAACAAAATAGGATTAATTTTACAGCCAGGTACCCTCTGCATTTTTCATGGCCCATTACGACGTCATTGATCTGCTATCTGCTCTATCACTGCCAGCAACTAGCGTGTCATTTTTGAGTTTGAGGATGGCAATGCACAAGCCTGCCTGTGCGGGCGGGTTTGGTGACTCGGTTTATAGGGAGCACTACGGCACGCGCTGTCGCAACCTGGCAAAGAATATCGGTTGGGGTATCGGCTTTAAGCCGTATCCTTAAAAGTAAAAGCGCAGTTCCACCAGAAATGGCACTGCGCTTGTCGAAGGTGCCTGAGCGCTCCCCTGAAATTTGACTGAGCATGCGGGACAGCTATGAGCTGTGGCAGGCACACAAGACAATCAACTAATCGAAGGTTCAGCCAATGATTTTGAAGGTGGCTTAACGCTATTGTTTTTTAGCGGCCTGAGCGGCTTCTTTCTCGAGAGTTCGAGCACCACCGAGCATACCTGCCATTGCGTAGTTACCTTCGTGACAGGCGTACTCAAACAAATGCTCGTCACTTGCCTTCATGGGTATTGCCACTGTAAAGGGTTTTGTGAAGGTGTTGGGTTCGTCAATGGTGTACTCATAGAGTAGGCGAGAATCACCCATTCGGGTTAAACGCTCGGTCAGTTTAAAATCTTTACCGCGACCGACTACGCCGTTCATAGCCGGGTCTGTCAGGTTGATGGGTAATTGATAGACCGGTGTCTTATCGGTGAAATTACTGGTTTCGATGACGAGTGTGTCGCCATCCCAATGGCCCCTTGAGCCACCCGACCATTGTTCAAAGCCCTTGGGTAGTTGTGGGCTGTCATCCATGGTGATAATACGTGCGTCGTGAATCATTTCTGTGAACAAAACAATATAGCCGGGAGCCTGCACGATGCGAATATTGTTGTTATAAGCGCTCGGTATTAGGGGCGGGCCGGCATTGAATCCTACCAGGCAGCGTTCAGAAAGCCCGAGTGCTTCCGGGCCTTTGGGCCGAAATGTTACTTCGCCTAGCGAGCCAAACACCCGTACCGGCGGGGTATGTAGCAGGTTCCTCTTCATGTCTTCTCGCGCTTTTGGCGTCAGCGCTGGCAGGCGTCCATTGGCAGGGTCGACAATCAGCGAGGTACGCCGGTCTTCGTTCATTTCCGTGCCAAAATCCCACCAAAAACTGTTATAGGCGGCTTCTACGTCGAATGCAGCCGGGATATCCCTTTGTTTATCAACATCGTGGCCAGCCACTTTTTTCTGGCGAAATGTTTCTGCATCCTCTTCTGAAAATGTAGCGTTGTCGCCGGCTTCAACAGGGCGTTCAAGAGGGGTTAATGTGCGAAAATCCCAAATCCCCTGCAGGTCTGGGTGACCCTGCGAATTGCGCGGTACTTGATAATCTGGCCCCTTGTTTTTATCCGCCGCAGCTTGAGCCAGGCCTGAAGTCAGACAACAAACGGCAACAATACTTGCCATTGAGTGCGTTATTGCAGTGATTACTTGCTGGGATCTGATCATTTTATTCTCCATATTGTTTAGAATTATTTTTTTTCAGAAAAATTTATAGACTGACTATAGACGACTCAGGTATTGCCGAGAAGTTAAAATAAACTACAGGTGATTCTTCTGTGTCTTATTCGCTCGGCACTGCTCCAGTACTCATCCCAGAGGTTTTTTGAAAGGCCAGTGAGAAGATCGACTCTGAGTGATAGGCCGCTCTAAAGGCCGGTCATGAATAGAGCTGATGACCGCTAGCAGGCCATTAAAAATTGTAGGCAGATGTATGAGAGTGCTAACCGCGCCACAATTTCTGCTACGTGCTCGGTTCTATCTGGGTTACCCTTTTGCCCTCGTATTTTCTAGTGATCCTGACCAAAAAGCCTATTGTGGCAAGGAAAAATTTATTTATGAAAAATATATTATCGCTTGGGGTGTTGATACTAGCGGGGCTTTGGGTTGTAGGGATCGTGTTCTTTGGTCGAGCTGCCAATATCAAAGTTGATGATCAAATTGCAGAGCTTAATAATGTTCTTCTCGAGCATACGCTTCCCGTTTCAATTACTAAACACTCGTACGAATCAGGATTTTTATCAAGTCAATCGCGTATACAGCTGATTATTGAACGCGAAAACAGCGATGCGCTTACCGTCGATGTAGACCTGGATATTTATCATGGTCCACTTATGCTGACACCCAATGGTTTAAAACTTGGTGCGTATTACATTGCGTTTACACCTGATATGGCTGCCTTGCTTGACGATAAAAAGGAAGCCAAAGAATTTCTTGACGGCTTTGCAGAGCGTAAACCCTTAAGCTGTGATTTTCTGCTTGGTTTATTGGGTGGGCAAAGTTTTGGTTTGGCACTGGCGCCTTTTACTTTTTCCGAGGATGGACAATCATTGAGTCTTGAAAGCGGAATTGTTGCTGCTTTTAGCAGTGCCGATGATTTCTCTCGCTTAAAGAGTACGGTTAAGATTGGCGAACTTTCTATTGAAGACGAAGACGAGGCGTTAACTATCGATATTGCCGCTTCTACGTTAACGACGAATATTACTGAATTCTATGCCGGAAGCATGCTGACCGGTGAGCTTGAGTACACGCTGGATAGTGTTGTAGCTAACGCTAAAGGCTTAGAGCATCGAGTTGATGGTATTGCCTTACACAGTACTAGTGATAAAAATAATGCCGGTTTGTACGGTAATGCCAACTTTGTTATGCGATCCATTTCTTCTGACGATGACAATTTTAACGCTATGTTTAGCGAACCCCTTAATTTTCGACTCGACATCAACTACGAAGGTTTAAACGAGCAAGCGATCCGGGAATTTGCAGACATTAATCAAATGCTTAATCGCCAAATGTATGCCGACCTGTTAAGCGACAAAGAAGTTTCTGATCTCACGACTTTATCTGAAAAAAATATTGAAACCTATATGCTGGCTATCGCGGCTTTGGTGGAGCAGGGATTCAAGTTTGATTACGGTTTTACACTTGGCAAAGGTGATGCGAGTTCTGGTTTCAAACTTGCACTAGACTGGGTTGACGCAGGGGGTTTGATGGATAAAAAGACCCTTAGAGAAGTGCTTGTGGCTTTTCAGGCAGATGTAAAAGCGAATCTCGATAAAGCTTTTTTTGGTGGCACTGATTTTGAAGAGATGGCGCAAATGCCAGTGATGATGGGCTATGCCGTGGCAACCGAGCAGGGCATAGAAAGCCAGGCGCTCTTTAATCGCGGTGAACTGCTGTTAAACGGAAAACCTGTTCCGTATCTGGATAAAATCGGTCCTGCTCTAGATGTAGAGCTACCGTGGGCCAAGTAGTACGCGAAAGAACTTCGTTGTGGACGTATTCGCAAGGTGAGTGATTAGCTAGTGTAAATTTTCTGGGGCGGCTCGTTAACGCGAGCCTGACCCTATTCTGTAAATAGAAGTACTTGCCCTACTCATACCTGAGTCCTGGACAGGGCTTAAAGGCCCCGAGTCTATTTGCCAGCCTGTCTAGAGCGTCTAACTGCTCCTGCACTCATCCCATGGCTTTTCTGAAAGGCCCGCGAGAAGGCGGAATCTGAACGATAACCTACTTTTTCGGCAACTGTGGCGACATGTTCGCCGGCATCGAGATAAGACCAGGCGATTTGCATACGCCACCACGTTAGGTATTGCATCGGCGTCCAGCCGCTCAGTTGTTTAAAACCTTGCGCAAACTGGGTACGCGACATTTGCGCCTCTTTGGCAAGACTGACCAGCCCCCATTCGAAACTCGGTTGTTTGTGAATGGCGCTGACGGCACGGGTAATTTGCCGGTGGCCGAACAGTGCTACCACGCCAATGCTGTTGTTTTGATGTTCGATAAAGTGACGTAGGCCGTAGGCAAATAAGAGTTCACAGAGTTTATCGAGCAGGGGATTGGAGGGCGTTTCGCTGCTCAGGCTTTCACTGAGAATTAAATTTAAGAGTTCACTGAGCCAGGGCGTGGTGGCATCGCGCTGAATTACAAACACCTTTGGCAGGGCATCGAGCAAGACTTGAAAACCGGGATTGGCAAAGGTGATTTCACCACAGAGCATGCTGGTGCCCGCTGTGTTTTGTGACTGCTTTATAGGCAGGTGTTGCTGGCTGCCTTCCAGTGGCTGTTGACTCACCATACTGTGGGCAATTTCGCGGGGGAAAACCACCAGGTCGCCCTCTGCTAGTGTCCAGTTGTCGTGACCGGGCACGGTCAACAGGCAACCGCCCTGGGTGGCCATGTGGAAGCAGGTTTTACCGCTGATTTGGGCACCGGTTTCTATCTTCCAGTCACCACAAATGCGGGCGTTGTGGTAGACATCAACACTCAGTTTAAGGTGTTGGGTCAGATCGTTTAAGGGCGACATTGGGACTCCGGGGCTGTAACTTGGTATTTTAAGGCATTCATCGTACGGCTTTAGCGGCGTAAAGTCATGGCTCAATCGGTGGCTGATATTACATCTGGCCTCGGGTCCAATTTATATGATTCCCATAATTAAGGAGTGAGCCCAATGTCCTTCACATTACATACCCCGCAAACTGCCCCGCAGGCGGCGCAAGATGAGCTAAAAAATTCTGTCGAAAGTTTTGGTTGGTTGCCAAATTTACATGCGGTACTGGCGGAGGCACCGCCCGTACTGACGGCTTATAAAAATTTGCACGGATTGTTTCAGCAAAGCAGTTTTGATGTCGAAGAACTGACGGTGGTGTGGCAGTCTATTAATCTTGAAAACGAATGCCATTACTGCGTTCCGGCCCATACCACCATTGCGGGAATGATGGCGGTGGACAGTGCCCTTATCAATGCCCTACTCGAAGACAAGGCGCTGCCGACGGAAAAGCTGGAGGTATTGAAAACGACTACTCAAGCAATACTGAATCAACGTGGCGATTTGGACGATGATCAAATCGCCCGCTTTAAGGCTGTGGGCTACGGCAATCAGCAATTGCTAGAAATTATTCTCGGCATTGCCCAGAAGACGATTAGTAATTACACCAATAAGTTAGCGAATACGCCGCTGGATGATCAGTTTCAGTAGCGCGCTATATTTGCGCTGTTGGTTTTACAGGTCGGTTTAAATGGCGAGTTACCGGCCGTTAATTTAAACCCGCGACTACGAAACAGAACTTAAAAATAGCGGGGCTGATTGTTGCTTCGCTATTTCACCCAATGACTTAATAGTCACTAGCTAAGCTGTGACATTGCCCTTCCTTTGCTTACAATCTGTCGGCGAATAGTTTGTCTGTTGTTAAGAATAATTCGACCTGACTGCATTGCTATTGATGCTCTTCGCTATTAATCGGCGGTATGCCAATACTGCCTGTAAAAACCTAAGAAAAAATATGGAGACGCGCCCAATGACGTACCAGTATTTGCTAGTTGAGAAAGATGAGAAGGGTTTTGCCCGCGTGCAATTTAATCGTCCCAAGCAATTAAACGCTTTGTGCCAGGGAATGCTCGATGAGCTAGCTGCGGTGTTAACAGAGTTTGAGGCTGATGATGCCGTACGCGCCGTGGTACTAACCGGTAACGAGCGGGCTTTTGCTGCGGGCGCTGATATCAGTGAGTTGATGGCATTTTCTGCCGTCGATGCACGCCGGCATTTTGCCAGCCCCAGTTGGCGGGCGATTGAACACTTCCGCAAGCCGATTATTGCCGCAGTCAGAGGGATGGCTCTTGGTGGTGGTTTAGAGCTGGTCATGCAGTGCGACATGGTGGTGGTTGGTGATGAGGTCAGTCTCGGTTTGCCCGAGGTCACTCTAGGTGTGATTCCCGGTGCCGGCGGCACCCAGCGTTTACCGGGTATTGTCGGTAAAGCGCTGGCCATGGAGATGATTCTCAATGGTCGTACGCTCAATGCTGAGGAGGCGATTAATTTCGGCATCGCCAATTATGCCTGCCCTGGTGATGACGTGCTCGACAAAGCTCAGGCTCTGGCTGCTGAGCTGGCACAGCGCCCACCACTGGCAGTAGAAGTGGGCAAAGAGTGTGTCAATGCCGCGCTCGACGAAACCCTCTGCCACGGTCTGGCGACCGAGCAACGTTTGTTCCATTTTTTGTTTGCCACTGAAGACAGGGCAGAGGGCTTTAAGGCCTTTGTTGAAAAGCGTAGGCCCCAGTGGGTTGGTCAATAAAATAGGGGCTTGGTAAATAAGTAGCGGCTTGGTAAATAAAGCAGTAAGTAGCAACAGCCCTTAAACACGTACAATCGCGCCACCAATTTATATCTGTAGTAATCAATAGATCGACAGCAATCAATAGATAGGCAGTAACTATGAATTTTGATTTAAATGAAGAACAGAGCATTATCCGCGACATGGCCCGACGTTTTGCCGCTGAGGTGATAGCTCCCGAATTCCAGAAGCTTTCAACCTCTAGCGATGTGCCCTACGACATTCTCGACAAAATGGCCGATATGGGTTTTATGGGTGTGCCCTTTAGTGAGGAATACGGCGGAGGTGGTGGTGACTGGGTGTCAATGCATCTGGTGATTGAAGAAGTATCACGGGCCGATATCGCCCTCGGCACCCTACTCGACGTCACCACCAGTGTCGTAGCCCAGGAAATAGATCGCTTTGGTACCGAGGCACAAAAGAAGCAGTGGCTGCCTGACTTATGTTCCGGTAAAGCCATTGGTGCCTTTGCGCTGACAGAGCCGAGCAGTGGCTCCGATGCGGGCAGCCTGAAAATGCGCGCCGAGCTCGACGGCGAAGAGTGGGTGTTAGAGGGCCGCAAACAGTTTATTACCAATGTCGGCCTCGATAATTGCTCGTTGGTGGTGGTTGCCGCCCGTGCCGAGATCGAAGGCAAAGAGCAAATCGTTACCTTCATCGTGCCTAAAACGGCCCCCGGTTTGGTGGTGGGTAGAAGCTACGACAAAATTGCTTTTGAATCCGGTGCCACTAATGAGCTAATTTTTGATAACTGCCGTATCCCGAAAGACAGTATTCTCGGTGATCCAAACCGAGGCTTTGCCCAACATCTTGCCGTGCTTGAAACCGGCCGTATTAGTATTGCCGCTGCCTGTGTGGGCGCAGCGCAGGCCTGCCTCGATCACGCCCTGGCCTATGCCCGAGAGCGCGAGCAATTTGGCAAGCCCATTTTTGAATTCCAGGGTGTGCAGTTTAAGCTCAGCGACATGGCGGTAAAAATTGAAATGGCCCGAACCCTTTATTTAAAGGCTGCCTGGCTTAAAGACGAGGGGCGGCCCCATACCTTTGAAGCGGCTAGTGCGAAGCTTTACGCCTCAGAAATACTCGAGCAGTGCGCCAGCGATGCGGTGCAAATACTCGGTGGCAACGGGGTGATGGAAGATTATCCGGTGGCGAGTATTTTCCGCGCCAGTAAAATTATGCAAATTGTTGAAGGCACCTCTGAAGTACAGCGTATTATTATTGGCCGCCTGCTGGCCTCAGGTGCGCGTAGTTAATCCTTGAATTCAAGAGCAGTTAAACACATCCCGTTATTGGTTGCGGGGTGTGCATTTAAAGGGTGTCATTAATGAATGAAAATGTGGATGAAAAAGCCAGGGTAGTTAGTGGGGTAGAGGTGCAAGAAGAGCAGTCGCTTAAAACGATTACGACGGTGGTTTATGCGCTTCAGGCAGCTTCATTTTTTATTGGCCTTTCATTTATAGCGGCGATTATTGTTAATTACATTAAACAATCGGAGGTTGAGGGCACCTGGCTTGAATCTCATTTCCGCTGGCAAATACGTACCTTCTGGTTTAGCGTGCTGTGGTCAATTATTGGCTTTGTACTGGTCTTTGTTCTAATCGGCTACCTGGTGCTAGTGGCCGATGCTCTGTGGGTTATTTATCGAATTGTCAGAGGCTGGATAAACTTGTCCGAAGGCAAGGCGATGTACAAAGACTAGGGGCGTACAAAAATGAAGTGAGCTACCTGGTTTAGCAGCTCATCAGTTTTTGATGGCGGTTTTTAAAGGAGGCTTTTGGAGACGGTTTTAGGAAATGGTTTTCTAAGGTAGTAAAGGGGGCAGGTCTGGCTCCCGTCCCCCGTATGATCTTTGCCCCGTCGAAAGCCTCTGACGGGGGCTCAATTCGTAATAGCTTCACCCAGCCCTTGGGCTGGGAATCCCTAGAGTTTATAGAAAAGTGCTCAACCCTTGTTTTAGCAGTGCGCCTGCCTGTTGTCCCTGAGGGCTATTCAAGTACTGCATAGCAGTGTTGGCAAATTGGCTAATCATTTCTGGTTTGAGGCCAAGAGCCTGGAATTGCTGGTTCAGTTGGTCAATGCCTTTTAATGAATCGTTGTACTGTGCGGCGGTGCTTAAAAGGCCACCAATCCCACTTTGTTGCTCACTCGTTGCTTCAACTTTTGGTGCCATACCGACCAAGCTATCGAGGCCGGGCAGGGCGCTGGATAGTTGGGAGGACTCAGTGGATGAGAGCTGCTCTTTGGCGTAACCAAATAAAGAACCCAGGCCACCTTCGGCCTGATTTTTATCGACACCTAAAGAACTGGTGAGCAGTGGAATCATGTCGAGGGCGCTGACGCTAGTGGCAGCAGCCTGGGTGTCGGTTGTGGTGGTAGAGGTTTGCGAGCTGACACTGTCCAGAAGTTGGTCGAATTGCCCAGAGTTGGCACTGAATGATAGGGCGATGCAAAGGAGGGCGAAACTCAGTTGTTGGGTTTTTTTCATGACAATTCCTTGAATTGGATAAAATACGATTGATGTCTAGCCAGGGTGTTTAAGAGCATAATGGCTTAAGCCAAGGTAAGGCACCATTTTATTGTATCTTTTTTTAGATCCTTTAAGGTAAATGCAGTTGTTTGATAAGGCTGTTGAGATTGTCTTCACTCTTCTCTGAATGGCTGCAAGCCGACGTTTGGCCTGTCGGATTTATGCATGAGTTGTCCCTGGTAAAGAACTACCCACATCAAACCAAATCTGATCTGCGCAAGCCATTAACTCCCCAGTGGTGTTGTGAATCGCAACGCCCATAAAACGCTTGCGGCCACTGTTGGGCGATATTTTCCAGCTGCTAATAATGTAGTCTTCGTTCGGCTTAAGTGGTGTTTTTATACTGCCGCTGCAGGTGCCGAGTAGTTGTAGGCCTGCCTCGGCTTCGGCGGCTTTAATGGCGTAGGCGCCGGGGCAATCGAGGGCTGACCAAACATAAATATTATCGATGTTGCCCTCTTTATTACAGAGATTGTCCGTGGGACGCCAGACGGCAGCGACAATGTTTTTTTCGATTTGTGTGCGCCAGTCAATGCTGGTATCTGGCTCAACAACTTCATTTAAAGCACCACAAAAAACTCGCAGTCCATTCTCTTCGCTGCGTAGCGGGCTGCACACATAGCAGCCTTTGGGGTCGGAGACGTGAATAAAATCAAAGCGCTGACTGGCTGCAGTGGCGCTAGTTAAGTTGGGCGGCGTGGGAATGGCCAATTCGAGCTGAACACTGCGAGCGCTGCCCAGTAGTTTGTCCTCAAGATAAACGCCGATGCCCTTATCGGTATTTTTTACCTGCAGTGGGGTCTCCACCGGAAAGGCAGCATTGATGCGGATTTCGGCATCACCCTCAATAAAACCCGCTAGCAGGCCACTAATATAGCCGCCATTGCCACAATTAATGGGGCCGTTATAGACACTGTCGATAGATACGGATGTTGGGAGTAGTGTGCCTGAAAACATTAGCGACTCGCTTTTATTTTGGAGTTAAGATTCTAAAGGTGAAGATGGCAAAGATAAACGCTTTGTCATAATCTCTGTATTAAAAATAACAGGGCGTTATTACTCAGGTGTATTCGTTCAGATGCGCGAAACTTTCGACCTGGAGGCAGCCGACCTCCAAACCATAGACCTCGAAGTCATTGCGGCCCACGAAGCAGGCCATGTGCTGCTCGCCCATTATTATGGGCGAAAAGTCTACGGTGCCTATTTGCAAACTCGCGCCCTCAGCTCACGGGACAGAGGCGAACGCAGCCATGTTCGCTTTGCCCTGACCCCGCATATTCAGGAGCTGCATCTCGATCTTGGCAAGCTCGACGAGCGTTGGCCACTGGCGGTGCGTGAAACTCTGGTCACCACGCGCATTCGCCTGGCAGGGCCGATGGCGCAGGCGATTTATCAGCAGAAATCCTATCGTGATATGGCAGGTGGTCAGGATTATCGCGATGCGCTGTCTGAACTCATCCTCCTCGAACGCTTGCGACTTAGCTTGCCCCAGCCCCAAAGTCTGGATACTTCGTACAAGCATGAAGATATTCTCGACACTCTGGCGGAAGACATTATTGACCTGCTAAACGATGCTGTTTATGCCGATTATTTGCGACGTATTGCCCTGGGCTTGCGGGAAAAAAACGAGCTGAATGCCGCACAGATTAGCGAGATGCTAGTGGCCATGCCCCGGCATCAATGGCAATTTGAGTAAAAAATTCACGCACGAAACCTGTAATTAAAACTATGGAAATACCTTGTCGTAATTGAGTTAGACTATCTCGACTTAATATTATTGCCAAAATTCTAATCACAATTAAAACAGGGGAACATTATGCAATTTGATTCTTGGGTTGTTATGGTCACGGGCGCTGCTTCGGGCATTGGTTTAGGTACATCCAAACGTTTTATCGACGGTGGTGCAACGGTGATTGCTGTTGATATTAATAAAGAGAACCTCGCTAAAGCGGCTAGTGAGCTGGGTGCCAGGTATGTGTCAAAGGCTTGTGACATCTGTAAAGTGTCTGAGATAAAAACCTTAATGGCCGACGTTGAAAATGAATTCGCTCGACTCGACACCTTAGTCAACAATGCGGCCTTCGCTAACTTCCAAAACCCTGAAAATGTTGAGGAGGCGAGCTACGACGCCGAAATGACTGTGCTGGTGAAAGCGCCAATTTTTCTGGTTAAGCATGGCGCTAAATTGCTGCGTGCGGCGGGCAATGGCTCGGTGATCAATATCGCCTCGGCGGCGGCCATTGTCTCCATCGACAACTATTGCCCCTATGGCATTGGCAAGGCGGCGGTGCTGAAGTTCACCCAGGACAGCGTGATTAGCGTACCCGGTATCCGCCACAATGCGGTGTTGCCGGGTCTTATCGATACGCCCATTCTGCCCAATGTCTACGGTGATGAAGCCTCTGCAATGTTGAAAGAGGAGTTCCCCAAGTTGCTACCCTGCAAGCGGGTCGGGCAGCCCGATGATATCGCCAAGGCGGTGTGCTTTTTGGCCTCCGACGATGCCGACTATGTTAACGGCACTACTATGTTGGTTGATGGTGGTATGTCGAAGTTGAACCCCTTCAGCATGATGCAAAGCTAAGGCGAGCATTCGCAGGCTTATTGCCTGTCGTAAAAAGGTGTCGATAGTTTCGGCACCTTTTTTTTGCCCGGCCAATGTTGCTGCTGCTATGGCTCTGTTATCGCCTCGGGTTTATGATGCGTACGGTAATTATTGACTGGGCTTGCTCGCAAGGCTCATGAACTCAAAGAATTAGGGGAAAGAATATGTCGGGAGTACTAGAGGGCATTCGCGTGCTCGATTTTGGGCGCTATGTGGCCGGGCCGCACTGCGCCTCACTGCTGGCTGATTTCGGTGCCGAGGTGATTCGCATTGAAAAAATCGATGGCAGTGAAGACCGCTATGTCGCACCGCTGACTGAAGAATACGGCGCCCACTATATTCACAATAACCGCAATAAGCTTGGCCTTACCCTCAACCCGACCAAGCCCGACGGTAAAGAAGTCACGCGTCGGCTTATCGAGACTGCCGATGTGGTGGTGGTTAATATGCCCTATCACGCGCTGGCCGCTATGGGTCTCGACTACGACAGCCTGAAAGCCATTAAGCCCGATATTATTCTCACCACCTGCTCGGCCTTTGGCTCGAAAGGCCCCTTTGCTGAAAAGCTCGGTTTTGACGGTGTTGCTCAGGCGATGTCGGGCAATATGTATTTGACTGGCCAGCCCGGAGAGCCGACGAAAAACTTCGGCCCCTATGTCGACTACAGCACCGGCATGCTCTGCGCCCTCGGTACCGTGTTGGCGCTTTACGAGCGTAAGACCAGCGGTGTTGGCCAGATTGTCGAGGGTGCTTTACTCAATACGGCGATGACCATTACCAACCCCGTGGTGATAGAGCAGGCGGTACTCGGGCTGAATCGTGTGGCGACCGGCAGCCGAGCGCCCACCGGTGCCCCCGCCGATACCTTTCAAACCAAAGATAACTGGGTGATGGTGCAAAGCATCGGCAACCCGCTATTTAAACGCTGGGTTGATTTAATGGGTGAGCCCGAATGGCTCGAAGACCCACGCTTTGCCGATGATAATTCTCGCGGGGCCAACGGTGCTGTTATTAGCGAGCGTATGGGTCGCTGGTGTGCCGAGCGCACGGCGCAGGAAGTGCTTGATCAGCTGGAAGCGGCGGGTATTCCCGGTGGCGAAGTACTGTCACCCCAACAATTGCTCGAGCACCCTCAGGTGAAGGGCGCGGGTATGTTGAAGGATGTGACTATTCCCGGCATCGATAAGCCGGTGCCGGTGCTCGATACGGCCATATCGCTGTCGCGTACCCCCGGTGGTATTAAAACCCCACCGCCCGCACTGGGTGAGCACACCGATAGTTTGTTGAAATCACTCAATTACAGTGATGAAGAAATTGCCGACCTGCGGAGCAAGCGGGTGGTGTAAACCGGCTTTCTTTGTAGCTAAAAACATTAATCAAAACGTAGTAAAAACTGGAGAAAAAACATGGCCGAACTCGATGGCAAAGTAGCAGTAATTACCGGTGGTGCCAGTGGCATTGGCGAGCGCGCCGTGCGCTTATTTATTGAAGAGGGCGCCCGTGTGGTGATCGCCGACATGCAGGTTGAGCGCGGCGAAGCGCTGGCTGCTGAATTGGGTGATGTTGCGGTATTCTCCAAAGTGGAAGTGCGCCAGGAAGCGGAAGTCAAAGCGGCAATTGATCTGGCCGTAAGCCAGTGGGGCCGTCTCGATATTATCTTTAACAATGCCGGCTTTGGCGGCGTTATTGGCCCGGTTGAAGACACGCCTGCCGATGAGTTCGACATGACCTACGACGTGCTGGTGCGCGGTGTTTTTCTCGGCATGAAACACGCGGCCCCCATTATGAAAAAACAGGGCGGCGGCAGCATTATTAATACCGGCAGCATCGCTGGTTTGGCCTCGGGCTACAGCCCCCACGCCTACGCCGGTGCCAAGGCGGCGGTGATTCACATGACCAAATCTGTGGCTATGGAATTGGGCGAGCACCATATTCGCGTCAACGCTATTTGCCCCGGCTTTATCGCCACGCCACTGGCGGCCAATACCGTGGGTCGCTCCGATGAGCTGATCAAAAAAGCGCTGCCCGCCTTTGGTAAAACCCAGGCCATTCCCCGCGCCGGTATTCCCGACGACATCGCGCAAATGGCCTGCTGGTTGGCGGGCGATCGCTCGACCTTTGTCACCGGTCAGGCGATGGTGGTCGACGGTGGTTTAATTGGTGGCTTGAAGTGGGAAGACCAGCCCGGTTTTCAGAAAGAATATCACCCCATTAAGGTATACCGACCCGCAGAAGAATAGTAGATAGCGTTAATTTTAAAATAAGCGAAGGGAAGCATCGGCATGGATTTTCAACTGGATGAAGAATTCCGTTTACTCAACGAAACGGTGAATAAGTTTGTTGAGAATGAGCTGATGCCCCTTGAGGCCATCGTACTTGAGCGCGAAGCTCTCGGTGGCAATCATGAGCTGACAGATGCCGAGCTTGCCCCGTTACACGACAAATGTCGCGAGCTGGGTTTGTGGGGTCTCGATTGCCCGGCAGAAACCGGTGGTGCCGATCTGCCCGCTATTGCCCTGGTGGGTGTCAACGAGGCACTGGGTCGCACCATCACGCCTTTTACCTTTCCGCCAGACTCCCCCAATTTACACATGCTGCTGGCCACGGCGAATGATCAGCAAAAGGCAAAATACCTCGAGCCTTATGCGCGGGGCGAAACCATTTCTGCCATCGCTATTTCAGAGCCGGGTGCCGGTACCGACCCTGCGGGCATGACCACCCGCGCCGTGCGCGATGGTGATGACTGGGTACTGAATGGACGCAAGATTTGGATCAGCCGCATGGACAAGGCAGACTTCACCATCGTCATGGCGGTTACCGATCCAGAGAAAGGTTCACGGGGTGGTATCTCCGCCTTTCTCGTTGACCGCGATACACCGGGGCTGGAAATTGCCCGCAAGATTTTATTAATTGGCGGTCACTACAATTATGAAATCGCCTTTGATAATTGCCGCTTGCCCGTTAGCCAATTACTCGGTGTCGAAGGGCAGGGCTTTGCGCCCATGCAATTGCGGCTGATTGTGCGGCGTTTAGAAATGGGTGCCTGGTGTTTGGGTACGGCCCGCCGGGCGCTGGATATGCTCTGTGACTACGCTAATCAGCGCGAGACATTTGGCGAGCGGCTGGCCGACCGCCAGTCAATTCAATGGTGGGTTGCCGAGCTAGAAACCCGCTGCCACTGTCTGCAATTAATGCTTTGGCACGCCGCCACCAAACAAGACGCCGGTGGCGATGTGCGCACCGAAGCCAGCATGATAAAACTCTACGGCACCGAGCTGGCCACCGATGCCATCGACTGGGCCATGCAAACCTACGGCGCCATGGGCATGACTAAAGAACTGCCCCTGCAACTGATGGCCCAACGGGTGCGTTTAATGCGTATTTACGAAGGCCCAAGTGAAATACACCGTTGGGTACTGGCCCGCCAGCGTCTTAAACAAAATGCTTAATGGTGAGTAAACCCACTCATCATTCGACTGCTTGCAATGACGCGCCATTTGAAAGCATCGCCAATACTTTCGCCGACTGGGGCTAAAGTATTCACGGAATTAACTACTACAACCTTCACTCGGCCAGCTTTAAAATCACGTTCAGGCAATGCCTGCCAGTGATTTTAAAAAGCAGGTAAAGGCCGAAACAGTGAGTACCATTTAAAGTCAGGTGGTACGTGGTGATGAAATTTATTGGATCAATGGCGTAAATGCTGCCGAACAGACCTGGCTGGATTGGGCCGGCCGAAAAATAGCGTAAAGTTCGGCCGGCGGGCGTTGGTGTCGCGGTGTTTTTTTACACGAGGGCTTTCCCCATTAAGTGCTTGCAGTACAGGGTAGACGCGTTTTCATTGCCGCTTGGTTTCGAGCCCGCGCTGCACTTATGACTTGAATTTAGGCCCCGTTGATTGTCTTAAAGAATAGGGGATAGTAAGGCGTAAAAGCGCATTTTAATTCGATCAAACCAGCTGAAGTTCGCAGCGTACCAGGCTTGGTCAACGGTGATGACGCCGCTAGTGGCCAGGTCGTCCTGCCACATGTCTATCGCATCATCCACTACCTCGACGTCCGTTGTGGCAAAACTAAATTCACTGGAGCTGTAGTAGGCTCGGCCATCAAAATTCCACGAGCCCGGCATGAAGAGCTGATCGTCAACAATAATAAACTTTGAGTGCATTTGGCGAAAAACCTCAGGTTCTGCGGCTGATTTTTCCACACCCCAGAGGTAAATTTCTGCACCCGCCTCGAGTAGATCGGGCCAATAAAAGGCGGAGGTTAAGTATAAGATACTGCCACCATCATTATTTTTAGAGTCGTTAGTGAGTATGCGAACCTGTACGCCGCGCTGTAGAGCGCCATGAAGACTTTCGAGCAATTCTGGTGGCGGAATAAAATAAGGTGTTTCTATATCAATACTGTATTGGGCCTCATCCAATAATTTTTTGTACATGGCGTTGACCTGGAATTCGCCCTCGCCTGCATTCAGTTCGGGGTCATTATGCAAAATGCGTAAATTGGCATTGGCATTGGGGTTTTCTGTGCTTATTGGTGGGTAAAAATTACAGCTCACATCGTCTATTGAGCAGCCCACGGGGGTATTTGTTAAATGGTTAAAAGAGGCGACAAAATCTTGCTGTAGTAGTAGCGTTGCCGGGCCGCGAATCAACAGGTCGGTGTCGCGCCACTTGTCGACGAATTCTCCGGGGGCGGCATCGCTGACCTCACCAAAATAATCGTCGCCAATATTGCGGCCACCTGCAACAGCCACCAGGCCATAATTTTCGCTATCGACGATCATTGATTTTTTATGGCTGCCGGTTAGCTGGTAGGCGAAGAGATCATCCTGTTCAATATTTTGTGGTACATAGGCGAGGGTGTTAATACCCAGTGCGCGCAGGCCGCTAATCATTGTTGGCGATACATAAAGTTGCGCTAGCGCGTCAAAAAGAAAATTAACCTCGACCTCGTCGAGAGTGATTTTGGCACCCAGTTGAGCTGCGGTGTCGAGCCCAGTGATATCGTTACTGATCGCCCAGGTGTGAATATTGATAAATTGATTGGCATCGGCCATTAAGTACTTGCGTAACAAATAAACTTCATTGGCAGCTTCTAATATATCAAGCTCATTACCGGAGCTTAATGTGGTCTGGGTAAGGGCATCGACTTCGGCCTCAAAGTTAGCATCACCAATTGCAGCAAGAGCTGGATTTATAGTGAAGAGGCTTTGGCTGACTACAGCCCATAAAATGGCAGTCTTGATATTTTTTAGCGTGTACATTAAATTCCCTTTAATCTGAAAATATAAAATTTGTCGCTTCAATTAGCCGTCGATGTCTTCCATAAAGGCTGAGAGTAACTGACGTATTTCTTCTTCTTTTTGTTGGCGGCTGAGTGTGGTGTTTGATTTTAGGCTTTGCGTGTCGTGTTGAAAGTTGGCGATTATTTCCCGGTATCTCGCTTGCTCGTAAAGGTCTTCATCGCTGGGTTCGTAGTCTTGCGGGCTATTACCAAAAATGACTTTGTCGAGTTGCGTAACAAGCTCTTGCTTGTCTTCTTCGTTCATGGATGGATCGGCAAGGTATAAATTGCGTGTTTTTTTATATTTTTTGATTAATTCTTTTTTAAGTTGAGATTTTTTTAGCTTGTCGTCAGAGGATAGTGCTGAAATTACAGAGGGAAATTCATCTGCGTTTTTGTTGTTGTTGTTGTTGTTGTTGTTGTGCGGTGGGTTTTTGACAGGGCTGATTTTCAGTGGGGGCTTTGCAGGATTGTCTTTAGTTACCGCGCTGACAATAGACGTATCCGCTGCGTCGGCTGGCGTGTTTCTAAGAATTTCTCTGTTAAAGAATATCAGGCTGACAATCAGGCAAGTAAGCGCGCTGATATAAAGGTAGGGTTTGATCATTTTAAGAGACTAACTTCCTTTTTACTTCACGCATTTTACTGTGCTTAGGTGAAAAACCCACTGTATGGGGCTTGTTATTGTAATGCGGCGCATTATCTAGAAAGCATGAAAATATGTAAAGTTATTGCGAAATGCTGATCTTCATGCCTGCTGGCAAGGTTTTAGTCATACAGTCGATGCCACTGCGCCCTTGTTTGAATACAGCGCTAAATCGTCATCTTCTGTACATCTCTCTGTCACAGAGGGTCTGTACTTTTTCGAGTGGGTCAATAATCCACAAGTCAAGGTAGCAAACAGATGAAGTTAAGTGATTTTAGCCGTAGAAAAGCCACTCTCGCCATTGCGATTGCCATTGCCACTACGGCGGCCTTGTCAGCCCCGCTGGCAAGTGCAGATGGAAGTAAGAATAACAGCGATGACAGTTTTACGCGCATCGCGACATTCCCGGTTTATTTAAATACTGACATTAATGCAGAAACTGTGGCTGAAATTGTCACTGCCAGCAAAGATGGCAATACGCTGATTTACACCGATGGAAAAACCGAAAACCTGGGTTTTGTGGATATTAGCAACCCGTCGAATCCTTTGCCCGCAGGGGTTGTGGCCCTGGGTGGTGAGCCGACTTCGGTAGCGGTTAAAGGTGACTACGCCCTTGTGGCGGTGAATACCTCGGAGGACTTTGTTAATACCAGCGGTAATTTACAGGTTATTGATATTGAAACTGGTGAGCTGCAAGCAGTACTTGATTTGGGTGGTCAGCCCGATTCGGTTGCCGTTAGCCCCGATGGGCGCTATGGCGCTGTGGTGATTGAAAATGAGCGCGACGAAGATCTTGGTGATGGCGCTCCACCGCAGGCTCCGGCCGGTTATTTAATGATTATCGATATACTGGGTGCCCCTGCCGACTGGTCAATGCGTAAAGTGAGCTTGTCTCACCTTGAAGGCATGCTTTTTGGTGATGACCCCGAGCCTGAATTTGTCGACATTAACAGCGCCAATATCGCTGTTGTCACTTTGCAGGAGAATAATCACATTGCCCTGGTTGATCTCGACAAGGGTGGCGTTGTTAAGCACTTTAGTGCCGGTACTGTCGACCTTGAACAGATTGATACCGACAAAGATAAGCTGATTGATTTGAGCGGTCAGCTGCTGGAAATACCTCGCGAGCCAGACGGTGTTAGCTGGATATCAAATAGCCAGTTTGTTACTGCCGACGAGGGTGACCTCGATGGTGGGAGTCGTGGCTTTACCGTGTTTAATACCGATGGCACGGTTGCTCATGCTCCTGGCAATAGTGTTGAGCACACCATTGTGCGACATGGACACTACCCCGACAAACGCTCGGGCAAGAAGGGTAATGAGCCTGAAAATGCTGAATTTGGCCAATATGGCGACGATAAGTTTTTATTCGTCGGTTCAGAGCGCGCCAGTGTGGTACTGGTTTATAAAGTTAAAAATGCCAAGCGAAAGGTCTTTAAAGACAAGGGCTTTACTAAAAACAATCGGCGCCATGGCAAACATGGCCAGTCGTCAATGCTGAAGCTGAAACAGGTGTTGCCAACGGCGGTTAAACCCGAGGGTTTATTGGCAATACCCCAGCGCAATCTTTTTATTGCCGCCGGTGAGGAAGATAGTCGCGAAGATAAAATACGCTCGGGCTTGAGTATTTATCAGCTCGGGGGTGAAGCCAGCTATCCGGCGATCATTTCTAAAGACCGAGCCGACGGCACCCCCATACCCTGGGGTGCACTGTCTGGTCTGGCGATGGATAGGGAAGAAAGCGACATTGCCTACACCGTTCAGGATAGCTTTTATGAAAAAAGCCGTATTCTCAAGCTTGATATTGAAGAGAGCCCGGCAAAAATTATTAAAGAAATAGTACTCCATGATGAGCTGGGTGCTTTGGCCGCCATAGACCCTGCACTGGTTAACGATGACCTCAGCGTTAATCTCGACCCCGAAGGTATCAGTACTCGTGAGCAGGGCGGTTTTTGGCTGGCCTCAGAGGGTAAAGGCACCGTTGGCAGTACTAGCAAACCCTTTGAAAGTTTGAACCTACTGCTCCGTGTCGACAAAGGCGGACTGATTGAAGACGTCGTAACACTGCCCGAAACTGTTAATAATCGCCAGGTGAGATTTGGTTTTGAGGGCGTAAGCTCTGTTACCGGTGACGAGGGCGAGGTACTTTACGTCGCCTTTCAGCGCGAGTGGGCCGGTGATGCCGAGCAGCATGTGCGCATTGGCCGTTACCACACGCCAAGTCAGGAGTGGACGTTCTTTTACTACCCGCTTGAAGCAGCCGCTTCGGATAATGGCGGTTGGGTCGGCCTGTCGGACCTGAGCTACCTGGGTAATGATGAATTTGCCGTTATTGAGCGCGACAATCAGGGCGGGCCAGATGCAGCAATCAAGCGCCTGTACACCTTCTTCATCGCTGGTCTTACGCCAGGTGCTGATGATGGCAGTGAGCCGGCTTTCCCCGTACTTAACAAAACGCTGCTTCGAGACTTGATGCCCGATATGGCGGCAACCGGAGGCATGACCCTGGAGAAAGTTGAAGGCTTGGCGGTGACCAATGAGGGCACGGTGCTGGTCGTCAATGACAACGACGGTGTCGATGACTCTAACGGTGAAACCCAGCTGTTAAGGCTCGAAGGTTTGTTTGAATAGCGTTAGTAACGATTTAAAAATACGAATAAAAAAATAGAATAAAAAGTAAAACTATCAGGCCCGGGTTATCAGCAATGATCCCCGGGCCTTTTTTATGGGCAGTCTAAACGGCTGCACGGTGGGATTTACACAATTCGAGAATCGGTTTTCCCCCAGTACTTGTCTTTGAGAATACGCTTGTAGAGTTTACCTGTGGGCAGGCGCGGTAGCTGGTCAATAAAGTCGACACTTTTGGGGCATTTGTAGTGGGCGATATGTTCCCGTGCATAGGCGAGAATTTCAGCCGCCAGGGCATCGTCACCGGTAATGCCTTTAGGGGTTTCAACCACAGCTTTAACTTCTTCACCCATTTCCTCATTGGGGACGCCAACCACCGCGACGTCGGCAACCTTGTCGTGCATGATCAGCGCGTCTTCAATTTCCTGCGGATAGATGTTCACGCCGCCAGAAATGATCATAAAAGTGGCGCGGTCGGTGAGGTATAAAAAACCATCTTCATCGACATAGCCGATGTCGCCCAGAGCGCTCCAGTTGGGGTGTTTGGGGTGTTGGGCCTCTTTGGTTTTAGCCTCTTCCCCGTGATAGGTGAAAGCCACTGTGGGCAGCTCGAAATAGATCAAACCCGGTTCGCCGGCGGGTAACTCGGCACCATCTTCAGCGCAGATATGTAGGGTGCCGAGAATGGGCTTGCCCACTGAGCCGGGGTGCTCGAGCCATTCCTGAGGGCCGCAGTGGGTGAGGCCATTGAGTTCACTGCCACCGTAATATTCATAAATAATGGGCCCCCACCAGTCGAGCATTTGGCGTTTTATGCCATCGGGGCAGGGTGCGGCGGCGTGTACCGCGACCCGGTGGGACGACAGGTCGAAATGCTGCAGTTTTTCGGGGGGCATTTTTAGCATGCGGGTAAACATGGTCGGTACCCACTGGCTGTGGGTGACGCGGTATTTTTCAATGGCCTCCAGTGCGCCTATCTCGTCGAATTTTGGCATCATAATGACGGTGCCGCCGTTGGCCTGAATACCGGTACAAAAGGACAGCGGTGCCGAGTGGTAGAGGGGGGCGGGCGAGAGGTAAATAGCATTCTCATCGACGCCCCATATTTTTTGCTGCAAGGTGCCGACAGCGCCGGGGTTGTCGGCGATATTGCACTGGGGCAGGGGACGAAGAATGCCCTTTGGCCGCCCAGTGGTGCCGGAGCTGTAGAGCATAAACAGACCGGCCGGTTCGGCGGCCAGTTTGTCGGTGGGGTAGCTGGCAATAGCATCTTCGTAAGCGTTATAGCCATCGACGACGCCATCGACCATCAACCAGGTGTGGCAGTTGGGGGCGAAGGCTTTAAGTTTGCTGGCTACCTCGCCCAAACGCTTGGAGGCAATGAGTACCTCCGCACCACAGTTATCGACAATGTAGCCCGCCTCTTCGTCGGTCAAGTATTGGTTGACCGTGGTTAAGTAGAGGCCCGAGCGCAGGGCCGCCCAGATGACTTCAAAGTAGCGCAGGTTGTTTTCCATAAAGATGGCAACGTGATCGCCGGGGCGCAGACCCTTGGCCCACATTAACTGGGCCAGCTGATTGGAGCGTTCGTCCAACTGGCGATAAGTTGTGGTGGCACCACTGACTGAATGGATGACGGCAGCTTTGTTGGGGAATTCTTTAGCCCACTTGCCTGGATACATGTTTACTCTCCCGGTTTTATTATTGGTTTGTCCCTGCCGCTAATATATCTGCACCTAAAAGGTTGTGCACTAAATACTGAAAAATCACTTTTTATAAAACTTGCACGTTACCTTGTGTGGGGCTGGAGTTGATGGGGTAAATTGGATTTCCATATTCAGGTTTTTATGTACACGATTTCATCTTTGGACTTTCAATAGAGGGCCGTTTATCCTGCTGGGTTTTTAGGCATAGGTGTATTTGTAGTCGCGATGGGTTCTGAGCTGATAAAAGGTTTTAGCGGCATTGACGCCCTGGCGTTGTCCTGGTTTGCCCTGTGCTGGCTGGGTTATAGCGTTTACTCAAGCAAAATGTCGCGCCGCCGCACTTGCCTGTCCAGTGTTATGGCAGCCCACAGGGAGGCCTGGGTGTACAGTTTACTGAAGCGGGATAACCGGGTTGGCGATGCCGCTCTGTTGGGCAATTTGGAGCGCAATGTTTCTTTCTTTGCCTCTTCTACCTTGCTGGTGCTCGCCGGTTTGGTGGCGGCACTGGGCTCGGGCGAGGATATTGTCGCGGTCACCGATAACCTGCCCTTTTCCATGGCCGTGAGTGAGCATGGCTGGGAGGCGAAATTGCTGCTCCTCTCGGCTGTCTTTGTCTACGCTTTTTTCAAGTTCTCCTGGTCACTGCGTCAATACGGTTTTGCCTCTGTATTGATTGGTCGTGCCCCCGAGCTTGATGAACTCGACGAGGTGGGGGCTCGGCAGTTTTCTCTTCATGCGGCGCAAGTGATCTCCCGGGCGGCACAGGCCTTTAATATAGGTTTGCGCACTTATTATTTTAGTCTGGCCTACCTCTTGTGGTTCCTCAATCCCTGGGCCTTTATGCTGGGTTCGGCCATTGTGGTGGGTGTACTTTATCGGCGAGAGTTTCGCTCTCGGGTTCTCAATGCGCTCGGCAAGGTGATTTAGTCGCTTAAACATTTAGTGCTTAAAGATAGACGCGCTACTCGTCGTGCTTTAAGCGCACTTCTCTGCCGGCTCGATTGAGCTTAGCCGTGAATCTAGCTATTATGCGCCCCTTCCAACGGGCCATTTTGAGCCCTATCAATCCCTTTTTTATCAATGTTAAGCGCCCGTGTTACTGGCAGCCCTCAGGGTTTGCCGAAAAGTTGTGGCCAATAGTCGGCCGGGGCGGTGGCATGAATCAGCGAATAATTTGAGGTAGTGACTTAGATGGCAATGACCCACTCATTGGGCGAAACATGGTTCAGTAATATACGCGGCGATGTGCTGGCGGGCACGGTGGTGGCACTGGCCTTAATACCAGAGGCCATCGCCTTTTCAATTATTGCCGGTGTTGACCCCAAGGTGGGTCTGTATGCCTCTTTTTGTATTGCTGTGGTCAGTGCCTTTGCCGGTGGTCGCCCAGGCATGATCTCTGCGGCGACTGGCGCCATGGCCTTGCTAATGGTGACGCTGGTGAAAGAGCACGGCCTGCAATATTTGATGGCGGCGACGGTGTTAACGGGGGTGATACAAATTTTTGCCGGGCTATTTAAGCTCGGTTCGCTAATGCGCTTTGTCTCCCGCTCGGTGGTGACCGGTTTTGTGAATGCCCTGGCCATTCTTATATTTATGGCGCAATTGCCCGAGCTGATCGACGTTACCTGGCATGTTTACGCAATGACTGCCGGTGGTCTGGGCATTATTTACCTCTTCCCCTATATCAATAAAACCCTGCCCTCACCGCTGATTTGCATCGTGGTACTAACGGGGCTTTCGTTATGGTTGGGTCTGGATATTCGCACCGTTGGAGATATGGGCGAGCTACCCGACACCCTGCCAATTTTCTTGATTCCCGATATTCCCCTCAACATGGAAACCCTGGCGATTATCTTCCCGGTATCGGTCACCATGGCAGCGGTGGGCCTGCTGGAGTCGATGATGACAGCAACCATTGTTGATGATTTAACCGATACCGAAAGTAATAAAAACCGCGAATGCGCAGGGCAGGGTCTGTCGAATATTAGCGCGGGTTTTCTCGGTGGTATGGCGGGTTGCGCGATGATTGGCCAGTCGGTCATCAATGTTAAATCGGGTGGCCGTACACGGCTTTCGACTTTGGTGGCCGGTGTCTTTTTGCTGATTCTGGTGGTCTTCCTCGATAAGTGGGTGTCGATGATCCCCATGGCCGCGCTGGTGGCGGTGATGATTATGGTCTCCATTGGTACCTTTAGCTGGGAGTCCCTGGTTAACCTCAGCAAGCATCCATCGAGCAGTAGCGTGGTGATGGTAGCGACGGTGATTACCACCGTGTTTACCCACAATTTGGCGTTGGGTGTCGGTGTCGGTGTCGTGCTCAGTGCACTGTTTTACGCCAATAAAGTGGGTCGCATCTTTTACGTCACCGTGGATGATGGTGAAGATAATAACCACCGTATTTATAAAGTAGTGGGCCAGGTTTTTTATACCTCGGCGACACAGTTTGCCGAGTCTTTTGATTTTAAAGAGGCGGTTGGCAAGGTGACGATTGATCTCGACCACGCTCACTTTTGGGATCTGACGGCAATTGATGCCCTTGATAAAGTCATTATCAAATTGCGCCGTGAGGGTACCGATGTTGAAGTGGTCGGCCTCAATGAAGCGAGTTCTACCCTGGTGGACAAGTTTGCCGTGCACGATAAATCTGATGCGGTTGATAAAATGATGGGGGGCCACTGATGCTTGGAGTATGCTTGTGTGGCCTGAGCAATAACGCAGTATTGAGAGTTTCTCCAGCAAGAAAAAGGAGTGAGAACGATGAATAAAGTCATTGCCTGTATCGATGGTTCCAGTGCGGCTGGTTCTGTTTGCGATTACGCGGCCTGGGTAGCTTCGCGCCTTGAGTCACCACTGACCTTACTTCATGTGCTCGATAAATCGCGCTACCCGGTAGAGAATGACCTCAGCGGCAAGCTGGGTGTCGATGCCCGAGAGCACCTACTCAGCGAGCTGGCTGAACTCGATACCCGGCGTAATAAAGTCGCTTTGGAACAGGGCGCACTGATGCTCGAAGAGGCCCGCCAGCGAGCGGTTGCCGGTGGTGTTGCCGAGCCCATATTGCGACAGCGTCACGGTCATTTGATTGAAAGCCTGGCCGAGTTAGAGGGTGACACACGTTTGCTGGTCATCGGCAAGCAGGGCGAAGAGCACGGTGATGGCGCTCATGTTGGTGACAACGTTGAGCGTCTGGTGCGTACCTTGCATCGACCCATACTTATTGCCCAGGGTGAATTCAAACCACCACAGGTGGTGATGCTGGCTTTTGACAGTAGTGATACGACGCGCAAGGGTGTTGAAATGTTTGCCGCCAGTCCTTTGTTTCGTGGCTTGAAAGGCCACTTGGTGGCAGTTAGCAAAGACCGGCAAACCCTGAGTAAAGATCTGGAGTGGGCGGAAAAAACCATCCGCGAAGCCGGTCACGATGTTCAGTGCGCCGTACTCGATGGTGAAATAGAGCCGGCCCTGCATCAATATCAGCAAGAGCACGGCGTTGATATGGTGGTGATGGGGGCTTACGGACACTCGCGTTTGCGCGAGTTCTTTGTCGGTAGCACCACCAGTAATATGATTAAAAATGCCACCGTGCCGCACCTGTTATTGCGCTAGAACGGCACCTATTGCGCTAGAATGGCACCGGGTGGCCGCGCTGTGTGGGCTGCTTGGTGAACAACAATAATTATAAATAGACGGAAGTAAAGTATGAGCAAGCAGGCAGCGCCGGTTAAAAACCGTGTCTACAACGAATTTGTTATGGAGAGTGGCCGCTGGGATAATTTCAAACCCCGGCAAGACGACATCATTATTGCCACCCCGGCTAAGTGCGGCACAACCTGGACGCAAATGATTTGTGCCCTGTTGATTTTTCAAAAAACCGAATTCGATAAACCACTCACCGAGTGTTCGCCCTGGGTAGATGTGCTGACCACCTCCACTGACAAGGTCTTAAATCAATTAGAGCAACAAGCTCACCGCCGCTTTATTAAAACCCATACCCCCCTCGATGGCCTCAACTATAACTCGCAGACAAAATACATTTGTGTCGGTCGTGATCCCCGGGATGCGTTTTTATCCTTAAAAAACCATGTCGAAAATATGCGCCCCGAGGCATTGGAGACCCTACAAAAACATGCCACCGGCGAGTGGCATCCGCCCCAGCCGCCGCTGGAAGATCAGTGCGAATGGTTTCGCCGCTGGATGGCTTCCAGTTTTAGCGAACAACCCGGCCATGATTTTCATACCGATGTGCTCTATTACGTCAACAGCTTTTGGCAGTTCAAGGATCTGTCCAATATTTTAATGGTGCACTACAGTGATTTAAAAGTCGACCTTGAAGGCGAGATGAAGCGCATCGCCGACTTTCTACAAATTAAAGTGGCCGATGAGTTGTGGCCCGAACTGGTCGCTGCGGCCACCTTCGAGAACATGAAGGGCAAGGCCGATAGGCTGGCACCACAAGTGGGTGATGGCATCTGGAAAGACCCGAACCAGTTTTTTAATAAAGGTGAAAGTGGCCAGTGGCGGGATATTCTCGGCACTCAAGAACTGGCGCTATACAACCAGGTGATGAGCGAAAAAATTGAACCCGAGCTCGCCACCTGGCTTGAAAAGGGGCGGTTAGCCAGTAGCTAGCTCGTTTGTTGATTAGCTCGCTTGTAACAACTCCACCCAATTACCATCGGGATCTTCTATCATTGAAATAGAGACCCCGGGCCTTATCTCCGTGGGTGGCACCGGCACTTTATAGCCTGCGGCCTCGCACTTCTGCGTTACAGCCTCTAAATTGCTCACAGATATAGTGAAGTAGCGAAAGCCCGTCGCACCACGAATCCCGCCGGGTGCAGCCGTCGCCTTCGGCTCTTTACCATTAACGACAATTTTTAAGGTCGTGGTGCCGCACTTTAGTCGCGTCATATGTCCGCCACCGGGCATCTGCATTTCCCCTTCCTGCTCCAGGCCCAGAGTGTCCCGATAAAAGGTAACGAGGGCACCGGCATCTTTGGTAATCAGACCGAGGTCGATAGAGTCTTTGGTAATAGCAATGGGCATTATTCTCTCCAGTTAAATTTTTGTCATAAGATATTGCCATGCTTATAAACAGACAGGCAATAAAAATAGCTTTTAGTGTGTGATTGCCGGGGAGATATATAATTAGCGGATTAATACTTTCCTAGACAGGAGTTGAACTTTTAATTTACGGCTGAGCTATTTAGAGGCTATTTATTTGGGGCTATACCCCAGGACTAAGGCATAGCCATGGTAATTGTTAGAGAGGCCAATTGCAGGAGGCAGAGTCGAATCACTGATACGGTTTTTTCAATTCTTCACGCGACGGTTATACCTATACTGGGTCGGAAGGGTAATGGTGTGTAAAAAGATCAGATAAAGACCGACCAAACTCAGTGCCTGATGAGGAGTGATAGCTGTAGTTCCCGTGGAGTAATTGTTGGGGGTGAATTGTTCAATACCCCTTAAGCATTACTTAAGAAAGGCTTGTTATAGTCTATTGCATATTCGAAATTTTCATTTAAAGGGGATGAATTATGAAAAATAATATTCGATGTGCGAAGACGTTTTTTAAACCTTATCTTTCCACAGTGATGTTTGCTGCAATTGCCAGCTCTCCAGTACTGGCATACGACTTAATAGACCTTGGCGTCAATGTGGAACCGCAGGCTGTAAATAACGCGGGTGTCGTCGTTGGTGTTAGTAATACGGATCAGTATCCGACGAGTGCTTTTACCTGGTCTTTGGATAGTGGCCTTGAAATTATAAATGGCGGCACAAGTGCGAATACGGTGAACGATGCTGGGCAAATTGCTGGTTCGACGATTGATGGCGCTTTTGTTGTCGACGGCAATTATCGTGACTGGAGTGACTATGGGGCCTTTGGAAATAACCAGCTGGGCGAAGTGGCTGGATATAGTGTGGGCAAGAACCCGTACCAGCCACGGTCGTTGCCTTACAATCCCGCAATATTTAATGGCAAAAAATGGAATGTCTTTGATATTGCCAGGCTATACCCCCGAGGTACTCGTCAGGGGGTCTATGCCGACAGGTATATCCTCAATAGTATTAATGATGATGGCTACACTGTTGGCTATAAATATCGCTATGGTCTGGCGGGCTATGCTGCAATTTTGATTGATACCAATGGGCCCGTTAACGATGCCAGTGATGTGGTCTTTCTCCCTACTCCTTACGGGGGGCGTGCGGCTGATATCAATATCAGCAATAGGGTGGTAGGTACTACCGGCAGCAACTCAAGCACGGGCGAGTATGCCTTCGCATTTCTTTATGATTTTAATGCCGATACGCTTTTTAACCTAGGCACCCTGCCAAGTAATGGCCCAGGCTCAGAACCCGGTTTGACTAGCTCTGCTTACGCTATTAACGATGTCGACCAGGTGGTCGGAAGTTCCTGGTTAGAAACAGTAAATACCAGTCTTGTTGACCCCGGAAAATACCATGCCTTTATTTGGGAAGAGGGTTTAATGAGTGATTTGAATGACCTCGTTCAGTTGCCCGCAGGCTGGATTTTAACGCGAGCAACGGGCATTAATGACGTAGGTGACATCGTCGGTGTCAGTCTGGTTGATGGCGTTGAGCACGGCTTTCTATTGAGTAACGGCACGATATCAGAGCCACCACCCGAAGGAAATCAGCCACCTGTAGTGATGGTCAGTGCCGCCCCAACTTCTGGTAAAGCTCCTTTGATAGTGACCTTTGATTCGGCAGGTTCAATTGACCCCGAGGGCGCTGCTCTGACTTACTCCTGGGACTTTATGGATGGAAGTTCGAGCACAGGTGCTAACCCCTCCCATGAATTCACCGTTCCCGGCAGTTATCCCGTCGTTTTAACGGTCACCGATGAGCAGGGTTCGCAGGCATCAAGTAGCGTTAATATCACTGTAAGGAAAAGTAGGCGCAAATAGGCTATAGGTCGCTACCCCTTGTTTTGAATGCTTATTGAGGCGTCATAAGCACAGGGAGGGCTCTACGCGCCGTGCAAGGCGGCGCTTCCCTCGGGTGATTGTAAAGCCCATTTTTACCGACGCCTTAAATCAACAATAGATCTACATAAAACTAATAAATACCAATAGTAAGAAGCTTTTTCAAATTATGATTACATGCTTAATCTCGTTTAGAGTGGGTGAAACAAGTATTTGATGAACTAGAATTTGCTAAGAGTTATCAGAAATCGTTTCGTTATTTACCACCCAGGAAAACCCTGCGTGGTGGTACAAGTACTTGTCGTTACCATAAACAATAACCTCAAGTCACCCTGCGGGCTTAGACGCGTTTCTGAGCCGCCATCAAGCATGGTTAGTGCTTTACCGGACCACAGTGTTAACCGCTCTGCACACACTACCTGATACACACAAAACTAAGCTAACGCCATGACACTATGCCGTCTTATCGAAGAACTTATTACCTGGCGTGTAAGGGAGTAAAGATGGAGTCAATCAGGCTCAACGACCTGTGGCAGTACGGTACCAATAAGATTTGAATAGGTGTAAAAACAACAATGAACCGGAGTTAGACGGGAGAGAGAAAAACTGCTTGAACAAGAAAGTTCAGGGGAACCAGGAAAACATGGTGCCCGGAGGCGGAGTCGAACCACCGACACGAGGATTTTCAATACATTGCACAATGCTAATATAGTGATGCTGGGGGTGTAAGAGCCGTTGGGGTTAGCAGTAAGATCTGCCTATCTTGAGTATCACCAAGGCTATGCCGGTTTCGATTCGAGCACCAATAAATCAGATCCAATACAAGAGCTTAGTGATCGAGAGCAAAAAGACCAGAGGAAGACCGGAGAACCCCGGCGCTTTGATGGTGTGCCTGGCACCCCTCTTGGCGAGCTTCAACGGTCTAGTAGGTCGACCAGTTTCTACTGCAATAGCGCCTTTGATGGCAGCCTGCGCCGGTCGTGCGTATTGCCGCCAACCGTACCGGGCATTGTTATTTGACACTATTACAGTTGTACGAATTTTCAGCCTTTAGGCAAAATATCCTGATAGGCTTTCAAATCATCTTTAAGCATAGAAAGTCTTTCCTTTTCTTGAATATAGTTTACGAGAAGAGTATAGAACTCAATAGACTTATCTGCATCTTCATCTTCTAAATCTAATCTTAAAAAGCTGGTCATAACATCATTTGCACCCTTGATAAGAGTGTCGTAGCTCTCCAGGGATTTGATTACCGTATCGAGCGTCTTCGTGTTGTTTTTTATGGTTTCATTTGCCGAGCCAGATAATGATATTATTTTCTGTTGCTCTAGTTTAAGGAGAATAAAATATCGGGATAATAAAGCGGTGTAATTAAGAACTCTATGATTTTCTATCAAAGGTGATTCCATTATATTAAAAATAGAATTTAAAGAGCTTTCATCCAAAAAATTATCGTTAAAGCGAAGAGATATTCTGTCTAGATATATAGAGACCAGAAGAGGGATTAGTGGGTTTTCTGGTTCTGCTAAAATTGAATAACGAAAATAGTTTTGTGTGATTGATTCGAAATCAAAATCTTCTTCATACAGTGAGCTCGTTGCATAAATAAAGGCTGGAAGAGTTCTTCTTGTTTTTGTAAGCCTGGATGACGTTATGGCTAGGTCTGAATAATCCTTTGCTTTTTTATAGTTATTTGATACAAAATAAAGCAAAGATAGTAGTGAATCATTTTTGGCTTTTTCATCTGAATCTGGAGTGTATAAGTTTGCTTCTATTACTGTTATAGCTGCGTGTATAACTTTTTGGTTCTTTTCGGAAAATAAGAATGATTCTTTATCTGTTCTTTCCAGGATCGTCATTGCAAATTCATATGAATCAGGGCCAGATTCCTGCAATGGGAGGGGGAGTGTGGGCATCTTTTTACTTTGCTCTGTAAGGTTGCTATATTTATATGCACTTACAGCGTTCCCAGTGGTGTAGTCAATTACGACATCAGTCCCGAATGATAAGGCTGCTGTTATCAATACAGTTCCACCAATTATGCCAAAGCCGCCAGAGGCAATTGAGCCGCCGCCTAGTAACGCTAGTCCGGCATTAGTGGCTGCAATGCCGGTAAGCCCCATCTGCGCGCCAACCCATGAGCCAATACTTGCAACAATAGGACTTGCCGTACCACCGGTATAAAAAATTACAACACCTCCAATGATTGCTGCTAGTCCGGCAAAAACCCAGCCTACCGAAAAATCTTTCTTGTAAAAAGATTCAAAGGTTGCGTATTCAGTTGCTGCATATGAGATGTCAGGTAAGGTACAAAATACTACTATCGATAGGGCGATAAAAATTCTCATAAAATATTACCTAACATTTTTATTTGTTCCACCTGTTCTTGAGGTTTTCCAAAGATAATTTGAACGCCCCTTTTATTGGATTCTCGAATTAGCATTTTTAGATGTTTGCTGTCATCAGGTTTGTTCGTTATTGTGAATACAGGGGTAATGTTGTCTCCATTGCTTTTTTTGTAAGCGACCAATGTGTCAAGGTCACCTCTAAATTTATCTAATGGCATCTTTGTAGTAGATGCGTAGTTTTTTGCTTCAATGGCAAATTTTCTACCATCCTTTTTTAGTAATACATCAATATCAGTTGGTGATTTTTTTAACCCATCACTGAATTTTTGTCCGATTCCTAAGACCTTAAAGCCATTAGCAGATGCAGTGTTTGAAATTATTAACTCATTAAGATGACCAGCTGTACCAGCTTTATTGTTTCCGATTACCTTTCTTAATGTAGAGCCAAATCCGGGGACACCGCTGAGGTTTGAAAACATTCTTTCTGCAGCTTCTCTAGTTATTTTTTTTTGATGGATAGCTATTCGAATAAATACATCTTCAAGAGCATCGTTAGGTAGGTTTAACTTTCCAAGCTCCAGGCCAATATTTTTTGTGCCAAGCGTTTTGTCTGAAAGTTTAGATAATCTGATTATTTCATTTTCAGGTAATGTTCTTGTATTTATTGATATTGCTGATAATGCTTTTTTTGTAACGCCCAAAAATGCATTTGCTTGTGGGATCGTAAAGGTAGAAATCAGTAAAAATACTAATGACAAGTTTTTACTGTACATGCCAACTTCCTTGTGGTTTCTATGTAAGAAATGCGTGGTGCTATTTATTAGCTTATCTTGAGATCTATTTCTATGGTAAGTGGATTAGGCTTAGTAGCTTTTTTATTATACGTAATACACCTTGGCAGACTGTGATTTGCAGCAAGGTATACGGCAGAGCATTCAAATCCCCTCGTTAAGACTCCTTGCATACGGGCTGGGCTGTGGAAGTAGCCATGCCTCTTCTGTGTACAGTGTGCCCCCCTTATGAGATTTTTTACCCAGCAGTATTGAGATAGGTAATACGACAGCTAAAAAAAGTGTTGCCGCTAATATATACATAAGTGGCGTGATTGTAGGGATTGGTACCTGTTAGTAAAAAGGTGTATTGCTCCAGCTGTCACCCCCTTCATAGAGGCTGTAGCTGGAGCAAGTGCTGAGCAGTATTATTGACCCTCGAATAATCCAAAGGGATCAGCTGATTGCTTCGTCTCTTCTGGCATCCCAGAGATCGTTTCTTCGTATTCAACGTTTGAGGGCAGCACTTCATCCTCTTTTTTTTCAAGGTCTGACAGTGTATAGGTGAGTTCTATAACGCGCCTTTTGTGGTTGTTGGGACTTGAATGGCTGAACTCAATGCCAAACAGTTTTAATAGGGTTACACCTTTATTCAGGTCTTTGGTTAACTGACTGGCAACAGAGGGGAAGGTGGGGTGAAGGGCACCATTACGCTCTACTCTCTGTGAAAGTATTTGTAATAGCTCTGTTGCTGTCCCTGTCCAATTTTTTTTCACCTGCATGAATGACAACAATGTTGTATACAAGACGTTCTCCTCGAACAGCGACATATTGCTGCTTTGATGATTTGCCATGAATGCGTCGACAAAATCCCTGCCATGGGTTGCCAGCTTTTCACCTGAAGCTACTGACCAATTGGCAAAATCAATCATTCGTATTTCAGGGGGTAAGCCTGTGACGTTTCGGTAAATTGGTAGGGCAGTGGATATTGCTGTGAATAGAGCGCCAAGGATTTTTGGCGCTGTCTTTTCAAACATCTCGTCAACATTCTCCTTACTGTCTCTGATGATGGGTTGTAATAACAGCCGAATACTACGGTCTGCCAGGTCAGCAGATTCAATGACCGGGTTGATGCTGTTAAAGAGAATAGGCTTACATACCTCAAAGTACACTTCGTCAGAGTCGCTATATAACTCCCGCTTACTTGTGCCCGTGCCAGTTGCAATCCCACACAATATATCGGATGTTTTCTGTTTGATGCTTGAAAGGTTATCAATAGCAATGAGGTGAGTATTATTGGCAGTGACATAGAGGTCATCAATTTTATTGGGTGAACTTTGTAGTGCTGGTTTGCGGGGATCAAGCAGCATACGCAGGTGCCGTGATAGGGTGCTTTTAGACGATCCGGCAGTGCCTTCAATGGCCAGAATAGGGTAGGGGCCTGAACCAGCTAGGACATAGACCATCCATGCTGCTAGTAAAATGTAATCGTCGTCGTTCTTGAGCTGAAAGACGTCTTTAAGACTGTCGAACGTACCCGTTTGGTCAGGTAGAGGAAGAGGTTGCGCACCGGATGAACGCAGGAATTTTACCGGCGGAGTGCCTTCAAGCAGAGACCAGCCGTCTTTTGATATTTCGATTACCTCCCACCTTGGATTGGTTAAATCAATAAAAAAACGATCTCCACACCGTGCCGTGCGAATATGAGTGTCATGCTCCTGTTCGTTAAAAAGAGCCTCGCCTGCCAAGTACGTAATAACAAAATCAAGATCGCGGGGCGAAAGGTGAGTCCTGGTGTTCAAACGGTATAACCGTGATAGGTAAGTGCGATATGTCTTGGAGTGAATCGGCCAGTTTTCATAATGTAGCTTGAGAGGTGAGCCTTCCTCTGTATTGATAGGCTTTTCTACTGGCAGGGTGACGTATTCTCTTTTCACCTTGTCGACCCAATATTCATGCTGATAGGAGACGGTAAGCTCAAGGAGCACTTCAGTGGGGTCTGGTTTTTCTTCTTTTTTACCTGACGTGCCTGATGATTTTGCCGTACTGGTGCTGGGTTCAATACCATATCCTATTGCGTTATTCACCAGTGTCCCGACTTCGTGCTCGTCGAGTGGTGGTTTACACTCTGAAAGGTTTTCCTCCCAGACCCGTTGGTAGAGGTCGTCATCTGCCACACCGTTTTTTTTAAATTGACAAGCTGTCTTAAACAGGTGGTCATTGCGGCCACCTGAAGCAACGCCATCTTTTTTCGAGATAGGGGGCGATTTCTTGCTGAGCAAATCCACAATGGGTTGGGGAAGGGGGGTTAGTGTCGTCAGAACAGCCGGGGAGGATAGCTCTTTCTCTGTACACCAGCTGTAGTGGGTGTGGCTAGCGTGCAGGCTGGGAGGGGCGACAATGTAGCCGCCATCACCTCTAAAATCCACGCCTTTAAGTCCGCCCATATTGGTGGTGCTTTTTACAGCCACACCGCTGGAAGGCGCGCCATAGATTAGGTGGAATCCGCCACCACCTGTGGCCGACTGTAAGGTGGCAGGAGGCAGGGAGTCTTGGTTTTGGGCCTGAAAGGCTTCGTAGTTCTCAATGCCATTATGCTTTTTATCAATATCAACGACATAAAGACCAGAAAAATCCCCAGTAGGGATGCCAATGTTGGCCTGCGGCTGGTTTTGCCACCATTGGTTTATCTGGTTCAGATCTGTTGTTGCACTTTTAAAGCCATTATTGACAGCAGGATGTTTGCCGGGGTGGGAGCAGGTCGGTTTGTTACAGGTGCAATGACCTTCAGGCGTGATGCCGTGTACGGGAAAGACGGGGATGCCACATTGAATGTAGTGCTGTGCCCAGGATAAATAGCTCATTTCTTAATACCAATTTCAGTGAATGAGCTGCTACCCTATCTTAGGCATTAGACGCTATATGTCTAGCTTAGACTTTGTTCTGCTACAATCAGCTATGAAAAGGCCTAGCTAAGGTGCTTACCCTGTTGGACAAAAGAGGTCTAGCCCTACAGGTATATTGCAGGGGTCCGGGGGTGAATCATGGGGAGAATGTATGGCGGATGCAGTTTATCGGCAGTGGAAGATTCTGGAGTTAATTCCTCGCTACCCGCAGAAGGTATCTATAAAGCAGATCATGGAGAGCCTGGCGGGTCAGGGCTTTGCTGTTCCCCAGTACCGCACTATACAGAGAGACCTTGATACCCTGAGCGAAGTTTTTCCACACTTGCAGACAGTAAGAGCTGGCGGTGCTAATCATTGGTATGTCGGTTCTGAAGGCGGAGTGTTGGAAATACCCCGAATGGAGGCCCATACAGCCTTGGCATTCCATCTAGCGCAAGGCAATTTACAGACCCAGTTACCGCCCTCTGCTTTAGGGAATCTGCAAGCCCATTTCTTAACGGCCACGAAACTACTGGATAAAAGTAGCTCCCAGTATGCGGGGTGGCGGGAAAAAATTAGAGTTGTACCACAGACCCAAGAGTTAATAGCGCCAACAGTCGACGCAGAGGTATTGAATGTCGTCTACAGAAGTCTATTGGATAATTATTGTTTTGATGCCAAGTACTACGGGCGTCGAAGTGATCAGTATGCGAGTTATCGCGTTACCCCGCTGGCACTCATATTTAGAGGGACAATAACCTATTTGGTTTGCACGCTGAACACTTACACCGATATACGCTTACTGAGTTTGCATCGTTTTGTCGAGGCGCTAGCTACTGAGGAGCCAGTAAATAAACCACCGGAATATGACATTGATCGTTATATGGAAGAGGGTCATGCCGATTTTTTACTGGGCGCTTACATTGAGTTGGAAATGCTCATAGATGAAGAAGTGGCTATACACCTCAGAGAGTCTCTGCTCGACAAAAGTCAGGAAATGACAGTCCAGGCGGATGGCAGAAGTGTGTTTACAGCGACTGTCAGAGATACCGGCCAGCTACGTTGGTGGCTGTTAGGTTTTGCTGCCCAAATAGAGATTATCGGGCCGTCTACCTTACGAGAAGAGTTTCGACAAAAAACTGAGGCTATGGCTAAGCGGTATGCCTAACAAGGGGAAGCGGTAGCAAAATAGAACGGGGGGAGCAGGTGGCGGGAGTGGCGCGGGTGCTTATACACATCACAGAACCAACGAGACCATACTAG